>Ga0187893_10011389_pt1 | contig 12929 bp, 14 predicted proteins | sample MA1701074metaG_FD_139574 | JGI IMG/M metagenome (GOLD analysis project Ga0187893, IMG submission 139574) | White microbial mat communities from a basaltic lava cave in the Kipuka Kanohina Cave System on the Island of Hawaii, USA - MA170107-4 metaG ...
CGCGAGCTGATGGCGGCGGCGGTCGATACATTCTGGCGGGAGAAGGCGGCCAAGGAAAAGGACGGCGGAAAAGTGCGAGCCAAGGATTAGGAGTGACCCGGCCCGCTTTCGGTGAGGCGGGCCGCGCAAGGAGGCAAGGTGATGGGCGACGTGAAGAAGGACAAGGACATCGTTCACCGGAAGCTCGACGGCGAGCTGAACAAGCACGAGACGAAGGTCTTCCACAAGAAGATCAAGACGGACCCGCACATCAAGACCGAGTACGAGAGCCTGAAGCGGGTCACGGACACGTCCCAGAAGGTGGTGAAGCCGATCTCGCCGCCGCCCGACTTCCGCGAGCGCGTGATCAAGGATTTGAAGGACGAGGAAGGAAACGACTAAGCGTTTGCTCGCCAGCCGGTTGTCGCGCGCATTTTCTCGAAACAAACGCCCGGGTCATACGTCTAATCTGGTGAAGTAAATAAGAGAGCGGAGTAAGGAAGTAAGGAAAGACAGGGACGTAACCCGCACTCATAAATCCTTACCCCCAGTTCTCCCCAGACAGATGCCCCGCACCCCCAACCGCGGGGCATTTTTATTTTAAAGCGATTCCCGGTTCCCGCAGGCCTACGCTTCGAGCTTCGACAGCCGTTCCGGCGCCGCAACGCCGAGCAGTCTGAAGCCGTTGCGAAGCGTCAGCTGCACCGCCGCGCACGTCGCCAGCCGCGCGCGACGCACACGATCGTCTTCCGCCAAGACGACGTTCTCCCGCTTCTGGTAGTACGACTGGAACGCGCCCGAGAGCGTCCGCAGGTAGTCGCAGAGGATGGCGGGATCGAGCGACGTCGCCGCGCGCTCGACCGTGCGCGGGAACGACCGCGCATGGCGGAGCAGCACGATCTCGTCGCCGCCGAGCGCCTCGGCGTCGAAGTCGCCCGCCCACACGCCGTCGCGGAGGTCGGCCGCCTGGACGAGCCCCTTCTCGATCCCCTTCGCGCAGATCGAGCACACCCGCGCGTGCGCGTACTGCGCGTAGTAGACCGGGTTGTCGAGCGTCTGCTTGACCGCCACGTCGAGATCGAAATCCATCGGCGAGTTCGTCTTGCGCATCGTCAGGAACCAGCGCGCCGCGTCGACGCCCACCTCCTCCATCAGCTCTCGGAGCGTGACGATGTTCCCGGCGCGCTTCCCCATCTTCACTTCCTGCCCGCCCTTGAGCAGCCGGCAGTACTGGATGATGAGCACCTCGAAGCAGCGCGCCTTCTGCTCCGGCGTGCCGCCGCGCGTCGCGCGCAGGAACTCCTCGCGCGGCAGCAGGTGGAAGTTCAGCGCCTTCAGCCCGGCCGTGCGGTTGGCGATCTCCGCGTGATGGTCGGGCCCCCACGTGTCGATCAGCCAGTCGAACCCACGATCGAACTTGTCGCGATGGTACGCCGTGTCGGGCGTGCGGTAGGTGTACTCGCCGTCCTTCTTCACGAGCACGCGGTCCTGGCCTTCGCCGAAGTCGGTCGACTTGAGCCACGTCGCGCCGTCCTTCGTGTACGAGAGCCCCCACGAGCGGAAGAACTCGAGGAGCGACTCGACCTTCCCGCTCCTCCGCAGCGCGTCCTCGCTGTACCACGTGTCGAACGCCACGCGGAAGCGCGCCGCGTCCTCCTTGATCTCCGCGACCATCCGGTCCCTGCCGAACTGCGCGGCGAGCGCGACGTCCGTCACGCCGCGGCCATGCTTCGCCTCGAGCTCGGCCGCGAGCTCCTTCACGTACTCGCCGTGGTAGGCGTTGCGCCTCGGCAGCGCGAACCTCTCCGAGACGTACCAGACGTCGGGTACCTGCGCCTTCAGCCCGTGCTCGTCCTCCTCCTCGACGGTGCCGCGCTGCTCCTCCTTGAAGACCGCGCCCTGGCGCTCGAGGGTGCGCCACACGATCGATTTCCCCAGGCTCGCGATCTGCCCGCCCGCGTCGTTCACGTAGAACTCGCGCGCGACGTCGAATCCCGCGAACGCGAGCGCGTTCGCCAGCGCGTCGCCGACCGCCGCCTGCCGCGCGTGCGCGATGTGCATCGGGCCCGTCGGGTTCGCGCTCGTGTGCTCGACAAGCACGCGCACGCCCTTCCCGATCGACGAGCGCCCCCACGCGACGCCCGCGTCGCGGATCGCGCGCACGAGCCCGCCGTGCGCCGCCGCGTCCGCGGTGAAGTTCACGTACCCGGCCGCCGCCTCCACCTTCGCGGCGCCCGCCGTGCCGGCGAGCTTCGCCGCCAGCTCCTTCGCTATCACCGGCGGGGGTTGGCGCAGGTCCTTCGCCAGCCGCATCGGCACCCCGCTCGTCGCGTCGCCGAAGCGCGCATCGGCCGGCGGCTCGACGAACGGGCGGTGGCGGTCGCCGAGCTCCACGCCCCAGAGCGCCTTCGCGGCGGCGGCGACAGCGTCGCCCCACGCGGTCTCGAAGTCCATGGCGCGACTACTCCGCGACCTTCTTCGCCGCGCCGTTCTTCCGCGGCGCGCGCGCGCGGGCCCACTTCACCTGCGGCGCATCCGCCCAGAGCGACTCGAGATCGTAGAAGCCGCGCTGGTCCTCACGGAAGACGTGCACCACGACGTCGCCGAAGTCCTGCAGCACCCAGACCCCGTCCCGCTCCGGCGACATCCCGTTCACCGAGCGGACGCCTTTCTTCTTGAGCGCAACGGCTATCTCCTCGGCGATGGCGTGGGACTGCCGCTCGTTCTGGCTGGAGCAGATGACGAAGTAGTCGGCGATGAACGTGAGCTTGCGGACGTCGAGGACCAGGATCTCCTGCGCCTTCTTGTCGTCGCAGATCTTCGCGCAGGCGACGGCCAGCGTGCGGGACGTGGTGGCGATGGGGCGGGTCCTCCGAAAAAATGCTCTCTCCAACGGGGATTCTGCGCGGCCTGCTCCGCGATTTCAACAGATATGCGGATGCACGGGGAGGCGCCTGTTCACCCCATCTCCCGCACCCGTCAGCTGATCACCCCCGTCGCCTCGCCGAGCAGCCGCACGCCCTCGGCCGCACTCGGCGCGAACGCGAAGACCTGCGTCAGCCCGAGCACGCGCATCGTCTCCATCACGGTAGGCCGCACCGCCGCCACGATCAGCCCGCCGCCGCGCGCCTCGAGCTGCGCGTGCACGTGGATCAGGACGCCCGCGCCCATGCTCGATACGTAGTCGACCGCCGAGAGATCGACGACGACCGACGCGCGGGTCGCGAGCAACCGCGCCATCGCCTCCTGCATCTGCCTGTACGTGTGCGCGTCGATCGACCCCGCGGGCCGGACGACGGTCACTCCGCGACCCGCGTCCTGCGACTCGATGCGTAGCGTTGACATGGTTCCCTCTTATTGAGCGAGGTGCTTCTCGAGATACAGCTCGTGCCAGCCGTCGTCCGTCCGCTCGTAGCGGATGTCGTCCGCGATGGCGCGCATGAGGTACAGTCCGAGTCCGCGCGAGCGGCCCTCGCGCACGTGCCGTTCCACGTCGATTTCCGCCGCTTCCGTCGGATCGAACCAGCAGCCGGTGTCGCGGACCCACACGCGGCAATCCCGGCCGGCGACCTCGATGCCCACCTCGATCGCCCCCTCGGGATCCCCGCCGTAGCCGTGCTCGATCACGTTGCTGACGGCCTCGTCGACCGCCTGCGCGACGAGGTACGCCTCGGTGTCGCGCGCCTTCGTCTCCAGCGCCCGCAGCACGAACGCGCGGACGCGCGAGAGTTCGGCCGGGTCGCTTCGCACGTCCAGCCGTGCCAGGGTGTCTCGCGCATTCATGCCCGCGATGGAGCAATCCGCGGGCCACGGCAAGACGCTGTAATCGGCGGAAAATCGGCGTCGGGGCCTACGTTCTCGTCGCTACCTCAACAGCTTCGCCAGTTCGGGCCCCAGCACCAGCGTCACGCCGACAAAGACGATCGAGACCATCGACATGAGCTTGATGAGGATGTTGAGCGACGGGCCGCTGGTGTCCTTGAACGGGTCGCCGACGGTGTCGCCGGTAACCGCCGCCTTGTGCGCGAGCGAGCCCTTCCCCTGGACCTCGCCCTTTTCGTTCTTCAGGCTGCCGCCTTCGATGTACTTCTTCGCGTTGTCCCACGCGCCCCCGGATGCGGCCATCATGATGGCCACCGAGAAACCGGCCGCCAGCCCGCCCGCCAGCAGGCCCATCACGCCGGAGACGTCGAAGAGGATGCCGGTGATGATCGGAACGGCGATGGCCAGCAGCGCGGGCACGATCATTTCGCGCTGGGCGCCCGCCGTTGAGATCTCCACGCACCGTGCGTAGTCGGGCTCCGTCGTCCCCTCCATGATGCCGGGCATCTCCTTGAACTGGCGCCGCACCTCGAGCACCATGCTGCGCGCCGCGCGGCCGACCGCCTTCATCGTCATCGCGCAGAAGACGAACACCATCATGCCGCCGAGGAAGAGCCCGATCAGCACGTTCGGGTTCATCAGGTTGACCTTGTAGAACGCCATGAAATTCGCGAGCGACGCCTCCAGGGCGGGTACGACTCTGTACTGCATCACCGTGCCTTTCTCGTCGCGCTTCGCCTCCAGGACGAGGTAGGCGCCATCGACCTTGACGGCCTGATGGACCACCTCCTCCCTGCCGTCCTTCATCACCTTGAACGTGCGGATGACGTCGGACTTCATCACGCAGCACTTCCTGGCGTCGTGGCTCTCGCACAGCTTCTCGTGGCGCGTCGCCGGATGTTCGGAGCACTCGAACCAGTGCGGCGCGTGCGCGTAGAGAACGCCGTTCCCGGCGTCGCGGAAGGTGACTTTCGCGAAGTACGGCGTGTAGTCGCCCCGCGCGTCCTCCACGATGCGCGAATCGATGACGGCGGTCGTGTCCTTCGCCCCCCTCGCGATCCGGTCGAGTCCTATGCGGATCTCCTCCACATAGGCGGCCAGCAGCGCCATCGCCGTGAGCGCGGCCGACGCGATCGCGAAGCCCTTGCCCGTGGCCGCCGTCGTGTTGCCGAGCGCGTCGAGCGCGTCCGTGCGCTCGCGCACGTGCGGCTGGAGGCCGGACATCTGCGCGTTGCCGCCCGCGTTGTCGGCGATCGGCCCGTACGCGTCGGTCGCCAGCGTGATGCCGAGCGTCGCCAGCATGCCGACGGAGGCGATCGAGATGCCGTAGAGGCCGCGGATCGGATCAATGAACCCGCCCGAGAGCCAGAACGACAGGAAGATGCCGATCGCCACCGTGATGACCGGGATGCCCGTGGACATCATGCCGACCGCGACGCCGTCGATGATGACCGTCGCATGGCCCGTGAGCGCGTTCTCCGCGAGGCCCTTCACGGGCGGGTAGTCGTTCGAGGTGTAGTACTCGGCCGACTTCGCGACGATCACGCCGGCGACGAGGCCGACGACGACCGCCAGCCACACGCCCCAGATGTACGTGTTGATGCCGAACAGGCCGGGCCTGTAGACGCCCGCGACGTACGGGTTCTTGTCCGGGTTGATGAGGTCGGAGCCGTTCAGCAGGTACGCGCCGATGAAGATGGCGCCGACCGCCGTCAGCACCGTCGCGAGGTTGATGCCCCGGAAGAGCGCGGCCATCAGGTTCTTGAGGCTTGTGTCCTCGCCCGTGCGCACCGCGAACGTCGCCAGCGCGGAGAGGATCACGCCGACGCCCGCGATCACCATCGGGAAGACCACCCACGGCATCGACGCGGCGCCCTCGACGACGCCCGGCCGCAGGCTCTGCGCGGTCGCGAACCCGAGCGCGGCGGTCGAGAGGATCGATCCGCAGTACGACTCGTAGAGGTCGGCGCCCATGCCCGCGACGTCGCCGACGTTGTCGCCGACGTTGTCCGCGATCGTCGCCGGGTTGCGCGGATCGTCCTCGGGGATGCCCGCCTCGATCTTGCCGACGAGGTCGCTGCCGACGTCGGCCGCCTTCGTGTAGATGCCGCCGCCGACGCGCGCGAAGAGCGCCTGCGTGGAGGCGCCCATGCCGAACGCGAGCATGGTGACGACAACCTCGTTGAGCGGGAGTTTGAGGACGTTGTTGCAGACGTAGAACCAGACGGCGATGTCGAGGAGGCCGAAGCCGACGACGACGAAGCCCATGACGGCGCCCGAGCGGAACGCAACCTGGAGGCCGCTGTTGAGGTTTTCGCTGGCGGCCTGCGCGGTGCGGCTCGAGGCCTGCGTGGCCGTGTTCATGCCGAGGAAGCCGCAGATGCCGGAGAAGAGGCCGCCGCTGATGAAGGCGAACGGGACCAGCCAGTGCTGGATGTGGAAGACGAACGCCATGATCGACAACACGCCCATCAGCGCGACGAACACGATGCCGACGACCTTGTACTGCTGCATCAGGTACGCCATCGCCCCCTTGCGGACGGCGGCGGCGATCTTGATCATCGTGTCGTTGCCTGGGCTCGCCTTCTTCATGGAGGCGTGGAAGAGGAAGGCGAAGACGAGGCCCATGACCGCGCCGATCGGGGCCACGAGCCATGCGATGGCGACGCCGGCGTTTGGGACCGCTGAATTCGAGCGGCGCCTTGTCCTCCTGCGCGACGGCCGGACCCGTGAAGAGCGCGCCCAGGACGACCACGAGCCCGATCGCGGGCAGCCAGCGGGAGCGAAGCAGCCTCATCCCTTCTCCTTTTCAGCCGACACGGACCGCGAAAGTCGCGGTATGAGTAGCTTCCGGCTCGGGGAGTGTCAAGAGATGGGGCGGACTACGCGGGAGGCTTGATCTGGAGATGCTGGCAGACGCGGTCGAAGAACTCCTTCACCTTTTCGAACGGGTACGTCGCCTGGGTCACCAGCTCCGGGTAGCGCGGGTTCTTCAGGTTGTTGCGGAACTTCTCGATCCACGCCATCAGGTCGTCCGGCACGCCGCCTCCCGGGAACAGCAGCAGCTCGTAGTGCCCCGGCGTGATGTCGTAGGTGTAGCCGCGCGGGAACGATCCCGGCAGCTTGTCCTCGAGGACCGCCGCGAGCGACATTTTCGTCATGTCGGTCACCTGGCCGCGCGGGCCCGTGAGCAACGCGAACGCCGTCAGCGGATTCGCCATCGGCGAGAGGTTGCCGTGGACGCCGAGGTCGTTCGTGTCCGGGATCTTCGAGACGCGCAGCTGCGCGAGCGCGCCGTCGACCATCTTCTTCACCGTCATCTCGTTGAGCGGCACGTCGTCGTCGTGCTGTTCGAAGCCGACGCAGCGCAGGCCGGGCTGGCGGATGAAGTCGCGCAGGTCCAGGTACTTCTGGCGCGAGTCGAGTTCGAACGCGCCCTGAGCGGGCCCCCCCGCCTGCTCCGGGATGTCGTAGAGCGTCGGGTACAGGATGCGCACGATGATGTCGGCGACGACCGCGTTCGCCAGCGGGTAGAACCAGTTGATGCCGGCCTGCTGGAAGCTCTGCGCGGCGCTCATGATCTGGCCGTTCGAGATGATCACCGGCGCGTAGCGGTCCGGGTACTCCTTCAGCAGCTGGAGCACCTGCCACGTGAGGTAGATCGTGCGGCTGGCCTCGATGCCCTCGCCGCGGTACGGCAGGATGATGAACTGCACGAGCATCCCGTGCTCGAACATGCGCAGGACTTCGCGGTCGAGCAGGAAGCCCGCCCCGCAGTTCGTCGCGCCCGCGCCGCGCACGGAGATGAAGAGCTTCGGCGTCGTTTTCTGGAGGTTCGTCTGGAGATCGCGGATCACCGTCCACTGCGACGCGCGGTAGAACTGCTCGCCGGTGCCGACGTTGCCCGCGCCGGTCAGCACGCCGCCCTGGGAGATGTCGTACGTGAAGATCCGGCCCTTGCCCTGCGCACGCTTGAGTTCCGGGCCGCAGTCGATGTAGTGCGCCTCGAACTTCGCGCCGGATCCCTCGCGCACCAGCGCGTCGTGGAGCACCTTCCACTTCAGGTCGCTCGGGCCCAGCTTCTCGCACTTGACGAGGATGTCCTCCAGCACGTTGGCGAAGCACGCGCCGGCGCCGACGAATGCGATTTCCATGAAGGCTCGTTGATTATGCCGCGCCCGAAGGGATGCGCAAGCACTACATCGACCGTCGGGGGACGCGGCAGACCCGGGCGATGAGAAGATCGGCTGCGCGCGGGGCGATCCGAGCCCCCAATCGCTTGACGCTCTTGGCTGAACCGCCCTAGAATTTTCCACGTTCGTCACCGGGCGAGCCGGAGGTTGAGGTCTGGGGTCGGGCGGGGGGCGCGACATCGTTGGGGGGCCAAGGCGCTTGCGATCCGTCTCGCTGTTTGTCTTCCTGCTGATCTTCTGGCTGCTGCTGTCGGGCAGGTTCGACGTGCGGCACTCGAACGACGTTTTCCTGACGGCCTGCGGGGTCGGGAGCTGCCTGTTCGTCACATGGCTCGCCCGCAGGAAGTTCGACATCCTGGACGATGAAGGTCACCCCATCCAGCTCGGGCTGCGCGCGTTCACCTACGTCCCCTGGCTCTTGGGGCAGATCGCGCTGTCGAACTGGGACGTCTTCAAGCGCGTCTGGAACCCGGCGCTTCCGATCGATCCGTGCGTCATCCGGGTCCCGTTCGACACGAAATCCGACCTCGGCACGGTCATCTACGCCAACTCGATCACGCTCACGCCGGGCACCGTGACGATCAGCGTCGACAAGGACAAGCGCGAACTCCTCGTCCACTGCCTGACCCCCGGGGCCGGCGACGACCTGCGCGAAGGCGGCGCCGGCGGCATGCTCTCCCGCGTGAAGAAGTTCGAGGGAGGCGCGTGATGGTAATCGAGTGGGTCCTCCTCGGCGCGGGGATCGCGATCCTCGTGGGCATCTTCATGCTGCTCTCGCGCGTCTACCTCGGGCCCACGGTCTTCGACCGCATCCTCGCGACCAACGCGATGGGGACGAAGACGGTCATCTTCCTCGCGCTCCTCGGGTTCATCAGCAAGCGCCCCGAGTTCCTCGACACGGCGCTCGCCTACGCGATCATCAACTTCGTGTCGACGATCGCGATCCTCAAGTTCGTCGAGTTCAAGAAGATCGGCTAGCCATGCACTGGACGGACATCGCCACGGCGCTCTTCCTGGGACTCGGCTGCGTCATCGCCGTGACGGGATCCATGGGCGTCATCCGCCTGCCCGACTTCTACTCGCGCCTGCACGCGGCCGGCAAGACGGACAGCCTCGCGCAGGCGCTGATCATGGTCGGCCTCCTCTTCCAGACGTGGAAGTACGAGGGCCTGATCCTGAACGCGGCCGCGCGGCTCGTCCTCATCACGATGTTCATCCTGGTCACGTCGCCCATCGCGACGCACGCCATCACGAAGGCCGCCTACCTGCACGGCCTCGAGCCGTGGCGGAAGGAGAAGTCGCGCGATGCCTGACTTCCTCCTCATCAACCTGATCCTCCTGCTCATGGTGACGCTGACCGGCATCGCGGCCGTGCGCGCGCGCAACCTGCTCGGCGCGACCATGCTCATGTCCATCTACAGCTTCCTCATGGCGCTGGTCTGGACGAACATGGACTCGATCGACGTCGCCTTCACCGAGGCGGCGGTCGGCGCGGGCGTTTCGACGGTGCTCCTCATCGGCGCCCTCGTCCACGTCGGCAGCGAGGAGAAGCCGACGAAGAGCATCCACTGGCCCGCGATGATCGCGACCGTCGCGACGGCGGCCGCGCTCCTCTACGGCACCGTCGACATGCCGCGCTTCGGGGACGCGCACTCGCCGGCCAACGCGAACCCGGTGTCCGTCGGCTACATCCAGCAGGACGTGGACAAGGTGCCCGACGCGTCGGGCCACCACGCGCAGCGCCCGCGGCCGCACGGCGACTACTTCCACGGGCACGTGCCGAACTTCGTGACGGCGGTCATCGTCTCCTACCGCGCCTACGACACGATGTACGAGACGACGGTCATCTTCCTGGCCGGCATGAGCATGATCCTCTTCCTGAGACGACGGAAGGACGCGCCATGAAGGACCAGATGATCCTGCGCGTCGGCATGAAGATGATGATCCCGTTCATCCTCGTCTACGGGCTCTACGTCATCTTCCACGGCGACCTCTCGCCGGGCGGCGGCTTCCAGGGCGGCGTCGTCATCGCGGCCGCGTTCATCCTCTACGCGATGATCTACGGCCGCGACGAGATGCACAAGGTGCTCCCGCGCGGGCTGTCCGACGCGCTCGTCGCGATCGGCGTCCTCATCTTCGCGGGCACGGGCACCTACGGCCTGCTCGCGGGCTACCGCTTCCTCGACTACACGCCGCTCAAGCCGTCCGAGCCGGGCGGCGCGGAGGCGTGGGGCATGTCGCTCGTCGAGTACGGCGTCGGCTTCACCGTCTCGATGGTCATGGTGACGGCCTACAACGAGATCACCGAGCCGGCGCCCGACGAAAGGAAGACGAGCTGATGGACATCGCCGGTCACTACAACTTCTGGGTCGCCATCGCGATCATGATGATCGGCCTCTACCCCGTCATCGCCAAGCCCAACCTCGTCAAGAAGGTGATCGGCCTGGGCATATTCCAGACCGGCCTGTTCCTCTTCTACATCTCGATGGGCAAGATCGATGGCGGCACGGCGCCGGTCCACTTTCCGCCGGCGGCGCGTCACCCGCAGAACTACACGAATCCGATCCCGACCGCCCTCATCCTCACCGGCATCGTCGTGGCGGTCGCGACGATGGCGGTCGCGCTCGCCCTGGTCGTGAACATCAAGCGCGCGTACGGCACCATCGAGATGGACGAGGTCGAGGAGATCGACCACCGCGATGATCAGAGATAACCTGCCGGTCCTGCTCATCGTCATCCCGCTGCTGGCAGGGCTCGTGGCGCCGTTCATGCGTCGCGGGACGGCCGCATGGGCATGGGTGGCGCTCGTGAGCTGGCTGGTCCTGGCGGCCGCCGTCGCGCTGCTCCAGCAGGTGCTCGCCGCCCCGGACCCCATCCGCTACCCGATGGGCAGCTGGAAGGCGCCGTGGTCGATCGAGCTGCGCGTCGACGCGCTCAACGGGTTCGTCGCGCTCATCGTCTCCAGCATCGGCGCGATCGTCACGTTCGCGGCCCGGGCCAGCGTGGAGCGGGAGATCAGCGCCGACCGGCAGCACATCTTCTGGGGCGTGTGGATGCTCTGCATCGGCGGGCTCCTCGGCATCACGCTGACGGGGGACGCCTTCAACGTCTACGTGATGCTCGAGATCGCCTCGATCTCGATGTACGCGCTCATCGCGATGGGACGCGACCGCGACCGGCGGGCGCTGCCGGCGACGATCAATTACGTCATGCTCGGCAGCATCGGAGCGTGCTTCATCCTCCTGGGCATCGGCTACCTCTACATGGTCACCGGCACGCTCAACATGGTTGACATGGCGGAGCGGCTGCAGGCGCTCCAGGCGCGATGGGCGGCCGGCGACCTCGCTTATCGGCGCACCGTGCTGGCGGGCTACGGGTTCCTGATGGCGGGCTTCGCGATCAAGCTCGCTCTCTTCCCGCTGCACGGCTGGATGCCCAACGCCTACACGTACGCGCCCTCCGCGGTCTCGGCGCTGCTCTCCGCGACGGCCACGAAGGTGGGCGCGTACATCGCCTTCCGCTTCATGTTCACGATCCTGGGCACGACGTTCTGCTTTCGCACGATGCGGTCGGGCGAGGTCCTCGTCGTGTGCGGCGTGCTGGCGACGCTCGCCGGCTCGTACTTCGCGATCCGCCAGAACAACGTCAAGCGCCTGCTCGCCTACTCGAGCGTGGGCCAGATCGGATACATCGCCATCGGCCTCGGCCTGGGCAACGCGGCCGGGCTTCAGGGCTCCATCATCCACTTGTTCAACCACGCGATGATGAAGAGCGGGCTGTTCCTGGCGGTCGCGGCCGTGGTGCTGCGGACGGGCGGCGCGGACCTCCGGAACCTGCGCGGGATCGGCCGCCGTATGCCGCTCACGGCCGCGGCCATCCTCGCCGGCGGGCTGGCGCTCATCGGCATGCCGTTCACGGCGGGGTTCGTGAGCAAGTGGTACCTCGTGGCCGGCGCGCTGCAGCAGAACGCCTTCGTGCCGGCCCTCGCGGTCATCGGGGGCTCCCTGCTGGCGGCCGTCTACGTGTGGCGCCTCGTAGAGACGGCGTACGTGCAGGACCCGCAACCGGGCACGGACGTGGGCCGCGAGCCGCTCAGCATCGTCCTTCCCGCGTGGCTCCTCATCGGCGCGGCGATCTACGTCGGCGTGGACGCCAACATGACCTCCGCGCTCTCGGAGGCCGCGGTCCGCGCGCTGGGGGTGCTCCCGTGACCGCCGGAACTCTGGCCGCGATCGCCGTCGCCGTGCCCGCCGCGGGCGCGCTCCTCGTGGTCGCCACGAACCGCCGGCCGAACCTCCGCGACGCGGTCACGCTGGCCACGGGGCTCGCGCTCCTGGGCGTGGTGCTCCGGATCCTCCCCCGCGTGAGCGCCGGGGAGGCGGTCGACTTCACGATCATCGAAGCCATGCCCGGCATGACTCTGCGGCTCTCCGTCGAGCCCCTGGGCATGCTCTTCGCGCTGATCGCCTCGTCGCTGTGGATCGTCACGTCGCTATACGCGTTCGGGTACATGCGCGGACACCACGAGGGGAATCAGACGCGGTTCTACGCGTGCTTCGCCTTCGCCATCGCCTGCACGATCGGCGTGGCCTTCTCGGGCAACCTCGTCACCCTGTTCGCCTTCTACGAGCTGCTCACGCTCTCCACGTACCCGCTCGTCACGCACCACGGCACGCCGGAGGCCGTCCGCGCGGGACGCGTTTACCTCGGCGTGCTGCTCGGGACGTCGATCGGGTTCCTGCTGCTGGCGATGCTGTGGACGTACACGGCGGCCGGCACGCTCGACTTCCGTCCCGGCGGCATCCTCGCGGGGAAGATCGACTGGGCGTCGCTGCCGCTGCTCGTCGGGCTCTACGCGTTCGGCATCGGCAAGGCGGCCCTCATGCCGTTCCACCGCTGGCTCCCGGCGGCGATGGTCGCGCCCACGCCCGTGAG
>Ga0187893_10011390_pt1 | contig 12929 bp, 11 predicted proteins | sample MA1701074metaG_FD_139574 | JGI IMG/M metagenome (GOLD analysis project Ga0187893, IMG submission 139574) | White microbial mat communities from a basaltic lava cave in the Kipuka Kanohina Cave System on the Island of Hawaii, USA - MA170107-4 metaG ...
CGCAGGAAGAGCGAGATCGTCACGGTGGCCGAGGACATCTCGATCGAGGACCTGATCGCGCCGCAGGACATGGTGGTGACCTTCTCGCACGGCGGCTACGTCAAGTCGCAGCCGCTCGTCGACTACCGCGCGCAGCGCCGCGGCGGCCGCGGCAAGACCGCGGCGACCACCAAGGACGACGATTTCATCGAGCGGCTGTTCGTCGCGCATTCGCACGACTACCTGCTGTGCTTTTCGGACAAGGGGCGCCTGTACTGGCTCAAGGTGTTCGAAGTGCCGCAGGGCAGCCGCACCAGCCGCGGCAAGCCGATCGTCAACCTGTTCCCGCTGGTCGAGGGCGAGAAGATCACCGCGGTCGTGCCGGTGAAGGAGTTCGACGAGAACCATTTCGTGTTCATGGCGACGGCGAAGGGCACGGTGAAGAAGACGCCGCTCGCAGAGTTTTCGCGCCCGCGGCCCTCCGGGATCATCGCCGTGGGGCTGGACGAGGGCGATTACCTGATCGGCGCGGCGCTCACCGACGGCAAATACGACGTGATGCTGTTCTCGACCGAAGGCAAGGCTATCCGCTTCCAGGAGGACGACGTGCGGCCCATGGGCCGGCAGGCGACCGGCGTGCGCGGCATGCGCCTGCCGGAGGACCGCGGCTGGCGCGTGGTCTGCATGCTGGTGGCGAAGGACGAGAAGCAGACGGTGCTGACTGCGACCGAGAACGGCTTCGGCAAGCGCACGCCGATCGCCGAGTACACGCGCCACGGCCGCGGCGGCCTCGGCATGATCGCGATCCAGACCACCGAGAGGAACGGCGCGCTCGTCGGCGCGGTGCTGGTCGACGACCACGACGAGGTGATGCTGATCTCGACCGGCGGGGTGCTGATCCGCAGCGCGGTATCCGAGATCCGCGAGCAGGGCCGCTCGACGCAGGGCGTCACGCTCATCAATCTCGGGGAAGGCGAGAAGCTCGCCGGTCTCGAGCGGATCGTGGAGAAGGACGAGATGGAAGGCAACGGGGGTAACGGCGGCGGCAACGGTTCCCAGGAGGAGATCGCGCCGCCGAAGACGGAAGACCAGGGCCCGACCCTGCACTGACATGTCCCGGATTCTCAACTTCAGCGCCGGACCCGCGGTGCTGCCGGAGGAGGTTCTTGCCCGCGCCGGCGACGAGATGCTCGACTGGCACGGCACCGGCATGTGCGTGATGGAAATGAGCCACCGCGGCAAGGAGTTCATCCAGATCGCCGCCGAGGCCGAGGCCGACCTGCGCGAGCTGCTCGCGATACCGAAGAGCTACAAGGTCCTCTTCCTGCAGGGCGGCGCGCGCCTGCAGTTCGCCCAGGTGCCGATGAACCTGCTCGCCGGCAAGGGCAAGGCCGACTACGTGAACTCCGGCGAGTGGTCGAAGCTCGCGATCCAGGAGGCGAAGCGGTTCTGCGACGTGCACGTCGCCGCCTCGTCAGAGGACAGGGGTTTCACTTATTTTCCGGAGCCTTCTTCGTGGGATATCCGCAAGGACACGGCCTACCTGCATTACTGCTCGAATGAAACGATCGGCGGCGTGGAAGCGCACGAAATCCCGGCGATCGGCAAGAGCATTCCGCTGGTGGCCGATGCGTCGTCCAACATCCTGTCCCGCCCGCTGGACGTGTCGAAGTTCGGGCTGATCTACGCCGGTGCGCAGAAAAACATCGGCCCGGCGGGCCTGACGATCGTCATCGTGCGCGAGGACCTCACCGGCAAGGCGGCCCAGGGCACGCCGAGCGTCATGGACTACAAGCTGCAGGCCGCGGCCGACTCGATGCTCAATACGCCTGCCACGTACGCGATCTACGTTGCCGGCCTCGTCTTCAAGTGGCTGAAGCAGCAGGGCGGGCTGGCCGCCATCGAGAGGAAGAACGTGGAGAAGGCGAAGCTGCTCTACGACCTGCTCGACCAGAGCAGCTTTTACCGCAATCCGGTCGACAGGAAAGACCGGTCCAGGATGAACGTTCCCTTCACCCTCGCCGATCCGAAGCTGGACGAGGCGTTCCTGAAGGGCGCCGAGAAGGAGGGCATGGTGCAGCTGAAAGGGCACCGCTCGGTGGGCGGCATGCGCGCCTCGATCTACAACGCGATGCCGCTGGCGGGCGTGCAATGCCTCGCGGATTACATGAGGGAGTTCGCCAGACGTGGCTAAGGCGGCGAAGAAGTGCGAAGTGCTGGTGCTGAACGCGATCGCGCAGGTCGGCCTGAAGCGCCTGCCCGCGGAGCACTACGCGATCGTCAAGGAATCGAAATCCCCGGACGCGATCCTGGTGCGCTCGCAGGAGATGCATGGCATGGCGTTCGCCGAGAATCTGAAGGCGGTCGCGCGCGCCGGCGCGGGCGTGAACAACATCCCGGTGGACGAGCTCTCGAAGATGGGCGTGCCGGTGTTCAACGCGCCCGGCGCGAACGCGAATGCGGTGAAGGAACTGGTGGTCGCGGGCATGCTGATCGCTGCGAGGAATCTGGTCCCAGCTCTAGATTTTGTAAGACGTTTAGATAAAAACGATCTGAAAAAATCGGTCGAGGAAGGAAAGAAGACATACGCGGGTCGCGAGCTGCCCGGTCACACGCTCGGGGTGATCGGCCTGGGCAAGGTCGGCAGCCTGGTCGCGGACGCGGCGATCCGGCTCGGCATGAACGTGCTCGGCTACGACCCGCACATCACGGTCGACGCCGCCTGGAGCCTGCCCTCGCAGGTGCGCAAGGCGAATTCGGTCGACGAGCTGCTGCGCGGCAGCCACTTCGTCAGCCTGCACGTGCCGCTGGTGGAGAAGACCAAGAACCTCCTGAACGAGAAGAACCTGCCGCTGACGAAGGCCGGCGCGGTGCTGCTCAACTTCGCGCGCGACGGCATCGTGGACGAGACGGCGCTGGTCAAATGCCTCGCCGCGAAGCACATCCGCTGGTATGTCACCGACTTCCCCTCGGCGAAGCTGATCGGCCGGCCGGGCGTGGTCGCGCTGCCGCACCTGGGCGCCTCGACCGGCGAGGCCGAGGACAACAGCGCGGTGATGGTGATCGACCAGCTGCGCGAGTACCTGGAGAACGGCGGCATGCAGAACGCGGTCAACTTCCCGGACGCGCTCATGCCGCGCGAGTCGCCCTACCGTCTGGCGATCGCCAACGCGAACGTGCCCAACATGCTGGCGCGCATCTCGCACGCCATGGGCAGCCGCAGGATCAACATCCACAACATGCTGAACAAGTCGAAGGGCGAGATGGCCTACACGCTGGTCGACGTGGACAGCCCCGTGCCGCAGGCCGCGATCGACGAGCTGTGCGAGATCAAGGGCGTGCTTAAGGTACGCTACCTGCCTGTCGGGGGCTGAGCTGAGCCGGGGGATGAGCGAGAAGGATATTCACAAGCTGCGCGGGCAAATCGACGCGCTGGACGACGAGCTGCTTCGCCTGTTCGGGCGGCGCATGGATCTGGCACGCGAGGTGGGGAAGCTGAAGGGAAACGCCCCCGCGTACCGCCCCGAGCGGGAGAGCGAAATACTCGGGCGCGTACCCGAAACCGCCCGCCCGGTCTTCCGCGAGATCATCTCGGCCTGCCGCGGGGTCGAGCAGGCGATCCGCGTCGCCTACCTCGGCCCGCAGGGCACCTTCAGCGAGCAGGCGGTGCGCCGGCATTTCGGCAGCGCGGTGCAGGCGCAGCCGGCGGGGTCGATCGACGAGGTGTTCCGCGGCGTCGAAAGCACGGCAGCGCATTTCGCGGTCGTGCCGGTGGAGAACTCGACCGACGGCGTGGTCGGCCGCACGCTCGACCTGCTGCTCGTGACCCCGCTCAAGATCTGCGGCGAGATCGAGCTCAAGGTGCGGCAGAACCTCCTGTCCCGGGAAAAGGACGCCAAAAAAATAAGAAGAATCTATTCGCACGCCCAGTCCCTGGCGCAATGCAACGGCTGGCTCGGCCAGAACCTGCCGAAGGCGGAGCGCGTCCCGGTCGGTTCGAACGCCGAGGCCGCGCAGCGCGCGGCGAAGGAGAAGGGCGCGGCGGCGATCGCCGGCGAGGCGGCGGCGGCGCGCTACAAGCTCGCGGTCCTCGCGCGCGACATCGAGGACGATCCGAACAACACCACGCGCTTCCTCGTGCTCGGCAGCCTCGAGCCCGCGCCGACCGGCCGGGACCGCACCTCGCTCGTCATGTCGGCCGAGAACAAGCCCGGCGCGGTGCACGCGCTGCTGACGCCCCTCGCGCAGGGCGGCGTGAGCATGTCGCGCATCGAGTCGCGCCCGGCCCGCGCCCGCTCGGCGCTCTGGGAGTACGTGTTCTTCATCGACGTGGAGGGGCACCAGGCCGAGCCAAAGGTAAAAAATGTGATTGAAGTGCTCAAAAGCAGGGCGCCCTTCCTCAAAATACTCGGCTCCTATCCCATGGCGGTGAGTTGACCACATGCTGATCGATCCCTGCGAGCTGTCCCCGTCGTACGTGCGCTCGATCGCGCCGTACCAGCCCGGCAAGCCGATCGCGGAGCTTGCGCGCGAGATGGGGCTGAAGGAGGAAAGCATCGTCAAGCTGGCCTCCAACGAGAATCCGCGCGGCATCGGGCCGCGCACGCGCGCCGCCATCGAGCAGGCGATCGCGGACGTGGCGCGGTATCCGGACGGCAACGGCCACGAGCTGAAGATGGCGCTGTCGCGCCGCTACGGCGTCGAGCCGGGCGCGATCGTGCTCGGCAACGGCTCGAACGACGTGCTCGAGCTGGTCGCGCTCGCCTTCCTCGGGCCGGGGCGCGCCGCGGTGTTCTCGCAGCACTGCTTTGCGGTCTACCCGCTCGCCACCCAGGCGCGCGGCGCGCGCGCGATCGCGGTGCCGGCGAAGGACTACGCGCACGACCTGGATGCCATGGCGGCGGCGATCGACGACGAAACCTACGTCTGCTGGGTCGCCAACCCGAACAACCCGACCGGCACGCACGCGCGGCCCGACGAGCTCGAGGCTTTCGTGCGGCGGATCCCCGAGCGCGTAATCGTGGTCATCGACGAGGCCTACAACGAGTATCTCGCCCCGGAACTCAAGTCCGACACCGTCAAGTGGCTGAAGCGCCACCCGAACCTCGTCGTCACGCGCACCTTCTCCAAGGCCTACGGGCTTGCCGGCCTGCGCGTCGGCTACGCGCTCGCGCATCCGTCGGTCGCGGACATCATGAACCGCGTGCGCCAGCCGTTCAACGTGAACAGCCTCGCCCTGGTCGCGGCGACCGCGGCGCTGGACGACATGGAGTTCGTCGCCAAGAGCTACGTCGCGAACCTCGCGGGCATGCGCCAGATCGAGGACGGCGCGAAGAAGCTCGGCCTGGAGTGGATCCCGTCGCACGGCAACTTCATCACCCTGCGCGTCGGCAAGGCGGGCGAAGTGTTCAAGCGGCTGCTGAAGCGCGGCGTCATCGTGCGCCCGGTCGGCGGCGGCTACCAGCTGCCCGAGCATCTGCGCGTCACCATCGGCACCGAGGCCGAGAACGAGCGCTTCCTGATCGCGCTGGCGGCAAGCCTGAAGGACTGATGCGCTTCCGGCGGGTCGCCGTCGTCGGCGTCGGGCTCATCGGCGGCTCGTTCGCCCTGGCGCTAAAGAAGGCGCGCCTCGCCGGCCACGTCGTCGGCGCCGGTCGCAGCCGCGCCAACCTGCGGCGTGCCCTGAAGCGGCGGGCCATCGACTCGATCGCGAACAGCGCGGGAGCAGCGGCGAAGGATGCCGATCTGATTTTTGTTTCTACGCCCGTTTCTCACTTCGAGAAGATCTTCAAAGAGATAAAGCCAAACCTCAAACCCTCGGCCATCGTCTCCGACGGCGGCAGCACCAAGCGCGACGTCGTGGCGGCGGCCCGGAGAGGCCTCGGCCGGAAGGTGTCGCAGTTCGTTCCCGGCCACCCGATCGCGGGAGCCGAGAAGAGCGGCGTCACTGCCGCCAGCGGCGATCTGTTTGCGGGCAAGAGAGTGGTTTTGACCCCTATTCGGGAGAATTCCCTTTCTCAGGTCAGAACACTCGAACGAACCTGGGGCAAAGTGAAAGCGAAGGTCTCCAGAATGTCGCCGCAAGAGCACGACGAGGTCTTTGCGGCGGTGAGCCACCTGCCGCACCTGCTCGCCTACGGGCTGGTGAGCGGCATTGCGGGGCGGCGCAATTCGAAACAGCTCTTCGGCTACGCGGCCGGCGGCTTCCGCGACTTCACGCGCATCGCCTCCAGCCACCCGGAGATGTGGCGGGATATCTGTATCGCGAATGCGGATCGCCTTTTGCATGAATTGTCCTTGTTCGAGCGAAAAATGAAGAAGATTCGTTCGATGCTGAAAGGCAGGAAAGCAAAATCTCTGGAGAAGATCTTCTCCGGTGCCCGCTCCGCCCGGGATCGCTGGCTGAAAGGCCCGGCGTGAAGGCCCTGGCGCTCGCTGCGGCGAAAGGCGCGCGCGGCACGGTCAGGCTGCCGGGCTCGAAGAGCATCACCAACCGCGTGCTGCTGCTCGCCGCGCTCTCGGGCACGGGCAAGACCGTGGTGCGCGGCGCGCTCGACGCCGAGGACACGCGCGTGATGATCGCGGCGCTGCAGAAGCTCGGCGTGCCGCTGGACGACCGCAACTTTGCCGAGATCGTCGTTCCCGGGCGCGCCGGCAAGTTCAGCCGCAAGAAAGACCTGTTCCTGGGCAACGCCGGCACCGCGTACCGCTCGCTCACCGCGGCGCTCGCGCTCGCCGCGCGCGGCGAGTACTGCCTGATGGGCGTGCCGCGCATGCACGAGCGGCCGATCGGCGACCTGGTCAAGGCGCTGCACGCCTTCGGCGCGCACGTCGACTACGTCGGCGCGGCCGGCTACCCGCCGCTGGTCATCAAGCGCGGCCAGATCGACACCCGCAAGCCCGTGAAGGTGCGCGGCGACGTGTCCTCCCAGTTCGTGAGCGCGCTGCTCATGGCGCTGCCGCTCGCCGGCGGCGGCACGATCGAGATCGAGGGCGAGCTCGTCTCCAAGCCGTACGTCGAGATCACGCTGAATCTCATGCGCCGCTTCGGCGTCGACATCGCCCGCCACGACTGGCGCAAGTTCCGCGTGTCGAACGCGAAGTACCTCAGCCCGGGCGAGATCCACGTCGAGGGCGATGCCTCGTCCGCGTCCTACTTCCTCGCCGCCGGCGCGCTCGCCGGCGGCCCGGTGCGGGTCGAGGGCGTCGGCAAGGACAGCATTCAGGGAGACGTGCGTTTTACGGAAGTCCTGGAAAAGATGGGCGCGGTCGTGGCTTTCGGCACGAACTCGATTGAAATCAGCAACCAGAGGCGAAAGCTGAAGGGCTTTGACCTCGACCTGAACCACATCCCGGACGCGGCGATGACCGCGGCGGTGCTCGCGCTCTTCGCGGAGGGCCCGACCACGATCCGCAACATCGGCAACTGGCGCGTCAAGGAAACGGACCGGATCGCCGCGATGGGGAAGGAGCTGAGGAAGCTCGGCGCCGTGGTCACCGAAGGCAAAGATCAAATCAGGGTAGAACCACCGAAAACAATAACTCCGGGTATCGCGATCGACACCTACAACGACCACCGCATGGCGATGTGCTTCTCGCTCGTGTCGCTCGCCGGCGTGCCGGTGACGATCAACGACCCGGACTGCGTCGCAAAGACCTTCCCGGACTACTTCAAGACCCTCGCCTCGGTGACCGTCTAGCCGGGCGGCTGGGCGATCGCATCTTCGTATTTGTGGCGCCGCTTGATCTTGCCGGCGTGCTGGAAGATGTCGAGCGTCGCTTCGAACGCCGGCCGCGTGATCTCGACATGCGGCGTCCAGTTGCCGAGCTTCTGGTAGGCCGCGATCGTCGTCTCCAGGACCTCGAGGTCGATGCCCGGAAAGAAGGACGCTTCCTTCTTCGCCACTTCCGCGGCCGGCGTCTTGATGAGCCAGGCGCGCCCCTTGCGGTAGGCGCGCATGAACTTCTTCGCCATGTCAGAAGCGAGCCACTCGCGCGTCGCCGCGAGGCTCGAGAACGCGCAGGGCCCGATCGGTTTGCCCACCGCGGCGACGATGTGGCCGCCGCCTTCGTGTTCGATCTGCTGCGGCGCCGGTCCCTGCAGGTGCAGGTATTCGCCGGCGCCTTTCCTGAAAGCTTCGGCCATCTTTTCGCTCGAGCCGGCATCGATCGCCTTGATCGACGCGTAGTCGAGTCCGCCCTTGTGGCAGGCGTACTGGAACATCACCGTCGGCTGTCCGCCGTGGTCGACCAGCACTTCACGGCCCTTCAGATCTTTCCAGCTGAAGCTCGGCTCCGGTTTGCGGCCGACGAGAAAGAAGCCGTCCATCTCGTTGATCTGCGCGAAATGCAGCGCGGGCGGCTGCTTGCCCTGCTCGAGCGCGCTGATCGCCTGCCACGGCGCCGACTGCGCGACGTGCACGCTGCCGTTCGCCAGGCCCTCGATCGCCGACTTGCCCGGCGGCGAGACCGAGTGCTTCGGCTTCAGGCCCTCTTCGTCGAGGTAGCCGCACGCGATCGTGGCGATGAGCGGCGAATAGAACGCGGAAAAGCGCGTGAACTGGAGGCTGATTTCCTGGGCCAAGGCGTTGCTCCTTTTCTTTGTGCGGCAGAATAACCTCGCCCATGTCCGCGCCGATACCCGTGATCGCGATAGACGGCCCGACCGCGTCGGGCAAGGGCACCGTCGCAAGCCTCGTAGCCGGGCGGCTCGGCTTGCATTACCTGGAGAGCGGCGCGCTCTACCGGCTGGTCGCTTTGATGGGCGGCGATCCCGTTGCCGCGGCCAAGGGGCTCGACGTCGCGTTTCGCGATAGCAGGATATTCCTTAAAGAACAAGATGTTACAGAGAGGTTGCGAGAGGAGACCGTGGGCAACCGCGCCTCTGAGATAGCACCCTTGGCGCAGGTGCGGGCGGCGCTGCTCGATCGCCAGCGCGGCTTCTGCAGGCCCCCTGGCCTGGTCGCGGACGGGCGCGACATGGGGACCGTGGTGTTCCCGGAAGCGACCCTGAAAATCTTCTTGACAGCGACGGTTGAAGTGAGGGCCCAACGGAGGTATAAGCAGTTGATAGACAAAGGAATCCATGCTAATCTCGCGGCCCTTTCCCGTGAGTTAGAGGAGCGGGACAGACGCGATGCCACCCGTGCGGTGGCCCCGCTCAGGCCGGCAGAGGATGCCGTGCAGATCGATTCCTCGGCACTGACGATCGACCAAGTGGTTGATTCGATAGTGAAGAAGTATCGGGAAAGGACGGGTGGGAAGGCCTGAGGGTTTTCCCTTGTGCAACCAACCCCGCAGCGCGCAAGTCTGCGGATATGAAGGTAATTTTCACTCAACTCCATGGCCAGTGTGTCGTCCGCAGTTTCGAAGTCCTCTAGTTCCGCAGCCCCCGAGTCGTTCGCAGCCCTGTTCGAAGAAAGCCTGACGCGCAAGGAAATGCGCGTGGGCGAGGTCATCACCGCCGAAGTCGTGCGCGTCGACCAGAACTTCGTGGTCGTAAACGCCGGATTGAAGTCAGAGAGCGTCATCGCGCTCGAGGAATTCCGCAATGACGCCGGCGAGATCGAAGTGAAGGCCGGCGATTTCGTCTCCGTCTCGATCGAAGCGCTGGAAGACGGCTACGGCGAGACGCGCCTGTCGCGCGAGAAGGCGAAGCGCATGGCGGCATGGCTCGAGCTGGAGAAGGCGCTCGAGTCGGGCGAGAAGGTGCAGGGCGTGATCACCGGCAAGGTGAAGGGCGGCCTCACCGTGATGGCGAAGGGCATCCGCGCGTTCCTCCCCGGCTCGCTCGTCGACCTGCGCCCGGTGAAGGACACCACGCCGTACGAAGGCAAGCAGATGGAGTTCAAGGTCATCAAGCTCGACCGCAAGAGGAACAACGTGGTCGTGTCACGCCGCGCGGTGCTGGAAGAAACCGCGGGCGCCGAGCGGGAAGCGCTGCTCGCGACGCTGTCCGAAGGCGCGGTGGTGAAGGGCATCGTCAAGAACATCACCGATTACGGCGCGTTCGTGGACCTGGGCGGCATCGACGGGCTGCTGCACATCACCGACCTCGCCTGGCGGCGCGTCAAGCACCCCTCCGAGGTGGTGAACGTCGGCGACGAGGTCACCGCCAAGGTGCTCAAGTTCGACGCCGAGAAGAACCGCGTCTCGCTCGGCCTCAAGCAGCTGGGCGAAGACCCCTGGGTCGGCATCTCGCGCCGCTACCCGCAGGGCACGCGCCTGTTCGGCAAGGTCACCAACCTCACCGACTACGGCGCGTTCGTCGAGGTCGAGGCGGGCATCGAGGGCCTGGTGCATGTTTCGGAGATGGACTGGACCAACAAGAACGTGCATCCCTCGAAAGTGGTGCAGGTCGGCGACGAGGTCGAGGTGATGATCCTCGAGATCGACGAGGAGCGCCGCCGCATCTCGCTCGGCATGAAGCAGTGCATGCCGAACCCGTGGGAGGATTTCGCGCGCGAGTTCAAGAAGGGCGATCGCGTCAAGGGCCAGATCAAGTCGATCACCGATTTCGGCGTGTTCGTGGGCCTGTCGGGCGGCATCGACGGCCTGGTGCATCTCTCGGACCTGTCGTGGAGCCAGCAGGGCGAGGAGGCGGTCAAGCGATTCAAGAAGGGCGACGAAGTCGAGACGGTGGTGCTTTCGATCGACGTCGAGCGCGAGCGGATCTCGCTCGGCATCAAGCAGCTCGAGGGCGACCCGTTCACCAACTTCATCGCCAGCCACGAGAAGAACAGCGTGGTCACGGGCAGCGTGAAATCGGTCGACGCGAAGGGCGCGGTCATCTCGCTCACACCCGAGATCGACGGCTACCTGCGCGCTTCCGAGTTCTCGCGCGACCGGATCGACGATTTGCGCACCGCTGTGAAGGACGGCGACAAGGTCACGGCGATGATCATCAACGTCGACCGCAAGAACCGGTCGATCAATCTGTCGGTGAAGGCGAAGGACGCCGCGGAGGAAACCGAGGCGATGAAGCAACTGCGCACCGAGAACGCGGCCAGCGCCGCGGGCTCCACCAACCTCGGCGCGCTGTTGCGGGCGAAGCTGGACAAGGACAAGGGCGGGTCTGACCCGCAGAAATAGATCGGACGTCCTGACGATAGGGGAAGGGTCGCCATGACGAAGTCGGAACTGATCGCGAGGCTGGCGCAGCGCTACCCGCAGCTGGTGGCGAAGGACGCTGAATACGCGGTGAAGATGATCCTGGACGCGATGACCGGGTCGCTGCTGTCCGGCCATCGCATCGAGATCCGCGGCTTCGGCAGCTTTGGCCTCAACTACCGGCCGCCGCGCGTCGGCCGCAACCCGAAATCCGGCGAGAAGGTGCAGGTGCCCGAGAAATACGTGCCGCACTTCAAGGCCGGCAAGGAGCTGCGCGAGCGCGTCGACACGCTGGATCCCGACCAGACCATGATCATGCCGCCGCGCTCGCGGCAGGCGGCGACGTAAGCTCCGCCGCGGCGCCGCGGCGGTTCGGGTTCTCGAATGCGAATCTTCACCTGGGCGATCCGGATCGCCCTGTTCCTTCTGCTCGTCGCCTTTGCGGCGAAAAACACCGACCCGGTCAAGCTGCGCTTCTATTTCGATCTCGCCTGGGAGGCGCCGCTGGTCGCGCTGCTGCTCGGCTTCTTCGCCGCCGGCGCCGTGCTCGGCATCATGGCCATGGTCGGCACCACCCTGGCCCAGCGCAGAGAGGTCGCGCGGCTGGAGAAGAAGATCCTGAGCGAGGAACCCAGGCCCCGGGTTCCGAGCCAACCCCCGGCAGCGGAAGGCTAGATGGAGTTCGAGTACTGGTGGCTGCTCGGCTTTCCGATCTTCTTCGGCCTCGGGTGGCTCGCGGCGCGTGTCGACATCCGGCACCTGGTCCGCGACTCGCGCGCGCTGCCGAGCTCGTACTTCCGGGGTCTGAACTTCCTGCTGAACGAGCAGCCCGACAAGGCAATCGAGGCGTTCATCGAAGTGGTCAAGGTCGACCCGGAGACGGTCGAGCTGCACTTCGCCCTGGGAAGCCTGTTCCGCCGGCGCGGCGAATACGACCGCGCGATCCGCATGCACCAGCACCTGCTCGAGCGCGCCGACCTGGGGCACGAGCAGCGCGCGGCAGCGCTCTTCGCGCTCGGCCAGGACTACCTCAAGGCGGGCATCCTCGACCGCGCGGAAGAGGTCTTCACGCGCCTCTCGGAGGGGCCGCAGGCGGGCGCGCAGTTTGCCGACTCACGCCGGTTCCTGCTGGAGATCTACCAGCAGGAGAAGGATTGGGACAAGGCGAGCCAGATGGCGCGGCGCCTGGAAAAGGAGTCGGGCGAGTCGCGCGCGAAGGAGCTGGCGCACTTCCTGTGCGAGCGCGCGGTCGCCGATGCCGCGCACTCGCGTCCCGACAGCGCCAGGCGCAGCCTCGAGCAGGCGCTCGAGGTCAACCGCAAGAGCGTGCGCGCGAGCCTGCAGCTCGGCGACCTGGAGAAGACCTACGGCAGCCTGGAGCGCGCGATCGGGCACTGGAAGCGCATCGAATCCCAGAACCCGGCCTTCCTCGCGCTCGTCGCCCAGCGACTGCTCGAGGCCTATCGCGCGACCGGGAAGGTCGAGGAGGGGCTGACCCTTCTCACCGGGTATCTCGAGCGTTACCCGTCCCTCGACCTGCTGGATGCGGTCTTCCAGACCACGCTGGAAGCAAAGGGGGTGGAGGCCGCCTACAAGCTGGTGCGCGACGAGCTGCGCAGGAACCCCACTTTGCTCGGCCTCGACCGCCTGCTCGAGGCGCAGATCATCGGCGCAGCCAACCCCGAGCGCCGGCGCGATCTCGAACTGGTAAGAAACCTCGTGCACAGTCACACGCGGCGCCTGGCGCGCTACCGGTGCGAGAACTGCGGCTTCAAGGCGCGGCAGTTCCACTGGCTCTGCCCCGCGTGCGGCGGCTGGGAAACCTATCCTCCGCGCCGCAC
>Ga0187893_10011391_pt1 | contig 12929 bp, 5 predicted proteins | sample MA1701074metaG_FD_139574 | JGI IMG/M metagenome (GOLD analysis project Ga0187893, IMG submission 139574) | White microbial mat communities from a basaltic lava cave in the Kipuka Kanohina Cave System on the Island of Hawaii, USA - MA170107-4 metaG ...
CGGGGGCGACGAATCTGCTTTATCGCAACCGCGGAGATGGAACGTTTGAGGATGTATCCGAAAGGGCTGGGGTCACCGACATAGGATGGGGGCAGGCCGTCTGTACCGGCGATTTCGACAATGACGGATGGACAGATCTCTTTGTCACGTACTACGGAACCAACAAGCTATATCGAAACAATGGTAATGGCACTTTCAACGATCTGGGCGTCAAATCCGGAGTTGCTGGATCGCACCCTCGATGGAACAGCGGTTGTACGTTCATAGACTATGACAATGATGGGTATCTCGACCTGTTTGTCGCAAGCTATGTGGTTTATGAAGACGCTGCCCACTTGGCTCCAGGCTCTAACAAGTACTGTCTGCTGAAGGGCGCTCCTGTCATGTGCGGTCCAACTGGTCTGAAGGCGGGGACCAACATGCTGTATCACAACAATGGTGACGGCACATTTTCGGACGTGTCAGCAGCCAGTCATATTGCGGATCCCAAGGGACGCTACTCGCTGCAACCCATTACTGCCGATTTTGATGAGGATGGACGTACAGATATCTTCGTGGCTTGCGACGCCACGCCGAACATCCTCTATCGCAACAATGGGGACGGAACCTTTACCGATGGCGCGTTGGAAGCGGGTGTAGCTTTTGATGAGAACGGGCGAGCCGAGGCGAGTATGGGAGTTGACGTGGAGGACTATGATGGCAACCGGAGCGCAGATCTTTTCGTTACCAGCTTCTCAGACGAAACGCCGACGCTGTATCGAAATGAAGGAAAGTGGAATTTCAGCGATGTGACGTTGCGAGCCAGGTTGGGGCACCACACGAAGTACGTCGGATGGAGTGCTCTGTTTCTTGATTTCGATTTGGATGGCTGGAAGGATCTCTTTATCGTCAACGGTCATGTTTATCCTCAGGTGGATCATTTTCCATCCGGACTCACGTATCATCAGAACAGGCAGCTCTACCGAAATCGGGGAGACGGCACTTTTGAAGATGTTACGGAACAGTCCGGTCCTGGAATCCTAAGGAAGACTGCCGGCAGAGGTGCAGCGGCAGAAGATTTTGATGGGGACGGTCAATTAGAGATGGTGGTGACTAACATGAACGATAAGCCGTCGCTGCTCCGCAACCAGTCCCGAGCAGACAGCAACTGGATCATCATTCGACTGCTAGGGCAGAAGAGTAATCGAAGCGGCATTGGGGCCAGAGTCGTGATCACTGCCGATGGACGTAGCCAAAGAGGGGAGGTGCGTAGCAGCTCTGGCTACTATTCCAGCAGTGGGCAGCGACTTCATTTCGGATTGGGTACTTCGAAGAAAATAGACGAACTAACGATTTCTTGGCCGAGCGGCAAGAAGGAATCAATCACCACTGTTGGCGCCAATCAAGTTCTTCTGGTTCGCGAAGGAGAGGGAAGCAAATGAGGAACGACCGAACCAGGGTGTTTCGACTATCGATATCTCGCCTGCATCACCATGTCCGATTCTGCACCGCTCACAATGGTACGTATGACAACCGACGCTTGCCAAAGAGACTAGTTGTCGCGGAGCGGGAGCGAGCGGCCTTCCCTTCGATCTGGCTGATTCACTAGACCATAATCTCTGAAAGTGCCTGCGCCGGAAACTGATCCGTGAGGCGTTCATTCAAACCGTGACGGTGATAGACCAAGTCACGACAATTCATTCCCAGGAGATGAAGCACGGTAGCGTGAAAGTCGTGGACGCTGACTCGTTTCTCAACGGCCTTGTGTCCAATTTCATCAGTGGCCCCGTGAACGATTCCACCCTTGACACCGCCACCTGCCATCCACACGCTGAACCCGCTGGGGCCGTGATCCCTACCGGCAGAACTAGCTTTGTCACTCACTTGAGACAGTGGCATCCTCCCAAACTCACCACCCCAAATAACTAGAGTGCTACTCATCAGACCTCGCTGTTTCAGATCTTTCAGCAAGGCCGCGATAGGTTTGTCAGTTTTGCCGCAGCTGTACCGTAAGCTATTCGCGAGGTCGGCGTGGGCATCCCAGATTTGTCCTTCGATATAGATCTGAACGAAACGAACACCGCGTTCCACCAGGCGCCGCGCCATCAGACATCTCTTCCCGTACGATGCTGTCATCTCGTCGTTCAGACCGTACGTCTGCTTGGTCTCTTCGCTCTCCTGGGACACGTCCAATGCATCCGTGGCGGTAATTTGCATTCGCGCCGCCAGTTCGTAGTTGGCAATCCGCGCATCCAGATCGGGGTAGCCGGGCCGTTGTTCTCGATGGGCTTCTTGAAGCCGGCGCATCAATGAGCGCTGCGCTTCCACCAGTGGCTTAGGTAGATCTTCACTGGGCTTGAGGTTTAAGAGGGGAGTCCCCTCGGAGCGGAAGCGAGTTCCCTGGTAGAGCGGTGGCAGCCAACCCGATTGCCAGTTTTGAAGCCCGTTGACTGGCAACCTCTTGGGATCATCCAATACCACATAGGCTGGCAGGTTCTGATTTTCACTGCCTAGACCGAAGACTACCCATGAACCCAGCGATGGCCGACCCGGCAGAGTCCGACCACTTTGCATCAGGAAAAGGGCGGGCTCATGATTGAAGTGTTCGCCGTACATCGAGCGAATCAGGCAGAGGTCGTCTGCACACTTCGCAGAATGCGGCAAGAGTTCGGAGATCTCCATGCCGCATTGGCCGTGCTTGGCAAACTTGAAAGGCGAAGGGAACATCGTGCCAATTTGATCGGCGAACTCCAGTTCGGCGACGATGTCTCTGGGAGGGGCTGAGCCTGCGAATTTGTCGAGAGTGGGCTTGGGATCAAACAGGTCAACCTGGCTCGGTCCTCCATTCATGAAAAGATGAATGACTGACTTAGCCTTTGGCTCAAACTGGGGCGCCCTCGGTTTGAGGTCATAAACCTCTCGCTCCGAACTGGAAGTCAACATTGAGGATGAAGGAAAGAGATCGCGCTCCAGCAACCACGTCAGCGCTACACCATGCAGTCCGTCGGCTGCGCGGGAAAAGAAATCGCGACGAGATAGGGCAGAGGTCTTGTTCTTATGAAGCATCATGTTCTTAAGACTGACCATAGTCTATTTGACGAAAAACTTAGTACTCATTGCCGTTGTCACAGAAGCGATAAACCTGAACTATCGTTACCGGCTGCGCCTCAATCAATGTACAAGAACTCCGGCGAACTCAGAATCGCGTGACAATAGTCTGCAAGGGCTTTCCATCGAGCTGTTTGCAATTTCGGTGCTTCGTGCTTCTCATTCTCCAAGTGCACTTCCCAGTGCTTTGTGAGTTCAGCAAGCGCTACTTGAGCGGCGTCGATTTCCTCCTGCGTGGGATGGCGAGAAAGAGCGCGAAGATATAGATTGTTAATCTGACCTGCTTGGTTCTCTCCAAACTCATCTACCAACCGACCAGCCAGGTACCGCGCGTGCTGCCTTACTCTGTCATTATTCATCATGTGCAAAGATTGAGTGGTCACCACCGATTGTCTCCGTTCGATGCAGTTTGGTGACATAGGTGGCAGGTCGAAGACATCAAGCATTGTCATCGGGGTCTTGCGCCTTTGAAGCACATAGATGCTTCGCCGCCAACCCGCCTTGGTGCCCTTAGCGAGGACTTCGCCTTCAGAATTGATTTCGACCTCTTCCGGAGGTCCAAACTGCATCTGATCGAGCCGACCAGTCACCTTCAGAATCGAGTCGTACAACACTTCAGCATCCATGCGGCTCAACGGCATTCTGGATAACAAGAGGTTGTCAGGATCAGCCCGTTGAACTGCAGGAGCAATTCTGGAGGTCTGTCGATAGGCAGCTGAAATCATGACGAGTCGATGTATCGTCTTGAAGCCCCAGCCATTCTGAACAAATTCGGTTGCTAACCAGTCAAGTAATTCCGGATGAGAAGGGGGCACACCTGTGCGACCGAAATTGGCCGGGCTTGCTACCAATCCTTTGCCGAAATGATGCATCCATATGCGATTCACGATAACGCGCGCCGTCAATGGATGATTGGGCTGCGACAACCATCGGGCCAACGCCAACCGTCGCCCGCTGCTATCAGAGTTTGACGCAGGAGGAACTACCAGATAGGGAGCCAGGCCTGCCTTCAATACGGAGGGCACTCCCGGTTGAACCTGCTCGCCTGGCGTTTGTGCTTCGCCCCGACGGAGCAGGTAAGCGGTGGATGGTTCACCACCCATGTCAAAGAGAGCGCGAATCTGCGGCTTCACCCGAAGTTTTTTCTTAACATCGTCAATGGCCTTCTGTATTCGCTCAGCCTCGGGTTTGAACTCAGCGAAACGCTTCGTCAGATCGTCGTTGCTGATCTTCAAGATTCCCTGAAACTTCTCAGCCAAGTACTTCTCCAATTCAGTCCGTTCTTCATCGGGAGTAGTCAGGACACCCTTCAAGTCTTCCTTCACCGGTTGAGGCAAACCTGCCGCCTTTTCGTCAAAGAGCCTCTCGCGAAACGGCTTGGACTGTGCGTCCAGCGAAGCCTCTAGCCGCTTGATCTCGGCTTCCAGAGGCGCATTGAACGTCGCCACCTCGCGGCGTTCACTCTCCAGAGCAATGTCCATATGACGCGACGGAAACTTGAGGTTGTAGCGATTTACGGCTACAGGTATCGACCAGTCATAAGGATCATAAGCGGCTTGCAGAATCGCACTGAAACGATAGTAGTCGCGCTGAGGAATGGGGTCGTACTTATGGTTGTGGCACCGAGCGCAATTCAGCGTCAGACCCAGAACTGCAGAGCCAAGGACCTCAATTTCGTCTGCCACGACATTGAACCGTTCGGCAATGGAGCTGTTGCCTGGGGAATAAGTTCCATCCGGAACCATACGTAGAAAACCGGTAGCCGCTAACTTGTCGATGATCTCGGGCGTGATTTCTTTGAGGTGCTTGTAGTTGACCAATTCATCGCCGGCGATCTGTTCAAGCAAAAACTGGTTGTATGGCTTATCCTTGTTAAACGATCGGATCACATAGTCCCGATAACGCCAGGCGTGAGGTCGCACCATGTCCTGGTCAAGGGCGCCTTCGGAATCGGCATAGCCGGCGGCGTTGAGCCAGTATTGCCCCCAGCGCTCTCCGTAGTGACGCGATGCCAGAAGACGATCGACCATTCGTTCATACGCATCGACTCGCTTGTCTTTGACGTAGTCTTCGATGTCAGTAGGGTCTGGAGGCAGGCCGATGAGGTCCAGGTACGCGCGGCGCATGAGCGTCAGCCGATCTGCCTCAGGAGAAAACGCCAAATTCTTCGCTTCAAGTTTCTCAAGGAGAAAAGCATCGATGGGCGTGCGAACCAGCTTCAAGTGATGGACCTTGGGAATCGCAGGACGAGCAGGAGGCTGGAACGACCAGAATTTCCGATCTGCGTCGCCGACGAGCGGTTCGACAGCCTCGTCAGCCGCAGGCGCCTCTTTTGGAGCGGTCGGCGCCCCAGCTGCAATCCAGCGGCGCAAAGTCTCCACTTCGGTGGAAGTGAGTGGCCGCACGGCATACTCCACATACATCTTGGGAGGAGGCATTTCGCCGGAAAGAATTCTCTTCATGAGGAGGCTTTCTTCGGGCTTACCGGGAACCAATGCCGGCCCCGATTCTCCACCCTTCAGACGGCCGGCCTCGGTCCTCAGGTCGAGGCCGCCTTCCTGCGTGCGTTTGCCATGACACACAGTGCAGCGCATCTGAAGAATAGGGAGCACATCGTGTTCGCTGGGCACCTCTGAACCTGATCCCTTCAGCGGAGTCAAGCGAGCCTCATCCTCGAGCGGTGCAACTTTGTCGATCCACAGCCGAATTTGAGCGATCTGTTGATCGCTTAACTTTTCTCCGCCGACAGGCATAGAGCCGGAGACAATTTTTTCGACGAGTAAGCTTTTCTCGGACGCACCGACCACGATTGCCCGACCCGACTTGCCACCACGAAGAAGGGACTGTTTCGTTTGCAGGTCCAAGCCGGCTTGGGGCTTGGACCCGCTATGACAGGCAAAACATTTTGCTTTGAAAACAGGAACAACAGCTGATTCAAAAGTGGGCAGCTTGTCGCTCTGTGCACCGAAGACAGAGGACCAGACGAGCCATAGAAATGTGGTAACTCCTAGTAGCTTTCCGTTAGACCTGAAAGTTAACATCGAGTAACACCAATTTTGTTTTGATCTCACAAGTACGGCAATTCGGGACAGGCCGGTGAAGAGCACTCCTTTCTGAGTAACTTTCGTGATCTGATTCTGTTGGAGTACATCGGCACAGCGCTAAGATGGACCGTGACCCTTGTTGCTGATGGTCGGACTGCTTGCCAATTCACTGGCCGGCTTGCTTCAAGTTCTCATGACCCAGCACAGCCCCAATAGCATGAAGTGCAACGCCAAAGAAATTCCGAGAAAAGCAAAGAATCCAGCAATCGCCTCTTTATCGGGAACCGGGATTTCCCAGTCTTGCCAGTTCACTACCCTTTCGTAGGGACGCTCAGTCAGGTCCGTTGCAAGTCCTCCTGAAGCTAGCGCCTTTCGTTCAAAAGCCTCCAGTTTAGCCTCCTGCCCCACGGGAGTGTGGATGGTGAGGAAAAACCGATTCAGTTCTATTTCGGCTTCGGGAGGCGTCAGCAAACTCACAGCTACGCCACAGAGAAGGCCAGCCGACAAATAAAACGAGACCACCTTTGGAAAGCCTGCATCTCCACTCCAGCCAAAAGCATAATGGCCGATCAGCAGGGCTACCGTGGATCCTAGGAAACTTGCCCAAGCGCCGTAGCGATTCGCCCGACGCCAAAACAGCCCCAGCCAGAAGGAGACTCCGATAAGTGGGACCAGTTGCCACATGAACCGAATGGCGGCTGGAACATCTGCAAACGAGAAGGCAAGCCCTAAGCTGCCGGCGACGAAAATTAACGCGAAGACTCGGCTGATCAGTAATTCGCGCCGGGGATTCTCTCCGTGCCGAAAGCCTCGCATGACGTTTCGAGTAAATAGTGCTGAAGACGTCAGCATGAACGCTGCTCCATTATCCATTACAGAGGCCATGATGCACGCAATCATCAGACCTGAGAATCCGGAGGGAAGGAGATCGCGCACCAACGAGCCAAACACGTGGTCACCGTGCAGACTATCCTGACCGTAGTACCCAATCGCCAAGACCCCGACAAACGCCCAGGCAATGGTGCAAAACCGCTTGAGGGCCGCGCCACCGCAGAAACCGATCCGCCCGTCAATCTCGCGTTTGCCGGCCGCCGTGTTCGCCATCACGTGAGGCTGGGCCACAACGCTGACGAGTTGATTGATGTGAGCCATCACAATCCAGAACAGGCCAATCTGGCCGGCGGCCAAGAGGCTGAACGTAGTGTCCAGGTTCGGGAGCTTGGTCCTGACACCCTCGGCGCCTCCCAAGGCGCTCCAGACAAAAGGCACCAGCAAGAAGGACATGACTACCGTCATCAGTCCTTGGATTAGATCGTTCCAGACTGCTGCGATCAGCCCACCCACCAAGCTGTAGAATACGAACGCAGCCGTCATGAGACCTATTGACCAGACGAGTGGAATCGCGCCGCCGGTAAGAGCTTCAATCAGACGTCCTGAGCCAAATAGCATGACTCCCAGATAACCGATATTGATGATGACACCCATCGTCCCGTAAAGAATTCCCACTGAAGGACCATAACGCTTTTCATAGAAGTCTCCAGTTGTAAGACAACGTGCCCGTCGAAACACTGCCGCGAGCAGCCAGAATACAGGAATGTTGAAAATGTGAAGCCATTGGTACCAAATCCCCGCCATTCCAATCTTGTAGGACTGAGCAGCAACCCCCACCGCCGTGTCAGCATGGCTGCCAAGCCCAAATCCGAACATAACCATGAGTAACTTTCCGAATCGTCGGCCGCCCATGTAGTAGTCATCCATGTTCTGGATCTTTCTACGGGACCAGATGCCGATGGCCACCATCAGAATGAAATAGCCCACAATGATGGCTATATCGAGAGCTCCTAAACGAACCATGGATACCCTTCTTCTAGTGGATCACTCCCGGTTAAGATTGAGGCGTTTGGATGCTGTCTGCCTGCTTACAGTGATTCTGAGGTGCCTATGCTTTCCAGGTTGGCTCCGCGGCAGGCAACCTGACTCCCCGATCTATTAGATCCCGTGCGTGATCGAAGGTGTGGGATCCGATCGTCGCAGTATCCCTAGACATGGAGCCAAGCGGGCCTTGCGTCGGGGCTGTTCCTGCCTTCGCAAGAGATACCAAAAGCCCTTGCTTTCGGTATTATTGTAGTATACAACACTCATGCTTGTTCACTGGCGATTTTTCTTCACAACGTGAAGGTTTTTCTGACTATCAGCTTTTAGGCAAAAGTCTTCTAGCTGGGAAACAGGGAGACGCAATGAGTCAGACCAAGGCAGCAGCGAAACCGCTCACCAAGAACGTCCATCGTCGAAGATTCATTCAGGTAGCGACCTCTCTACCCCTAGTCGCTGGCTCGAATTCCTTCGTACGGAAAAGTCATTCCCAGACAATCACCTCCCCAAAGTCTGCGGAAGTCACTAAACAGCGCCCTGATCTGTCGATCATAGATTACGGGCAATCCTTCATTTCGGGGAAATGGTCAGAGAACCGGGTTCGGTTCTGGATCGAGTCGCGTGCACGCATCATCGACGAACGCAACGGCCGATATGAGGACTTCTATCAATGCGCCTCGTGTAAGAGTGAACGTACATTTGCCGAGAAGGATTTGTTCGTCGAGGACAACTTCGATTTCATACCCCTCTTTGGGCCAGAAGATGGTGTGAAGTTTCGTCGTAAAGCCTACCTTAACCAGAACTACCGAGATTCGAGGAAGGCTGACGATATGTGGAAGGGGCAAGTGTATAGGCTTCGCCAGCCACGCGCATGCTATCCCCTCTCCGCTAACGCGAGTATCCGAAAGGCAACCCATGAAGGTCTGCCAATTGTCGCCCAGACCGAGATCAGCAACAAGCAGACGGGGCTGCGTGCCATCATTGAGTTTCCGATCAAAACCATGAATATTCACGACACCAGGGACTTGTATCAGGTGGACACAGGCCCCGTGCCGTTCCCTGATCTAGGCAAGAGATACCCTAAATTCGTCGACTGCATCTCGTTGGCCTTTGTCGCTTTCAATGCCCCGCACTTTGCGGATTTCGTCATTGAGGATGTGACCCCGATACTGCAGGATGGCCGTGAGATTACACAGGTGCGTCACTATTCTCGGATTCTAAGCCTATCCGCACAAAATCGTTTGTAGGCGATCAACCTTTGAGCGATGGCCGCGAGGGTTCTGATAACCAAGAGTCTGAGTTGGTTCTTGACAAATTTCATCGAGACAACGCGGTCATTGCGATCGCAGTTGAGAGTGGACGGAGACGCCGTGAATCAGTCTCAGGGCCAAAACCTGACTCATTGGGCATTCATGTTGTGCTGCTCCGTCACAGCTCGCGTGTTGAGCAGGAGATCCGGAATTCGCTACCGTAGGAGGAAAGTACGATGAGTCAGCAATACTGGAATGCTAGGAAGACGCTTTCTCGCCGAGCCGTTCTGCAGGAGTATGGCTTAGGTTTTGGCAGCTTGGCGCTTGCTTGGCTGTTGAACGATCAATCTCTTTTGGGTCGTCCAACGAGCCAAACCGATGGTCCCCCCTTTAGCAACTTGCGGCCACGCTCTGGTGATTTCCCTGGACCTGCGAAGAATGTGATTCAGCTCCTCCAACCCGGAGGCCCAAGCCAGATGGATCTTTTTGATCCCAAACCTGAGCTAACCAAGCGACATGGGCAGATACACTCACACGACGTGGAAAAGCTCTTCGCGAATAAGGAAAACATTCTGATGGGCAGTCCGTTTCAGTTCCGCCCGCGTGGAGCCTGCGGCATGGAGCTGTCGGAACTAATTCCTTACTTGAGTGAAATCGCCGACGATTTGACACTCATCCGCTCGTTGCACACGGATCATAACAACCATCCCGAGGGTCTGACGATGTTGCTGACGGGCAAGATCTTTCCAGGGAGACCGGTCCTGGGCTCCTGGATCAGTTATGCTTTGGGGTCAGAAAACCAAAACCTTCCATCCTATGTTGTGCTGCGGCCTAATGATGAAACCACTCTCAAGTCCCTTTGGTCCAGCGGTTGGTTACCGGCTCTCTTTCAGGGGACGGAATTCAAGGCCAGCGCTAACCCGGTTCACTATCTGAGTCCGACGAGACCCATCTCACCTGGCGTTCGGCGAGAAGACCTGGACCTGCTGACAAAAATGAATCGGGAGCATCAGCGCGGCCATGCTCAAGAATCGGAATTGGAAGCTCGTATTCAGAACTATGAACTGGCCGGGAGGATGCAATTGGCGGCAACCGAAGTCCTGGATCTCTCCAGAGAATCTGAAAGCACAAAGAAGCTCTACGGTCTGGACAATCCCATCACGGCTGACTACGGCACACGTTGCCTCATGGCGCGACGATTGATTCAAGCTGGAGTGCGCTTTGTTCAGGTACATCCTCCGGGGGCGGATCGCCCGGGTAACCTTGTTTGGGACCACCACAACCAGCTAAAGAGAAAAATGCCGAAGCTCTGTGCACAGACCGATCTGCCTTCGGCAGCCCTAGTTCGAGATCTCAAGAACCAGGGCCTCTTGGAGAGCACGATCGTGATCTGGGGTGGCGAGTTCGGCCGCTTGCCCGTCAGTCAAGGCGCTCTTTCTCCACGCAGTGGACGCGACCACAACCGTCACGCATTCAGCCTTTGGTTGGCTGGCGGCGGTTTCAAGAACGGATTGGCCTACGGTGAAACCGATGAGTTTGGTTATAAGTCCGTGGTGGACCGGGTGAGCGTACCCGACTTGCACGCGACGCTTCTTCATTCACTGGGTCTCGATCACAAGCGCCTGAATTACTCGCACCGCGGCATTGAGGAAAGTCTTACTGATGTACGGCTGAGCGGGGCGAAGGTGATCGGAAAACTGCTGAAAAACCCACCGCAAGGCTGAGGGAAGAGGTGGACTGTCTCGCGAAGGAGGGCAAGGACCTTGCCAGGAAGGGACATGTATCCAGCCCGAGTCGGCAAGTACCGTCAGCGGCTCTTTATTTCCGCAGTGATCCTGCTGTTGGCTGGAAAAGCGGCATCTGGCGCTCAGGCAAAGTCGACACGGAATGGTCCCCCACGCTTTGAACGTGAAATTCTGCCCATCCTCTCCGTCCACTGCTCCAAGTGTCATGGTCAGGCTTCCCCTCAGGCGGGCCTGAACCTCAGCTCAGTGACATCGGTGTTGAAGGGGGGCAAGAGCGGTCCGGTCATCATCAAAGGCGAGGCCGAAAAGAGTTTTCTCTTTCAAAGAGTCAGTGCCCACACAATGCCTCCGCCAGGAACCGAGAAGCCTCTTAGCCAAGAGCAAATTCGAACCATTGCTGATTGGATCAACCAGGGAGGAGATATTCCAAACGGGACTGGAGCCGTTTCCGACCCGACGGTCTCCCAGGTTAGCGAGAAGGATAGGCAATTTTGGGCCTTTCGAAAACCGGCACGTCCCAATATTCCAAAGCTCAAGAATAGCTCCCGTGCGCGCACTCCGATCGACTCCTTCATACTGGCTAGGTTGGAAGCTGGAGGGCTGAGCTTTTCGCCAGATGCTCCCAAGCTAACTTTGTTGCGTCGCGCCCACTTAGACCTAACAGGACTTCCTCCAACTTCAGAGGAGCTGCACACTTTTTTGGCGGATGCAAGACCAGATGCCTATGAGCGAGTGATCGACCGTTTGTTGGACTCACCGCACTATGGAGAACGTTGGGGGCGGCATTGGTTGGATGTGGCTGGCTATACGGACGAGCAGGGTTACGTGGTCGACTTAGCCTCGACGTCGCTTTACGACGGGATGTGGCGATATCGCGACTATGTTGTGGATTCGCTGAATCGGGATAAACCTTACGACCAGTTCGTCACCGAGCAATTGGCCGGCGACGAATTGGTGGACTGGCGGACCGCCGCCAAACTGACACCTGAGATTCGCGATCCACTCATTGCCACCGGCTATTTGCGAACGATGAGCGACCTGACCGATGACTTGGACCGGCCCATGGAGCGCTACGATGTGCTCTTTGGGGTAACCGAGAATGTGTCTACAGGTTTGTTGGGACTCACTTTAGGGTGTGCCCGTTGTCACGAGCACAAGTACGATCCCATTCCCCAACAGGACTACTATCGGTTCCTGTCCCTCTTTGCTTCCGCTTACAACCTGGAAGACTGGAAGCAGCCCAAGAGCCGTTATCTGCCCGATGTATCCAGAATCGAACAGGACGAAGTCCAACTCCACAACGGCAAGATCGACCCTGCTTTGGCCGAGTCAAAAAAGCGACTGCAAGATTTGCTTCGTCCTTATGAAGAACGGCTCCTCCAGGTCAGGTTAGCTTTGGTGCCAGAGGCTTTGAGGCCCGCTGCCAAAACCGCTTTCACGACTCCCGCAGAAGAGCGGGACGACGTTGAAAAGTTCCTGGTTGATAAGCTGGGTTCAGTGCTGAATGTTCCCGAAGAGGAATTGAACCGGGCTATGGCGGAGGCAGATCGACAAAGAAGAACTGAGCTCCAAGAACGAATTACTGCACTGCAAGCTCGCCGTCGCACCTTTGGAAAGATTCAAGCGCTTTGGGATGTCGGCAAGCCTCCCAAGGTCCATTTGCTGCGCCGGGGTGAAATCGAAGCACCAGGAGCAGCGGTGGAACCCGGTTTTTTGTCGGTCCTGGCTGAAGAAGGTAAATCAGAGGCCCGGCGTCCAGTGGGAACCCGAGGGGAATCCAGTGGACGACGGCTTGCTTTGGCCCGGTGGCTGACGAGCCGGAATCATCCCCTTACTTCCAGAGTGATGATCAATCGAATCTGGCAACACTACTTCAGACAGGGGATCGTGGCCACGCCGGACAATTTTGGACTTAAGGGAGCCGCCCCAAC
>Ga0187893_10011393_pt1 | contig 12927 bp, 19 predicted proteins | sample MA1701074metaG_FD_139574 | JGI IMG/M metagenome (GOLD analysis project Ga0187893, IMG submission 139574) | White microbial mat communities from a basaltic lava cave in the Kipuka Kanohina Cave System on the Island of Hawaii, USA - MA170107-4 metaG ...
AATGACCAATAGGCGGGTCGTTCGGCTAGAGCTACGCTAAAGACTACTTGCTCCCCGCTCGACATGCCGAAAGGCCTCAGGCGGGGTTATTAATGAGGCAAACTAGTAGCCTCCCAGGAAGGAGGGGATGCCGGTGTTGCCGCAATCCGACACACAAGCCCAGTCCCAGACCATTGAGCAGGTGGCGCAGAAGTTCATGCAAGAGAACCCGGAAGTGATCGAGGCGCTCGAAGTCTTTGGCATCACCCCCGCTGAGTACGAGCGCGCCCTTCGCGCGCTGCACCCGCCCGTGACGTACACAGGATACTCGACACAGCCTGAAAAGTAGAAATTGCGTCCTGGAACGCTACGCGACTCCAGCTTGAGGAGCGCAAGAAAATCCCGAGCACCCCGAGTTTACGATTTGCGCCGTGTATGGGCAAGTTATGCCCTGATTTGGCGCTAGAGGCAAACTAGTTCGCGAAAGGAGTCCTAAGATGGTAAGCTTAGAGCAGACAACACAGCTAGTCCAGGAAGAGAACCTTGGCCTTGCGCGCCCCGCGCGTGAGCCTGATGTACTAGTTCGACGTACCGTATTTAATATTCGTCCTCCAGACGATGACGGCAGTAAGTATGTACTGCTGGTTTCTCGTGGTAACTCGCTTTTAGGCGGCGGCGCCCATTGTGCTTTCGCGGTAGATGGCACGGATGTAATGATAGATCCTCAGGGTAAAGCTTATGCTATTCGGGGCATGCGTAATATTCCTCCAAAGGGTAATCGGGAGTTGGTAGTTGAGTTTCCCATTGGTGTTAGTTATCTGTTAACGCGGCGTAGTGACGTACGAATGTTGACATCGTTAGAAGCTGCGGCAGAGCAAGCCGTCGAGAACAAGGCGATCGATGCGATCTTCTATGACCCGGAGACGGCGGAGGCGGGCGGCGGGAATAAGATGACCACGATGGCTCCCGAAGACTCCAAGGGCTATCTGTAGCCATTAGGTGTGCGCGTTCTAGGTGTTGACCCTGGGCTGGTCCACTGCGGGTGGGCCGTGCTGGAAGACGGCAAGACAATTGCTGTCGGCACCCTCGTGCCTCCCGCCGTGGAGAAACATACTATTAACACTACATTGGCGTATCTTATACCTGAACTAGACAAGATTGTAGGACAGTATTTTCCTACCGCGGCGGCAGTAGAGCAGGTGGCGTGGTATGGCACCCGGAAGCGTATTACTTTACCACTTAGTCATGTGGCTGGCGCTATTGTAGGATTGTTGCTAGCTCGTGGTATCACTACGTATTTGTTGCTTGCGAATATGAAAACCGCCAAGGTGCGTAGGAGAAAAGCGTGGGACGAGCATCAGTACGACGCCGTCGTATTAGCAAAAGTGATCCACGACTACAACGTTGCCGAAGATGCGGGCGACAATTCTTACCTTCAGAAACGATCAGCTGTCGGACAACGCAGAATTATTGCGCGGCCGAATGCGCATGGAAAGCGCTCCAAGAGAGACAGAGCGGGATAACGTATGCCTCTGCTGCGCGACGACAGTTGGCTACTAAAACGAAACCCGCCCAGCGGGCGGGTACTCAGGGAGAAGGCTCTATGGTGGAACGTCATCCGGCAGGCTGCGTGCGATCTACGTTTTTCGCACCGGAGCAGCGCTATCGACGCCCTCGAATTTCTTAGGAGTACCGGGCTGTGGCTAGCCGCCGAAATACTGGGAATTCCCGACGGAACGTATCAAAAGGAAGTCGCCGCGTTGCTCGTACGCCGAAATCGCGAACTTACCCCCGTGTACCCCATCGCTATGTAATGACTATTACGATTGCGGGGTATGATATACCGGTATTCAGCATTACTGAGTTTCCTGATGATCCTCTCCAGCTGGGAGAGTTTGATCATATGACGTATGAGATCCATATTCGTAGTACGTTACCTGACGGTATCCCGATGGTCGATACCTTGATTCATGAGGTTATTCACGCGATTTGTCATATTGCTCTTGCGTCGGAAGACCGTCTAGCAGAACGGCAAGTAACCACGTTATCTACGATATTAATCGATACTTTATTTCGTAACCCTAAACTAAGGAAGTGCCTAGAGGAGCGCTGGAATGGGTGATAATCTTGAGGCTTACAGGGCTGATTTTAGTACTTTCGAGGGAATCCGCGCCGCACGGGAGATGTTGTGGGCGGAGGTTCTCGCTCGCGTGACGGAAGGTGCGGAGGAAGGGCGGTTTTTGCTAAATCCGGCTCCGCTCGTGACGCTATTGGAGGGTGCGTCGTTGGATCTTTGGCGGGTTCATCATTAACTATAGGGCGGAGCGTACGATCCCTGCTGTAGAAACATAACGAGAGATATGGAGGATAGTAAGTATGATTGTTACGTTAGCTGCCACGATTTCGCTATGGATCGCGGTCGTGTTATCGCCAAGCGGCACGCTGGTTGCGGTCGCTGTGGAGTCGTCTCTTGAAGACTGTAAGTCAATAACGACTAGATGGAGGGAGATACGCGAGTCCGACCCGTCGCTTAAGCAGTATGTGATTACTTCCTGTCAGGAGGTACGTTTCAGTGACCAAAGCACCTAAAACGAAGCGCGGCTAGTTCCTTAGCGTAGTACTTACGTAATAAGACCCCTGAGGTAACCCTCCGGGGTCTTTTATTTTTAGGGCGATTCGCGGTAGATTGCTTACGTACGAACTTTCAATAGCTGCATAAGTTCATGAACTACCTCGATAGGAGTCATGATGACCAGTTCGTACCGATCATTTAACAGCTGAGCCAATTCAGGATAATATCTATCTAGGGTTTCTCTATTAAGAAGTCCCCACAGCACGCCCACCACGTAACCGTTGTGGTCCATTACGGGGCTGCCGGACGAGCCGCCTTTAATGACTTCACGAGGAACAGCTACCAGGCGGCAGCCGCCGAACCCTTTGGAGATCTCGGCGGGCAATAAGCCTCCCACGACAACGTTCTCTACGCCGGCTGGAAATCCGTGGATGTAAACATTACCGCGCGCAGGCGCTACCTTGGCAAGCCAAAGATGCTTCTTATCCGACGGACTGCGTACGTCTGGCGCGGTGCCCAAAGCGACGTCCGCGCAGCGCTCGGTATACCGCGGCGTCCCGTTCAGCGTCATTCTCCATACGACCTGGGCTAGATTATGTACATCTACACTACGACGTACTAAATCTCCTTCGGTACAATGACTAGCGGTAAGTAACCAGGACGTCCTATCGTCGATATAGGGAAAGACATACGATACGGTACAGATGAAAGCGAATCCATCTTGTACGTTGACCCATAATCGCGCTATGGCGGGATTGCCATAATCTGTAACAGCAGCTGCCGGAGTAAGGGTTGTTGTTACACTAAGCAGTACGGCAAACATAAGCGCGATGAGCTTTTTCATTTGTAATAGGTCCAGATAACCCCGGGGTTAATACGGCTGACGCCTAGATGAAGGAAAGTCTTGCCGATTCCAATACGATTGAAAAGGGCCCTGCTTCCTAGGCTAGTTTCTAGAAGACGATAGCGGGCCGTGCTGTCGGGACAGGCGATGTCAACCGCCTCTCCTGTTATATGTTCGCTGTCTTGTACACCTCCAACTAACGCGTTATAGGCTTCGCATCGTAAACCACTAGTGATAATAATCGGCTGCCCGTACGCGGAGCGTAAGATATCTAGCTTTTTAACCAAGTCAGGATGCGGACTTTTAGACGCGCAGGTCCCGCATTTGCATTGAAATTCCTCCAGCCTGAAAAACGTACTTAATCTATCTTGCATTGGTTAGGATGTTCCCCGCGTAAGATGCTAATTACGATACAGTTATCCTCAGCTCCCGCCAAGGTCTTTTGTAGCCATTGGCACCAATCAGGAGCTATCGTACAGATTGGAACGGGAAGGGGAGGGCGGGGGGTCGGTAGGGCGAGAGGCGGCCTGATGTTTATTGCCACCCCGGCGCAACCAGTCGTCAGTAACAACAGGGCGCTCAGGCCTAGCGTCTTTAAGAGCCTCATATATTTGGCGTTCCTTTTCAATGACGCGGGCATGTTCTTCAAGCTTTTGGGCGTTTACGCCTTGTCGGTAGGTAGACCACCAGTTAATGAGCTTTCCCGCGATCCCCCCAAAGACTAGCTGGAGAAGCCATTCCCAAAAGCTCATAGATTACTGTAGCTTATAGTTACTTTGACGGGTTACTCGGCGGTAGAATTGACGGCGCGAGCGCGTTGACAATTGTTACGATACCGGCTACAATAGCAGCCAAAGTAGGATTCTCCGCGATCAGCTGCTGAAGCTGCGGCACGAACGCCCCAAGCGCCACCATCACGAGTGACACCACGAGGGTAACATATTTAGACATTAGGTTTCTCCTTTTTGTTGTCGGCTGATTTTTCGATGTTAGCTTGTAACGTAGCCACGATCTCTCGCGTGGTTACTAGCTCCGCTTGAAGCAGAGCATTCTGCCAAACTAGTTCTCCTATCGTAGCACGAAGAATCTCTTCAGCTTTTGTCATTAGTTGGGTACTCGTAGAACTCTAAAGCCACTGCCGCCGGAGTCAGTAGCCCCCTCGGTGACCGACTTTAGGCTAGTGGTAGTTATCCGAAAGGTGCCTGCCTGGTCAATCCGTGCCGCTTCCGTGTACGTTCCGTCGGTGGATGAACGCCGGGTAAAGAAGCTCATAAAACCGGCGGTGTTGTTAGAGGTATCTTGTACATAGGCCTTAATCGCACAATGCGCGAATCCCCCTACACCAAGCTGAAGAAGACCACCGCTAAAAGCGGAGGCGTCTTGCGTAGTAATAGTAACAGCGCCTGCAAAGCGAGAATCCGGCGTAAGACTGGTTTGTCCTGGTCCGCCTACGGCGAACCCAAAGCCCTGCAATACAGGGGGAGCTGTAGAAACGGTAGCCCCGCTAAAGTCTACCCACGTTGAAGATGTAAGGTCCGTAAAGATATTAGCGCCAAGCGGTAAGCCAAGCGTAATAGTCCCGGTATAGACAATATGGCGAAGGGTGACGGTGCCACTGTTGCCAAATAGGCATTGATTAATCGATACGTGCGCAGCACCTCTAACTACAATATTACAACGATTAGCTAAAATCGCACTTCCAGTATTTTGACCGTTGGCATTAAACCGCGCGAAGTCGATCATTGTGCCGGCCGCAGATACGTCAATACCCGCTCTCGACGCGGAATTAACCTCGCAATTAGTGATGCGGCACCCGGCGTTATTGGCAGTTACCGTAATCCCGCTGCCGGTGCCTGACGCCACCAATGGTGTTCCAGGATTTCCGTAGTTGACCCCGCTGAACTGTCCCGTAAGCTCACTTCCGAAGTTGCTAACAACAGGAACGGGGAATGATCCGGTTGAGAAGGTATCTAGATATAGGCCGGTGTTATTGTCGCCGCTGCTAAACCAAGTGTCAAACGTGACTAGCCCGACATTGGCGCCAGAGCTTCCTTGAATGAAGGTGCCATAACTATTATTAGCAAAGCTGCCGCCGCGAGCAAACCGCGGGCCGTCATCATTATTTGTGCCAGTAGTATTCGTGTAGTAGTAACCAGCTCCCGTGTTAAAGTACGAGACGCATTCACTCACTGACCATAACATCGTACGGACCGATGCATTCGATACAAACTCGATGCCGTGGCTATTATTGTTCAACACGAAACATGCGGTGATCTGGTTCTGCGCGCCCGCTCCTGCCGAGATACCAACGAATTGGTTTTTGACACGAACCTGTATAATCTGTAGCTCATTAAGCCCAGCGGCGGTGTTGATGCCGTTTCCACCGGACGTGGCGGTAACCGAACGACTAATGGTGACGTCGCTAATCTTACCCGCGACCGTCATGTTAATCGCCACGGTATTCGCGGTGGTTTGTGTAATAGTGGTACTATTCCATCCCGCGCCCAGCAACCAGATAGGTTTGTTTAAGGCGATGGTGCTAGCAATGCGAAAGTCGCCAGCCGGGAAGAATAGCACGCCGCCCGTAGATGGCATGGCAGCAATAGCACTAGCAATAGCGGCAGAGTCGTTAGCACTACCATTGCCTAACGCACCGAAATCTTTTACGTTGAAGAACGCGGTGCCGGCGGAGCCTCCAGAGCTAGCAATAGTGATTGTGCCAGCTCCTGGCGTGATAGTAACGTTGGCGCCGGCTGTTAGTGTGCCTACCGACCAGTTGCCTGTACCTGTATTTCCAATAAGTAGCTGCCCATCGGTAGTAGGTGAACCAGTACCCGTTCCTCCCCGGCTTCGAGCCAACGCTCCGGTCCAGCCAAGGGTATGGACGGAGCCAGAAGAACTTAGGGTTACGTTGGTATCGTTGGTGAAGGTCTGTTCGGCGGCGGTTAGGTTATTAAGCTTAGTGATACCACTGCCGCCGCCTGACCCAGCGTTATCAGCTTCTACTAGCAAGAAGGTTTGTACGACGTCGTTGTTGCTTGTACCTTCTCCGGTTGCTTTAATAATAATAGTGCTGGTGTCAGCTTCGGTAGAAGTCTCTGCGGAATGAGAAGCATCAAAGGAAGCAGCGATATCGGTAGAGAGCGTAAGAGTTGCTATGATTTTTTGCTCATTTGACGCCGAGCGCGCGACTAGCATTTCAATGAACCAGTAACGGGTCGTAGATCCGCTATTGGTTAGCGTTAGTATCTGGGCACTGCCGAAATAGAGTTTGATCGTTTTGTTGCCGGCAGATCCTCCTAGCGTTCCTCCCATAGTAACACGAATAGTACGACCGTTTGCTTCGAGGGTATTGGCGGGCATGGAGTAGGTCATCAGATCATCTTCGCCAGTGCCTACGTTACCGACTGCCGTAGTGTTAACATGCAGGCGGCCCCACGCGGTTCCTCCCCCACCTCCGCCGGTAGCTGCAACAGTAATACTTCCCGCGCCCGGTGTAATTGAAATACCAGCGCCCGCAGTCAACGACGCGACAGTCCAATTGCCCGTCCCGGTATTACCGATGAGTAGCTGGCCGTCCTGGGTTGCGGCGCCGCTGCCCGTACCGCCGCGCGCGCGCGCGAGAGCGCCTGTCCAGCCAAGGGTATGGACGGAGCCAGAAGAACTTAGGGTTACGTTGGTATCGTTGGTGAAGGTCTGTTCGGCGGCGGTTAGGTTATTAAGCTTAGTGATACCACTGCCGCCGCCTCCGCCGGTAATCGTAGACCACGTACTGCCAGTCCATACACGTAGTAAATTATCGTCCGTGGTGAAGACAAGTCGGCCTTTGCGCGTAGAGGATGGTAACGTGCCCGTAGTATACAACGGTACGCCAAACCCTCCATTAAAATCCATATTACCGCTGGCTCCCCAAACCAGAGCCTCAATTGGCGACCCCAGCAGCGGATTATCCACCCACTTCACCGTGCCATCTAGCTGAATGCCCATCATCTTTGCCACATTGGAAGCGTAGACGAGAGCGGGTGAGACCTCGAATCCATTTGGGAAGAAGTTTGCCAAGGTTTATCTCCGAAATCTTACTAAGGTTAGTCCTTTACGGCGTAGATCGCTGGGGCGCCCGCCCCCTCCGCCGGGAGGAGGAGGAGGAACATCAAAGTCCTGTGCTGTGCTTCGGATAAGTAGATAATGAGCAGCGCGAGGCGCTCCATAAAGACTGTAAATCGGTTTGACGAAGGCAATTTCGACGCCCTGCTCAGCTATCGAATCGTCAGCTGTAATGCTATGAAGGATTGGGAGCAGCGCGGCGCGCGGTACGTAGTAGTTACGGAGTACTGCCCGAGCAATTGTGATGTGCTCGGCGTCGAAATCAGATATGTCTTGGGATGTATCGGATAGCAGCCCAAGGATAGCAGCGCGCGTCGGCGACCAAATTCGATATCGATTACGAACGACATCAATCCGTTCCGCGTCAAAGTCATCGATATCTTGTGCATCGCTGGCGATATATAGCTGTTGTACCAGCGCTGCCAAAGCGGTCTTTGTAGGTCGGTAGTAGCCTACAACTTGGCTGGGGCTATGCTCCTGGAATTCCTCGATACTATCATCTTGTGCGGTGTTAAGTAGATAATATAGTCGGGTGGCGATCGAAGGGCCGACGTACGGCGTAAACGGAATGACCCAAATCGATTCCGTAGACGGAGCATCGTCCAGATCTTGCGGTACTAGATTGCGATAAAGATAATTAAGCGCTGCGGTAGAAGGTTTCCAATTAAGATAACGACGTAGCGGAAAAGGCGCTAAGCCCTCGACCACGGCTGACAGGAACCGGATTTCGACAGCAACGCCGCCCCAATTGACAGAGCCAGAAACAGTGGCGTTAACCGTAGTATCGTTATCATTACGAAACTCGGTCGCCATTCTAACATCAGGGTTTGCGTACCCATGTGACGTACCGACTAGAGCAAAGCCCGCGCCGGCACTGATGGCGGTTGTAGTATTGATTCCAAATCCACCCGCCGTGGCATTATTGGTGCCGCTGAAAGCGCCCAAGGTGACTGTTAGCGAGCTTACATTATTGGCGGTGTTTGTTGCTGACTGAACAATAGGATCTGTTGTATCAACACTGTCATACTCAACGATACCCCACGTACACCCAGTGTTGTTTGTACCGCTAATACTAATGGTAACAGTGGCGGTGCTGGTAGAAGCTGGAGCAATATAAAGAGCTGTAACACGACGAGTATTGCTGCTATATAGGGTAGTATTAATTTGCGTCCAGCCGGAGATGCTAGGAGTGCCGGCTGAACCACCATGTGAATTAACAATCCAGGCGATGTAAACTTTACCAGCAGTTTGAGTAAACGAAGCTGTCGTATAACTTTGTTGATCAGTACTGCTACCATCCTCGGTGACAAGCGTGGCCGTGATAGCCATAGACTATCGTATCTTCGCGCGGAAAATACCGCGATTGAACTGCGGGTCAGGAATTTCCGGAATCGTATGAAGCTCGGCCGCAAAAGCACTAGCGATCAAATTAGTACCTCGCCAGACACCGCCGGGATTTCTGTCATTTCCAGCTCGCCATGTAGTGGCTAAAGACATAAGGGGCGCGCCTGTAGCATCTAGCGATCTATGGCTAGCGTCAGCCGTAAAGCCGTCGGTCGAGAGCGTGTTCGCCGCGATATACAAGGTCGCATTAGATGCCTTGGCGAAAGATCTTAGTGGGACCCGCACATTTCTTGTGGCTCCGGTATTCGTGGCGAATTGGACGAAGCCTTGATTTGGCACTACTCCCGCGAACGATAGTACGACCCAAGCTGTCGCTGCCTGATTGGTATCAAAAGAGATATTTATGGTTTCTGAAATTCCGTTAGGATCTTGGCGTTCGGCGGTAAAGATGGTTAGTCGATAAACTCCGGCCGCAAAAGGAATCGTTGTTTGCTGTATCCACGTAAGGCCCGTCCCGGTAAGAATAGGCAGCTCCGCGCCCAAGAGGCGGCGGTTGGTTACAGCGGCTACTACCATCGCTCCGTAAGCCGGAGCGATAGTAGGAGTCATAAACGTAGGCCGTGAAGTTGCGTCACCCCCCGAAGATAGTACCTGAGCGGAAGGCACCGCAATAGACCTTAGTTTTCCTGGAATTCAGCCGTCAAATCAGCCGCAATCGACGCACCATTAGCAATAGTATAGATTTCGGCGTTGCCGTTAGGGCCGCCGTTGGGCTTCAGCGAGAGAGCATGATCCATCTCTAGAGCGACCCATCCACCCATACCTCCCGTCTGAGCCATACCAACAGTAAGCCGGGTGGTAAGTGTAGTACCTGCTGTAAGAGCCGACGCGTCATTAAACCAAGTAGTATCGGCGGCGGGGCTATCAGCGTTTCTCTTGGCGGGAATTTGCGCAGTTCCGAGCGATCCGGCAACGCCAGCCGTCTTTAACCTCACGCGAGCTCCGCCGGCGGTTCCGGACTGACAAGCTCCATAAAGTCCCATCAAGCGGAACATCTTCTGGTTGCTGACTGTAAGAACACGAAAATGCTGTGACTCGGTATTCGCCGAGCCGTTGGTCGTTACCGACCTAGTAACATCATAGTAAAACGGCATAGGTTACCTTTCCGGCGCGAATACCGCGCCCCTCACAATTTCATCGGGAATAGCGGGTATAGACAAGGCGCCGTGTGTTTCGGCACAAACGTTGCAGAGGTAGAAAATATGCTCGGCCCATTCCTTGGTAACAGCACCACCGTCAGTCCCGCAGTTAACACAATATACCCGCTCCATGAATTTACCTAAGGGACCGACGATCTCTTTGCGTTTTCGATCCAGACTATTTAGTCTGGCATCCGGTAGTTGTTGGTCAAGAAGATTATTCATTTCAAGATCCGATTTGTATCGTTAGCTTGCTTGGTGACAATGCAAACAGACACTTAAGCCATCTCTGTAAGTTACATACGAGTAGTCTCGATGCCCGCATACAAGGTTAATAACCGGCTGCTCTGTTCCATCCGCACTGTAGGCAATCTCTTCCTGTCCAGCAAATAAACGCCATAGCCAATTCATTAGGTAGCAAGCTCCTGAATAAAGATGCTCATTTGGATTTCGCCGGTAATGGCTCCCTGAAGCAATAAACGAATGCGCTCATTTGTATCAAGATCGATTTTGTTGGAGCTGTTCCAGTCATCATTACCCGACCCAGGGCGGCGTCGTTGTACGTGTACGTTAGCGCTATTGGTCCCGTTACGATGTTCTACATCATAGACCCACGGCACCGAGCTAGCGCCCATAATGCCGATGAGATAGGAGCCTTTGATAAACGGTCCTGTGTCTACTAGCACCGTCCCGTTGGCTGGGTTGGTAAATACGGGACCGTCAAACCAGGCACCGGCGCCGAAGAAATGTCCGATTGCTTTATTGGCCATAGTACTGTTTTACCCGCTCCTGAATTTCAGGACGATGACGTGGGCGCTCTTTACGTTGTTCTCGTCGTTGTTTTTGGAGTCGCTGAAGACTTTCGGCGCGTTCTACCTGTTGACTTCTTTCCAGCGGAAGTACGGCCCCGAAACGATACGGCGCGTGATTGAGCGCGTCATGCGTAGCAAGGGCGGCTGTCCCGGCGATATCGAACAAGTGGCGCGGATTTCCATCTTCGTAAAACTCCGACATCGCGCGAGCGCCCATGCGTGGATCGCCAATAAGAGTAAAGCCCCAGAAGATATTCTCTACGGCGCCGAAGTCAATCTGTTTGTTCTTAAGCATATTGGCTAAATTAGCAATAAGCCTTACAGTGCTTTCGCTGCCCGGGCCAAACGCGACGGTAGTACCTATTAACGCAGCAAATTCCTGTGCGCTTTGCAGCGGCTGCTTGGTGACTTTACTTGCAGATTCAACGAGCTTAGAGATGGGGCCTTCGACGTAATCGATCGGGGCGTGGAACCAATTGCCGGTCGCGCTGTAGATTACTTCGCGAAGGGCGTCTATGCCTGCTACCCAAAGAGTAGCTCTTATAGGGGTCTCTCTTAGATTCTTTATTAACGAAGTAGTCGTACCAACTCTCCAGGGCACGAAGAAATTGAATGGGATCGCTTTCCATAGGTCAATTGCCTCCGACCGAACACTATAGCGGATAAGATCTAGCTGGGTCTGGTTGGCTGCTTCCTGGGGCGACATACCTTTCTGTACGTATTGCTTAAAGCGAGCGTATTTAAGCTCCGGGTCATACTGAGAAAAGACTTTCTTTGAAGACCAACGTTGTGGTGCACCGACAGCGTAGCCGGCTTTTCGCCACAGCGTAGGACTTTCGATACGCCACGTTAATTCGTGGAGTACATCATGAGCACTTCGTCCGCTCTTGCCATATGGCATGTATTGTTCATACAAAGCCATTATTTGCGGATTAGATGCTCGACGAAACTCACGAATGTCCGGGATAAGGCGAAGCAGCGAACCTCCGCTGAAAGCATACTTATACATCATATTCTTAAGGTAATGAGGATACGGATTCCACAGATTGGTGTTACGGAGAAAGCGGTTTGCCCAATTGGTGACGTAAGATAGACCGCCGAATACGCGGGGATCGGCAAGATTATCTTCGACAAACTTCGCTACGTGCTTATTGGCGGAATACCAGTCCTGTGTGCCTGGAACGCTCTTGGCTTGGAAGGCGTGCCCGGAGACGGCTTTGGCGGCCTCGGGAGTACGAAATAAGGCGCCGCGCTTCTCAAGTTCTTCAACGAACCGTCCCGTCATAATTAACTTCTGCCCTGCCCAAATACGATAGAGTAGCGCTAGCCGAGGATCAGCGTATTTGGCGCCTGCTTCAATACCAATTGCCATAGTAGGATAATAGCGTGTTTTCTCAAAGGCGCCCAGCGTGACGGCGTAATCATGTCCTAGTCCGGAATAACGACGTACCCGGCGGACGATTTCCGATAGGTCCCGATTCTCGATATGCGGGAAGATATATAGTGGTTCGTCTACCAACGACGTATCCGACAGAAATTTTCGATAGTGTTTCTCTAGGGGACGTAGACTATGCATGTGGTTAACGACTTCTTGTACGTCCTTCGGCAAGCTAGTAATCGCGGCCCTAAGGTCATTACCAGCGCCGGCCCCTACCTGTACTGCTTTTTGTTCCCACTCTACCCACTGAGCTGGGTCAGTATATTTACGAAAGGCAGGGAACTTCAGCAATTTCGCCAATCCGTCATCTAGCTGAGTTCGGGCTGATTCAAAAGCGGTGATCGCTCCATGGTGCGGATTAGTACGCCACATAAAGAAGTCTTGTGGCAACTTACTCTTTACTTTATCCATGAATGCACGCCATCTGGTTTGTGGCGCCAAACGGGTAACTGTGTCATGAGGCGGGTTAAGCACCGGATCTGGAATAGTTGTTATCGGCTCAAGTTTTTGAACGTTACCTGGTACGGACGAATAATGTACTTCCAGCTCCGGGCGGACTGGAGGCCAGCCAGCTTCGCTTGCGCGTTGCGCGGCTCGGCGGCGGCCTACGGTCCCAAAATCTAACGTTCTCCCCG
>Ga0187893_10011394_pt1 | contig 12927 bp, 10 predicted proteins | sample MA1701074metaG_FD_139574 | JGI IMG/M metagenome (GOLD analysis project Ga0187893, IMG submission 139574) | White microbial mat communities from a basaltic lava cave in the Kipuka Kanohina Cave System on the Island of Hawaii, USA - MA170107-4 metaG ...
ACGGGTTTCCTGCGCAACTCGATGGTCAACATGGAAGGCGCCATCGACCCGGAGCAGTTCCGCATGGAAGGGATGTTCGACCGCATGGATGCGCTCGGCAAAAGCGTGCTCGGCCTGACCATTCAATGCGCGCAGTGTCACACGCACAAATACGATCCGCTCCAGCATGAGGAGTATTATCGCCTGTTCGCCTTCATCAACAGTGACCACGAAGCGCGCGCCGTCGTCCACACGCCGGAGCAGCAGATGAAGATCGCGGACTTGCGCCGGCAGATCAGCGGCGTCGAGGAAGACTTGAAGCACCGCGCGTCCGACTGGGAGACGCGCATGGCGGCGTGGGAAGACTCTGTGAAGGAGGACCAACCGGAATGGACGGTCGTGACGAATCTTTTTCAGGAGGGCGACAAGGCGCAGCGTTACGAGGAACTGGCCGACGGCTCGCTACTCGCCTGCGGCTACGCGCCGACGAAGATGACGCAGTGGTTTCGCACGACGAACGATCTCAGCGGCATCACGGCGTTCCGGCTCGAACTCTTCAACGATCCCAGCCTGCCCTACGGCGGGCCGGGCCGGGCGTTCAACGGGACGTGCGCGCTGTCGGAATTCAACGTCGAGGCCACCGATCTCAAGGCATCGACGAACAAAGTGAAGGTGAAGTGGACTTCCGCCACCGCCGACGTGGAGCAGCCTGAGCGCAAGCTGGAGGAAAACTTCTTCGATAAGTCCACGAACTCGCGCACGACTGGACCGATAAAGTTCGCCATCGACGGCAACGACAAAACGGCGTGGGGAATCAACACCGGTCCGGCGCGTCGCAACCAGGAGCGAAAAGCCGTCTTCACAGCGGACAAGCCCGCGGGCTACGGCGCGAACACTTACTGGCGCATCGGCCTGAACCAGAACCACGGCGGCTGGAACAGCGACGACCACATGAACAACAACCTTGGACGGTTCCGGCTGAGCGTCACAAAGGCGACCGGTGACCTGAAAGCCGACCCGCTCCCGAGGAAGGTTCGCGACATCATCACAAACGTGCCTCGCGAGAGGCGGACGCCCGCGCAAGCCGCGACCGTCTTCAGCTACTGGCGCACGACCGTGCCGGAGTGGAAAGACGCCAACGTGAAGATCGAGAAGCTTCGCGACGATTGGCCCGATGCGGCGACGAGCCTCACGTTGCTGGGCGGCAAGGAGCGCACGACTTCGATTCTCAAGCGCGGCGACTGGCTCAAACCCACCACGCCGGTCACGGCTGGCGTCCCGGCGTTCCTTCATCCCATCTCCGGCAAGAACGACGGCACGCGTCTCACGTTCGCCCGCTGGCTCACGGACAAGAGATCCCCGACGACCGCGCGCGTTTTCGTGAACCGCATCTGGCAGGCGTATTTCGGGGAAGGCATCGTCGGCACGCCCGAAGACTTCGGAACGCAGGCCGACGCGCCGAGCCATCCGGAGTTGCTCGACTGGCTGGCGTGCGAGTTTATGGAACCAACGGTGAAGGACGGCGGCAAGGGCAAGCCGACGCCGTGGAGCGTAAAGCACATTCACCGGCTCATCGTGAATTCCACCACCTATAAACAGAGCAGCCGCATCACGCCCGAACTGCTCGCGAAGGACCCTTACAACCGCCTGCTCGCCCGCGGGCCGCGCTTCCGCGTCGAGGGCGAAATCGTGCGCGACATCGCGCTGGCCGCCAGCGGGCTGTTGAATCCCAAGGTCGGCGGACGCGCTGTGATGCCGACCGCGCCGGACTTTCTCTTCCAGCCGCCCGCCAGCTACGCGCCGTTCCCTTGGAAGAACGAGGAAGGCGCGGAGAAGTACCGCCGCGCCATCTACACGTTCCGCCGTCGCTCCACGCCCTATCCCGCGCTGCAAACTTTCGACGTGCCGAACGCCGACTTCTCCTGCGTGCGCCGTCAGCGCAGTAACTCGCCCTTGCAGGCGCTCGTCGCGTTGAACGAACCGATCTTCGTCGAGAGCGCGCAGGCCCTTGCGCGCAAGACGCTTGCCGAGGGGGGCAAGAGCGACGCCGATCGGGTGACCTACGCCTTCCGCCGCGTCCTCTCCCGCGCACCCGATGCCGAGGAGCAGAAGGAACTTCTCGCCCTGCTCGACAAGGAAAAGCAGCGCATCGCCGACGGCTGGTTGAACCCGAACGAAATTTCCTCCGGCAAGACCGAAATTCCGAAAGACCTGCCGTCCGGCGCGACCCCCACGCAACTGGCCGCTTACACCGTTGTTTCCCGCGTGCTGCTGAACCTCGACGAGACGATCACGAAGGAGTGATTACTGCGGATGGCGGCTAGTTCACCGAGCGGTAAGTCACGTTCACGGTGAACAACCCCATCATCGCGACGCAGCAGGCGACTTTGCCGGCGACGCCGACGAGCAGGCCGATGGTCGCGCCGAGGCCGGCCTTGGAGGATTCCTTGAAGCCGCGTCCGCCGAGCATCTCAAAGGCGAGCGCGCCAACGAACGGGCCGATGAGAATTCCGGGGATGCTGAAGAAGATTCCCACCACACCGCCCACGATGGCGCCGGTCATGCCTTTCCAGGTGGCCCCAAGTTTTCTTGCGCCGACCACCGTCGCGAGCCAGTCGAGCACGATGGAGAGGAGCATGAACAGGAACAGCACCACGAGCACCCACCAGTCTGCGCCGTCCGGGCCGAAGTAGAGCTTGTGCAGCAGGGCGGCAATCACGAGGACAGGCGAGCCGGGCAAGCCGGGGAGAGCAGTGCCAATCGTGCCCACCAGCATTATGAGGAGCGCGAGGACGAGGCCGATGATTTGTTCCACGGTCACGGCGCGAGCGTAGCCGGATGCGCGGAGAGGGCAGCTACAAAGTTGGGGATGGATTTAAGGCTCGTCTCCGGTAGGGCGAGGCTCCTGCCGAGCCCAGGCACCAATTTGGTCACAGTTCGGCGGGAGCCTCGCCCTGCCACAAATTCAACTCGGCACTTGCAGCGCCGCGAGCGCCTGCTGGAAATCCTCCGGTAACGGCGCGGTGAAGCGGCGGCGGCGGCCCGTGCGCGGGTGGTTGAAGGAGAGTTTGTGCGAGTGCAGCAGGACGCGAGGGGGCTTGTAGCCGGTCAGTTCAGAAAGTTTCGCTGTTTGCTTCTTCCCATACGTGTCGTCGCCGGCGATGGGAAAGCCGATGTGCTGGAAATGCACGCGGAGCTGGTGCGTGCGGCCGGTGCAAAGGTCGGCTTCGACGAGCGTCGAGTAGAGCAGGCGCTCCGTGACGCGGTAGGTGGTGCGCGATTCGCGGCCCGCTTCGCCGCGGGCGACCGCCATGCGCTTGCGATGCGATGGATGGCGCGCGATGGCCGCGTCGATCTCGCCCGACTCGCGCGGGACTTCACCGCAGAGGATGGCGGAGTAGCTTTTCTCTGTCGTGCGCGTTGCGAACTGATCGCTCAGCGCGAGGTGCGCGGCATCATTCTTCGCGACGACGAGGCAACCGCTGGTGTCCTTGTCGATCCGGTGGACGACACCGGGCTGCGCGACGCCGCGGATGCCGCTGAGTTGGCCCTTGCAGTGATGAAGCAGCGCATTGACGAGCGTGTGAGCTTCGTGGCCGACGGACGGATGCACGACGATGCCGGGGGCTTTGTTAAGCACGAGCAGGTCCTTGTCTTCGTAAAGAATGTCGAGCGGGATTTCCTCCGGCCGCGTCACTGGCGGGCGGGCTTCGGGAAAGAAGACTTCGACCACGTCGCCAGCTCGCGGACTGTAGGCCGCCTTGACTGGCTGTCCGTTGACCTTGATGTGGGCTTCCTCGATGAGTTGCTGAATGGCGCCGCGTGACACGGCGGCGTAGCGGGTGGAGAGAAACTTGTCGAGCCGCTCGCCGGGAAGCGATTGGTCAATCGTGAAGGTTTCGGTGCGCTCGGCGCTCATTTCGCCGACGCGGCTTTCTCCGGCGCTTCGCCCGCGCGGCTGCGCCACGAAAGGACGAACAGCAATCCCACTCCGATGCAAATCGCGCTATCGGCGACGTTGAACGCCGGAAAGCCCGCCTCGGTCCCGTCGCGCCGGATGACGTGGAAATAGAGGAAATCGATGACGTGCCGGCGCGTCGGCATCAGGCGATCGATGAGGTTGCCCACGATGCCGCCGAGGATCAGTCCCAGGCTCAACTGCCCGCCGATCGTGTGCGCATCGAAGTGGCGTCGCGCGAGGATGAGCGCCACAACGGCCACGATGGCAATGACGGCCAGAATGCCATTGTTCCCGCTGAACATGCTCCAGGCCGCGCCGGTGTTGTACCAGTGGACGAACTTGAAGAAGCCCGGAATGACGACTTTCTCCTGCGCGAAGCCAAGATACTTCAGCACCATCAGCTTGGTGAGTTGATCGAGGGCGATGATGCCAAGGGCAAGCAAGGCGATGCGCCAGTTGTGATTGGGCTTCATACAACGGATGGCGCGTGTTTAGCCCTCGCCGGTCGCGTTGACAAACGAATTGCCCGGCGCGCCCACTCGACAAAGGTGGCGGGGTCTTCGAGAACTTCAGCGGGCACTTCGTAGTAGCTGTTGAGCCGCTGGCGTACGTTCGGCCGAAAAAGCTTCATGCCGCGACGTGCGAAGTCAGCGCGCGTCGCGGCGGACGTTTTGAAATAGAGCCGGCCTTTGAAAAGAATCCCGAAGATGGCGCCGCCGAAGTAAAGCCCGTGACCGCCGAACATGGAGCGGCTCCCCACACCGGGAAGTCCCGCGAGCCGGTCGAGGACGAAATCCTTGAGCGAGCCGGCTTTCATGGCTTCACCGTCGCGGCGCGCAAAGCCCGCGCCTCTGCCAGCACTTCGCGCAACGCACCTACGGCGGTCGCGTCGAACGCAGGGGCCACCGACGCGACAGGACGCGGATCGTCGAGATCGCCGAGGCCGGAGTCTTTCAGGCCGCGCAATCGTTCCTGGATGAGCGCCTTCACTTCAGTAGCGTTGTCGATTCCGCGGAAGAACGCCGTGTGCAGGCTCGCGCCGGGCACCGTGGGATGCGGCTCGTTGCCACCGCCGGCGGTGTCCACCTGCAGGTCGGCGATCTGAAAGTAGCGCTGCAAGGGGCCTTGCTTCACTTCAATGTTCTGGATGTTGGCGAAGGTGATGGTCATCTCGCGAACGTGGATGACTCCTTCGCGGATGCGCAGGCTGCGGTCGGTGACGACATACCAGCGATTCTCGTAATCGAGTTGCAACACCGCCAGCTTCACGAGCCGCGCGATTACGATGCCGATCAACACGACCACTTCGAGGGCGATCAGGAACGGCTGGATTTTTCCCGTCTCTCCGTTCCTGGCGAAGCTCATGGCAACGAACGTCGCGATGCCGAAGATCACCACGCCGCCGACGCTGGCAGCCGTGCCGATCCCCCAAATCAATTTCAAGTAGCGCAGGAAATTCGGCGCGGCGCGGAACACGCGAGTGCGCGCCTCGTCACCGGGCGGCGGACCCGGCTCCGGCGGGATGCGAAACAGCCGTTCGCACCAGTGACGCACGAGATTAAACATGGCGGGGAGGAATCTGCGGCGGCGCAGCGCTGTTCGCGCGGCGCTCCAGCTCCTCGCGCGTCTGCCTCAACTCGTCGCGAATGGCGAGCAACAGCGCGACGGCTTCGTTGCCCTCCGCTGACGGCGCATTCGTCGAGCCGGCAGGGGCCTGCGCTGCGGGCTTTGCCGATGCGCCGTGATAGCCGCGCATCCGCGTGTAGAGAAAATCACGAATGGCCTCGAACTCGTTGAAGCCCTCGATGATCATCTCCGCGCCTGCGCTGCCGGAGGCTGTTTGCACGAGCACGTCCGCCAGTCCCAGCCAGCGCTGAATGAAGCCGGAGCTGAGATGAATGTCCTGGATGCGCGCGTAAGTCAGGTTCACTTCGCGGCGGAAGAAGAAACCGTAGCGCATGTGGATGCCTTCCTCATCGAAGCGGTAACGCAGTGTGTGATAACGGAAGTAAAGATACGGCAGCGCGAAGATGATGCCCGGTCCGGAGAGAATGGCGCGAATGACATAAAGCCTCCACAGCGCCGCGCACGGACGCTCGAGGGCAAAGATACGTTCGGGAGAAGGCGCGGCCTGCACGAAGCGTTGGTAGCGGCCTCGCGCGGCAAAGTCAACGCAGAGGGCATCCGGTGTGCGATCCAAACCAGTGGCAAGGCGCGCTTTGGCCGCCAGCGGCCAGGGTCAAAATCCGGTTTGAGAAATCCGCGGGTTTCGCCAAGGATGAAGCGTCGAATCTCAAAGCATGAACGCGCGAGCAAAATCCGGTCTGGCGCTGTTGCTCCTGGCAGGGGCCGCGCGCGCCGCTGAACTGCCGCCCGCGGCGACGCGCCCGGTGGATTTCGTGAAGGACATCCAGCCGCTCCTCGCGCAGCACTGCTACAAGTGTCACGGGGCGCAACGCGCGGAAGCGGACTTGCGTTGGGACTTGCGCGAGTCGGTGCTCAAGGGAAGCGACCACGGGCCGGTCATCGTGCCGGGCAGGAGCACGGAGAGCCGGGTCATCCAACTCGTCGCGGGCGTCGAGCCGGGCAAGGTGATGCCGAAGAAAGGCGAGCGGCTGACGGCAGAGCAAGTGGGATTGATGCGGGCGTGGATCGAACAAGGCGCGCTGTGGCCGGATGCGGCGGCGGGCAAGGCGCTGGATAGCGCGGAGCATTGGGCGTTCAAAGCGCCAGTGAGGCCGGCTGTCCCTCAAATCCGAAATTCGAAATCCGAAAGCCGAAATCCCATCGACGCTTTCATCCTTGCGAGCCTCCAGAAGGAAGGACTGAAGCTTTCGCCCGAAGCCGACCGCATCACGCTCGTTCGCCGGCTTTCGCTCGACTTGATCGGTTTGCCGCCGACCCCGAAGGAGGTCGATGCGTTCGTCGCCGACAAATCGCCCGATGCTTATGAGAAAATCGTCGAGCGTTTGCTCGCTTCGCCGCATTACGGCGAGCGTTGGGGGCGGCATTGGCTCGACCTCGCGCGCTACGCCGACTCCAACGGTTATGAGAAGGACGCGCCCCGCAGCATCTGGCCGTATCGTGATTACGTCATCGGCGCCTTCAATCGCGACCTGCCCTTCGACCGGTTCACTGTCGAGCAGCTTGCGGGCGACCTGCTGCCGAACCCGACGCTCGACCAGCGCGTGGCCACGGGCTTTCTCCGCAACTCCATGCAGAACCAGGAAGGCGGCATCGAGCCGGAACAATTCCGCATCGACGCGATGATCGACCGCGTCGATGCCGTGGGCCGAACGTGGCTCGGCCTCACCATCGCGTGCGCGCAGTGCCACAACCACAAGTACGACCCCATCTCGCAGCGTGATTACTACGGCGTCTTCGCGTTCCTGAACAATGACGATGAGCCGTTCCTGGAAGTGCCGACGGTGGACGACGAGAAGAAGCGCGATTCCGTGCGCGCCAAAGTGCGCGCGGCGGAGGACAAGGCGATGAAGAGCATCACCAACCTTGCCGGGCGAATGACGAAGTGGGAGCAGGAAGTCGCGTCCGCGGAGACTCTGGGCGAGTGGACAGTGCTTGACCCCGTCGAGTGGCACAACTTCGCCACGAAGTACGAGGAACAGAGCGACCATTCACTTCTCGCGGGGGGCGACGTGAAGCCGTATGGCGTGACGCACGTCTGGTTCGACACGGAGCTGACGAACATCACGGGCTTCCGCCTCGAAGCGTTGATGCATCCGAACCTGCCTTACGGCGGGCCGGGGCTGACGGCGCGGGGCAGCTTTCTGTTGCGCGAAATCACTTGCGAGGCTTACGCGAGAAAGGATCCGACGGTGACGAACAAGGTGAAGTTCCGCCGCGCCTTTGCGAGCGCGGAGGCAACGGGCTTCAGCGTCACGAACGCCATCGACGGCAACACGGACAAGGGCGGCTGGACGGCGTCTGCTGTGCCCGTCGAGCGTAACCAGGAAGCCCGCGCCGTCTTCGAGTGCGACAAACCCATCGAAGGATTCCCCGGCGGCACGCGGCTGAAGTTTTCCGTCCATCAAAAGCACAGCACGGGCGAGGGCTGGCAGATTATTCCCGACAAGGACACGGGTCTTGACTGTCACACCTTCGGACGCTTCCGCCTCAGCGCGACGACGCAGGCCGGCCCGTTGCGCGCCGATCCACTCACGCCCGCGCAACGCACGCTGCTTGGAATGCCCACCGCAGATCGCACGAAGGACGAGCAGCGCGAGCTGTTCAACGTCTTCCGCCGCGTCGAACCGTCGATGGCGAAGGCGAGCAGGGAAATCTCTGACACTTGGACGAACTGGCCCTACGTGCCGACCACGCTCGCGCTCTCAAAACGCGCCGAGCCTCGCGCCACTCATCTCTTCAAGCGCGGCGACTGGCAGAAGCCGGGCGAGCTTGTCTCCGCCGACGTTCCGAAGATTCTTCATCCGCTGCCCAATGGCGCGTCGCGCGACCGCCTCGGCTTCGCCCGCTGGCTGGTCGATCACCGCAGCCCAACGACGGCGCGCGTCGTCGTGAATCGCGTCTGGCAATCCTACTTCGGCGCCGGCCTCTTCACGACGCCGGAAGACATCGGCACGCGCGTCGAAGCGCCGTCGCATCCCGAACTGCTCGACTGGCTGGCGTGTGAATTCATGGGGCCGGCGGGAATCGTTGAGCCGTTGAATCGTTCAACCGTTGAATCGGGAGCCGGTTCTACGGTTCAACGAGTCAACGATTCAACGGTCCAACGCTGGAGCTTCAAACACCTTCACCGCCTCATCGTCACGAGCGCGACTTACAAGCAAGCGAGCCGCGTCACGCCGGCGCTTTACTCGCGCGACCCCTACAACCGCCTGCTCGCCCGCGGCCCGCGTTTCCGCGTCGAGAGCGAAGTCGTGCAGGACATCGCGCTGGCCGCCAGCGGGCTGCTCAGTCCGAAAATTGGCGGCCCCAGCGTGCGCCCGCCGATCCCGACGAACGTCGCCGACCAGGTGTACGGCGGATTCAACTGGCCCGAGAGCACTGGTGAGGACCGCTACCGGCGCGGCCTCTACACGTATTGGAAGCGGGCGCTGCCCTTCCCCACAATGCTCGCCTTCGATGCGCCGACGGCGGAGAATTCCTGTCCGCGCCGCGTTCGCTCCAACACGCCGCTACAGGCGCTGGTGACGCTCAACGAGAAAACTTTCGTCGAAGCCGCACAGGCGCTCGGCTTGCGCGTGATGAAGGAGGGCGGCGCGGACAACGCCAGTCGCGCGCGCCACGCCTTCCGCCTCTGCACCGGCCGCGCGCCCAGCGACGCCGAGTTGAAGAAGCTCCTGAAATTCTGGGACGAACAATTCCGCTACTTCGAGGACCGCTCCTCGGCCGCGCTCCAGGTCGCGATCAACAATCCGACGAATCTTCCGCCCGACGTGAACCTCCACAAAGCCGCCGCCTGGGCGATGGTCAGCCGCGCCATCCTGAACCTCGACGAGACGCTTACGAAGGAGTGAGAGGCCGACGTTGCGGCGGCGTCTTGGTGCTTGCCGCGCGCGGGCGGTGTTCTAATATGTGCGCCGGATGTGCGGCGCACCTACGCCCCCAAAAAGCAAACGAGAGCACTTATGAAAGCAACCTTCGTCACCTTCCTGGCCTGTGGTCTGGGTGCCGGCGTCGCGAGCGCCGTCGATTTTGAAACCCCGATCCGTCTCAAAGGCGGCAACGAATATGTCCGCGTGGAGAGTCCCGGTTACGCCGCGCCGTGTTGGGCAGACATCGACGGCGATGGCAAGAAGGATCTGCTCGTCGGCCAGTTCCGCGACGGAAAGATTCGCGTCTTCAAAGGCCTCGGCGGGGAGAAGCTCGCCAAAGGCGAATGGCTGAAGGCCGACGGCAAAGTGGCGTTGGTGCCGGGGGTTTGGTGATGCACCAGTTCGACTCCACAGTTTGTGGACCTCGACAGCGATGGCAATGGCGACATTCTTTCCGGCTCCTACTCGCGCACGGGAGGCGGCCCCATGGCGGGCCTGTTCCAAGTGTTGTGGGGCCAAAAGGGCGGCAAATTCAAACCCGCGTCCGTCCTGAACGGCACGGATGGCGAGCCGCTCATCATCCCCAGCAAAGGCGGATCCGACCAAACGGAGAACATCTGCACGCGCCCGACTGCCGTGGACTGGAACGGTGACGGAAAACTCGACCTGGTGGTCGGGAATTTTGCCGGACGCTTCCACCTGTTTCGCGGCGAGGGCGCCGGAAAGTTCGCGCCCAAATCCGAACCGCTGATGTCGGGCAAGAACCGGTTACAGGTGGATGGCGCGCACGGCGACCCGTTCATCGTGGACTGGGATGGCGACGGGGATTTGGACCTGCTTAGCGGATCGGGCAAGGGCGGCGTGTCGTGGGCGGAGAACACCGCCGGAAAAGGCAAGGCTCCGGCGTTGTCCGATTTCAAAACGTTGATCAAGCCCGGCCAGTCGTTCGAGATGGGCGAACTCATCGCCGAAAACGAACTCACCGGGCCGACGACGTCCACGCGCGTGTGGGTCGATGACGTGAATGGCGATGGCAAGCTGGATGTGCTGGTGGGCGACAGCATCACGCTGGTGTCGCGGGCCAAAGGCGTCTCCGCCAGGCAATACGCCGGGAAACTGGCGAAGTGGAAGAAGGAGTTCGAGGCCGCGCAGAAGGCAATGAGCTATGACGGCGGCGAGTCGCCGTCCGAGGCTGCGCGCAAGCGGTTCCAGAAGGTTTACGAGCAGCGCACGGAGTTTATGAATGAGGACCGGACCGGTTACGTGTGGCTGTATCGGCGGAAATGATTCCCGCGACTCTCCTGTGGTCGGGCGCCTCCGGTCCCCGCTGAACCCGCTATTCCCCGTTGACCATGGGCCGGGATTCCCCCCATACCTTCAAGCCATGCGCATCCGAATGCTTCGCATCTGTGCTATTTCCCTTTGCATGTTGATTTCCTTTTCCGCGGTCGCGGCACGCGGTGCCCCGCCATCCGACGTGGCCCAATTCCTCGAAGCCTACAACCGCCTCTACCAACCGCTCTACACCGCTTCGAGTGAAGCCTCGTGGGCCGCGGCCACGGACGTGACGCCGGAAAACACCGGCCGCCGCATCGGCGCGGACCAGGCGGTGTCGGCGTTTGTCGGAAGCAAGTTTGTCATCGAGCAATGCCGCGCCTTCCTCAAACGCAGCAACGAACTGGACGAACTCACCATCCGCCAGCTCAACATGATTTACCTCCGCGCGGCCAACGCGCCCGGCACGATTCCCGACGTGGTCGCGCAGCGCGTCACGGCCGAGGCGCGGCAGAGCGCGACGCTGGATGGCTTCGCGTTCCAGTGGACGCCGCCGGGCAACTCGCAGTCCGAGCCGATTCGCGTCAACAAAATCGACGACCTCCTCGTCAACTCCACCAACCTCACCGAGCGCCTCGCGGTCTGGAAGGCCTCGAAGGAATCCGGCGTCGCCCTCAAGCCCGGGCTCGTCGCGCTGCGCGACCTGCGCAACCGCGTCGCGCGCGAGATGGGCTACAGCTCCTTCTACGCGCTGCAAGTCGCCGACTACGGCATGACCGTGCCCGAGATGCGCGCGCTCACCGAGGACCTCGTCAAGCAGGCGCGCCCGCTCTACGAGCAGCTTCACTGCTGGGCGCGGCACAAACTCGCCGAGCGCTACAATCAACCCGTCCCCCGCCTCATTCCCGCGCACTGGCTCGGCAATCGTTGGGGGCAGGAATGGCCGGGCCTCGTCGCCGGCGCCGATCTGGATCCGCTCTTCCGCAGTCGCACGCCGGAATGGATTGTTCAGCACGCGACGCGCTACGGTGAATCCCTCGGCCTGCCCCGCGTGCCGGAAAGTTTCACCGCCAAGTCCGACCTCTACGAACTCCCGCCCGGCTCCACGCGCAAGAAGAACACCCACGCCTCCGCCTGGGACATCAACCTCGACGGCGACGTGCGTTCGCTCATGAGCGTGAAGGCCGACTTCCAATGGTTCGAGACCGCGCATCACGAGATGGGCCACATCTTCTACGATCTTTCCTATCGCCGGCCCGAGGTGCCGTTCATCCTGCGCGACGCGGCGTGCCCCGCCTTCCACGAAGCGATGGCTGAGGCGATTGCCACGCCGACGATTCAACTGCCCTATCTTCGCCAACTCGGTGTCGTGCCCGCGGATATGAAGATTGACGAGACCCAATGGCTCCTCGACCGGGCGCTCAGCCAGATGGTGCCCGTGCCCTGGTCCGCCGGCGTGATGGCCGCGTGGGAACACGACTTCTACGAAGGCAACCTCTCCACCAACGAACTCAACCGCCGCTGGTGGCAGCACGTCGCGCATTACCAGGGCATCGCGCCGCCCGAGGCGCGCGGCGAGGAATTCTGCGACGCCGCCACCAAGACCCACATCAACGACGACCCGGCCGAGTACTACAAATACGCCATCGCCTACGCCATCAAGTATCAGCTTCACATGCACATTGCGAAGAAGCTGCTCAAGCAGGACCCGCGGAACTCGAATTTCCATGGCAACAAGGAAGTCGGCGCGTTCCTCGGCAAGCTCATGCAGGCCGGCGCCACGCGCGACTGGCGCGCGCTCATCCGCGAAGCCACCGGCGAAGATCTCAGCGCCCGTCCGATGCTCGAATACTACGAACCCCTCATGGCCTACCTGCGCGAACAGAACAAGGGGCGGCAGGTGGGGTGGTGAACCGTTGCTCTCCTCAACTTCGACGCGATGCTGGCCAGATAGTAGCAAGCAGAAGTGCTACCCGCCACCCTGCCACGCGGCCTGGATGGACGCGAAATGCCCGTCGCAATGTTCCAGTTCCACCCCGTGATGAAATGCGCACGCGGCGATGACCACATCCGATGACGGAGCCGTCACGCCGGCGTCCCGGCACTTCTGCGCCACGCTCATGGCCTTGAGCCAGACCGCCGCCTGTATGGGCAGCAGCGGCAACACCTCCTGCAATTCGCGCAACACCCGTTTCT
>Ga0187893_10011395_pt1 | contig 12925 bp, 8 predicted proteins | sample MA1701074metaG_FD_139574 | JGI IMG/M metagenome (GOLD analysis project Ga0187893, IMG submission 139574) | White microbial mat communities from a basaltic lava cave in the Kipuka Kanohina Cave System on the Island of Hawaii, USA - MA170107-4 metaG ...
CCCCGACTCGCGCTCGGATGCTTCTCCTCGTCGATCGGCTCCATCGTCTGCTCCTTGCGGAGGCGATGGGCCGCTCCTGCTCGCCTGCGTCAGAAGCGAAAGAGTTTTGTTACGCCTGACACCCTTACGCAAGCGTGCGGTAGTCGCTCGGTCGAGGAGGTCGGCATCGCCAGCGACTTCGCGGTGCTCACCCCGTCCGCCACTCTCGCCGTGCGCGGCACCCGCTTCTCCGTGACCTGGGGTGCCCTTGCCGATCTCGAGGTGAGGGGCGTCGACACCAGCCGCAGCCGCGCTATCGAGCTGAAACACCTCGACGCGTTCGAGTCCGTCTTCCCGCCGCCCTGGCCCGACCGCGCTCTCGGCGGCCCCGACGACGACCCGCTCCGCCTCCCCCACCCCATCCTCTTCGACCTCCGCCGCCAGCAACGCATCAATCAGGGCGGCAGCGACTTCGGCCAGGACACCAAGACCGGCCGCGGCACCCCCGGCCAGCCCCCAAGCCACGGGTGAGCCGTGCCCCCCGCTCCGCTCGAGCTCAGCCAACCACCCCGATCGGCCGCGACCTCCTCCGGAGGGTGGCGGCCCCCGGTTCCTGAAAAGTGCCGCTCCCGCCGCCGACGACGTGCCGGTGCACGAGCGGCAGCGCGAGACCGAAGTCCGTGGTCTCGTCCGGAGCCACGAGGAGGATCTGCACCAGACTCCCGTCGGTGACGCGTGCGGTCTCGAGGCGCCCGAACCGGCCGTGCAGGATCGGCGTCTCGGGGGAGATGGTCCCGGCGTTCTCCGTGACGATCTGCGCCCGCGCGGAGCGGACGAGGCATGCCGCCGCCGCGAGGACCCGGCACCCGAGGAGGATCTCGTGCCTCACGCGGAGCTCCTCGTCGTGCTCGTGGGGTGATCATGAACGCCGTCAGCGGCCCATCGCCGGACCCATCCGCACCATGTGGAGCGCCTCGACGTCGAGCGACGACCACGACTCGATGGCGGCGAGCGCCTTCTCGCGCTCGGCCCGCAGCTGCGCGAGCATGAACCGCGCGTCGACCTCGGCGCGCCGCGCCATCACCACGTCGGCGAGCGTGCCGCGGCCGGTCGCCTGGCTCGACTCGGCGGTGCGCGCGACGGTCCCGGCGCGCGGCACGAGCAGGTCGCGGAAGAGCTCCACCTGGCGTTCGGTGTCGTGCAGGATCACGAGGTCGAGGACGAAGCTCGCCGCGAGGTCGCGGGCGTACTTCTCGCGCTCCGCCTCCGCGGCGCGCAGGCGCGCCCGCGCCTCCTCGATGCCGGCCTCGATCGCCTCGGCGCGCAGCGGCAGCACCACCATGCCCCCGAGCGAGCGCGCGACGCTGCCGGTGAGGCCGAATCCGAGGCCGAAGTCGGGGATCCACGCCTGCCGCGCCAGCTCGAGCGCGTCCTCGCGCCCCGCGACCTCGTGCGCGAGCGCCTCGAGCTCCGGGCTGCGCTGCGCGGCGAGCGCGATGATCTCGTCGTCGGGCGCGGCGAGCGGGACCGGGTCGGGAAGCTCGCGCGGCAGCGGCAGCGGCGCTCTCGCGTCGCGGCCGAGGCGGACGTTCATGCGCGCGGCGAGGACCGGGAGCTGGGCGTGCAGGCTCTCGAGGACGTTGAGCGCGCGGTCGACCTCGTCCTGCGCGCGCAGCGCCTCCTCCGGCGCCGCGCGGCCGGCGCGCAGACGCGATCCGGCGTCGGCGGCGGCGAGACGGAGCAGCGCGACCGTCTCCTCCTGCGCGCGGATCTGCTCGCCGTGCAGCGCGAGGTCGAGGTAGAGCGACGTCACCTCCGCCTGCAGATTGAACTTCGCGGCCTCGAACCGCCGCCCCGCCGCCACGGCCTCCGCGAGCGCGCGCCGGCCCGCCGTCGCGAGCTTCGCGGGGAACGGCAGGTTGCTCATCGGATCGTTCGAAAGCCCGAGCGTGGTGCGATCCCACGCCGACATGCGCTCGTTGCTGAAGAGGTGGGAGAAGCTGAACGCCGGATTCGGCGGGCTCGCCTCCTGCGGGATGCGCTCGATCGCGGCGCGCCACTCCCAGTAGCGCGCGCGCAGCTCGGCGTCGGCGTGGAAGGCGGTGCGAAGGCAGTCGCGGAGGGACGGCTCCCCGGGGAGCGGCGGGAGCTCCGCCGGCTCGTCGAGCTCGCGCAGCGCGGCGGCGGCGCGCTCGCGCTCCTCCGCCTCGCCGGCCGGATGGACCGCGCACGCAGCGGCGGCGAACGCCGCGGCGAGCGCGGCGGCGGACGGCAGGAAGGAGCGGGAGCGGGCGCTCATGAGTGGTGCCCTCCGAGCGACGGGATCTCGAGCTTCGAGACGTCGACCCTCCCCTCCTTCATGACGAAGCGCCACTTCCAGGTCGCGTAGATCGCGGGGTAGACCAGGAGCTCGAGGAGGAAGCTGGTCACGAGCCCGCCCATCAGCGGGGCGGCGACGCGCTTCATCATGTCGGCGCCGCTGCCGGTCGACCACATCACCGGCACGAGGCCGACGAACGCGCAGGCGACGGTCATGAGCTTGGGCCGGATGCGCTTCACCGCGCCGTGCACGATCGCCTCCTCGAGGTCGGAGAACGTGCGCATGCGTCCGGCGCGCGCCTGCTCGTGCCACGAGAGATCGAGGAAGAGCAGCATGAAGACGCCGGTCTCGGCGTCGAGCCCCATCAGCGCGATGAGGCCGACCCAGACCGCGATCGAGAGGTTGTAGCCCAGGAGATGGAGCAGCCAGAACGCGCCGATCGCCGAGAAGGGGACCGCGAGCATGACGATCGACGCCTTCACCGCCGACTTCGTGTTCATGAAGAGCAGCACGAAGATGAGGAAGATCGTGATCGGCAGGACGACCTTCATCTTCTCGGCGACGCGCAGCATGTTCTCGAACTGGCCGCTCCAGACCAGCGTCGTGCCGGCCGGCAGGACGACGCCGCCGCTCACCGCCGCCTTGGCGCGCGCGACGTAGCCGCCGATGTCGCTGTCGCTGGTGGTGACGTAGACGTAGCCGGCGAGCAGGCCGTTCTCGTTGCGGATCATCGACGGCCCCTCGGAGAGCCGGAGCACGGCGAGCTCCTCGAGCGGCACCTGCGCGCCGCCCGGGGTCGCCACCAGCACGCGGCGCAGCTCCGGGAGGTCGTCGCGCCGGTCGCGGGCGTAGCGCACGTTCACGGAGTAGCGCTCGCGCCCCTCGACGGTCGTCGTCACCGTCTCGCCACCGATCGCCGACATGATGGCCATGTTTGCCGCGTCGATCGTGAGGCCGTGACGGGCGAGCCGGTCGCGGCGCAGCTCGAAGTCGAGGAAGTAGCCGCCCGACGTGCGCTCGGCGAAGACGCTCTGCGTCCCGGGGACGCCGCGCAGGATCCCCTCGATCCCGACGGCGACCTGCTCGATGCGCGCCAGCTCGTCGCCCAGCACCTTGATGCCGATCGGCGTGCGGACGCCGGTCGTGAGCATGTCGATCCGGTTCTTGATCGGCATGAGCATGCTGTAGGTCGTGCCGGGGAACTGGAGCTTCGCGTGCAGCTCCTCGAGGATCTCCTCCTTGCTGATGCGGTCGGGCCAGAACGCGCGCAGCGGGACCCGGGCCCACTCCGGCCAGTCCGAATGCCACTGCGGCCGCGCGCGCCACTGCTCCTTCGGCTTGAGCTGGACCACGGTCTCCATCATCGAGAAGGGCGCCGGGTCGGTGGAGGTCTCCGCGCGCCCGGCCTTGCCGTGCACGCGCGCCACCTCGGGGACGCTCATGAGCACCTGGTCCATGCGCTGCATCAGGTCCTGCGCCTGCGTGACCGAGATGCCGGGCATCGTGATCGGCATGTAGAGCAGGTCGCCCTCCCACAGCGGCGGCATGAACTCCGACCCGAGCGAGCGGTAGACCGGGATCGTCGTCAGCACGAGCAGGATCGACGCGCCGATCGTGCTCTTCCGGTGGCGCACCACGAAGCGGCACGGCTTCTCGTAGAGGCGGAACAGGATGCGGCTGACCGGGTGGCGCTCCTCGGGGTGGTAGCGGCCCACCGTCGCCTGGTTCCACAGCCACGCGAGCGGGCGCGGCCGGAACCGGGCGAAGTCGACGCGCGCGAACAGCATGCGCACCGCCGGATCGAGGGTGATGGCGAGGATCGCCGCGATCGCCATCGTGAGGTTCTTGGTGTAGGCGAGCGGCTTGAAGAGCCGGCCCTCCTGCTCCTCGAGCACGAAGACCGGCAGGAAGGCGACCGCGATCACCAGCAGCGAGAAGAAGACCGACGGCCCGACCTCCTTCAGCGCCACGAGCCGCACCTCGTGGACGTCGCCCTTGCGTCCGCCGGCGATCCAGCGCTCGATCTTCTTGTAGGCGTTCTCCACCTCGACGATGGCGCCGTCCACCAGCACGCCGATCGAGATCGTGATCCCCGAGATCGACATGATGTTGCTCGACACCCCGAGGAAGTACATCGGGATGAACGCGAGCAGGATCGAGATCGGGAGCGTGATGATCGGCACGATCGCCGACGGCACGTGCCACAGGAAGAGCAGGATCACCATCGAGACGACGACGAGCGCCGCGACGAGCTCGTGCAGGAGGGTGTCGATCGACTCGCGGATCAGGCGCGAGCGGTCGTAGGTCGGCACGATCTCCACGCCCTCGGGCAGCGAGGGGCGCACCTCGTCGAGCCTGCGCTTGACGCGCTCGATCACGTCGAGCGCGTTGGCGCCGTGGCGCATGACGACGATGGCGCCCACGGTGTCGCCGAGCCCGTCGAGGTCGCCGATGCCGCGCCGCAGGTCGGGCCCGAGCGACACGCGGCCGAGGCTCTTCACCAGGATCGGGACCCCGGCGGCGTCGCTGCCGACGGCGATCTGCTCGATCTCGGCGACGGAGCGCGCGTAGCCGCGGCCGCGCACCATGTACTCGGCGCCCGCCATCTCGACCAGCCGCCCGCCCACGTCCCGGTTGCCGGCGCGGATCGCGTCGACCACCTGCCCGATCGGGATGCCGTAGGCGAGCAGCTTCGCCGGGTCGACCTGCACCTGGTACTGCTTCTGGAAGCCGCCGAACGCCGCCACCTCCGCGACGCCGGGGACCGCCTGCAGCCAGTAGCGCAGCCGCCAGTCCTGGAGGCTGCGCAGCTGCGCGAGGTCGAGCGCGCCGCTGCGGTCGACCAGCGCGTACTGGTAGACCCAGCCCACGCCGGTCGCGTCGGGCCCGAGCTCGGTCTGCACGCCCTCCGGCAGGCGCGGCAGGATCTTCGACAGGTACTCGAGCGTGCGGCTGCGCGCCCAGTACAGGTCGGTGCCGTCCTGGAAGATCACGTAGACGTAGCTAAAGCCGAAGTCGGAGAAGCCGCGGATCGCCTTCACGCGCGGCGCGCCGAGCAGCGCCGTGACGATCGGGTAGGTGACCTGGTCCTCGACGATGTCGGGGCTCTGGTCCCAGCGCGAGTAGACGATCACCTGGGTGTCGGAGAGGTCGGGGATCGCGTCGAGCGGCACGTGCCTCACGCACCAGACTCCGCCCACGACCGCCACGACCGCCAGGACCAGGACGATCCAGCGGTTCCGCGCGCACCACTCAATGAGGCGGGGGATCACGGCGGCCTCAGTGCTGCCCGTGGCCGGCTTGCGCGCCCTCCATCCCCGATCGAAGCGCCGCCTGGAGGCGGCTCTCGGAGTCGATCAGGAAGTTGGCGCTGGTGACGATCCGTTCGCCCTCCTCGAGGCCCTCCAGCACGACGGCGTGGCCGTCGCTGCGATCGCCGAGCACGACCGCGCGCGGCTCGAACCGTCCAGGCTCGGGCTCGACGAAGACGAGCTGGCGCGTCCCGCTGTCGAGGACCGCGTCGCCGTCGATCACGAGCTGCACGCCGAGGTCGGCCCGCAGGGTCGCGTCGGCGTACATGCCGGGCCGGAGCGCGCCGTCGGGATTGGGCACGACGATGCGCACGCGCGCGGTGCGCGCCGCCTCGTTGAGCGTCGGGTAGACGAACTCGACCTGTCCGCGCAGCGGCGGGCCGCCCACGCCGGCGAGGGCGAGATCGGCCTCCTGCCCGACGGCGATGAACGGGATCTCGTGCTCGTAGACGTCGACGACCACCCACAGCGACGAGAGGTCGGCGATCTCGAAGAGATCGGCGCCGGGTTCGATCGCGCCGCCCTCGACGACGTTGCGCCGCAGCACCGTGCCGCCGGCTCGCGCGCGGATCGTCGCCAGCCGCTCCGGCTCGTCGCGGCCCTCGAGCTCGCCGACCTGCTCTTCGGCGAGGTCGAGCAGGAGCAGCCGCGCGCGCGCGCTCTGCACCGTCGGATCGTCGCGCGGCAGCGTCTTGAAGGCGACGAGGTAGCTGCGCTGCGCCTCGAAGAGCTCGGGGCTGTAGAGCGAGAGGAGCGGATCGCCCGCCCTCACCAGGTCGCCGACGGCCTTGACGTGCAGCGCCTCGATCCAGCCGGCGTACTTGAGGTTCACCGCCGAGAGCCGCCGCTCGTCGACCTCGACGCGACCGACGGCATGGACGGACTTCCCGACCTTGCGCCTCTCGACGGCGCCGGTGCGCACCCCGATGAGCTGCCGGCGCTCCGGCGAGAGGGTGATCGTCGCGTGGCCGGGGAGCGGGAGCGCCGCCGTCCCTCCCGTCCCCGCGTCGAGCGGGATGAGCTTCATGTTGCAGACCGGGCAGTCGCCCGGACGGTCCGAGCGGTAGCTCGGGTGCATCGGGCAGTAGTAGGTCGCCGCCTCCGGTCGGCCGGCCGCAGGCCCGGAGGCGTGCTCCGGGTGCATCGACGATTCATGCCCCGGGAGGACGAACCCCTGTCGGGCCGCGAACTCGAGCAGCGGACGGCGCCAGATCACTCCGGCGACGATGCCGAGAGCGGCCGCGACCGTCGCGACGACGAAAACGTGAATGCGCATGGCGAGCTCCACACCGGATCCCGTGGGAAGGTGATCCCGCGCGCCGGCGACTGGCGGCGCGGGCGAAGCTCGCGCTCACAAGCGAAGCGGACGTGCGCGCTCGACGAGCGGAGGAGGACGGCGGAGCTCGTCGCGCAGGAACGCGGCGATCCGCGGTGGCGTCATGGTCGGCAGCAGGGGCGCGGCGGCCGGCGGAACGCACGGCGGCACGCCCGGGTCCGGGACGACGTCCGGATTCGTGCGCTTCTCCACCGCCGGCGCGGCGGCCTGCGGCGCGGCCGTGTACATGCAGTCGCGGCACTCGCGGGATCCGATCGCCGGTGCGCCCGGCGGCGCGCGATGGCCGCAGCACCCGGCGCAGCAGGTCGGCGGCATCTCCAGCCCGAGGAGGGAGTACATGCAAAGCGACGCCCCTGCCGGCAGCAGGGCCGCCGGGACCAATACGGCCAGGAGAAGCGACGCCACCAACCGCATCCGGGTCCTCTGCTCCTTGAATCGGCTGAAAGCGGGGGAATGCGCAGTCCGGCCGCCCTGGGCCGGGGAATCCGACCCTCGTACGGGCGCCGACCGGAGATCGCAGCAAGTTTCTAGCCGGTCCGGCGCTTCCCGCTCCCCGGTGCGCTCCCGGGGGATCGCTTCATTTCCGGTCGAGGTCGCGGTGCATCCAATCGAGGAGCTCGCGGGCGGCGGCGGGGAGCGGGACGACGAGCCGCTGTCCGGCGGCGCTCTCCCGGATCTCGACGGTCGGCGAGCCGAAGGCCTGCTCCAGACGGTTGCGCAGATCGGTCCAGTTCCGGCGCGCGACGAGGAGCCGCTCCTCCGTACCAGCGGCACCGAAGCAGGGTGCAGAGCCTGACCCTTGCCGCAAAACGTCACGAGAACCAGCTCTCTGGGGGCAGGTCAGAATGCCGGCTCGTGCCGCTCCTACAATCCAGCATCGTCTGAAGGAGAGGCGCGCGGTGGAGCTCATCGTCCTGCTTGGCGTCTTTCAGAGCTCCGCGCAGGAGTCCCCGTCCGGCGCGGCCGGGTCGCGGCCTGAACCGCCCACGCTCGAGCAGGCGCTGGCGGCGGCGGAGGACGTCTGGGGGGAGTCGAGCCTGCGCGCGCCGGAGGGGCCGGGATACGACTTCTTTGCCCGGCTCCTGCCGCCGCTGCGCTACGTCAACACCGACTTCCGCCACTACCCGATCGTGCTCGGGAAGCCCGACTCGCCGGTGAAGGCGCGCTTCGTCAGCAACGGGAGCGGGGTCAACCTCCTCGCGCGCACCGACACCTGGTGGGACGCGGGGCGCATTCCGGTGGCGTTCTCGATCCGGGCGGGAGCGGCGCCGGCCGGCGGCGAAGCGGCTGCCGCGACGGCGGAGGAGGGCTACGGCGCCGACCTCGACCGGCTCGACGGGCCGCGCTACGCCGAGGGGTGGCTGCCGATCGTCGAGCTCGCCTACGAGGCGGCCGGCGCCGAAGGCGCGACGCGCGCAGCGCGCATCACGCAGGAGGCGTTCGCGAGCGTCGCGCCGCCCTTCGTGCCGGACGACGCCGTCCTGTTCCTGCGCTTCCGACTCGACGCGGCCGGCGCCGGGAAGGCGGCGCCGCCGACGCTGGTCGCGCGCATCGGCGGCGACGCGCCGCTCGCAGCGCACGGGTCGACGATCGTGGCGGAGGGGGGCCGCTGCGTGGCGTGGCACGACGCCGCGTTCCGGCTCGACCCGTCGACGCGCGAGCTCGCGGCGCCGCTCGAGGCGGGGCGCGCCGTCCACCTCGCGCTCTTCACGCGCGGCGCTCCGGCCGCCGCGCCGCTGGAGGCGCCGCACCTCTCCGCGGCGGCCTGGGAGGCCGAGCGCCGCCGCTGCGCCGACCACTGGCGCGGGATCGTCGAGGGGGGCGCCCGCATCGTGACCGGCGAGCGGCGCGTCGACGACGCGTGGCGCGCGCTCGTGGTGGGGACGCTGCTGCTGGCGAACGGGGACGTGCTCAACTACTCGGCCGGGAACATGTACGAGGTGACCTTCGAGGCGGAGTGCGGCGACGCCGCGCGCGCGCTCATGGCCTTCGGCGTGCCGCGCGCCGGGCGCTTCGTGCCGCCGCTGCTGGCGCGCCCGCTGCAGACCGGCATCTTCCTCAGCGACGTCTCCTACAAGCTGCAGCTCCTGGCGTGGCGCCACGCCTTCGACGGCGACGCGCAGCGCACGCTCGAGCAGCTTCCGCTCGTGCTCCCCGAGACCGAGGCGGCGCTCGGGTGGATCGAGGAGGCGACCGGGCTCGTCCCGGCGCAGGCCTACTGCGGCGACATCTCCACGCCGGTGCACAACCTCCTCGCCAACGCCGCGTTCTGGCGCGGGCTGCGCGACCTCGCGCTCGTGCTGCGCGACCTCGGCGGCGCGGAGCGCGAGGCGGCGTCGGCGCGCTACGAGGAAGCGGCCGCGCGCCTGCGCGAGCGCGTGCTGGCCGCGGTCGGTCGCAGCGAGCGCACCGACGTCTCCCCGCCCTTCGTGCCGATCGCGCTCTTCGGGGCCGAGCAGCCCTACGAGCTGCTCACGCAGACGAAGCACGGCGCCTACTGGAATCTGATCGCCCCCTACGTCTACGACTCCGGCGTCTTCGGGCCCGGCTCGCCGCGCACCGCGGCGATGGTCGACTGGGCGATCCGGCGCGGCGGGCTGTGCATGGGCATGGTGCGCTTCGACCAGCACTCGGGGCTCTTCGCCAACGAGAAGGGGGTGGACGACCTCTACACCTTGCGGCTGATCGAGGAGCTGCTCAAGCGCGACGACGCCGACCGCGCCGTCGTCTCGTTCTACGGCAAGCTCGCGCAGGGGATGACGCGCGACACCTGCATCGGCGGCGAGGGGTCGAGCCTCGTGGCGCTCGACCGTCACGGCCGGCCGATGTACCTGCCCCCGAACGGCTCGGCCAACGCCTTCTTCCTCTGGACGCTGCGCCACCTGCTGGTGCAGGACTTCGACCTCGACTGCGACGGACGCGCCGAGACGCTGCGCCTCCTCTTCGCCACGCCGCGCCGCTGGCTCGCCGACGGCGCGCGGCTCGAGGTGAAGCGCGCCCCGACGATGTTCGGCGAGCTCTCCCTCGAGGCGCGCAGCGACCTCGCGCGCGGCCGCGTCCACGTCGAGATCGAGCTGCCGCCGCGCGCGACGCCGTCCACCCTGCTGCGCCTGCGCCTGCCGCGCGGCCGCATCGCGCGCGCGAACGCCGGCGGCGCCGCGCTGCCGCTTTGGGACCGCGAGACGCTCGACCTGCGCGGGCTGCGCGGGCGGCAGAGCGTGGTCGTCGAGGTGGAGGAGGAAGGCGGCGCGCGCTGACGGCGCCGCCGCGCCCGCCTTGCGCGCCCGCGCCGGCCGTGGTCTCATGCCGCCGCGGTCCGGAGGGCCGCGACGATGAGCGCGCACTCCCGCCGCCCGCGTCGGCTCGCGCTCGCGCTCGCGTCGGTCGCCGGCGTCGCGCCGCTCGTCGCATGCGCGACGCCGCCCGAGCCGGCGCCGCCGCCGCCCGCCGCCGCGGACGACGACGAACTCCCCTACTGCCGCCTGTGCGAGCTCTACCGCGTCTCGGAGCGCCTCGTCGTGCGGGTGCAGACCGAGTCGGGCCTCGGCGCCGGCGTCGTGGTCGCCGCGGACGGGACCATCGTGACCAACGCGCACGTCGTAGGCGCCGCGGAGGAGGTCGCGATCGACACCGCCGACGGCCGCCGCTTCGGCGGACGCGTGCTCGAGGTCGACGCCGACCTCGACCTCGCGCTCGTGCGCGCGAGCCCCGAAGCGCCGCCGTGGCATGCGGCCACGCTCGAGACGCGGCCGCCGCGCGTGGGCAGCGAGGTCTTCCTGATCGGCCACCCCTTCGGCCTCGACTGGACGGTGACGCGCGGCGTCGTCTCGGCGCTGCGCCGGCGCGGCGGGAGCACGGTGATCCAGACCGACGCCGCGGTCTCGCCCGGGACTTCCGGCGGAGCGATGCTCGACGAGAGCGGTCGCCTGGTGGGCATCGTCACCTCGAAGTACATCGCCCCCGGCGCCGAGAGCCTCGCCTTCGCGCGGACCGCCGCCGACGTCCTCGTCCTGATCGAGCGCATGCGGGCGCGGGCGCCAGGGCGCTGAACTCCACGCCCTGCGTCCGGCTCGATGCTCGATCGGCTTGCCGGTCGATTCGTGTTGGAGCAGCACCGGATCGAAGCCCGCATCTCCGGGCCGGCGGATCGTGCCCGTCGCCTCGTCGATCCCCACCTTCGCGATTAAGCCGGGATCCTCGAGCGGACGCCACGCTCCGCGGACGTTGTCGTTGTCGCATCGTCGCTGTCGCAGTCACCCGCCATGAGATCGCATTCCAGCGGCGCGATCCGGCGGGGGGACGACCGGCGCGCAGCGGAGTCCGGTGCTTCCGGAGTTCGTCCCGATGCAGCGAAGTCCACTCGTCGAGCAAAGCGAGGATCCGCGGCGGCCATCGGCGGGTCGGAGTCGCGCCGACCGGGTCGCGTGGCACGCGATCGCGGAATCGCGAGGCGCCCTGCCGGCCGCGCGCCGGTCAGGCCAGGAGCTCGGGGACGATGCGGCCGCTCACGTCGGTGAGGCGGAAGTCGCGGCCGAGGTGGCGCCAGGTGAGGCGCTCGTGGTCGAGACCGAGGAGGTGCAGGACGGTGGCGTGCAGGTCGTGCACCTCGACGGCGCGCGAGGCGAGGTTGTAGCCGAAGTCGTCGGTGGCGCCGAGGCTCGCGCCGCCGCGGATGCCGCCGCCCGCGAGCCACATCGAGAAGCAGCGCGGGTGGTGGTCGCGCCCGAAGTTGCCGGGCTGGTAGTCGCCCTGGCAGTACGACGTGCGCCCGAACTCGCCGCCCCAGATCACCAGCGTGTCGTCGAGCAGGCCGCGCTGCTTGAGGTCGAGCACGAGCGCCGCGGTCGGCTGGTCGGTCGCGGCGCACTGGCGCTGGATGTCGCCCGGAAGGTTGCCGTGCTGGTCCCAGCCGCGGTGGAAGAGCTGCACGAAGCGCACGCCGCGCTCGATCAGCCGGCGCGCGAGCAGGCAGTGGTGGGCGTAGGTGCCGCGCACCGTCGCCTCGGGCCCGTAGAGCTCGAGGATGGCGCGCGGCTCGGTCGAGAGGTCGGTGAGCTCGGGCACCGAGGCCTGCATGCGGCAGGCGAGCTCGAAGGCGTCGATGCGCGTCTCGATCTCCGGGTCGGCGACCTGCCCGTGCTTGAGGCGGTTGAGGTCGTTCACGGCAGCCACGAGCCCGCGGCGGCCGTCGCGGTCGATCCCCGGCGGATTGGAGAGGAAGAGCACCGGATCGCCCGCGCCCTGGAACTGCACCCCCTGGTGCTGGGAGGGCAGGAATCCGGAGTGGTAGTAGCGCGGAATCACCGGCTGGTCGCTCGGGCCCGAGAGCATCACCACGAACCACGGCAGGTCCTGGTTCTCGCTGCCGAGCCCCCACGAGAGCCACGACCCCATGCACGGCAGTCCCGGCTGCGGCCGCCCGGTCTGGATGAAGGTGACGGCGGTGTCGTGGTTGATCGGCTCGCTGTGCAGCGAGCGCACGATCGCGATCTCGTCGGCGATGCGGTGGGTGTGCGGGATCAAGCTCGACAGCCACTGGCCCGAAGCGCCGCGCGGCGCGAACTCGAAGGGCGACGCGGCGCAGAGGAACTTCGACTGGCTGCGCGTCATCAGCGTGACCGGCTGGTCGCCCATGACGCTCTTGGGCAGCTCCTGGCCGGCGAGCTCCGTGAGCTTCGGCTTGGGGTCGAAGAGGTCGAGGTGGGAGGGGCCGCCGCTCTGGAACAGGTGGATGACGCGCCGCGCCCTCGGCGCGAAGTGGGGCGCGCCGAGCGCGCCGCCGCAGCCTTCCGTCGTGCCGGCCGCCCCGGCCGCGCCTCCGGCCGCCGCCCGCGCCAGCGCGCGCGGGTCGAGCAGCCCCGCGAGCGCCGCCGCGCCCAGCCCGAGCGAGGTGCGCGTCAGGAACTGGCGGCGCGTCGCGCGCGCCAGCTCCTCGCGCCGCCGGCCGGCCGTCTCGTCGCGCCTCATCGTCGCCTCTCC
>Ga0187893_10011396_pt1 | contig 12925 bp, 18 predicted proteins | sample MA1701074metaG_FD_139574 | JGI IMG/M metagenome (GOLD analysis project Ga0187893, IMG submission 139574) | White microbial mat communities from a basaltic lava cave in the Kipuka Kanohina Cave System on the Island of Hawaii, USA - MA170107-4 metaG ...
AGTTTAGATATAGGCATTAAGGTGGTGATATAAATGAGTAAAAGATTATTTGTGGGAGGCTTGCCGTACAGTACATCAGAGGCGGATTTGAAAGAGTTGTTTGAGAAGATCGGAGTGGTCACTTCATGCGACTTAATAACTGACAAGTTTACAAATCAAAGTAAGGGTTTTGCTTTTGTAGAAATGGAAAATGATGCTGATGCGGATTCTGCAATTGAAAAATTAAATAACTCTGATTTGGGTGGAAGAAAAATTGTCGTAAGCATAGCAAGACCACGGGAAGAAAGAATAAATGATTTTGGAAGAAACAACAGTTATGGAAGCGGAGGCTATAAATTTCAAAGAGACAGAAATAGAGGTCAAAGGCGGTATTAATTAATCATGAAAAATCATGTACACCTTTACGAAGCAAAAAAACTCAGTCGGAAAGTCTTTTTATTGAAGAACTCTAAATTTTTGCTTATTCGTGATTTGAAAAATAAGATATTTAAAACGGGTATTCAATAAAATGATACGAAAAGTTTTAAAAAAACATATTTGTGTTGATATATTAATCTTTGACAAAACTGGACAGCTAGCCCTGCAAAAAAGATCTCTTGTGGATGATTCTTTTCCAGGACACTGGGACTTTTCCTCCGGAGGCCATATTGATGAAAACGAAACAAGTGAAAAGGCAGCAGAAAGAGAGCTTTGGGAAGAATTAGGAATTAAAACTCCACTCAGGTTTGTAAAAAAAGAAAAGTTCATTTACCCCGACTGGAAACCTGGAATTACCAGTGAGGTTGATGCCGATATTTACAAAGGAATATATGAGGGTAAGTTCAAAATTAATCCTGGTGAGGTGGCAGAAATAGTTTTTTTTAAAATCGATGAAATAGAAAACATGTTTAATCGCGGGGAAAAATTCCACCCCGAATTTGCTCTTGCCTGGAAAAAAGGTGTTGTTTCTTTAAGTCAAAAATAATCACCTCTTTTTTGTAAACTTTACAAAACAAATCTACTCTGAAGATTTTTTAGTAGATTTTTTCATTGAAGCCTTTTTTGTTTTGGCGGGTTTCACTTGTGATTCTTTTGTGACATCTTCCAAAACCGGCACAGACGGTGCAGGACTTTCTTGTGCCTTTTTGGGGTTTAAGAAATTAAGCACTTGGTCAAGCTTTGTGTTTATCAAATCAAGTTGAGCTTTATATTTGTCTTCTGAAAAACCCCTATTTTCGCGCCTTGGCCGATCAAAGTCACCTCGACCATCCCTTTTGCCCATTTTTTCAAAACAATCACTGCAGTACACGGGCTTATCCCCCGTCGGTCTGAATGGCACTTCGCAATCCTTTCCGCAGTTTGCGCAAATTGCTTTAAACATTCTTCGCTCACCCCTATCGCCTCTTCCGAAACCACCTCGGCCTCTAAAACTTCTATCTCTGCCAAATGAGCCATCACGCCTAAAATCCCCTCTGCCATCTCGCCTATCTCTATTAAAATTTCCCATAATGGAAGTATACCACCTCAAAGGTTTATACTGAATCACCAAAATGAGTTACGAGGAAGAAAGCGGAAAGGAACAGTTGGTGGGATCAAGCGTTTCTCCCGACCCAAACATGACATTGCAAAAAGCGGTTGATTTGGGTGAATATGAACCGGAATATCTTGCTAAATTTCCAGAGTGGAGATCGTTAAGCCGACACGTACGCCTTCAATTTATCCGCCAGGGATTGGACAATAGAAGAAAAGATCTTCTTATGCAGTGGGCAGAACTGAATAATGTTTTGGATTTTCGTCTAAAGCCGCGTATTAAAATCGCACTTCGCAATATTGAAAAGCAAATGAAAAAACTAGAAAACGACCGAGAGCGAATTTACCTTGAATACTCAGCGTAATCCAATTACCCCTTTAAAACTTCGGGTAAATCTTTGCTCTTGGGAATAAAGCGAATAGACAAAGAATTCACACAATGCCTTGTGTCTTTCGGGGTAAAGTTTTCCCCCTCAAAAACGTGTCCCAAATGGCCATTGCAATTTGCGCAGCGGATCTCAGTTCTTAACCCGTCGGGGTCGGCGAGTCTTTTTACTGCGCGGGGAAAGTTCTCATCAAATGCCGGCCAGCCGCAACCGGCATCAAACTTTGCCTTTGAAGAAAAAAGGGGGGTATTACATTTTCGGCATATAAAAGTTCCGGCACTATAGAAATCGTCATATTCGCCGGTAAAAGGGGCTTCGGTCCCAACCTCCTCAATTACCCGCTTTTCCTCGGAGCTCAAATTGTTATATCCCACAATCAAAGTATATACTTGAAAACAGTTAATTTAAAAACGCCATGCAAAAAATGCTCGACAGACTTTTTCCGCTAAGGCATATAAAAAATATAGCCTTGTTTTACCTTCTAACTTTGGTTTATAACTCTTGGATAATTGCAGGGGTCTGGATTTTTATTTGGGGTGCATTTATGACCAAATTTCAAATTGGGATAAGCGATTCGATAACTTTTGCAATTGGTTTTTTGATCGAACTTCCCTCGGGGGTGTGGGCAGATTTTATAGGCAGAAAAAAGGCAATAATAATTGGTAACCTTCTTTTAACTGTCGGAAACTTATTTGTCGCTCTTAGCAGCTCATTTTTAGGGATCACTGTGTGGTACCTTGTTTGGACAATCGGGTACGCATTTCAATCCGGAGCAACTGAAGCACATGCTTATGACACCCTTAAAAAACAAGGTCTTTCCCACCACTGGGATCGTGTTATTTCAACTTCCGTTGTTATTGGTAAAATTGCAATACTAGTCTCGACCGCACTTGGAGGATACCTATTTCTTCTTGGATTTCGTTTGCCATACCTTGCACTAACACTTGTTAGCGCTATCGGATTAATAACCGCGCTCAACCTAGAGCATATTCCAGTTAAAAAACCAAAAAATCTTTGGTCGATCAAAAATTATCTCAAGCAAATAAAGGAGGGCGTTGGAACACTAGTAAAAAAACACATCTTACCCATATCTATTACTTGCCTGACCACGACAGGTCTTGCTTATATGTATAACTGGGGCATACTAAGGCCCCTAACGGCTGAGCGCTTTGGGTACACACCAACAACCTTCTCGCTTCTTATATCCTTCACATCTTTGGTTGTAATTGTTTTTGTGTGGTTACTGGGCAAGTTTCAAAAAAAATTTCATATAGAAAAAATAATTTTTGGAACAACTTTTTTATATGCTCTATTTTTTACTATAATGGGTTTTCCCCATAACATTATTCTGGGGGGATTAATAATGATATCTTTGTCCATCGGACTTACCTTTACCGAAATTCTCTTTTCTCAATTTATTAACCGGCACACCCCCGAAAAACATCGGGCAACAACTCTTTCTTCCGTTGCTTTGTTTACAAAACTTCCATACGTGTTTTTGGCACTTGTCATCGGGGCAATAGCAGAAGTGGACAAACTTCCCCACTACACCATCGCTGTCGGCCTGATTGCTTTGGCGCTCTGGGCATTATCCCTAACCAAACAAATGAGCCACAAAAATATTTAATTTTTAAAACACTCTTATGCTTTTGCTTATACATATTCTCTTTGGGACACTTAGCGTGCTTTTTGGATTTATAAGTTTGCTGATATATTCAAAGAGGATTAAGGCAGTAAAGACTATATTAATATTTTTCACATTGGGAAGCGGAGTTGTTTTAGCACTAACAAATCCCGTTTCCATAAAACAAATTTGCCTGAGCGGCCTATCTTACCTTATTCTAATTTTAATAATTCCCAGGATTTTGACTAGAAAATTTAATCAGTATCAAAACAATTGACACAGCAAACAGCTTAGAGTTAACTTTCTAGTGTCAGATAAGATAAAAAGAAAATTAAGTAAGTTGTTTATAACTTAAGTTGCGTATTTAAACCCACCTTTAAATTAGTTTCAAAGAAGCCCTCTACTTCTTCAAAAAAATTCTTTACATACTTGAGCAAATTCTCAAAACCAATAAATAGTTGGGTGTTGGAATCTGCCTTGATCCTCGCAGTATTTTGCCCTTGATAACTGCCGGGCCTGCCATATTCACTATAATCTGCCCCAAAACGAGATTCCCCGCTAAGCGATGAGCCTTCTTCCTCTGAAGTCATGGGGGCCAAAAAGATCTCCGCGTCAAGCTTAACTTGTGCATTTGCACCCCTGGCTGCTGGGAGGGGAAAAATAAAAAACAAAACAAAGACAGCTAGTGCAATTAATACTCCTTTTAAAAACCGATCCTTGTAATGTATTTTAAGGGAGTTCATATTATTAGTATCCGCTAAACACTCTTAAAGAAACTCTCAAGTCTGACAAAAAAAAATTTAAAATCGTCAAAAAAGTATTTAATTACTCTTGCCATTTTTACCTGCACTAATATAACGACAAAGCGCGACCTTTGTTACAAAAGAAGCGCTATTGACGTTTAATATAAGTAAGAGCTAAATCGTTTTCATTGAGTGTTAAAATATACTCAATGAATAAAATTCCCAATTACAATGAGTTGATTGAGGAAGCAAAAAGGGGAAGCGCAAACGCTTTCGGTGAAATTTACAGGCTATTTTTGGATAGAATATATAGGTTTATATACTCGATGGTTTTGGACGAAACACTGGCAGAGGATATAACCCAGGAAACTTTTCTAAAAGCATGGAAATTTTTACCAAAGTTCTCATTAAAAAAAGGAACTTTTCAAGCATTTCTATATAGAGTTGCAAGAAATTCAGTAATAGACTACCAGAGAAAAAAGAAAGATTTAAGACTGCCAAAAGAATCTGAAAATTTTATTCCGGATAATATAAACTTGGAAAAGAATTATGAAGATAGTGAAAATGGAGAATATGTTTTGCAAATATTAAAGAAGTTGCCAAAATTTGAAAGGCAAATAGTCATCTTGAGATATTTTGAAGAAATGTCTCACAAAGACATTGCCCATGTTGTTGGCAAAAAAGAAAATACTGTGAGAGTTCGCGTTCACAGGGCGCTTCGGATATTAAGAAAGGATATAAAAAAGACGAAATGATAAAAAATCCTCTAGAAAAACTAAAAAAAGACTATTTAAATATTATTGTTCCCATTAGATTAAAAAGGGATGGTTGGGGGGAAATATCAAATAAAATATCAAAAAAGGCAAGTCCAGGATTTAAACTTTTTTCAAAAAGATTTGCATACTCTTTTTCTTTTGGAATTTTTTTGTTTGCTTTCTTGTTTGGTTTTGGTAGTCTCGTTTACGCCTCACTTCCCCAGTCTTCTCTTTATCCCCTAAAAATAGCATCAGAAAAAATAATAAAAAAAGTAACAGGAAAAAGCGACTTGATTATAAACAACAGATTCAATGAAATGGTGAAAGCAATTGAAAACCAAAAGGGCCAGGAAGAGAACCTTGAGGCAGCTTTGGAGGCTGTAAAAAATTACAAAGCGGCGATTGAGGCAGCAAGAGGAGAGTTAAACAACAAGGAAGCTGCCGATTTTGATCATAGATTAAATAAACAAAAAGAGGAAATTAAAACAGTAATAAAAGGCTTTCCAAGGGTAGAAAAAGAATTAAACAAAGACTTTGATCGAACATTTGGGAACGATACCCAAAGTTTGGAACCCAACCAAATCAAGGAAACGGAAAGTTTGCCTGAAGATACTAACCCAAGATTGGAGGAGGTCAATCAATCCCCAAAATCTACTATTGACAAACTGGCACTCTAGCTGATAGACTGCTAATATATAAATTGAGGAAAGGGGGTGAGGAAGTTTAATGGCAATAATAAGATTTGACCCGTTCAAAAGAAGTTTGTTTTCTTATCCAGATCAGGCATTTGAGACATTTTTTGATGAGGATGAAAGCTGGCCCGAGCTTACAATGACCCAGGGACTTAATATTTATGAAGAAGATGATAAAGTCGTTGTTAAAGCTGCGGTGCCGGGTATTCCCGAAGATAAGCTAAACATAACCTACGAGGACGGAGTGCTACACATCCAAGGCCGAAGTGAGGAAACGGAAGAAGAAAAAAAGAAGAAAAAAGTTGTCTACAAAAAACACATGGTTTCTTCTGTTGATTACACTTCCTACCTTCCACGAGCGGTAGAAACAGGAAAAATATCCGCAGAGGTTAAAGATGGTATTGTTACAATAACAGCACCTATTGCAGAAACTGCAAAACCAAAACGCATTCCTGTAAAAGTGTCCTCAAAGAAGTAAAAAGGGGGTTGTCTTTAGTTTTTGTATTGCACATACAGCGGCCGCAGAAGGGGTTTTAATACCTCTTCTGCCACGGCCGGTATAAGAGATAGTGCCAAAGCCCAAAAAAATAAAGTTCCTGAAAGTGGAACCAACTTAAATATATTTCCTGGCATAAAAATTGCCAACAAAGTTACTATTGACCCAAACACAAAAGACAATCCAATCCATTTGTTTTCCAATAAAGAAATGTTTATTGCCTGTTTTGTGAATGAACGGGCAGTAAATACTCTAAAGAGCTCAAGAAAAGAAAGTGTGACAAAAGCCATCGTCTGGGCCGTTGGTACACCCTTTTCCAATCCAATAAAGTAGGATACCAGAGTTGCGACTGCCGAATTAAGTGTGATCCATAAAATATTAATCCACATGGGGGGCGTAATAATTGGCTCCTTTAATTTTCTTGGAGGATAGTTCATAAGACTTTTATCACCCGGGTCTTGTGACATAGCAAGCGCCGGAGCCCCGTCTGTAACAACGTTAATAAGAAGAAGCATCACCGCTGTAAGTGGGAGCGGAAAGTTTGCCACTATAGCAACAAAAAATACAAGTACCTCAGCCAAATTACTACTTAAAAGATAGCCAACAAACGTCCTAATTCTCGAAAGAATGAATCTCCCCTCTTCAATCGCAGTAACCAAAGTTTTATAGTTATCATCCAAAAGAACAAGGTCTGAGGCGGACTTTGTGACATCGCTCCCCCTCGTTCCCATTGAAACCCCCACGTTTGCCAGTTTTATTGCGGGTGCATCGTTAACCCCATCCCCTATCATCGCAACAATACTGCCTCCGTCTTGAAATGCCTTTACAATAAAGGTTTTATGCTCCGGTGTGACTCTGGCAAAGATAGTTTTATCCAAAATATCAGCGTAGCTTTTTCTTTCAATAATCTCATCAAGATGCAGCCCATCAATAACCGTGTCTACTTTTGGATCATATAATCCGATTGCTCTTCCAATTGATTTTGCAGTCTCCAAGGAATCACCGGTTATCATAACCGGTCTAATTCCGGCCTCTTTTGTTTTGGAAATTGCCTCTGAAACCTCCTTTTTCGGCGGATCACTCAGTCCAATTATTCCTACAAAAACAAGGTTTTTTTCAACATCCTCTCTATCTTTTTTCTCCATAGATTTTGGCAAAACTCTTTCGCAAAGCGCTATCAGTCTCAAACCCCCAGAAGCCAGTTCGTTAATGTTTTTTTGAATCTCGCCTTTTATCTTAGTGTTAAGAACTTTTTTTCTGTTTGCGGAAACAAGAAAATATTTTGAGCAGTTAAGTAAAACTTCCGGAGCTCCTTTAACCAGAGCAGTGTTATATGAAGCATCTAAAGGATAAACACATGTCATTCTTTTTAATTTACTGTTAAACTCAAATTCCCTCAAACGCTCTCTCTTATTAATTTTTACTCCAACCTTTTTCACCCAATCGGACAATGCGATTTCTGTCGGACCGGAGTTATTGTTGCAAAGATAAACAATCCTGAGTATTTTACTAAGGTGAGATGTTGAAATTTCACCAACATTTTTTTGTTTTCCAATTTCACTTGTCGACCATACGTTAGTCACAGACATCTCCCCCGTTGTTAGTGTTCCTGTTTTATCTGTACAAATAACAGATACGCTACCCAAAGCCTCAACCGCCTTCAGTTTCCGCACCAAAGCTTGTCGCTCGACCATTTTCTGAGTTCCAATTGCCAGACATATAGTTAATACTGCCGGAAGACCCTCGGGAACAGCGGCAACCGCCAAAGCAACTGCAGAAATAACCGAATCCAAAAAATCTGTTTTGTAAAGGAAAACATCAATGGAAAAAAGTCCCAGCACTATCAATACAAGTAAATTGGCCATAAATTTACCCAAATTTGAAAGTTGGTTTTCAAGTGGTGTTTTTTCGGATCTCGTTTCTGACAATAGTGTTGCGATATTACCAAGCTCGGTTGCCATACCCGTTGCTACAACAATACCCAATCCACGCCCCGCAGTAATATGGGTGCCGGAAAAGACCATATTTACTCTTTCAGAAATTCCAGAAACCTTATTAATCACTCCTGCAACCTTACTAACAGGAAGAGATTCTCCTGTAAGGGTGGATTCGTCCGAGTAAATATTGGTTTCTTGAATAATCCGCAAATCCGCAGGAACCTCATCTCCGGCAGATAAGGAAATGACATCGCCCGGAACGATAAGTTTTGTATCTATTTCAACAATTTTTCCCTCTCTCAAAATTTTAGACTTGTCAGTTGTTATTTTCTTAAGATTTTCCAGCGACCTTTCCGCCTTCAAATCCTGTACATAAGAAACAACAACCATTAAAAAAACTATAAATAGGATCAAAAACCCATCAACAAATTCACCTATTGAAATAGACAAGATCGCCCCTCCTATAAGAATAAAAACCAAATAATCATTAATGTGCTCAAAAATCCTTTTGTAAAACGGAGGGCGAGTGGCCTCATTGAGAACATTGAGACCAAAATTTAATTGCCTTTTTTCTGCCTCGATATTGCTAAGCCCTGTTTTTATGTTTGTTCCAAGGAGTTCTGCAATCTCGCTAATATTTTTCGCATGCCAGGGAACTTTTTGCAGTTTCTTAATCATAGGGGAAAATTTAAATTACTTTAAGTAATTATCAAAAAAATCAACCGATCTCTTTAAGGCCAGGGATAAGTTGGAGCTTATATTGTGATCGTCGCCTTCATAAACAAAAAGCTCTACTTTTTTACCGACATCTCTCATTTGATTTTCCAAATTTTTTGAAAACTCGACAGGAACAGAAGTGTCAAGTGTTCCGTGGTGGAGCTGAAGTGGTCCTGAAATATCAGCAAGGAAGGAGTTAGCAGAGATAGAATCCCAAAATTCTGGGTTTTGCTGGGGTGTTCCATACCTTTCTATTAGTTCAATTCGCCACCTCCCCCTTGTGCTGCCAGGATTTGGTATAGGGGATGGACCCGACCTTCTTGCCCACCTCTCCAAAAGATCCTGATAACTACCAACAACACCCGACCAAATTACTCCGGCCTTAATATCGCCTCCAACAACCATGGCTTTTAGTGTAATCGAGCCCCCCATTGAGTGACCCCACATGCCGATAAGATTACTATTAACAATTAACTTTTGACTATTAACATCAAGCGGGTCTTTAAGTTTCTTTAAAGAAGCAACCGCATTTAGAACATCTATTGTATAGTCATTTGAGCCATAGCCCCCCGAAGCAACCCCTTCTGAATTTCCATGTCCACGGTAGTCGGACTTGAAAGTCACATACCCGGCCCTGGCAAATGCGTCTTGATAGGCTGCGTACTTTTCAGTTGTTTTATACAATGCCGGAGATATATAACCATGATTGAAAATGACAGCAGAGTACCCTCCTTCACACAAGGTTTCGGAAGGGCAATGCCCACCTGGAGGCAAATCGTTAGGGACTGTAAGTAAACCGTAAATTTTTAGCCCTTCTGATTTGTATGATGCAATGTATCTTTGGTAATTTGATCCTGGAGTTAGTACCTGTTCAATTACAATATCACTTCCCGGGTACTCGCCTTCCCTTAGGGCCTCAATTGTTAGCGGATGCAAGCTTTCATCTCCCGGACCGCCCTCGTTGAAAGATTCATTAATATAGGGAAGCCCGTCGACTATTTTTGTAATTTTATTATTTTGATAAAGGAAGAATGAAACAAAAAGAAGTACGATAGACAAAAGAATTACCACCTTTAACTTCGAAAACATTTGATAATTATACCTTATTTACCTTTTTTAGCTCCTCTCTTATTCTGAACTTAACTATTTTTGATATAAGTGCATATGGAATCGGCTTATTTAGTAAAAACTGAACAGAACCTTTTGAATTTTTATATTTACCCAGTATGTCTTTGAATTTATTTATCGCCGAGGGCGTCGGATAAAACCCTAAATGATTTTTAAAAATTGCAAAATGGACAATGTTTTTTCCGTTTAATTTAAATGTGGGCATCTGGTAACTTATGGTTTCAACCAAGTTTGGGGAAGTCTTTTTAATAGTTTTTCTTACTTTTTGTAAAATAGGCCAAACATCCCTTCGGGAGGATTTTATATAATCATCGATTGACTTGTAATTGGTTGTTGTCATATTAACAGATGCGATTTAGACTCTTTGCTTAAGTAACCTTTCAACTGAGGGGCTGATCTTTTTATCTTTTCGATGCGGACATCCCATCCAGCAGCAAGGTCTTCTCATTCCGTCTTTTAGTTCCAAAACCACTCTTTTTATATGATCATCTCTTGTTTCTTGTTTTTTTGGAACAATTACCCAACAAATCCACTCATTGCGGGCAAGAGGTGTGATGTCTTCCCATTTGGCTAGTGCAATAGAATCGGAAACAAGCGCTTTTCTTAAATCGGCAGGTATTTTATGCACCCGCGGAACCCCCTCAGAAATATTTGTCATAACGAGGCTTATTTCCAAATTTTGTTAAATCAATAATAGGAATTAAATTACCGTCTAAATCTGAGAGAGTAGTAAATTTTCCCGACCTAACGTGAATAGGTCTGTTAACCAGCTTATACCCCTTCCCGATAAAATCTTTAACAAAAACTTCAACATTATCAACTAAAAAACTAAAATCGGGACTTGGGATTTCCTTGTTTGAATGAAGTACGATTTCGGAATCACTTTCCGGAAAAATTAATCCAATCATATTATTTTCATCATCCTGCCAGACCTGCTTCATCCCGAGTTCCTCAACATAAAACTTAGCAGACATCGCAAGATCTTTAACCCTAAACATAATACTATCTATCTTTTTAAGGGCGCTCATCGTAACTATAACAATTTTATTTTAATTAACTTTCCTTTTCTTTTCACAATATTCTTATAATCCCACTGGATTTTTTCAGCTTTTTTAAGCCATCTTCTTAAATCATGAGTATTAACTTCGTTTGTGCTATTGTAAAAAATGGATGCGTCTTTGAATTTTCCTTTTCCGGGCTCCAGTTTGTCTTCATTAAAATCATCCCCACTCCAGAACATAAGCCTTATTCCGCGTTTTTGACGGCTATAGCCCACAGTCGGGTTGCCGTTAACAAACCATACTGGATGAGCGTGCCAAACTTTGCTTTCGGTAGCGCGAAAGTTTATATCTATTTCTTTTGCGAGAAGGTCACAGATACTTCTTTCTTCCTTAGTTTGTTTTGAATTATATTCCTTGATGTCTTTCCCGACCATTATTAAGTACCTTTTTTATATTCTTTTCTAAACAAATTGTCCGCTAAGTACGAGGATGATTATTACTAAAGTACAAACGGCAAATATCAAAACAGTTTTGAGAAACAAATTGATAGCTTCTTTTTTCTTGCCACTAATAAAAAGGGTAAGTGGTTGTGCTCCAAAAATATATCCCATAACTGCGGCGGAAAGAGTAAACATCGAAATCCCCAGAACCGGAGCCAAAAAACCGTCTTCCTTAGGAGACCTAGACATAAGTAAAGTCATAACGCCAACAACCAAAAAAATGTAACCACTAGCCCCGAGAGCATTAACAAACGGATTTTTAGTCACACTATATTATACAATTACCTAACAATGCCATGATAATTTCAGTAGACACTGTAAAAAATCTGATGCTTAACGCCCAGGGACTTTCTATTCCTCCAAAAGAAATTGCCACCAAAAACGATCTTTTGGAAACAATCAGAAAAATGGGGTACTTGCAGATTGATACGATCAGCGTTGTTAATAGAAGTCAGCATGTTGTTCTTTGGAGCAGACTTGGGAACTATAACCCAAAATGGCTGGATGGGCTTTTGGAGGAAAAAAAGATTTTTGAGTATTGGTCCCATGCCATGTGTTTTTTGCCAATTGAGGACTATCCTCTATATCGTAGGCTGGCGCTTGATAAAAGAGGTCATTGGGGAGTTCGCACCGAAAAATGGTTTGGAGAAAATAAAAAATCGGCGCAGTTCGTGCTTAACTATATTAAAAAACATGGGGAAACTCGCTCGTCCGATTTCAAAAAGGAAGGTTGGCCCGCCAGCAACGCTTCGCGTAGCAATGCGGGCTGGTGGAATTGGAAAGTTGAAAAGATTGCCCTTGAGGTATTATTTGACCGCGGAGATTTAATGATTACACGCCGGCATAATTTTCACCGACATTATAACTTGCGAGAGCGGGTATTGCCAAAGTGGGAGGATAAAAATGCCCCGCAATACGATGAGGTGCAAAAAGCACTTGCGATTAAGGCAGTTAAGGCGCTGGGCGCGGCAACTCCTGAGTGGATTTCTGACTACTTCTATATGCCAAAGCGCGAAATCCAAGAAATATTAAAAACTCTTCTAAAAGAAAAGGAGATTTATAAGGTGGAAATTGAAAATCAGCTAAATGGCAGAGCCATAGCATACGTCCATAGTAGCGTAAGAAGCTTTGACCCCCCCAAGCCAACTTATACAACACTTCTTTCCCCTTTTGATCCCCTGGTGAATAATAGAAAAAGGGCTTTGGCGCTTTTTGATTTTGATTACAAGATTGAATGCTATACGCCCGCTCCAAAAAGAAAGTATGGCTATTTTACATTGCCAATCCTTCATCGGGGCAGTCTGATCGGCCGACTTGATCCAAAAGCCCATCGCAAAGAGGGGGTCTTTGAAGTTAAGTCGGTTCACTTGGAACCAGGTGTTACAATAACCGACCAAATTCTTAAGGAAACTGCGAGTGCAATAAAAGATTTTGCCG
>Ga0187893_10011398_pt1 | contig 12924 bp, 10 predicted proteins | sample MA1701074metaG_FD_139574 | JGI IMG/M metagenome (GOLD analysis project Ga0187893, IMG submission 139574) | White microbial mat communities from a basaltic lava cave in the Kipuka Kanohina Cave System on the Island of Hawaii, USA - MA170107-4 metaG ...
GGAAGTCGCGGGCTACCGCGACGCCTTGGCGCTGATCCACGATTCAGGACGGGAGATGCCGTTAGCCCCGAACGTGCTCCTACAGCTGCACGGCACGCTCTACCAGTACATGCCGAATCCGGGCGGGCGCTGGAAATCTACCGACAACGACATCGTCGAGCGTCGGCTGGATGGCACCTCCCGCGTACGGTTCAAGCCAGTACCGGCGCACCTGACGCCGATGGCGATAGAGCAGCTCGCATCCAATTACGCCTCGGCCGTGCAGATGCCCAAGCTGGACTCCTTGATCGTCGTGCCGCTGGCGATCCTGGATTTCCTGTGCATCCATCCGTTCACGGACGGCAACGGCCGCGTGGCACGGCTGTTGACGCTGATGCTGTTGTACCACTTCAAGTACGAAGTGGGCCGGTACATCAGCATCGAGCGTGTGTACGAGCAGACGAAGGAAGGCTATTACGAGACGCTGGAAGCGAGCTCGCAAGGCTGGCATGAAGGCCGGCACGACCCGAACCCCTGGCTGAACTACTTCTGGGGCGTGCTGCTCCGCACATATCGCGAATTCGAAGAGCGCGTCGAAGAGGTCAGGAAGCGCAAGGGTTCAAAGTCGGAGCAGGTAAGGGAGGTCGTGCTGGCAAAGCAGGAGCCGTTCTCAATTTCCGAAATCGAAGCAGATTGTCCCAACGTTTCCCGGCAAACCGTTCGGATCGTCTTGCGCGAGATGAGCCGGGAGGGGCTGATCGCCTCCACCGGTAAAGGGCGCTCGGCCAAGTGGGTGCGGAAATCGTGACGAACTCCGAGGCCGACACCTGTCGCAAGTTCGTGATGCCGGGGATCCAGACGCCGAGGTGGCGCGATTAGCATCATGATATTGAAGCTCGACAAAATGACGGTAACGTTGAGAAGTCATGACTCCTGAACAATTCATTCGAAAGTGGACGGCAGCGAGCCTCTCTGAGAAGTCGGCTGCCCAGCAGCACTTCATTGATCTATGTGCCTTGCTTGGCGAAGTGCCGCCAGCCGAAGCTGACCCGACAGGCGAGACGTTCACGTTCGAACGCGGAGGCACGACGGCCACCGGGGGTCAGGGTTGGGCTGACGTTTGGAAGAAGGGCGTATTCGCGTGGGAGTACAAGGGGCCGGGAAAGGATCTGAACGCCGCGTATTTGCAGCTAAAGAAATACGCGGACATGCTCGAAAATCCACCGTTACTGATCACTAGTGACACAAAGCGAATCGAGATTCATACGAACTTCACAAACACAGTGAAAGCCGTACACGTTCTGGATCTGGCCGACCTAACTGACCCCGCGAAGCGAGAACTGCTAAGGAATGCGTTCTCGGATCCGGATCGGTTCCGTCCGGGCGTCACCCGCCAAATGGTGACCAAAGAAGCGGCAGAGCGATTCAGCGCACTCGCACATGAATTGCAGCGTAAGGGATATGAGGCAGACCGCATTGCGCACTTCCTGAATCGCATCATCTTCTGCATGTTTGCGGAGGATGTCGGATTACTGCCAAATCGATTGTTCAGCAAGCTGGCAACCGCTTCGGTCGCACATCCAGAAAGATTCGAGGGTCATGCCAAACAACTCTTTGCAGGCATGGCAACCGGTGGGACTGTCGCGTTTGAAGTTGTCGACTGGTTCAATGGCGGTCTGTTTGACGACGATTCGACGCTGCCGCTCGATGAGGCGGCGCTCAAGTTAGTACTCAAATGCTCGGAATTGGACTGGTCCAACATTGAACCGTCCATCTTCGGCACGCTGTTCGAGCGCGGTCTCGATCCCGACAAGCGATCCCAGCAGGGAGCTCACTATACGGACCCAGGCACGATCATGAAGATTGTGCGCCCCGTCGTCCTGGAGCCATTGGAGCGGGAATGGGATGCGGAAAAGGTGGAGCTTGCGAAGCTTGTCGACCGAGCGAGGAAAACTGTATCTGATGCGGCGAAAAAGCGGTATGCCGCGTTCCTGGAGCGACTTCAAGAGTACCGAGTGCTGGACCCAGCATGCGGTTCAGGAAATTTTCTCTATCTTGCTTTACGCGGCCTGAAGGACTTCGAGAAGCAAGTAATTCATGAAGCCGAGACTCTGGGATTACCAGTGCAGTTCCCTCGCGTGGGACCAGAGGCGGTGCTCGGCATCGAGGTCAATGCATATGCAGCAGAGTTGGCGCGAGTCACAATCTGGATTGGCGAACTGCAATGGATGATTGAGAACGGCTTCAATGCGAGCAAGAATCCTGTCCTCAAACCTTTAGATCAGATTGAACGCCGAGATGCCATTCTCAACGAGGACGGAACGGAAGCTGAGTGGCCAAAAGCCGATGCAATCGTCGGGAATCCACCGTTCCTCGGGGATAAGAAGCTGGTTCGCGGTTTGGGTGCGGGTTACGTTAGGTCTCTGCGGCGCGCGTACAAGGGCCGCGTGCCAGGCGGGGCAGATCTTTGCTGCTACTGGTTCGAAAAGCTTCGGCTGCAGCTCGCAAGTAGACGCGCGACGCGCGGTGGCCTCGTTGCGACGGATAACATTCGGTCCAGCCCGAAGAATCGGAAAGTCCTTGAGACCGCGACAACCGAATTGCGGATTATTAACGCCTGGACTAACCAGGACTGGATCAATGACGGAGCCGCGGTTCGCGTTTCATTGATCAGCTTTGACCGAGCAGACAGCTCTGTTGCTCAACTCAACGGTGTGGATGTTCCGCGGATACAACCGGACCTCTCGGTTGGCGAATCTCGGACTGAAAGCATTCACCTGGCTGTTCCATTGCCAGAGAATGCGGACATCGCATTCAGCGGAATCACGAAGAAAGGGGCATTCGATCTTTCTGGCGAGAAAGCACGGGCGATGCTTGCCGCTCCAACTGGGCCGCACGGTCGGCACAACGCTGAAGTTCTCTTCCCGTGGAAAAATGGGGACTCAATTGTCGGCCGAGATCCAGATAAGTGGATCATTTCATTCGGAGAGATGGAAGAATCAGAGGCCATGCTTTTTCCGGAGCCTTTCGACCATGTACAAGTAGCTGTGTATCCGATGCGCGCGCAAAGCAATAGCGCATTGGAGCGACGTCGTTGGTGGCAGTTGGGTCGGCGGGCTCCAGATCTATTCGTGGCGATCGATCGGTTGACTCGGTTCTTGGTGACTCCTGAGGTCTCAAAACACCGTCTCTTCGTGTGGCTTAGCGGAAAGGTCGTGCCGGATAAGAACCTCGTTGCGATTGCGCGGGATGACGATACGACCTTCGGAATTCTGCAGAGCCGGATACATTCGGTGTGGGCCCTGCGCGTTGGCACACGCTTGGAGGACCGGCCTAGGTATACCTCGACTACGACTTTCAGAAGTTTCGCGTTTCCTAAGGGCCTTACTCCAAACACGCCCCAATCGGATTACGCAGATGACTCGCGCGCGCAGCGCATTGCAGCGGCTGCCAAGCGCCTTCACGAGCTACGTGAGAATTGGCTCAACCCTCCAGAGCTCGTAGAGCGAGTGCCTGAAGTCGTATCAGGTTTTCCGGAGCGGCTAGTCCCCAAGTCGACGGAAGTAGCAAAGGCGCTCAGGAAGCGAACATTGACCAATCTTTATAACGATATGCCGACTTGGCTGCAGCACGCACATCAGGAATTGGACAATGCTGTCGCGGCGGCATACGGATGGGAGTGGCCGTTGTCTGAGGACGAAATTCTGAAGCGTTTGTTCGCGCTCAACCAGGAGCGCGCCGGGTTATTGAAGCCTTAAGTGCATGTGGGAAAGAGGCGAAGAAAGAGTCGGAAGAAGAAGAGTTCGTGAGTCAGGGCAGGTTCGGAGTCTGAGCGCAGTCGACAAGACGCGGTTGTCGAAAGCCAGACTCTCCAGTTCGCGTTCAACCTAACAGTGATCTACGGCAACAACGCCGCAGGCAGAGCTGTGGCTGACGGATGTTCAATTCGGAGTCCACTTACCAGTCGGACCGACCCTCAACTTGAAGCAGCGTTCAAACCTGCTCTGGCAAGCTCAAACACAGCATGCCGCGTACGCAATGTGACTGCGTCCGGATAGACGGCGACTACGTTCGCGGCAAGTCTTTCGCAGTCTCTAAGCAACCTCTGCCGAGCATCGAGTGCTTGTGCCGAGCCCATGCGCTGCCGAATATCTCGCACGCGACCCTGGTGGCAATGCCACAGCCGCTTGCCGCTGAGACAGGGGCAATCAATGTACCCCTTGATGGCGGGTGCTCCTATGGCAGCAAGCAGATTCAGCGTGGCGTCCAGGCTCGGTGACTTCAATAGCTGCGCGTAGTAGTCAGCAACGCCAAAAGCATCGTGAGCCCATTCGCCCGCAGGCCATTTCTCACCGCGTTCGACTAAAGCCTGCCCGATGAAGTAGCTGTGGATGGGTCCTTCCACGAAATGAAGCAGGTTACGGCCAACGGGCCATAGTTCCCAGCGCTGATCCGGAAGCATGACGCATGCCTGCCCAGTGATTGGCTGGACGTGCCGTTCTGCGGTCTTGGGAATTCGTCCACCAATCTCCCAGACCTCGGGCATCGACAATGGGTAATCGTGCCTTAGGAGGATTCGGATCTGATAGCGCTCGATCTCGTCACTTCCGTCACTGATTGTGAACGTGCCGGACACCTGTATCTCGCCGTTGTGCGGTTCGGCGTGCAGGAGGTGATACTTAGCCAGAACCTCGTCTACTTCGCGCCAGTTCGGTCCCGAGCGATCCATTCCTCAGTTCTTGATCTTGGCGTAGGGCCGGATCGGCACGGCTGCGGTAGCCACGCGATGCAGCTTCCGGATCTTTTCGTCCTTTGCTTCTTCTTCGACTTTGCCGAATACGGATTCCCACCCGTGAGAGCTGACGGTTTCCAAGGTTCGCTTCGCTACCCACTGGAGCGTATTGCGGTGCTGGTCGAGCGTTTCCGTCAGGTCATTGCCAGACGGATTGGCGGGATCCTCCACGGTGAGCTCTTCCGAGTTGTCGCGCAACTCGGTCAGGATGTGCGTGAGTTGATCCGTCAAACCCCAATTCGTCTTCCCCGCCAGCAAATCAATCACGAGCAACTCGAGGACGAAGGTCTTGAGTCCGATAGCGTTCAAAACCTTCCACAACTTCATGAGCCGGATGGCATCCGTCACTCCGCTGTCCCGCACATGATCGATATGTGTCTGAAGGTTGGTCTTGAGACGGTCCTTGTTTGCAAGATTCTGGTGCAGGTACACGTCGGTTCTTGTGTCGTCTGTGTAGCGACCTGGGACTATGTCGATATGCAAGTCGCTGCCCTGTCCATTCGGGTCCAGCACGCGCAAGCGCAGTGCGGACGTCCGGCGTTCGACCTGGTACTTTTCCGCGAGCGCCAAGGCGACGTTGTCGTAGATGTCCTTCAGTGTATCGCCCGCGGCCGTCTCGTCACGGTCGAAGTAGCCGATCACGTCGAGATCGTAGGACGCTTTGATCAATGTTCCCTTTGCCTTGGAGCCGCCGTAGCGGATCGTAAGTTTCGCCTTGGGGAATTTCTCCTTGAGAAGCTTCTCGACATCCGCTCGATGCTGCTGCAAGGATTTCAATTCCTCGCTGTCGTCAGCGAGGCTCTGGGACGCAAGAACGTTCCTCAAGTATTCGTTGCTCATGATTCAAGTCACCGTAGTTGCAAGATGGAAACCGCCGCGGGTCTTGTCGAAGTCGTACACGAGCAAACTCGGATGCGCCTTCGGAAGCAGGGCATGTCCACATACCAGCGCGACGGGGGCTGGTACGGCCGGGAAGAGGTGTAGCCTGGCAAGGGAGGGGTGTCTCCCGGCGATCTGGCCTAAGGCGAGCAAGTATTGCTGCCGGAACGCGGCCAGGTCAGAACGCTTGCGCAGGAATAGAGGAGACGGCGATTGGCCCTGCAGAGCGATCTCGTACACGCTGTACGTCGCGTCTACCGTCGAAGGTAACGCGGTCACGTGGATCGTCCCGCTCAGGGACAAGCACAACGCGACGCGGTCCTGCGCGCTGCCTTCCCTCAGTTGCTGGAACTTGAAAGCGGCATCCGGACCATTCTTCTTCCAGGTCCAATCGTCCGTGTCGCGATGGCGCTGGTAGAAATCGACTTCCAACTTATCGCTCAGTTCGCGCCCCAAGGCGACGAGGATTGGAATCGGGGCCAGCGCGAAGACCGACAGATGGTTCACTTGCTCACCATCCAGGCGAGCGGCATGAAGCGGTTTGATTTTATCGCGGATCTCAACAAGAGCTGGGACGATCAACTGTTCGCCCGGCGCCGCAAGCTGGCTGAGGTTAATGACGATGCCGTTCCTGTCGGCCGGGTAGAGCGGATCAACTGCGGCCGTGATTTGCCGGAAGGGGATTTCAGGTGTTCGATCAGCAACCTTTGTCGTGGCGCGGATGACCGTGGTTTTCTTGTCCGGCAGGAGGCTGGTGAGGTAGCGGATGCGTACTTCGTGGTCGCACTTGAACTGACGGAGCTTGTCTACCGAGAACTCGTCAGGATGGTCGTCGATGTCCTTGTGGCACTCGGGGCAGAGCAGCATGAGATTGCCCAAGTCATTGATTTGAGTCACGGGTAACGCAGCGCTGGCCCGCGGACCCTTGCGGCTGAAGGCAACGATGTGCGCCTTCTGCGCGAAATTACCGGAGTTCAGGGTGAGGGAATGTTCCAGCAGGTATTTCGGACACCCGGGGAATTCGCACCGGCCGCCAGCCGCAACGAATAGCTGGATTTCGACCGTGCGCTTGATATCTCGGGTCGGAACGGCCGCTACGGGTGATTTCGGCAAAGCCGTCGAGCGGTCCGTGGTCCGTGTGCGTTCCTTAGCTGCCATAGTGCCGGAGTGTAAGCTAACATGGCGTACACATGCAATCGGCAGGGCTACAGGGTCAGTTGGCCTCCGGTATTTAGAAGGTACATGCTTTCGATCCTGATACGGGAAACGGCGGGATTCACGTTGAACAACTCCGCTATAGCCGCAATGGCCTCCTCTCGGCGTGCCGGGTCAAGGGTGTGACCGAGCAGGCTGCCAACCTCAACCAGATACGGCTGAAGGGCATTCGCGACCAGCTCGCACGGAAGGAGTAACCCGCCAATTGCCTCGTTGGCTTGGTATTCCCACCATTCGCCAGAGTACCGACGCCCGTGCCCGTGGACATCACGGCACAAGACACTGTCGTTGTTTACACTCCCCGCGAAAAGGGCGCAGCTGCCATTGGTCATGGCGATGAAGGCGGTATGGGCCAAACCGTGTCCTGCCTCATGTGCCATCGTGCTGCGCATGCGCCTCTCCGCGACAACAGTGTTCTCGTCGTCGAGCGACTTGGCGATTGCAATTTCCACAACGCCCTTTGCGTCGAATTTCGTGAAGCCCAAGAGGCCATCGGGGAGATCCGCGTACGTCGGGGCGACAAACCGCTTTTCCAGAAAGCGGTCAATCCGTACCGGACCGGGCTGTTTAGGATAAAGCCCTGCCTTCCGCAACTCATCCGCGCACATGCGGTCGATCTCGCCTTCATCGAAGTACGGTCGTTCACGAAACTGCCCGGACTTCGAGCGGAGGAGCTTCACTTCTTCTGCGATTTGCCGCTGTTCTTGGTGAGAAGTGTGATCAGTTGTTCCGCACTGATCTTCCTATCAATCACGGTACGGAACGCCAGCGCAAACCTGGGGTCTTCATCCGTAATCCGTTTGATGTCGTCTATCGGCGGGCGCACATCATGCTTCATGAGTGCTTCTATCGTAGTGCCAAGTTGCTTGGCAATGGACTTCAGAGTGTCTTCGGCTGGGTGCCGCTTACCCAACTCAATGTCCGAAAGAAAGGCCGCCGAACAATCGAGACGCTTGGCCAGTTCGCGTAGAGAAATGTCCTGCGTTTCACGCAGGCCGCGAATATATGCGCCTAGCCCCTTCACGGTGTTAGCTTAATGAGCGTACACTTGGCAGTCAATTCGGGTATCGTGGAAGCGTCGCGACACCGGCCCGAAGTCCCATCGCCGATAAGTTCGCGCTTGGTTTGCCGCGAAACTATCTCTTTAACGCACTTGAGTATTGGCGCATTGTCGGATTCATTGCTTCAATTCTGCGGGTCAGCGTCGTGAATAGCACGTACTTTGGTCTGTTGGCTGAATTCGGCGAGGCCAACATCCCGCTCGACCGTGTGGCGCCGAAGTACTTCGGCCTCAGCTTCGCAGAAGCTCGGCGCCGGGCACCTGCGAAGCAATTGCCTTGCCGGGCGTTCCGGTTGGGTGGACAGAAGTCGCCGTGGCTTGTCAGTGCCACAGATCTCGCTGAACTGATTGATGCGCGTCGCCAGAAGGCGGGCTAGCAGCGCGGCGTGACTTGCGTGGCCGCGTACGTGCGCCGCCAGGTTTCGCAAGTACAATGTCCCGCAGATTTTCGGGTTTCAGGTTCGTGTAGCGCTTGAGCTCGTTCCAAGACTCATGCAGTGTGAACTGCGCAACCTCATGGATCTGATAGCCGCGCTCGAATAAGCGGCTGGTGGCTTCGTGCCGCAGATCGTGGAAGCGCAGATTCTCAATCCCAAGAAGGCGACAGGCTCGCGTGAATGCGGTACCGACGCTCTTGGGGTCGTACGGAAAGATGTATTCGATCGTCTTGGGCTGGGCGGTAACGAGCGCCCAAGCCTCGGGGGTGTATTTGAACCGACGGTGGTTCCCATCCCTGGCGGTCGGGTGCTTGGCGTCCCTGACCATACCGGTCCGGGTGGTCTTGTCGTTGTCGCGCCATTCGAGGCGGCAGATCTCGCACTCCCGCCGCGCCGAGGCTATGGCGAAATCCATGATTGCCTGCATGGGAATCGTGGCACGCCGATCACGGCTCTTGAAATGCTCCCGCAGCCGATTGAGTTCCTCAGCGCTCGGCCGCCGCGTGCGCTTCCTGGGCTTGCCGACCAGGCGCAACTCGCGACAGGCGCTCCGTGCCTGCTGCACGATCTCAGGCCTCACCGGAAGCTCCTTGACGTTTTTCGCCGCCCTAAGAACGACACCGACCCAGATCAGGTCGTTGAGCACGGTCGCAGGACCGGCGCCTTCCGCGCGACGCGATTGCACGTGCCGAATGAGGTCGGCAGAACTGAGGGTGAGTGCCTCGAGCTTGCCTAGCGAATGCCGCTCGAGGAACTCCAGATGAGTTTGTTTGCTGCGCTGCCAGCGCGAAATCGTCTCGAACGTTTCGATATACCAGTGGATCAAATCTGCGAGGGTCGGCGTACCATGCCTTTGGCGAGTCAGCGCGGCGGGCTCTTCCAGGGCGACTTCGCGATGTCTTGCCCAGCTAAGCGCCGCCGTGCGATGCGTGAATGTTCGACTCTCCTGGTGCAGCACTGTCGTGCCGCGACGAATCCGAACGATCGCCGTATAGCGCGTGGATCCGTTCGCCTGTCTCCGTGCTTTGATTGTTGGCATGACCAATTCCGAGGGGACAAGCCATTCTTGTCCCCTTTATGTCCCCTCAGCAACCGGTAAACTCCCAGGATTACACAGGAATCCCGCAGAAACGACACGAGTGGAAAACGCTACAAAAATAGGCATTTCTGTCGAGAAGAGCAGCGATTCTATTGATCGCCGCCTCTCTGTCGCCCCCATGATGGACTGGACCGACCGGCACTGCCGGTTCTTCCTGCGCCTCTTCTCCCCGCGCGTGCTGCTCTATACCGAGATGATCGTCGCCCAGGCGATCGTGCGCGGCGACCGCCGGTACCTGCTCGAGTTCGACCCAGCGGAGCATCCGGTCGCCCTGCAACTCGGCGGTGCGGAGCCGGGAATGCTGGCGGAAGCCGCAGCGATCGGCGCGTCCTTCGGCTACGACGAAATCAACTTCAACGTCGGCTGCCCGAGCGACCGCGTGCAGCAGGCAACCTTTGGCGCCTGCCTGATGGCGCGGCCGCGGCTGGTCGCCGAGTGCGTGCGCACGATGCGCGCAGCCGTCGCGGTGCCGGTGACGGTCAAGTGCCGCATTGGCATCAACGACCACGACGACTGGGGGTTCCTCCGCGAGTTCGTGGCGGCGATTGCGGACGCAGGCTGCGGCGTCGTGATCGTGCATGCCCGCAAGGCGATCCTGAAGGGGCTCACGCCGAAGCAGAACCGCGAGGTCCCGCCGCTCGATTACACGCGCGCCTGGCGGGTCAAGCAGGAGTTTCCGGCGCTCACCGTGGTCGTGAACGGGGGGCTGCGCACCGTGCCGCAGGTGACGGAGCAACTCGCGCGCGCGGACGGCGTGATGCTCGGCCGCGAGGCCTACCACAACCCGTACCTGTTGCCGGCGCTGCATCGCGCCGTATACGGCGACGCACTCGGCGTACCCGCAGGCGAGGCGATCGCCAGCAGCATGCGCAGCTACGCCGAGCGCGAAGTTGCGCACGGTACGCCGCTGCGCGCGGTCACGCGGCACATGCTGGGACTGTTCAACGGACGGGCCGGTGCACGCGCCTGGCGGCATGCGCTGTCGGAGGGCGTGAATCGTGGCGGCGCATCACCGGCTCTGATCGAGGACGCGTTGCGGGCGGCGACGGCGCAGGAGCAGGAAGGAACAGTCCCCTAGGTTGTTTCGAGGTAGCGGCGGAAACGCTCGGCGCCGCGGCCGTCGCGGGGGCCGAGCAGGTCATGCAGCGGCGTCGCGTCGAGCCAGGACGGCGACGGGTTGAGTCCGCAGGATTCGCGCGCGCTGGACTGCGGCCAGTCGATCGCGCGGCGCACCAGCCGGCCGCGGACCGGCGCAAGCAACGCGTGCCGCGCGACTTCCAGCAGGTAGAGGTCCGCGTTCACCGCGGTCGACAGGCAGTGGCCGTATCGCAGGCGCGAGCCCGCGAGCTCCTCGCTCGCGAGCTTGTTCGCGGATGCACGCCCGCGCAGGACGACGTGCAGGCAGCGGTCGGTGATGCACCAGACCACGCAGTTCACTCGGTGGCGGGCGCAGACGCCCGCGAGCCGTCCCGCCATCGCGCTGCGCGTCGCGGCATCCGGAAACAGCGCGTGCCGCCCGAGTGCGCGCGCCACGACATGGCGCAACTCCGCCCGCACGGCGTGTTCGAGACTCAGGGCCATGGTCCGCCTCCCTGCGAAACAGGCGGCGAGCATGGCGCGGGGCGCGTTTGGGCGCCTCGCCTGTTTCCTGCCTATAATCCGAATTATGTAATCCACGGCGGGTTGCCGGAGCTGGATGGGACAGGACCAGGAACTCGCGATCCTCTTCGCCGACGTGGTCGGCAGCACGCGCCTGTTCGAGGTGCTCGGCGACCTCGCGGCTCGGGACAAGGTCGCGGTCTGCATCGAGATCATGCGGCGCGCGACCGAGCAGCACGGTGGCGCGGTCGTGAAGACCATGGGCGACGAGGTCATGGCGACTTTCGTCGACTGCGACGCGGCGATCGACGCCGCGGTCGAGATGCAGGCGGCGATAGCCGGCCATCCCGACCTCGAGGTCGAGGGCCAGCAGATCACGATCCGGATCGGCTGCCACTTCGGGCCGGTGGTGCAGGAGACCCGAGACGTTTTCGGCGCCGCGGTGCATACCGCGAACCGCATGACCAGCCAGGCGAAAGCTGGCCAGGTCATCATCACCGATGCAATCCAGCAGCGGCTGTCGGACCAGTGGAAGGCCGTAGCGCGGCGCGTCGACGTTGCCGTGCCGCGCGGCCAGCACGAGGAAGTCACGATTTTCGAGGTGCTCTGGCAGCACGGCGAGACGACCAGCATGCTGCCGGCGATCGCGACGATCACGGAGCTGCAGAAGCAGTTCCGCATCCGGCTGCGCTACCTCGGCGAGGAACTCGTGCTCGACCCGCGCGAGCGCTCCGTGGCAACCCTCGGCCGCGGCCAGGAGAACGACCTCGTCATCAAGGGCAACCTCGTTTCGCGCCTGCACGCGCGCATCGAGGCGGCAAAGAACCGGTTCATGCTGGTGGACCAGAGCACCAACGGCACTTTTGTCCAGTCCCAGAACGGCGACGACGCCTTCGTGCGTCGCGACGCAATTCCGCTCAAGGGGCAGGGGGTGATCGGCCTCGGCCGCGTGCCCGAGCCGCAGTCCTACCACACCGTCGAATTCGTCTGCGAGGACGGGCCGGACCTGCAACCCTGATGTTGCCGCTGAGGGGTCAGACCCCTTGATCCAGGGTTGGAGGGGTCAGACCCCTTGATCCGCACGCAGCGATAGCCGAAACGATTCCTCTCGATCAAGGGGTCTGACCCCTCCAACCCTGGATCAAGGGGTCTGACCCCTCCAAACGCTGCTTCAGTCGCGTGACCTCATCGCGCAGCGCCGCGGGAAGGCGCGCGCCGTAGCTCTCGAGGTACTGGCCGATCTCGTCGGCTTCCTTGCGCCACGCGGTACTGTCGACCGCGAGCAGTTCGGCAATCGTCGCCTCGTCGACTCCGAGGCCGCCGAAATCGAGCGCATCGCGCGTCGGCACCGGGCCGATGGGCGTGTCGACGCCGGCAGCCTTGCCCTGGCAGCGATCGATGATCCAGCCGAGCACGCGCAGGTTCTCGCCGTAACCGGGCCACAGGAATCCGCCCGTGGCGTCGCGGCGGAACCAGTTGACGTGAAAGACGCCCGGCAGTTTCTTCACGCGCTTCGCCATCGCCAGCCAGTGCGCCCAGTAATCGCCGAAGTTGTAGCCGGCGAAGGGCTTCATCGCCATTGGGTCGCGGCGCACCACGCCGACGTCACCCGCGGCCGCGGCGGTCGTCTCGGAGGCCATCCCCGCGCCGAGCAGCACGCCGTGCGACCAGTCGCGCGCCTGATAGACCAGGGGGGCCAGCGTTCGCCTCCGGCCGCCAAACACGAGTGCAGTGATCGGCACGCCCGCTGGCGCATCCGCCTGTGGCGAGTAACTCGGGTTCTGCTTCGCGGAAACCGTGAAGCGCGAGTTCGGGTGCGCGGCCGGTCCGTGCGCAGGGTCGTAGGGGCGACCCTGCCAGTCGA
>Ga0187893_10011399_pt1 | contig 12924 bp, 11 predicted proteins | sample MA1701074metaG_FD_139574 | JGI IMG/M metagenome (GOLD analysis project Ga0187893, IMG submission 139574) | White microbial mat communities from a basaltic lava cave in the Kipuka Kanohina Cave System on the Island of Hawaii, USA - MA170107-4 metaG ...
GGTCTGCTCCGCGCTCGACTACGCGCACGGCAGGGGCGTCGTGCACCGCGACATCAAGCCGGAGAACCTGCTCATCGACGACCGCGGCCGCGTGCGGATCGTCGACTTCGGCCTGGCGCACCTTGCGCGCGGCGGCGTGGAGCAGCTGCGGCTCACCCAGAGCACGAGCGCGATGGGGACGATGCACTACGTCGCGCCCGAGCAGCTCGACCGGCCGCTCGAGGTGGACGGGCGGGCGGACGTGTACTCGACGGGCGTGGTCCTCTACGAGCTGCTGACCGGGCAGCTGCCGATGGGGCGCTTCGAGGCGCCGTCGAAGCGCGCGCCGGCGGTCGACCCGCGGCTCGACGCGATCGTGCTGTGCGCGCTGGAGCAGGATCCGGCGAAGCGATACCCGTCGGCCACGGCGTTCGGCGAGGCGCTCGACGCGCTGGCGAAGCCGGCCGCCGCGCCGCCGAAGGAGACCCCGCCCGCGCCGGAGCCGGCCGAGTCGGGCGCTCCGGTGGCGCTGATCGTGGCGGTCGTGCTGCTGGTCGGCGTCCTCATCGCGATCGCCGCGTGGCCGCGGGGCGAGCCCGGGCCGACAGCGGGCCCGCCGCCGCCGGCGACGGCGGAGAAGCCGCCGGACACGGACGCGCTGTTCGAGCGCATCCGCCTGTCGGAGGAGGAGGGGCCGGGCGGCTCCTACTCGCAGACGCATTCGGAACTCCAGCACAACCCGCTCTGGGCCAGGGCGCCGGAGGAGGTCGCCGAGCTCGTGAGGTACCTTCAGTGGATCAACCTCGAAGGCGCGAGCCGGGCCGACGTGATGTCGGGCTACGTCGCCGCGTTCGGGCAGGGGACGCTCGTCGCCGTGCGCTCGCCCGTGGCGGAGCGCATCGAGAAGCAGTTCCTCAAGCCGCGGCTCGACTACAGTCGCTGGACCCACCGGCAGGGAGAATTCCTGGTGATGGTGCTGACGGGGGAGGACAACCGTGCCGCGTTCGTCGAGTTCGTGCTGCTCCTTCAGCGCAAGCTCGGCCTGCCGGCGGCGACACCCGATCTTCCGATGGAGCGCGTCGCCTACGACGACAAGGACGCGCCGCACCTCTGGACGCCGGCGCGAAGCGTCATCGCTCGCGAGCGGGCGGACGTCGAGAAGCTGGGCGGCGCCGACGCCGTCGCGTTCCACGTGTGCGAATACGCGAGCGGGCAGGACATCATGATCATCGCGATCGGCGAGTTCGCGTCGCCGGAGCGAGCGGCGGCGTTCGCGGAGTCCGCGGCGAAGCTCGACGGGCGTCCGACCGTCGTGCACGTGGGGCCGCATGTCGGCGTCGTGCGCGGGAACGGCGACCCGAAGGCGTTCGAGTACGTGCTGGAGAAGCTGCGGGGGCGCCTGGGAGCGAAGTAGCGTGCGAGTCGCGGATCGCGGGCAAACGGTTGCGATTTCGCGCGCACCCGCATAGAATCCCGCCGGTTTGGTTATGCCCCTCGAGCGTCTGCACAAGGTCCTCGCGCACGCCGGATTCGGGTCCCGCCGCAGGTGCGAGGAGCTCATCGCGGCGGGCGCCGTGCAGGTCGACGGGAAAACCGTCACCGAAATGGGCGTGAAGGTCGACCCCGGGCGCCAGAAGATCAAGTGCGCCGACCGCTACGTGCGCATGCCCGCGAAGGTCGTCTACCTCCTCAACAAGCCGCGCGGCGTCGTCTCGACGACGAACGACACGGAGGGCCGCCGCACCGTGGTCGACTGCCTGCGCGGCGTGCGCGACCGCGTCTATCCGGCGGGGCGCCTCGACGCGGAGTCGCAGGGGATGATCGTGCTCACGAACGACGGCGACCTCACCGAGAAGCTCACGCACCCGCGCTACGGCATCCCGAAGACGTACCACGTCGTCATCCGAGGCGAACTGCCGGACGCGGTCGTCGAGAAGGCGCGGCACGGCGTGTGGCTCTCGGAGGGCAAGACGTCGCCCGCGCGCGTGCACGTCGCGAAACGCAACCGCGAGGTGACCGTGCTCGAGGTGACGCTGCGCGAGGGGATGAACCGCGAGGTGCGGCGCATCTTCGCGCGCTACGGATTCAAGGTGAAGCACCTGAAGCGCGTCCGGATCGGCTCGCTCGGGCTCGGCGACCTCTCGGAGGGCCAGCACCGGCGGCTCGGGCCGGACGACCTCAAGCGGCTGCTCGACGCCGGGAAGCCGCCGCCCGACGCGAACCGCGCGCCGCGGAAGCAGGCCCCGAGCGTGGCGCGGGCGGAGGAGGAATAGATGAGGCGGCTGGCGTGGCTCGGGCTCGTGGTCCTCGGATGCGGCGGGACGATATCGCAGCCGACCCGGGAGCCGCGGGCCAACGGCACGCCGCCGGACGCCGGGACCCCGATGGTGACGCAGGACTACGGAAGGCTCGACCTCCTCGCGGGCCTCGAACACGAGACGCTCGACAACGGGATGAAGGTGTTCGTGAAGCGCGAGGCGCGGCTGCCGGTCGCGGCCGTCGTGACGGTCTATCGCGTCGGTTCCGTGCACGAGCCCGAGGGCACGAGCGGGCTCGCGCACTTCCTCGAGCACATGCTTTTCAAGGGGACGGACGTCTACGCGAAGGGCGAGATCGACAGGATCACGGTGCGCGGCGGCGGACAGAACAACGCGTTCACCGAGAACGACTACACGCTCTACTGGTTCAACGTCGCCTCCGACGCGCTCGACGACGCGCTCAAGATCGAGGCGAGCCGCATGCGCAACTCGCTGCTCGACCCGAAGGAGTTCGACGAGGAGCGCAACGTCGTGACCGAGGAGCTCTACCGGCTGCTCGACGGACCGAGCGGACAGCTTCAGTACGAGATCGACCAGCTCGTCTTCAGGAAGCACTCGTACCGCCGGCCGGGGTGGGGCTTCGAAAAGGACCTCGAGACGGTGAAGCACGGCGTGATGCGCGACTTCTACCTGAAGCACTACGGGCCGAACAACGCGGCGCTCATCGTCGTCGGCGACGTCGATTCCGCGAAGACGTTCGCGCGCGTGCGCGAGCTCTTCTCCAAGATCCCGAAGGTGAGCGCCGCGGAGCCGCCCACGCCGCCCGAGCCGGCGCAGGCCGAGGAGCGCCGGCACACCCTCCAGACCGACAAGTCGCTCGACCGGCTGGGGCTCGCGTGGCGCACCGCGAAGGCGGGCAGCGACGAGGACTACGTGCTGGACGTCGTGCAGATGCTGCTCTCGCACGGAAAGGACTCGCGGCTCTTCAAGCGCCTGATCCTGAAGGACCGCAGCGCGTACTCGGCGGACGCGTGGAACAACTCGCGCCGCTACGACGGCGTCTTCTACGTGTTCGCGGAGGCGGGCGAGGGAAAGACCGCGGCCGAGATCGAGAAGGCGGTGATCGAGGAGATCGACCTCCTCAAGACGAAGCCCGTCGGCGCGCGCGAGCTCCAGAAGGCGAAGAACCTCCTCACCGCGAACTTCATCTTCGGGAAGGAGTCGCCGCGCGAGCTGGCGACGGCGATCGGGACGAGCGAGGGCCTGGCGGTGCCGACGTACCTCCGCGACTACCTCGCGAAGGTGAACGCGGTGACGCCCGAGAAGATCGGGCAGGTCGCGGCGGCCGTCTTCCGGCCGGAGAACCGCACCGTCGCCGTCGCGAAGGCGAAGCACGAGCGCGCCGTGCGGCTCGGACAGTCGGCGACGGGCGAGTTCGGCGAGTACCACGAGCACCGGCTGGCGAACGGGCTTACGCTGCTCGTGAAGCCGCGCCGCGGGCTGCCGGTCGTGAGCGTCGCCGCGTACGTGGACGCGGGCGCGCTCAACGAGCCGGCCGACAAGGCGGGCGTGGCGGCGCTGACGGGCGCGCTGCTCGACCAGGGCTTCCAGGCCCCGGACGGCCGCATGAAGAGCGGGGTGGAGATCGCCGAGTCGATCGAGTTCACGGGTGCGCAGCTCTCGACGAGCCCGACGGGCCTGTCGATCAAGGCGCTCACGCGCGACCTGCCGATGGCGCTCGACAGCGCGCGCGACATGCTGCTGCATCCGACGTTCCCGCAGGACAAGCTCGAGATCTACCGCGGGCAGCAGCTCGACGCGATCAGCGCGGTGGGCGACTCGCCGTCGGACCTCGCGCGCGAGACGTGGTACAGGGAGGTCTTCGCGGGCCACCCGCTGGAGCGCCCCGCGCACGGGCTGGCCGCGACCGTGGAGAAGCTGTCGCGCGCGGACGTCGTCGCGCACCACGCGGCGTTCTACCGGCCCGACAACACGATCATCGCGGTGGCCGGTGACGTGGACGTGGACGCGGTGCGCCGTGAGCTGGAGAAACGGTTCGGGGGGTGGACGGCGAAGGAGCCGACGGTGCGGCCGGTTCACGCGGCGCCGGAGCGGCAGGACAAGCCGAGGCAGGTGATCGACTTCCGCAAGTCGAAGCAGGTCAACCTGTGCTTCGGGCACGTGTCGCTGCCGCACACGGATCCGGACTTCTTCGCGATGCGCGTGTTCGAGCAGGTGTTCTGCAGCAGCCCCGCGTTCACGGACCGGCTGTCGCGGATCGTGCGCGAGGAGCTGCACCTGGCGTACGAGCTGTGGGGGACGGTGACGCTCCTGGAGCGGCACCCGGGGCCGTTCCTCGTCTTCATCGGGAGCGGCGCGAAGAACGGGCTCCTGGCGCGCGACGAGACGCTGAAGATCCTCGCCGAACTGCTCAAGGACGGGCCGACGCAGGACGAGCTCGACGTCGCGAAGGGCTATCTCACGCGGAGCATCCCGTTCCGCTGGGAGTCGAGCGACGAGCTGGCGCAGTACATGATCACGTGCCGCAGGCTGCGGCTGGGGATCGACTGGCCGCTGCGGTACCGGGCGGCGATCGCGGCCGTGACGCGCGAGCAGGTCATGCAGGCGGCGCGGCGTCACGTGAATCCCGAGGCCATGACCACGGTCATCGTCGGTCCGGTGGACAAGAGCGGGAAGGTGATCGAGGACGAGAAGTAGCGTCGGAGCACGGAACACGGATCACGGAGCACGGATGGGAAGACAGGCCAAGCTGGCACTCGAGGACGGCACCGTGTTCGCGGGGCGGGCGTTCGGCGCGGACGGCGAGCGCACGGGCGAGGTCGTCTTCAACACCGCGATGAGCGGGTACCAGGAGATCATCACGGACCCGTCGTACAAGGGCCAGATCGTGACGATGACGTACCCGCACATCGGCAACTACGGCGTGAACGAAGACGACCTCGAATCGGCGAAGCCGTGGGTCGAGGGGTTCGTCGCGCGCGAGTTCTCGCGCATCCAGAGCAACTACCGCGCCTCCGCGACGCTCGAGGAGTACTTCGCGAAGCACGACATCGTCGGGATCGACGACATCGACACGCGCGCGCTGACGCGGAAGCTGCGGACGACGGGCGCGATGAACGGGGTGCTCTCGACGAAGGACCTCGAGGACGCGAGCCTGGTCGGCAAGGCGAAGGCGGTCCCGCACATGGTGGGGCTCGACCTCGTGAAGGACGTGACGGGCAGGGAAGCGAAGCCGTGGCGCGAGTTTGTCTCGACCGACCGCGCGGTCGTGCCGGCGCCGAAGCACCGCGTGGCGCTCATCGACTGCGGCGTGAAGTGGAACATCGTGCGGCTGCTCGCGCGCGAGGCGTGCGACGTGACGGTCTATCCGGCGACGGTGACCGCGCAGGAGATCGTGTCGCAGAAGTTCGACGGGGTCGTCCTGTCGAACGGCCCCGGGGACCCCGGGGCGGTCACGTACGCGATCGAGACGGCGAAAGCGCTTCTCAAGAAGCAGGTCCCGATGTTCGGCATCTGCCTGGGGCACCAGATCCTCGGCCTGGCGATCGGGGCGCGCGTCTACAAGCTGCCGTTCGGCCACCACGGCGCGAACCACCCCGTGAAGGAGGTCGCGACCGGCAAGGTGGAGATCACCAGCCAGAACCACGGGTTCGCGGTCGACGAGCGCACGTGCGCGGACGCCGGGATCGAGGTGACGCACGTGAACCTGAACGACGGGACCGTCGAGGGTTTCAAGCACAAGTCGCTGCCGGTCTTCTCCGTGCAGTATCACCCCGAGGCGTCACCGGGGCCCCACGACTCGCGGTACCTGTTCAATCAGTTCATAGCGATGATGGGGAAGAAGTGAAGGCCAACACGAGCTGCGTCGTCGGGGTCCAGTGGGGCGACGAGGGAAAGGGCAAGATCGTCGACCTGCTGTCGAAGGAAGCGGACGTCGTCGTGCGTTTCCAGGGGGGCGGGAACGCGGGGCACACGGTGGTGAACGGCAAGGAGAAGTTCGTCCTGCACCTCATCCCGTCGGGGATCCTGCACAAGGGCACGACGTGCGTGATCGCGAACGGCGTCGTCGTCGACCTCGTGCAGCTTCTCGAGGAGATCCGCGACCTGCGCAAGCGCGGCGTTGAGGTCGGCCGGAACCTGATCCTGTCCGAGCGCGCGCACGTCGTCATGCCGTACCACAAGCAGCTCGACGCGCTGTCGGAGAAGTCGTCCGACAAGAAGATCGGCACGACGCAGCGCGGGATCGGGCCGTGCTACGCGGACAAGGCGGCGCGCAAGGGCATCCGCATCGCCGACCTCTACAGCCCGGCGGTCTTCATGGAGCGGCTCGGCGCGCTCGTGTCGGAGAAGAACAAGATCCTGCGGGCCCTCTACGACGCGCCGCCGCTCGAGGCGGACCGCATCTGGATGGAGTATCGCAAGCTGGCCGACGAGGTGGAGCCGTTCGTGGGCGACGCGACGACGTACGTGAACGGGGCGATCGACGGAGGCCGGCGCGTGCTCTTCGAGGGCGCTCAAGGGAGCCTGCTCGACATCGACTTCGGCACGTACCCGTACGTGACGAGCTCGAACTCGGACGCGTGCGGCATCTCGGCGGGCGCGGGCGTGCCGCCGAAGAAGGTGGGGACGATCATCGGGATCGCGAAGGCGTACTGCACGCGCGTGGGCGAGGGCCCGTTCCCGACGGAGCTGGCGAACGCGCTCGGCGAGAAGATCCGCGAGATCGGACGGGAGTTCGGAGCGACGACGGGGCGTCCGCGGCGCTGCGGGTGGTTCGATATCGTCGCGTCGCGCCACGCCGTGATGATCAACGGGATCGACGAGCTGGCGATCACGAAGCTCGACGTGCTCGACGGCCTGCCGGAGCTGCAGGTGTGCACGGCGTACGAGCTCGACGGGGAGCGCGTCGACCGCATTCCCGTGGACGTGGAGACGCTCGCGCGCTGCCGGCCCGTGTACCGCACGTTCCCCGGCTGGAAGGCGGACACGTCGAAGGCGCGGAAGTTCGACGCGCTGCCGAAGGAGGCGAAGGCCTACCTGAAGTTCCTGGAGAAGGAGCTGAAGGTGCGCGTGACGATCGTGTCCGTCGGCACGGAGCGGATGAAGACGATCTTCCGGTAGCCCGAATGGCGAATCGCGAATCGCGGCGGATGCCGCGGCGGAGTAGATCGGCGCCATGGTGATCGACGTGCGCTGTCCGGCTGGCCACGCTTTCAAGGTGCCGGACGGAAAGGCCGGAACCACCGCCAAGTGCGTCTATTGCGGTGCCGCCGCTGACGTGCCGGCCGACGCAACACCCGTGGCCGAGGCTGGGCCTGCACCGCAGGGCACGGCGCACGCGTCCGGGGCCAGGACCCGCGGATCCCAATTCCTGATGCTGGGGTTCGTTTGCATGGCCAGTTACGTCGCGTTCGCCGCACTTGGCCTCATCCGCATAGTCCCTCGCGTGCACGCCGGAACGGTCTCGGTGGTCAGCATGTTATTCATCATGGCGTTCGTGGCCATCATCACGCGCATCATGCACGGCTTGTGGCACGGTGAGCGAAGCGCGATGCTTGGAGGCTGCATTCTCAATGCGATTGTCTGTGCGTTGGCGAGCTACTTCTTCCTGGGCATGCGCCCGCGAGGACTCGAACTGCTGATCTGGCTCGGGTGGATCGTGCCATCGGGTGTTGGAGCGCTCTCGCTGCTGGTGGCGCTATGCCCTTCGCACGACGGACCGCTAGCCGGCAGCGCATCTCCAGCATCCCCGGATCGCCACATCCCCGCATTACATCCGGACGCGAATCGTGTACGATAGGCGCGTCATGGGCACCCAGACGGCCATCCCGCCCGCGCTCGCCGGCGCGAAGATCCCCGGGCACATCGCCGTCATCATGGACGGGAACGGGCGCTGGGCGAAGAAGCAGGGGTTCCGGCGCGTGTTCGGCCACCAGAACGGCGCGGAGTCCGTGCGCCAGATCACCCGCGAGTGCGCGCGCCTCGGCGTGAAGCGGCTCACCCTCTACGCGTTTTCCGCCGACAACTGGAAGCGGCCCGAACGCGAAGTCAGCTTCCTCATGAAGCTCCTGCGCCGCTACCTCGCCGACGAACGCGGCGAGATCATGGACAACAACATCCGCTTCACGGCGATCGGGCGCCTCCAGTTCCTGCCGGCCGACGTGCGCGAGGAGCTCGACCGCACGATCGCCACGAGCCGCTCGAACACGGGCATGGTCATGTGCCTCGCGCTCTCGTACGGCGCGCGCCAGGAACTCGTCGACGCGGTGCAGCGGATCGCCGAGGACGTGAAGGCGGGGCGGCTGGACCCGTCGAAGATCGACGAGGACGCCATCTCGAAGCGGCTCTACGACCCCGAGGCGCAGGACCCGGACCTCCTCATCCGGACGGGCGGCGACGTGCGCGTGTCGAACTTCCTGCTCTGGCAGATCTCGTACACGGAGCTGTTCGTGACGCCGGTCATGTGGCCGGAGTTCACGAAGGAGCACCTGCACGAGGCGATCCTCGACTACTCCCGGCGCGACCGCCGGTTCGGCCAGGTGCAGGACACCGAATGAGCCGGAAGGTCCTGATCCGGATCATCGGGGCCCCGCTCCTGCTCGCCGCGCTCGCGGGCGTCGTGTACCTCGACCGCCAGCTCCAGAAGCCGCTCGGCATCATCGTGGTGGCGGCGCTCTTCGCGATCGCCTCCTACCGCGAGCTCTGCGCCATGGCGCGTCTCAAGGGGATGTCGCCCGCGACGGAATTCGGGACCCTCGCGCTCATGATCGCGTGGTGCTCGATCTTCTGGCTTTTCTGGAAGGGCTCGGCGCTTGCGGACCAGCTGACGGTGACGATGACGCTTCTCGCGGCGCTGCTCGTCTGGATGGTCGTGCGCTACGGGAAGTTCTCGCCGGCGGATGCGGGGTTCTCGTTCCTCGCCTTCGCGTACATGATGCTCCTGTCGTTTGCCGTGTGGCCGACCGACCAGATGAAGTTCGACCAGGGGCAGCTCTGGCTGGCGTTCCTGGTCGCGACGAACAAGGGCTCGGACATGGCGGCCTACACGTTCGGCAAGCTTTTCGGCCGGCACAAGCTGGCGCCGCAGGTGAGTCCGAACAAGACGTGGGAGGGGGCGATCGGCGGGCTCGTCGCCGGCGCGGGGCTCGGCGCGATCCTCATCGAGCGCACGAGCCTGCGCGACGTGTTCGCCGCGCGCGGCGAGCCGTTCGGGCCTCCGGCTCCCGTGTGGGCGGTCTTCGCGTTCGCGATCGCCGTCACGATCGCGGCACAGCTCGGCGACCTCGTGAAGTCGGCGGTCAAGCGCTGGGCGGGCGTGAAGGACTCGGGCCGGCTGCTCCCGGAGTTCGGCGGGGCGCTCGACATGTGCGACAGCTTCGTCTTGAGCGCGCCGGTCGCGTGGCTGCTGATGCGGCTCTTCTAGCGGAACACGCGGCGCACCGGAAGGCGCAGGCCGGGGAGCACCCGTGAGCGGATCGCGTTGCCCACGCGGAAGTAGCCGGCCGGCCGCCAGCGCGTTCCGGCGAGGGCGAGTACTTCGACGGTCCTCGCCTTCGGATCGACGATCCAGTACTCGCGGACGCCCGCATCCATGTAGACGCGCCGCTTCACGATCAGGTCGCGCTCGGGTCTCGACGGCGAGATCACCTCGACCAGCAGATCCGGTGCGCCGTAGATCCAGCGGCGAACGAGCCGGCGGCCCGCACGCACGAAGATGACGTCGGGCTCCACGATGTCGCCGGTTCCCAAGTGCACGTCCAGCGGCGAAAGGAGCACCTCGCCCAGCCGGCGGGGTTCGACGAACGTCCGCAGCGCGAGGTAGATGTGACCGACCACGCGCTGGTGAACGGTCTCAGGCGACGGGGACCTGGTGTAGATCTCCCCGTCGATGAGCTCGGCGAGCGTGCCCTCCGGCAGCCGCATGAAGTCGGCGACGGTCTTGCGCGGTCGCGCCTTGAGCATCCACGGCATCTTACGCCGCCCCCCGGAATCCATCAATCAGGTCCCACGAGAGATCGTTGCACTCCGTGCCCGAGCGCGGGCCGTCCGGCGGGCACGCCTCCGGGTAGAGCTCCGCCGCCTTCTCCGGGCCGAGCCACGCCAGCCGGTAGAGCTCCGGCACGCCCAGACAGCGCAGGTTGCGGAAGAGCTCCGGGGCGCAGCAGCGCAGCAGGAAGAGGACGATGCGGTTGACCGCCGTGCGCGCCGTGGTCCTGATCTTCTTCAGCCGCGCGTCCCATTCCCGCCGACGCCGGCACGTCCCGAGCAGCTGGAGCAGGATCGCGCCCTCCTCCGCCAGCTGGTCGCGCGTGGCCAGGAAATGCACCTGCCGGATGTTCTCGAAGTCGTCGTTCATGGCGTCTTCTCCTTCGTTTTGCGCCACCTAGGTGTGGGTTCCCGGCGCGTTTTCAACCGGAAATTCGGAGAAGTCGTTCAAAAAGCGCAATCCCTTGGGCGCCATCGCGTAGTCGCGGTTCGAGGGGTCGGCGAGTACGAATTGTCAGGATTGGTGCTAGAATGACTCGCCCCATGGAGCGATCCATCCCCCTGGAGAACCGCGAGGAGGCCGCCCGCCTCTTCGGGACGTACGACCGCAACCTCAAGCAGATCAAGAAGTCCACGGGCGCCCAGGTCGTGCTGCGCAACGGCTCGATCGTCATCCGCGGCGCGCGCGCCCAGGTCGAAAGCGCCCACGCCGCCTTCAAGCGCATCCGCGAGATCCTGGAAGCCCGCGGACAGCTCGCCGAGGGCGATCTCGATCAGATTCTCGCGGGCGACCGCACGCCCGGGCGCGACGACGAGCCCTCGTCGTACGTCCCGACCGGCACGTTCCGCCGGTTCGCCGACGTCGAGGCGCGCACCGACGGACAGGCCACCTACGTCGAGGACCTCGACAAGAACGACATCGTCTTCGCGATCGGGCCCGCGGGCACCGGCAAGACGTTCCTCGCCGTCGCCAAGGGGGTGGAGTACCTCCGCAAGGGCGAGGTCCGCCGCATGGTGCTCGTGCGGCCGGCGGTCGAGGCGGGGGAGCGGCTCGGGTTCCTTCCGGGCGACATCCAGGCGAAGGTCAACCCGTACCTGCGGCCGATCTACGACTCGCTCAACTCGTTCCTCGAGTTCGGCCAGCTCCAGCGGCTCATCGACAACGACGTGATCGAGATCGTCCCGCTTGCGTTCATGCGCGGCCGCACGCTCGACGAGGCGTTCATCATCCTCGACGAGGCGCAGAACACGACGATCGACCAGATGAAGATGTTCCTCACGCGCATGGGCGGGAAGTCGAAGATCGTCATCACGGGCGACATCACGCAGGTGGACCTGCCGGCCGGAAAAGTGAGCGGCCTCATCGACGCGCGCGAGCTGCTGCGGGGGATCCCCGGCATCGCGTTCACGTACCTGACGAAGGCCGACATCGTCCGCCACCCGCTGGTCCAGAGGATCGTCGACGCCTATGAGCAGCGACGGCAGCGCCGCTAGCCCGGGGCCCGGGGCCCAGCCGGCGACCGGGGGTCGCCCCAGCGCCGTGCAGCCCGAGGTCAAGCTGGAGCGGCGCGTCCCGCCGTTCTACGGGCTCTTCTTCTACGGCTTCCTCTTCTCTGTCGCGTGGGTGTGGACGACCGGCCTCGGGATGAGCGCGCGCCAGCTCTGGATGCCGCGGAACCTCGCGCTCGAGATCGCCGTCGGCCTCGGCGCGGGACTGGTGCTCGTGGTCGTCACGCCGTGGGCGACGGCGGGCCTGCGGTCGCTCCGCGAGCTCGAGCGCGAATTCGGGTGGATCCTCGGGCAGCAGCGCGCGTGGGAGTGCGTGTACCTCGCGATCCTGAGCGGCGTGGCGGAGGAGTTCTTCTTCCGCGGCGCGATGCTCCACGCGATGAAGCCGTGGATGGCGCTCGTCGTCTTCGCGTGCCTGCACTGGCCGATCAACGCCCAGTGGCGCGCGTGGCCGTTCACGGCGCTGCTCGCGGGCACCGTCCTGACCGCGGAGCAGATGTGGACGGGGACGCTCATCGCTCCGACCCTCACGCACGTCATGGCGAATGCCGTCAACATGCTGCGGATCACGAGGAAGTACCGGGAGTGGAAAGAGTGAAGAATCGAATCGCGAATCGCGAATCGCGGATCACGGAGAGAGGATGAGCGACACCTACACCAGCCCGTTCGCCGAGCGCTATTCGTCGCCCGAGATGCTCAAGCTCTTCTCGAGCGACCACAAGTTCCGCACGTGGCGGCGCCTGTGGATCGCGCTCGCGGAGTCCGAGCGCGCGCTCGGGCTGGCGATCGCGCCGGCGCAGATCCGCGAGATGAAGCGGCACGCCGACGACATCGACTACGACGTCGCGCGCCAGTACGAGGAGCGGCTCAAGCACGACGTGATGGCGCACGTGCGCGCGTTCGGCGACCAGTGCCCGAAGGCGAAGCCGATCATCCATCTCGGCGCGACGAGCATGTACGTCGTCGACAACACGGACTGCGTGGTCGCGCGCGAGGCGATGGAGCTCGTCCGCCGCGAGCTCGTGAACGTGATCGCCGCGCTCGCCGCCTTCGCGAAGCGCTACGCCGACACGCCGACCGTCGCGTACACGCACTTCCAGCCCGCGCAGTTCACGACGATCGGCAAGCGCGCGTGCCTGTGGCTCCAGGACCTGCTCCTCGACCTCGACGA
>Ga0187893_10011400_pt1 | contig 12921 bp, 9 predicted proteins | sample MA1701074metaG_FD_139574 | JGI IMG/M metagenome (GOLD analysis project Ga0187893, IMG submission 139574) | White microbial mat communities from a basaltic lava cave in the Kipuka Kanohina Cave System on the Island of Hawaii, USA - MA170107-4 metaG ...
AGCGGCGCCTGCACGAGCTCGGCGCGCTCCGTCCCGGCGCCGAGGCGGCCCTCGTCGCGCCGCGCCCCGACCGCGCGGCCGCGCCGCGCGCCGGCGCGCCGGCGCGCCCGCGCAGCGAGCGCCCGCGGCTCGAGTTCTTCCTCTCGCTGCGCAGCCCCTACAGCTACATCGCGATCGAGCGCGTGCTCGCGCTCGCGCGCCGCTATCCGATCGAGCTCGCGCTGCGCCCCGTGCTGCCGATGGTGATGCGCGGGCTGCCGGTGCCGCGCGCGAAGCAGCTCTACATCGTGCTCGACACGAAGCGCGAGGCCGAGGACGCGGGCGTCTCCTTCGGCCGCATCTGCGACCCCGTCGGACGCCCGGTCGAGCGCGGCTTCTCGCTCTACCCGCACGCCGTGAAGCGCGGGCGCGCGGCCGAGTACCTGCTCGCCTTCGCGCGCGCGGCCTTCGCGCTCGGCATCGACACCGGCAGCGACGCCGGGCTGCGCCGGGTGGTCGAGCACGCGGGACTGCGCTGGGACGAGGCGCGCGCCGAGCTCGACCGCGAGGGCTGGCGCGCGGAGCTCGAGCAGAACCGCGAGCAGCTCCTCGCGCTCGGCCTCTGGGGCGTGCCGAGCTTCCGGCTGCGCGGCGGCGGCGCGCCCGACTACTCGACCTGGGGCCAGGACCGGCTCTGGCGCGTCGAGCAGGAGATCCGGCGGCGGCTCTAGCGCGGGAAGCGCGCGACCGGCTGGTGCGTCGCCATCGCGGAGCCGGCCGGGCCGAGCAGCATCTTGTAGCGGAGATAGCGGCGCTGGAAGAGCTGCAGCAACTCGACGTCGCTCCTGCCCGCGTCGGCCAGCACGAAGTGCTCGAGCCGCGCGTCGCCCTCCTGCCAGCTCGCGGGGCGCCGGCCGAGCAGGCGCTCCAGATCGTCGAGATCGGCCTCGACGAGCGCCGCACCGATCTCGTCGCAGCGCTGCAGATGCCGCGCGAGCCGGAAGGCCCCGCGCAGCCGGTACTGCTCGAAGGCGTCGGCCGCCTGGATCGACTTCAGCGTCCTCACGAGCTGCTCGTGCGCGACCGCCGCGGGCGAGATCCGGCGCTCGGGCGGCTCGACCGCGTCGAGCTCCACGCCGAGGATCTCCGCGAGCGCCTCGACCGCGTGCAGATTCGTCTCGCTGCACCACTGCATGTTCGTCATGTAGTCGGACTCGAGCGGGGGGTCGGCGAGCGCGGCGTGGAAGGCGAGCTGGTTCGAGAGCGTGAAGGCGAGGTGGTGGTGGAGGATCGCGTCCATGTCGACGGGCTCGCCGCGGTACTTCGCATAGCGCTGGTAGAGCGCCGGCAGGTCGCCGTAGCCGATCACGGTGTCGCGCATGCGGAAGCCCGCGACGTCCATCAGCGGATCGCCGATGTGGCCGATCTCGAGGTCGAGCACGGCCGTGATCCGGCCGCCCGCGTGCTGGAACTGGCCCGAGTCCCAGACGATCACCGACTCGCGGCCGCGGGTGTCGAGCGGGTTGCGCGCGAGCCAGCCGAGGAAGAACTCGAGAAAGGGATCCGGGCGCTTCTTCGCGCGGCGGTAGCTCCGCTCGTAGGCCTGCATCCCGACCCGACCGGCCTCCTCCGGCGCGCGCGCGCGCGTGATGCCCGCCTCCGCAAAGGGGCGCAGATCCAGCGCGTGGATCCGCGCGAGGATCGCCATGTAGTCGTCCATCACGGCGTCCCGCTCGGCCGCGCTGACGCCCTCGAAGTGGTTCTCGCCGCGCACGCTCGCGATCGCGAAGGCGCGCGGGTCGTCGCACCAGCCGTAGACCTTCGCGACCGGGATGCCGTGCGCGTCGAGCAGCTGCTGCAGCACCATCTCGTGCTCGAGCGGGAACACGCCCGGCACGTCGGTGCGGTCGCCGCGCAGCAGGAGCCGCAGCGTCTCGCCGTCGCGCTCGACGTCGGCCCACCAGGCCGGGCGCCAGCGCGGCTGGCGCTCGAGGCGCAGCACGCGGCCGCCGATCTCCCGCTCGAGCCAGCGGCGGAGCTTCGCGGAGGCCGCATCGCTCGGGATCGCGCTCGCTGCTGCGCTCGCCATAGGCGGGATCCTCCTGCCACGCCGGGGCGCACGCGGCCCGGCCAGCCTACGCGCGCGCCAGGGCCCGGTCAACGCGAAATCGCGCGGGTGACGCGGCTCACGCTCCGAGGGTCCGCTTCGACCGAGCTGCTAGTCAGCTGCCAGAGGGGGAAGCGATGCCGCGACGACTCCGCAGCGGTCTGCTCGGCGCGCTATGCGCCGGCTGCCTCCAGCTCGGCGGGACCGCGACTGCCGAGCCGGCCGCGCGCGACGCGGGCCCGGAGGCGCTGCTGCGGCGCTTCACGGCCTGGCAGCTCGCGCGCGAGCAGAGCCCGCGCAGGAGCGAGCTCGCGCTCGCGCTGCGCTTCGCCAAGGGCATCTCGGTCGCGGGCCCCGAGCAGGGCGGCTCCGTCTCGATCGATCTCGCCAGCGGAAGCGTGCGCGCCGAGATCCATGGCCTGCGCGAGGCGGCCGAGCTCTGGCTCGTCGACAACCGCGAGGGCAGCGCGCTGCCCGAGACCGGGGACGCGCGCATCCGGGTCGGCGCGCTCGAGCCCGCGAGCGAGGGACCCGCGCGCCTCGACGCCGCGCTCGGCGCCGCCCGCCTGGCCGGCTTCGAGCTCGACCGCGCGGTCCTCTGCCGCAGGGGCGAAGGCCCCGAGCGCGGCATCCTGCTGATGGGCGCGCCCGGCGCCTTCGAGCGCCTCCGCCTGCGCTCGCAGCGCGACGCGCGGGCCGGGCGCCCCGCCGCGAGCCCGGCCGCCGAGCTCGCGGAGCTCGCGCGCCGCGGGCGCGCGCTCTTCGAGCGCGAGACCTTCGCCGGGAACGGCCGCACCTGCGCGACCTGCCACCCCTCGCTCCGCAACTTCACGCTCGACCCGGCCTTCATCGCCGGACTCCCGGACGACGATCCGCTCTTCGTCGCGGAGCGCGTGCCCGCGCTCGCCGGGCTCGAGAACCCGCTGCTCCTGCGCTCGCGCGCGCTGATCCTCGAGAACCTCGACGGCTTCGACCGCCCGGGCGTGCTGCGCGGCGTCCCGCACGTGCTCGCGCTCGCGACCTCGATCGAGGGGCCCGAGGTCCCCTTCGACAACACGCTGAATCCCGACCTCGGCGTGACGCCGCCCGCGCAGCGCACCGGCTGGAGCGGCGACGGCGCGCCCGGCAGCGGCGCGCTGCGCGAGTTCGCGATCGGCGCCGTGATCCAGCACTTCCCGCGCACGCTCGCGCGCGTGCCGGGCCAGGACTTCCGGCTGCCGAGCGACGCGGAGCTCGATGCGCTCGAGATCTTCCAGCTCTCGCTCGGCCGCGGCGAGGAGCTCGACCTCTCGCAGCTCGCCTTCCGCGACCCGCTCGTGCGCGAGGGGCGCGAGCTCTTCGAGCGGATCGACACCGAGCAGGGCACCCTGCCCGCGGGCAAGTGCGCGCTCTGCCACTTCCAGGGCGGCGCGAACATCGACTCCGGCTTCTTCAGCCAGGTGCTCGGTACGCGCGTCTCGGGCAACGCGAACTTCGGCACCGGCGTGAACGACCTGCCGGGACTGCCCGCGGACCGCATCGATCCCGAGCACAACCCGCGCGACGGCGGCTTCGCGCGCGTGCCGCACGACGGCAGCCGCTGCGAGCCGCCGCGCGGAGGCTTCGGCACGGTGACGCCCGAAGGAGGCGCGCTGCCGCCGGGCCTCTGCGAGGAGGACTTCAACACGCCGCCGCTCGTCGAGGCCGCCGACACGCCGCCCTTCTTCCACAACAACGCGGTCGATTCGCTCGAGGTCGCGGTCGAGTTCTACGACGACGACGCCTTCAACGACTCGGCCGGCGGCCGGCTGCTCGCCGCGCTCGACAGCGGCGGCATCGGCATCGCGCTCGACACGACCGAGGTCGCCGCGATCGGCCGCTTCCTGCGCGCGCTGAACGCGCTCGAGAACATCCGCGAGACCCGGGCCCAGGCGAGCGCTGCACGCGCGCTCGCGCGCTGCGGCGCGCGGGACGCGCTCGCGCGGGCCCGCGCCGAGGCGCGCGACGCGGCCCGCGTGCTCGCGGCGGTCGGCCTGCACGCGGATGCGGTCCTCGAGCTGCGGCGCGCGCAGCGGGCGCTCGCGCGCGCGCGGCGCGCGCTCTTCGGCTTCACGCGGCGCGAGCAGATCGAGCGCGCGCTCGGCGCGCTCGGCGCGGCCGAGAGCGCGATCGCGCAGCGATCGCAGTGAGGAGCAGCAGGCACGCGATGAGCAGGCGCGCAGGCGGCGAGAGCGCCGGCAGCGAGGCCGGGCCGGGTCCCGTGATCCGGAAGAGCTCGCCATCGAGATCGACGATGTAGACGTGCCCGAGCGCGTCCTCGCCGAACGCGACGACGAAATCGATGCTGCCGGCGTCCGGCGCGAAGAGGTCGGTCCAGTCGAGGAGCTCGCTGACCTGGCTGCCGTCGTGGCGCAGCGACCAGATGCGCGCGTTGTCGAAGTCGGCGAAGAAGTAGCGGCCGCGCAGGGAGACCACCGGGCCGCGGTAGACGACGCCGCCGATCACGGAGAGCCCTTCGAAGGGACCGCTGCCGTGGCCGTAGTCGTAGAGCGGCTCGACGTTCCCGGGCGGCGGCGGACCGCCGAAGCCCGGCGCCGGCGTCGCGATCGATCCCTCGCGCAGACGCCAGCCGTAGTTCTCGCCGCCGCTGCTCGCGGCCGGCTGGAAGTCGATCTCCTCGCGCGTGTCCTGGCCGACGTCGGCGATGTAGAAGTCGCCGGTCAGGCGGTCGAAGCTCGAGCGGTAGGGGTTGCGCAGTCCGTAGGCCCAGATCTCGTCGTCGCCGGGCGCACCCACGAAGGGGTTGTCCGGCGGAATCGCGTAGTTCCGGTCGGGGTCGGCCGGAAACGCGTCCGCATCGACGTCGAGGCGCAGCACCTTGCCCAGCAGGTCGCCCGAGAGCGTCTGCGCGTGGTCGTCGGGGTCGTACTGGAGGCCGCCGTCTCCGACGGGCAGGTAGAGGTAGCCGTCGGGACCGAAGCCGACCCAGCCGCCGTTGTGGTTCGGGTGGGGCTTGTCGATCTCGATCACGGGCTGCGCGCTCGCGGGGTTCGCGAGATCCGGATTCGCAGCCGAGCGCGTGTAGCGGATCAGGTGGGCCTGGCCCGCCGCGTAGTAGTAGACGTAGAAGTAGCCGTTCGCCGCGTAGTCGGGATGGAAGGCCAGGCCCTGGAGGCCGTCGTTGCTCGGACCCGCGACCGAGAGGAACGCGCTCGGGCGCAGCGCGCCGGTCGCGAGGTCGAGGATCCGGATCGATCCGAAGCGCTCGGTGATGAAGAGGCGCCCGGTATCCCCGGGAGGCGCGGTCGCAAAGGTCGGGCTCGCGAGCCCGGAGAGCACGCGCAGCGTGCCGAGCGGCTCCGCGCGCGCGGAGAGCGCCGCGCCGAACGCGAGCGCCGACGCGAGCGCGCTGCGGATGCGCAGCTTCCGGACCCGGCGCTGCATGCGTCCCTCCTCGCGAGCGCACTCCGCGGCGCGACCGCCGGCTGCGCATCTCCTGCGGGAGATCTCCGGTTGACGGCGCGCCGCAGCGCGGGCTACTCAGGCAGCATGGCGCACTTCGAGCGCGGATCGCTCGCGCGGCGGCGTTTCCTGCAGCTGCTCGCGGCGAGCGGCGCGGCGGGCGCGCTGCCCTCGCTTCCGGCCTGCTTCTCCCGCGCTCCCGAGCGAGCGCCCGGCGAGGCCCACTTCTTCGCTCCGGGCGAGCGCGCCGCGCTCGACGCGCTGGCCGACGCGATCCTGCCCGAGGGCGAGACGGTCGGCGCGCTCGCGGCGGGCGCGGTCGAGTACATCGACCGCTTCCTCGCCGCCTTCGACAACCCGGTCCCCACGCTCTACCGCGGCGGCCCCCATAGCGGCCGCGCGCCCTGGCCCGATCCGGAGACCGGGGCTCCGAGCGCGCGCTTCCCCGAGAACGACTTCCTCGCGATCCTCCCGCCGACGCGCCTGCAGGAGCTCTCGTTCCGGATCCTGCTCTACGGCTCCGCTTCGGTGCCGGGCGGCGATCGCAACGCGCCTGGCGTGCCGAGCTCGCCGGGCCTGCGCGCGATCTACCGGAGCGGCCTGGCCGGGCTCGAGCGCGCGGCGCAGGCCGCGGGCGCCCCGCGCTTCGCCGCGCTCGACGAGCCCGCGCGGCTCGCCGCCTTCGACGCGAGCGACGCCGGATTCCAGGAGGCCTGCCTGACCCATCTCGCCGAGGGCATGTTCTGCGCGCCCGAGTACGGCGGAAACCGCAACGCGAGCGCCTGGCGCGACTACCACTACGACGGCGACAGCCAACCGCTCGGCCACACGCTCTACGACCGCCGCACGCAGACCCTCTACGACCGGCCCGACCAGCCGATGCAGACGCTCGACCCCGCGCTGCCGAACGACGGGCTCGGCCCCGAGACGCTCGCGATCGTCGCTGCGCTGGTGCGCGCGGTCGGCGGGCAGCGCTTCTTCTAGCGCGAGCGCAACCCCGTGGCCGCGCTTCCCTCCCGCGTTCCGCACCTGCTCGGCAACACGGGTCTCGCGCGCTTCGACGCGGTCGTGATCGGCAGCGGCTGCGGCGGCGCGCCGGTCGCGTGGCTGCTCGCGCTGCACGGGCTCGACGTCTGCATGCTCGAGGCCGGCCCGAACTACTTCGAGGGCCTCGACGACCCCGCGCCCGGCAGGCCCGTCTCGCGCTTCTCGAGCGACGAGATCAAGCTCTCCGCGCGCGAGCTGATCCAGCAGCAGGCGCGCGTCGAGCCGCGCAGCTACCGGAGCTCCGCCGCCGACGGCGCGCGCAGCTACGTCGGCGAGGTGAACTCGCTGCCGAAGACGGTCGGCGGCGGCTTCGTGCACGCGGACTGCAAGACGCCGCGCTTCCAGGAATTCGACTTCCGGCTCGGGACGCTGCTCGGCGACCTGCCCGGCGCGAGCTTCGCGGACTGGCCGCTCGACTACGCCGAGCTCGAGCCCTACTACGCGGCCGCCGAGCGCCTGATCGGGGTGCAGGGGCTCGCGGGCGCGGATCCGCACGCGGCCTGGCGCAGCGGGCCCTACCCGATGCCGCCCGGCCCGGACATGTACGTCGCGCGCGTGCTCGGCGAGGGCGCGCGCAAGCTCGGCCTGCACCCCTTCCCGTATCCGGGCGCGATCACCTCGCGCGACTACCGCGGCCGGCCGCCCTGCAACGACTGCGGCTTCTGCAGCGGCTTCGGCTGCCCGATCCACGCGAAGGGCTCGCCCGCGGTGACCTACCTGCGCGACGCGCTGCTCAGCGGACGGCTGCAGCTCCGCTGCAACGCGACCGCGACGCGCGTGCTCACGGATGCCTCGCGCGGCCGCGCGACCGGCGTCGCGTATCTGGATCCCGAGGGCCGCGCCGCCGAGCTGCGCGCGGACCGCGTCGTGCTCGCCGCGAGCCCGATCGAATCCGCGCGCCTGTGCCTGCTCTCGGATCCCGGCGGGCCCGGCCTCGGCAACTCCTCCGGCCTGCTCGGCCGCAATCTGATGTTCCACCACCAGACCGTCTCGATCGGGATCTACCGCCAGCGCTTCCACGGCGAGCGCGGCCGCTCGGTCACGAGCGGCATCACGGACTTTCGCGGGGTGCCGAGGGATCCCGCGCGCCCGCTCGGCGGCATCGTCGAGTTCGGTACGAGCTCGCGCAAGATCTCGGACGAGGTCTCGAGCGCGATGCTGCGCATGCGGCTGCGCGGCGACGCGCTGCGCGCGTGGCTGCGCGACAGCCCGCTCGGCGCGCACAACGCCGCGCTGATCCTGCAGGGCGAGGACGCGCCCCAGCTCGACAACCGCGTCGACCTCGACCCGGAGCTGCGCGACATCCACGGCCTGCCGATCCCGCGCATCACCTATCGCGCGCACGCTTTCGAGCTCGAGGCGCGCCGCGTCTACGCGCCGAAGCTGATGCAGCTGCACCAGGCGGCGGGCGCGCAGTTCGCGTTCGTCGCACCGCCCTCCGGCCCGCAGAGCCCACCCGACTCGCGCCACGTGCTCGGCACGCTGCGCATGGGCCGCGATCCGAAGCGCTCGGTCACGGACACCTTCGGCCGCTTCCACGAGCTCGAGAACCTGTACGCGACCGACGGCTCGCTGCTGCCGACCTCCTCGGGCTACAACCCGACGCTCACGATCCAGGCGCTGGCACTCCGCGCGGCGGCCGCGATGGTCGCGCCGCGGAATCCGCTCGCGGCGCTCGCGCGCGCCGAGGCGGGAGTCCCGGGCCGAGCGCGCGACTAGCGCTCTCCGAAGGCCTCCGCGAAGATCGGTGGTCCGGCGAGCGCGAGGATCTCGTGCCAGGTCAGCGAGGACTCGACGGGCACCGGTCGCTGCGCCGCCCCGGTCCAGAGCGTCTCGCGCGCCGGGAGCGCGACGAGCGCGAGCTCGAGGCGCACGAGCAGCAGTCCCGTCTGCGTGAGCGTGAAGCGCCGCAGGGTTCCGGTCAGGACGGGACCCGCGAGGCCCGCGCGCGCGGCCGCGGCGAGCGCGGCCTCGGCGGAGCCAGGTGCGCGCGCGACCGCGGCGCGCACGCGCTCGTGCGGCACGAGCGCGAAGCCGCGCCGCGCGAGCTCGAGACCCGCGCGCTCCGCGAGCAGCTCCGGCAGATCGGGTCCCGGCTCCGCGGCACCCGCGCCGATCGCGCGGGCCGCGTCCGGCAGCAGCCCCTGCGGCATGCGCAGCTCGCGACCCGTCGCGTTCGCGAAGGGCAGCACCGCGATCGGCTGCGCCGCGAGCGACGCGGGCAGGCTGCCGCGCGGCAGCGGTGCGCGCTCGCGCGCCTCCGCGAGCGCGAAGCGCTCGGCACAGCCGGGAGCCGCGGCGAGCGCGACCACGGCGACGAGCAGCGTCGCGGCGCGGCGCCAGCGCGCGAGGAGCCGCATCGCCCCGGCGAGCGCGATCCAGACTCCCGCCGCGACGCCGACGCAGACCGGGCCGGCCGGGAGATCCGCGCGGTAGGAGAGCCCGAAGCCGGCGAGGAAGGAGAGCAGCGCGAGCGCCGCGGAGAGCGCGAAGGCCGAGACCAGCCCCGGCGCGATCTGCAGCGCCGCGAGCGGCGGCAGCACGAGGAAGCCGAACACGACCAGGGGCCCCGCGGTCATCACGCCGAGCGCGATGCCGCTGCCGAGCAGCGCATGCAGCAGCAGATCGCTGCGCGTCGGATCGCGGCCGAGCGTGCGCGCGAACTCCGGATCGAAGGACGCGAGCAGGAGCTCGCGGCGGAAGAGCCCGAAGAAGAGCCCGACCGCAGCCAGCACCCAGCCGAGCGCGCGCAGATCCGAATCCGGGATCGCGAGCAGCTCGCCGCGCAGGAGGCTCGCCATCTCCATGTCGCCCACCGGATTCAGCGCGACGAAGAGCAGCGTGGCCGCCGAGCTGATCGCGAAGAGTGCGCCGACGCCCCACTCGGCGGGCCGCCGCGAGCGGCGCTGCGCCGCGACCAGCAGCGCGAGAGCCGAGAAGGTCGCGCCGAGCGAGCCCGCGAGCGCGAGCAGATGGGTCTCGCCGTCGCCCGCGTGCCCGTGGCCCGAGAGCCAGAACACGCCCGCGACGCCCGCGGCGCTCGCCTGCGGCAGCGCGACCCCGACCAGCACGAGCCGGCGCAGCACGAGGTAGACGCCGAGCAGCGAGCAGAGCAGCGCGACGCCGAGGCCGCCGAGGATCGCGTTGCGGAACAGGAAGTCATCGGAGAGCAGGTAGCTCAGCACGGGGGCTCCGGGCGCACGCGCCCCTCGGCGACGGCGAAGGCGCGCGCGGCGCGCCCCGCGACCGCGCCGAGCTGATGGGTCACCATCCAGACCGCGAGACCGCGCTCGCGACACAGCGCGCTCAGCAGATCGAGGATGCCGCGCGCCGCGTCGGGATCGACCCCGGCCGTCGGCTCGTCGAGCACGAGCCACTCGGGGTCGCTCGCGAGCGCGCGCGCGAGCAGCACGCGCTGGCGCTGGCCTCCCGAGAGCGACGCATAGCGCTGCCGGGCGAAGTCGGAGGCGCGGCAGTCGGCCAGCGCCGCGTGGGTGCGCCGCCGCTCGCCGGCGCCCGCGATGCGCCAGCAGGGCAGGTCGCGCCAGGTGCCCATCCGGACCACGTCGAAGGCGGAGAGCGGATACAGCGGATCGAGGGTCTCGCGCTGCGGCACGTAGCCGACGCGCAGCCCGGGCCGCCGCTCGACCTGGCCGGCCAGCGGCGGCACGAGGCCGAGCAGGCCGCGCAGGAGCGTCGTCTTCCCGCTCCCGTTCGCGCCGCGCACGATCACGAACTCGCCGGGCCGCACCGCGAGGCAGACCCGCTGCACGACCGCGCGCCCGCCGTAGCCGAAGCCGACCTCGCGCAGCTCGAGCAGCGGAGCCGGCGGCGTCACTGCGCGGCCTCGGCCTCGAGCGCCGAGAGCAGCGCGCGCAGGTTCGCCTCGATGAACTCGAGGTAGCCCTCGGCGCCCGGAAGCCCGCCCGCGAGCGTCGAGACCGTCGCGACGCGCGCGCCGGTGCGCGCGGCCACGCTCTGCGCGAGCGGCAGCTCGTAGGCGACCTCGCGGATCACGAGCTTCACGCCCTCGCGGCGCATGCGGTCGACGAGCGCCGCGACGTGCGCCGGCGTCGCCGGCACCCCCGGCTTCGTCTCGATCGTGCCGACGAGCTCGAGGCCGTAGCGATCCGCGAGGTAGACCAGGTCGCGGTGGTAGGAGACGGCCTTGACGCCGCGCAGCGGCGCCGCGAGCCGCTCCCACTCGGCGAGCTTGCGGTCGAGCCGCTCCCAGAAGCGCTCGAGCCCGCGGCGATAGTCCGCCTCGCCGGGCGGATCGACGCGCGCGAGGCCCTCGGCGATCGCCTTCGCCATGAGCCTGCCGCGCACCGGATCGAGCGCGATGTGCGGATTGCCGAGCGGGTGCAGCTCGCCCTGCGAGCGGTCCTGGCTGCTCGGGACCTCGAGCGGCTGCACGTGGACCGAGGCGTCGATGTAGGCCGGGCCGCTCGGCAGGATCGCCGGATTGCTCGCGACCTCGAGCAGCGCGGGCAGGAAGGCGTGCTCGAGGCCGAGCCCGTTCACGACGAGCGCGTCGGCGCGGTTCAGCTTCGTCACGAAGCTCGGCTTGACCGGGACCTTGTGCGGGTCCTGGCTGCCCCGCGCGATCGTCTCGACCGACACGCGCTCGCCGCCGATCTCGCGCGCGAGATCGGCGACGTCGGGTGTCGACGCGACCACGCGCAGCGCCGCGGCAGCCGGCGCGGCAGCCGCGAAGAGGGCGAGCGCGGCGGGAAGAGCGCTGCGGCGCAGCGGTCGCCCCCTCGATTTCCGCAGCTCAACGGGCCATGAAGCCATGCGCGTGACTCCCGAGGAAGGCGGTCCACTGCAAGGTGAGGCGCTGGTCGCCGTGGGCGTCGTCCCGATCGATCTGGTCGAACTGGAAGCGCAGCCGCTGGAACTCGGAGGGCGTCCAGGTCGCGAAGCCGGAGGCGCTGCGCTGGATCCCGCGCGCTCCCGCGAGCGCCTCGGAGTAGTCGCCGCGAAGCCCGAGCGAATAGCGCCGGCCGAAGAAGCCCTCGAGGTAGGCGTAGCCGCCCGTGCGCGCGTAGCGCTTGTCTCCGAGGATCGGATCGCCCGTGCCCGGGTCGGTCCCGGTGACGACGCCGTCGAACTCCTCGTCGTTCCAGAGCCACTCCGAGCCGAGCACGAAGCCCTGGTAGAAGCCGCTCGTGCCGGGCTGGTGGCGCAGCGTCGCGTCCACGCCGTAGAGGAAGCGCCGGCCCTGCTCGGCGACGGTCGCGAAGCTCGCGCCGAGCTCGAGATTGAGCGCATCGGTCAGATCGGCGTAGGTCGAGGGGCGCACGAGCCAGGTGAGCTCGTCGAAGGCGCGGCGGCCCTGGAAGCCGCTCTGCATCAGCTCCTCGCGGCGCTCGGAGCCGAGCGAGTCGAAGAGACCGGCGCTCACGCGGAAGAAGGGGCCGATCGGCGCGAGCCAGCTGAGCTCTGCGCCCTCCGCGCTCGACTCGCCGCCGACGAGGCGATCGAGCGAGGGCGGGCGGTCGACGAAGGGCAGCTGCTCGTCGTGCCACGGCGACATGCGCCCGAAGGCGGCGTGGAAGCGGCCGCCCCGCAAGGTCAGGTTCCAGGGCAGCGCGGTCGTCACGAGCGCGGCCTCCTCGAGCTCGAAGCCCTCGTCGCTGCTGCCGGCGACGGCCGCGTAGCCGCGCAGGAAGGGGTCGATCGGCGCGGACAGGAAGAGCTCGCCGCTGCGCAGCGCGAAGTCCACGCCGTCGCCCTGCGTGTCGTAGCGCGCGGTCGTGTCGACGACGAAGCTGAGCGCCGGGTTGTTGGCGTTCACGGGCGCGACGCGCGGCGGCGGCGCTGCGGCCGCGGCCGCGGGAGCCTGCGCCGGCGCGCTCGGGCCCGACTCGAGGCGCTCGAGCCGGCGCTCGACCCCTTCGAGCGCGCTCCGGGTCTGCTCGAGCTCCTGGCGGGTCGCGGCGAGCTCGGCCTCGAGCCGCTCGATCTCGGCGTCCCGGCTCGCCGAAGACGCGAGCTGGGGGGACAGGATCAGCGGCGCTGCGCACAGCAGCGCCCTCGCGCGGGAAGCCATCGCGCTCACTCCTCCGGGCCGACGCGCCGCGTCGGCCCCTCTCTGGTTCCACGCATCGCGAGCGCGCCGTCGCGCGCCCGCGGCTGCCGCGGGGCCGGATGCAGTGGATTGGGATGGGTCAGGCGTCGAGCGAGCGGAGCGCAGAGGGAGGTGCGCGGGGCGCGAGCGCGCGGAGTCCGGGCGGGAGCGGCTGCGCCTCCGCGGAGCGCTGCGGCGCGAGCGAATCGCAGAGCGCGACGCGCGCGAGCGCGTGCCCCGGCGCGCGCAGGCCGAGGCGCACCTGCGCGCCGAG
>Ga0187893_10011401_pt1 | contig 12921 bp, 9 predicted proteins | sample MA1701074metaG_FD_139574 | JGI IMG/M metagenome (GOLD analysis project Ga0187893, IMG submission 139574) | White microbial mat communities from a basaltic lava cave in the Kipuka Kanohina Cave System on the Island of Hawaii, USA - MA170107-4 metaG ...
CAGGCACTCCATCGAGTGTGCTCTCCTACTATTGCGTCATACGAACAGCTAAAGCAACTCGGCAGTGTACTGCGCATCAGATGGCGAGACGTCATTGTTTCACCGCGAGCTTGCTCGATTCAAACTCGCCGACGCTGACTCCGAACGCATTCGCGAGGTCTGTCCTTTCATGGAAGACGCCGTCGCACTTGCCGATCACACTTATTAGCCCCACTCGCGCGCTGTTCGTCTGCCTGGCGTTGCTCGGCTCTGCCGCTGCGATCTGCGCCGAGGCTCAAGTCCCGCAACGGGATCGGCGATTGGTATTCGGTCTAATGCTCGACGGCTACGCCACTGATCACCCAAGAGGCGGAATCGCCGGCAGCGGTGTGGGCATCGGGTATGAACACGGTATCTCGCGAACGGCGTCGCTGCGCGCGGTCGTCAGCGTGATGAGCAGCTTCGCCTTCGCAGATGATGTCTCCATCTGCTATGGCACATCACAGGGTGACTGCATGCCGGATGCGCACTTCGCGCACCGCCTGTGGGGTCTGGAGGCCCTCGCGCTCGTTAGGCCGCTCGTAAAGGCGCCCATTCGTGTGATTGTTGGGCCAGGGCTTCTGTGGCCGGTCGGCGCCCGCGTGGCGGTGAGCAACGCGCGGTCCATCGATACCACGTTAGGCGGGCCCCGTGCCACGCTCCGTGTAGGCACGGAGTTGACGTTAGGGAGCAGCCCCAATGCGCCGCTGCTTCACTGGAGCCGAGTCGCGCCGTCCGCCCGCATCCTCTCGATGACGCGTTTTTGGACCGTCGGCCTGGTGCTCAGACCTTAGGCTCGCCACTCGGATTGGCTCCACACTCGCGCGCAAGGTTGCGACATCGGTCTGCGGCAAGCGCGGCAGCGAGCTAGCTTACCCTCAGGTTGTCACGCCGGGACCGCTATGGCATCCCCTGCCTTTGATTTCAGCCACCTAACGCCCTGAAGAACGAATCCGATTGGCCGAAGACCTCTGGAACAGTCTCGAGCCGGACGTTCCCCTAACGGACGCCCAAGCGGAGGAGCTGGAGCGCCGTCGCGCGCTACACGACGCCGATCCTGATAGGGGCCGTCCGTGGCGCGATGTTATCGACGAGGCTAAGCGCCGCGGGCGGTGACGCAGCCGCTAGTTATCGAGCCCGAGGCGCAAGCGGAGTTTGCCGAGGCGGTGCGGTGGTACGATGAACGTCGTCCTGGGCTCGGGACGGAATTAGCACGAACAATAGGTGCGGCATTGGCGGACATTGAGCGGGCGCCACTGCGATTCCCACCCGTGCTGGGAGATATCCGCCGCGCGGTCCTCAAGCGATTCCCGTACACGATCTACTTCATGTCGATCCCGAGCGTGTCGCGGTGATCGCAATCTTTCATGGGCGGGCGATCCTACCCGCTGGCAAAACGCGTCGCTGACCTGCGTCACTCCGCGCGCATCGCGATCGAAGGGCTCACGCGCGTAGCGCTTCGCGCCGGTAGCCAACCGGCGAGCAGGCTTACACATCCGAAAAGAAGCGCGGTGCCCAGGAAGCTGAGCGGGTCTGTCGCACTTAGACCTGCGACGAGGAACACAGCGAGCGGCTTCGTTGCTATGGCCGCGATGCCGAGTCCCAGCGCAACGCCAAGGCCGACAACAACGGCGACATCCCGGGCGACAAGTGACAGAATCCTCCCGCGCGTCGCACCTAACGCGCTGCGGATCGCGATCTCCTTGATGCGACGGCTCACGTTGTACGCCACGATGGCATAGAGCCCGAAGGCAGCCAGGACCAGTCCAAGCGCCCCTAACGAGCCAAGCATCACCGCGCCGATTCTACTCGGCAGGAGCGCAAACATCAGGGCGCTCCGCATCGGCTCGACCTGGACCGCGACGGATGGATCCAGCTCGCCGACTGCCCGGCGTACGGGTGCTATGAGCGCGTCTGGATTGCCGGCGGTACGCACAATGACAAACGCCAGGCTGAGCGCGCCCGAGCGCTGTTCGACCGGATAGTACAGCGCGCCGCGCTGGTCTTCGCCTAACGTGTAGTACTTGCTGTTGCCGACGACGCCGACGACCTCCACGCCAGGGTCCGCCGAATCGCTCGCGACGATGCGGATGCGGCTTCCGATCGGCGACTCACTCTGGAAGTACCTGCGCGCGAACTCTTCGTTGATGATCACGACTTTAGGTGTACCTGCGCGGTCAGAGGGCAAGAAATCGCGCCCCTGCGTCACGCGGATGCCCATTGTGCCGAAGTACCCAGGGCCAAGGCGGTTCTCGACGTATTCGATGTGAGTTCGCTCCGTCTGGTCGCCGAGGATGGCGAAGCGACCCGCGTGCGGCCCGGCTTGCGACGTCAGCGGAATCGCGCTCGAGATGGCGGCGCTTTGAACGCCCGGAATGACCACCAGGCGCTGGATGGTACGCTGAAGCAGGCTAAGGTTGTCTGCAGCGGATTGGCGCTGCGGGAAGACGATCTGCGTCACGAGCGTTCGCTCGACGTCGAATCCGGGGTTGGTCAACTCACTCTGCGTCAGGTTGCGCACGAAGAGCAGGGAAGTGACGAGCAGCAGCGTCGAGAACGTAACCTGCGACGCCAGCAAGAGCACACGCGGCGTGATCTTGCGCTGCACATAACGCGGCTCCTCGACCTTGAGAGCGGATGTAAGTGAGCGTCGCATGGTGCCGATCGCTGGCAGGAGCCCGCAGAACAGCATGCTAAGGATGAGGACTCCAACTGCCCAAGCAAGGACGGGGAGATCAGTCGTTAGGTGGATCTTAATAGGGATTGGGACCGGGACATGTACGCTGTTTGCGACGCGCATCAACGCCGCGCTCAAGAGAAGTCCACCCCCTGTGCCGATGAGCGCGAGCCAGAACACTTCGCCTGTCTGTTGCATCACTACGACGCGCCAGGCCGTGCCGCCGATCGCGAGGCGGATCGCTGTCTCGCGACGCCTCTCTGCTGCACGTGCGACAAGCAATCCTGCGACATTGGCGCACGCGATGAGCAGGACGAGCAGCGCGACAAGGCCGAGCATTGCGATGAAGAGGCTGATAACGTTGACCATCTTGCCGCTGCCGAGTCCACCGACGGGCGAGAATCCCTGCACGCCCGCATAGAGCGAGTCGCCAGCGATTCTGCCTAACCGACGATCCGCGGCGTCGACGGCTGCGCGGCCCTGCTCGAGGGTTTGGCTAGGCTTGAGGCGGCCGACGAGTGCGAGGACGTTGAATTGCGTGTCCGCGATCGCCGGCATGTTGGAGCGATTGAGCGCAAGGTAGACGCCTGGCGAGAGCGCGAAGCCGGCGACGCTGCGCAGTCCTGGCGCGAGTACGCCAAGGACTGTGTATCCCTCGCCATCGAAAAGGAGAGTTCGTCCAACTATGGCCGAATCGCCGCCGAGGTTTTGTTGCCAAAACGCGTGCGTGATGACGGCGAGTCGTGGCTGCAGCTCGGCGCGCGCTTCGCTTTCGCTGAAGGTGCGGCCTAACGTGGTCGGGACGCCTGTGACGTCGAAGAAGTTGCCCGTCACGATCATAGGCGTTACCGAGACAGCGGCATAGCCGCCGAACCAGTTGAGCTGTCGTTCGAACGAGTAGCCCGCGATGCGCTGGAGCGCACCGCTCTCGTCGAGGTCGCGCCAGCGTTGATAGGTGGCGTGACTTCCGTGGCTCACCTGCATCGACACCAGCGTTTCAGGTTGCCTAACGCCCGGTACTGAGAAGAGCAGTTCGCGCGCGAGGCTGAAGACGGCGATGTTCCCGCCCGCGCCGAGTGCGATGGAGATGGCAGCGGTGACGAGGAGCATCGGTGAGTGGAGGAGTCCGCGCAGTGAGTAGCGCAGGTCGCGCAGGAGGTTTTCGATCATGGTGGTGCCGCGCGTGTCGCGCGATTGTTCCTTAGTGACGCTGACGTTGCCGAAGGCTCGTAAGGCGGCGTAGCGCGCGTCGCGCGGGGACATGCCGCGGGCGACGTTCTCTTCGGTCAGGTGTTCGAGGTGGTCTTGTAGCTCGCGGTCCAGCTCATCGTCGACGCGTTTCGCTTTGAAGAGCGAACGGAGTCGCAGGCGGATCACGTCGAGCTGGCGGAACATCGTTCAGCGCATTTCGTTAGGCTACGCGTTTTTCAGGGCGAGCTTGATCGCGGCGGAGAGGCGATCCCACTGCGAGACTTCGTGCTTCAGTTGTTTTTTGCCCGCGGCGGTGATGACGTAGAACTTGGCTTCGCGGCCGGTTTCGCTGGTGCGCCATGCGCCGCGGATGAGGCCTTGTTGTTCGAGGCGGTGGAGGGCCGGGTAGAGCGATCCTTGCTTGACTTGAAGCACTTCGCCTGAAACGGACTGTATGCGTTTCGCGATCGCCCAGCCGTGACGCGGCTCCGTGGCGAGCGACTTGAGGATCAAGACGTCCAGCGTGCCCTGAATAAGATCCGACGGCTTCACGGAAAATGGGGTATAGAGATAATCTACAACGATGCCTCGATTATCTATAAACCCATTGGCTACGGCACGCAAGACCGGAGTGATCACGGCGACGGCGAGCGCGCCCTTACGCGCGAGAGACGGCCTCCGCGCGCGCGATGATGCCTAACGTGGAACTACACCTCCTCCGCCGGCGGCACGCGGGACTCGGCGCAAGCCGTCAGTTACAGCGTCGTCGGCACCGCGTCGTAGCTGTCGAGGAGCGTTTCGGCTGCGGGAGGCGTAGTGCTGCCCTCGCCGATGCGGCCTTCCAGAAACAGTTCGACGACCCTGGCATCGAAGTGAGTCCCCGACAGCTCGCGGATGTGCTCGCGCACGCGGTCGACGGTCCACGCGGCGCGATACGGGCGGTCCGACCGCAGCGCATCCCACACATCGACGACGGCGAAGAGGCGTGCGGAGAGCGGGATCTGCTCGCCGCGCAGCCCGCGGGGATAGCCCGTACCCTCCCACTTCTCGTGACAGTAGGGGATGTCCAGGGCCGGTCGCAGGTGCGCCATCGGGGCCGCATTATGAACTCGGCTACGGTCCCCGCGTAGAGCGCTGCACCACTGGAATTCAACGCCATTGATATTGCGCTGTTCTGTGCGTCGCGTTAGGCAACCGCTTGCGCGCCAGTTCCTCGACCTGACGACACTCCTGCAGCACCGTGTCCGGCTGCAGCTCGACGGCGTCAGGCTCGTGCGCCTTCCACCAGAACTGCTACAAGCACTGGTGGCAGGAGACGAACAGCGACTTTGTCAGGGATGGCGCCACTGCGCAGGAAAGTACGACCGGCAACGCTTTCGGTGCGAGTCCTGCCGACGCCCGGATCAGGTGTCACGCCCAGTCTCTGCATCGTACGTTGGGCTTGGGTCTGCAAACGCTCTCACCGAGGCGAATCCCCCATCGCGAGTGCGCGATTGCTGTGACGAGGAAACTATGCGCCCCAATTGCACGATAGCCGTTCTGAGTCTTCTCGCCTTGGCTGTTTTGGAGGCCAAAGCTCAGCCACGCTCACCCGAGGGAGAGTTGCGGCGGGCGATGTTCGGCGCTCAGCTCGCCGAAGTGATCAGCGACGTTCGCGAGCGCCAAAGATCGCAGAAAACGGCGGAGTCACACTCGTCCAGATTTTCCCAGGCACGTCTGCCGCGGACGCCCAATTCAAAGCCGGTGATGTGCTGCTGGCAATTGACGGGACGCCTAACGGGCATCCCATGTTCCTCGACCGGATGACAAAAGCTCGTGCAGGAGATGTGCTCAGCCTCGATTTCGTCTGCGACGGCGTTAGGCGCGAACAGCGCATAACGATGAGAGAGATGCCGCGCGAAAGGGCGAAGGCTACGACGTCATCTATGGCTCGGTGACCAGTCACGGCGCGCGCCTGCGGACAATCATTACCCGTCCAAACGCCTGCTCCAAGGCGGTCACACATGCTTCGCAATCGACACGCCGGTGGGACATCCCGCGGCCTTCACATGGATCGCCAGCGATCTCACTCAGCATGGCTACGTCACGTTGCGCGTCGAGCGCCCCGGCTGCTGCGACAGCGAAGGCGGACCTCTGTCGTGACGTAAGGCTCGGGTCGCGAGTCGATGGCTACAAGTCAGCGCTGCAGGCGCTCGAGCAGTTCGACTTCGTCGACGCCGACAGCGTCTTTCTCGTCGGACACAGCATGGGCGGAATGTTTGCCCCGCTCATCGCCGTCGAGCTGGCTGTTAAGGGGATCGCTGTCTACGGCTCCGGCGCGGGAACGTGGTTCGAAGCCGTCTTCGAACAGCGCCGGCGACTCGCTTCGTTAGACGGGACGAAGCCTAACGAGATAGATCGCGAGATCCTGGACCAGGCGCGCTTTTGGTCCGCACTGCTCATCGGAAGGAAAATGCCGCGCGAAATCCTAGGGGCGCATCCGGAGCTGCAGGAAGTTGATGGGTCGTGGAGGACAAGTACGTAGGCGATCGTCACTACACGTTCCACTCACGAAGTCGCCGACAAGAACTTCACGGCCGCGTGGACCAAAGTCGCGGCGACTCGGCTGCTGACAAGCACGGCGGCGAAAGCGATGCACCCGCGCGTCCTAACGATATGGGGAGCGTCGGATTGGTTCGTCGATCGCGCGAGCAGCGCGTGGATCGGGGATAGGCTGCCCCGCCCATCCGGCACCTTGGCGTGCAAAAATGCGACATCGCCGCGCTGTGCCTACAACCGCGAACCACTGGTCGCTAGCTTGGAAAAGCCTCACCTTCGGACACGGTCCGAGGCTCCTCTGCTCAAGAGATACTAGCTCATAATCGAGCGCACGCACGTCATTCACAGCGACCCCCGGATCCTGAGCGGCACTCCAGTCTTCGTCGGTACCAGAGTGCCTGCCCAGACGCTGTTCGACTATCTGGAGGGCGGCGAAACCCTCGACGAGTTCCTGCGCCAATTCCCATCAGTCACGCGTGAGCAAGCTGTTGCGGCTCTAGACTTGGCTCGTGATTCGCTCCTGGCTCGGCACGTGACCGGTGCCCGTACTCCTTGACGAAAATCTGCCAATTGAGCTGGCCGCGGAATTTTCGGGCCACGAAGTAGACACCGTTGTGGGAATTGGCTGGAGCGGCCTAACGAACGGCGAACTTCTTGGACGAGCAGCTGGCACCTACGACGCGTTCGTAACTATGGACCGCAATCTCGAGCATCAGCAGGCGATCTCGCGGCTCCCGTTCGCCGTGATTCTTATTGTCGCGCCGAGCAATCGAAGGCGCGATCTAAGGCCCGTGGTCCATAGACTTCAGGATGCTCTTAAAGCAACTCGGCCGAGCGCGTTCATCCGGGTCGGCAGATAACCGCGAACAAGAATGATCCATCCGACCACGCCGAAAGCCCAGGCTCAGGACACGCTTCAGCGTCTTCCAGAGTCCGCGTCGTGGGACGACGTGATGTACGCACTGCTGGTACGCGAGAGGCTAGAGGCTGGCCTTGCTGACATCGCCGCCGAGCGCACGTTCTCGCACGAAGAGGTCGTCGAGAGGTTAAGATGGCAGTTTCGGCAAGGACCGAAGTAGCTCAGCCGGGCTCTGCTCGAGTCACGCGAGAAACTTAGCCGAGCTCATTGGCCGACCCGAGCACGAACAACATCGGTTGTTTCGTTAGGCGAACAACGAACGAATCCGCTCGTTTGCGCTTGGAGCGCCATTCGTTTGGTGTCATGACAGTCGGGTTTACCGGCCGCCCAAGCGCTCGTTCGACAGGTGCCAGGCCGCAGACGAGAGCCGCGCTTGAGGTTCTGCAGCGCGGTGAGATAATTCACGTTCGGTAGCGAGTTGCTCAGCGCCCCGTTGTGATGATCCTCGTTGACTACCGGCGTATCATTACTGGTCGGCAAGCGTCGTGATCTTTGCGGGCATCGTGCGACGTTCATACGAGGGCAGCGGGCGTTTAGTGAGCGCCACGCACGGTGACTCAGTTCAGCAACCAGAACTCGCCGCTCAGCCATCGTCCCGCCGACGCGTGCATCGCCAGTCGCATCGCGCGAAGCGGCACCAAGCGCCCGTCATCGCTCGCCGATCGCGCTTCGTAGAGTGAAATCAAGTGGCGGATCGCGGCGATCAGCGCATGCCATTGACTCGGCAACGGCGTTCAACTTACCTCAGCGGCTGCGCACGCCGCACCGGTTTGATTCTGGCGGCGTTCTTTCGTGACGAAGTTTCTGGCGGAGGTCCTATGATCGATGAAATGGGAATCTTTCGGACGACAGTCGAGCTCGCGCCTTTGCACGATCACAGCAAACGGCGCGAGCTGCGCGACGTGATGGTAGACACGGGAAGCGAATACACGTGGGTTCCGCGCGAGCTGCTCGATGAGCTGGGCATAAAGCCGTCTCGCACCGAGCGGTTTGAATCGGCTGACGGTCGCATAATCGAACGCGAAATCGGGTTCGCGCTGGTGTTCACCGCGGGGCGCGCGAGCCCGACCATTGTGACGTTCGCTGGCGAAGGGGACATGGTGCTGCTCGGTGCTCTCGCACTCGAGGGAATGAATCTGCGCGTCGATCTCGCCCGCCGAGAGTTGGTTCCGGCGGGACCCGTACCCGTGGCAATAACTAAAGCTGCATGACGCGAGTGTTGTTGAGAGGATTACGCACCTAACGGGCGTTCCCGAATCGGTTCAGCGGGCGCGGTTGAGGTTAGGGGTTAGCTCGGTGCCTAACGGCACCTTGAAATGACGATACGCTGACGGTCATACGTCACTTTGGTGGCCCTATTGAAACCGCCATCTGCACAAGCGACCTGACTGGTGGGATTGGGAGCTGGAGCTGCATCCGCACATCTACAAACGTATGGTCGATCGTGACTTCACAGAAATCGACCTCCGAAGTATGCTCCAAGCCACGACTCGACTTCGTCGGGACATCGAACGCGGACGTTGGGTCGCCATCACTCGCCTTGGAGCGGACCGCTGGGAAGTCGTCCTGGAGCCGGATCAGGCAGAAGAACGAGTCGTCGTGATCCGCTTAGCCAGTCGCACCATGACCGATAGCAATTCTTCGTATCTCGAGGTCACGTTTCGCCACGGTCGAGCGCTGGCGCGTACTTGTTCCTGCCGCGGCACGAGCACGATCGAAGCGCCAAATCGCGGCGTGTTGAGCCAGGGCTCGTCATCGACTTTTCACGTGATGGACGTCCTATCGGCATCGAGATCACTGCACCGAGCCGAGTGACCCTAACGGCGATCAACGGCGTCCTGCGATCACTCGGCGCGGCAACGCTCACTCGCGCCGACCTCGCCCCACAGCGCGCTGCGTAGGCGGTCGCGTCGTTTCGCACGACGAGATAGAGGCGCCGTACCGTGCGAACATCCTGCCACCTAACGTGGGTGTCGGAGTAGGAGGTCTGCCCACCCTAACCGCGATGGCGGTGTGAACGCGAGAGTGATACCAGTCACCCTGTCCTTCCATCTCTTCGCCTTCTTTGCCCCAGCCGCAGAGTTACGCCGCAGAGTGGCGACGAATCGGGGAAGAGAACCCAACACTGCCACAAACGCCTCGAACTGTTTCGACTGGACCCCTCCGCCGGGCGTGTTGAGAGCCGTCAGCATCGGGTAAGCTGCCGGCCCTGCGATCTCCCATTTCGTATCGCGGATCTCGCGGCGCATGTGCGGCGGCACTTCGCGCGCAGGACTGAAGCTCAGGGAGAGCACGGCGCCACGAGCCCCGAACATCGCGCGCTCGGTGTGCTGCAGGAAGTGGAGCAGCAGGAGATCGTCAGCGTCCGCATAGAGCGCGAGGCCGCATTCCTTCCCCGCGGTCCCCATGATGACGGCGTGCAACTCGACGCCGTCCGCAAGCGTCGCCGCGACCGGCTCATTATCGGCGAAGACATCCCATGGCTGGGCGCGATAATACGCAGCCGCGACTCGGAAAAGCTTCCCGACATCCTCGCGGGAGAATCCCCACGCGGCCCACGTCTCTGGGAACGACACGAGGGGCACGTCCTCTACGCCTGAAATGTAGAAGAGCAGCGCCTTCGCTGCCTCGACGGTGTCCGGCAGCTCTCGCTCCGTGTGTATCCCGATGCCACGCCGTCGCATCCGCGACCGCAGCGCGCGGGCGACTGACACATGCCTAACGTGGATGCGTCGCGGAGTACGGCCCGCATTGGCGATGGCTGCGTCCAGCTCTTTGGCCAGGATGCGCGCCAGCTCGGCCTGCTCGGCGGGTGGCCGATTGAGCACGTTGGCGTACACGATGCGATCGCCGGAGACGACCAACGTGATCGCCGCGCGCGCCGCGGGATCGTTCGTGAAGCGAGCCGGCACAGGTACCGCTTCTATGTCCCAGTCATCGCTGAGTGTCGAGCGCCAGTCGTCCTCGTCGCCAGAGGCTTTCCGCCGCGCCCGCTGGCCACCTGGAATGACCCGCAAGCCGTGCAGCGGCAGTTTCAGGCTCGCATCTGGCACCGCTGCGCTGCCAGAAACGCCATGGTCGGATGACTTCATGTAAGGTGTACGTGCGCGGGGCTGTCGACGCTATTGTCATCGCTCGCCGATCGCGCTTGAAAAGCTCAGGCCGCTAACGACACCTCGAGGTGGCTAGTCGTTAACCAGATGGGTCGAGGGGAAGCGCGCAAAAGCACCCATCACCACACTGTCGTGGATGCGATAACGTTCCAGCGACTCTGCTAGGATGCGAACCCCGCGGCGAGTTGCCAATGCGCGCCACTTTCAGTCGCCGAGCTGCCATGTAATTACCGTAATTGCGACCCGCGGAGTCGTCAACGGCACTACGCGCACGCAGTCATCCCTCGCCCGCTCGCAGAAAAAGTGAACAGTGCCTCGGCGCAATTCGCTAGCGCCGCGCGTGCGCTCGGGATGACGGCTGGCGGACGCTGCTCGGTTAGAGTGCGCGCCTACTGCCTTCCTCACGTCCCATGCGCAACCGGCGAATCGCGCAGCTCAGGTCTGGCGTATAGTACGCCAATGGCGTACCTATATGCCAAGTCCGACCAGGGTGACCTATCTCCCGCTCAAATCAAGATCATCGCTCGCGTGGTCCAATAGGAGTTCAAATGAAGGATGCTGCGTTCGCAGAATTGCTTGAGAGTGCTCGACAGGCTGGTCGCATCCGCCGCGGCAAATTGAAGCCCGGTCGAGTTACGACCTTCAAACCGGCCGATGTTCGCGCAGTGCGCGCCAGGCTGGGAAAATCCCAGGTGGAGTTTGCCATGCTGATCGGCGTCAGCGTCGCCACGCTGCGCAATTGGGAGCAAGGTCGCCGGACTCCGGAAGGACCGGCGTTAGCGCTGCTGCGCGTTGCCGACAGAAACCCCCGCGCCGTGATCGAGGCGCTGCACTCGGCGCGGGATCGTGGAGCTGCCTAACGCTTGGTTGCCGACGCCTTCGAACGCGAACGCGCGGGCCGCCTCTCACGGCGGAGGTGGTCGACCAGCGCGCGAAGCGCAGGCGAAGCGTGGCGCCGCTGCGGATAGTACAGATAAAAGCCCGGGAACGGCGTAGAAAACTCCTCGAGCACCGCCACCAGCTCGCCGCGCGCCAAATCGTCACGCACCTGACTCTCATAGCTCATCGTTAGGCCCACGCCCGCGCGGACGAGGCGGATCATCAGCGCAGGGTCGGTGGTGAGCACGCGCGCACGGACTGCCACAGAAAACTCGCGCCTGCCTTCAGTGAACTCCCAGCGATACGGCCGCGCCTCCGCCGTCGCATGCCAGTTGATGCAATCGTGCGCAACGAGGTCGCGCGGGTGCTTGGGCCGGCGTCGCCGCGCGAAGTACGACGGGGCGCCGACGACCACGAGCCGAATTTCCCCCGTCACCGGCACGGCGACCATGTCTCGCTCGATTACCTCGCCGAGCTGAATCCCGGCGTCGTACCCCTCGGCAACGATGTCCACGGCCGCGCCGCTCACCGCGACGTCGAGATCGACATGCGGATGTGCGTCCAGGAAGCTGGCGAAGAGCGGTGCCGCGAGCACGGCGTCGACCGAGCTCGACGCATGAATGCGCAGCGTGCCGCGCGGCTCGCTCGTCATCTCGCCTAACGCGGCGACAGCCGCGCGCACATCGTCCAAGGCCGGACGGACAGCGGCGTACAGCCGCTCGCCTGCCGCCGTTAGGCGCACGCTACGTGTCGTGCGCTGCATGAGCGCGACCCCGAGCCGCTCCTCGAGCCGCCGCAATGCCTGACTCACAGCGGACGCACTGACGCCGAGCCGCTCACCGGCGGCGCGAAAGCCTTTGGCCTCAGCTACGGCAATGAACACCGACATCCTGTCCAAGTCGTCGGTCATTGTGAAGTGATGCTTAACGGCTTGTGCAGCACCGTCAAGTAGATCGGAGGAATCGGACAACCTTTATTCATCCGAGAGCGGCGCCACTTCGGATTACCGCTCGCACATCACGGAGCCACCATGAAGGGAGCGGTTCTGTACGGTCCGCGCGACATGCGTTTCGAGCAACGCAATGACCCCACGATCATCGAACCGACCGACGCAATCATTAGACTCTCGGCGACCTGCATATGCGGGTCCGACTTGTGGCCCTATCGCGGGATCCAGCCGATCACCGAGGCGACGCCGATGGGTCACGAGTATTGCGGCATTGTCGAGGAAGTCGGGAGCGCCGTTAGGTCGATCAAGCGCGGCCAGTTCGTGATCGGCTCGTTCTTCGCGTCCGACAACAGCTGTCCTCACTGCAATCACGGCTACCAGACGTCTTGCGAGCAACGCGAGGTCGTAGTTGGCGCGCAGGCCCCGCTGCTGCGCGTCCCACTCGCCGACGGCACGCTCGTCGCGACGCCAGAGCCTCCGCCTAACGAGTTGATTCCGAGCCTGCTGTCGCTCTCTGACGTCATGGGCACAGGTTGGTTTGCCGCCGATGCGGCGAGGGTAAAACCAGGATCGACCATCGCCGTGGTAGGCGACGGTGCCGTCGGTCTTCTCGCCGTACTTTCTGCGAAGCTGATGG
>Ga0187893_10011402_pt1 | contig 12920 bp, 5 predicted proteins | sample MA1701074metaG_FD_139574 | JGI IMG/M metagenome (GOLD analysis project Ga0187893, IMG submission 139574) | White microbial mat communities from a basaltic lava cave in the Kipuka Kanohina Cave System on the Island of Hawaii, USA - MA170107-4 metaG ...
AGATCCCATAAATTGCGCCGTTCAGATTGTTTTTGTTTTTTTGTAAACCCGCTCATGTGGCCGCAGCATTCAAGCCATATATACCGCAGGAAATCATCAATATCTTCCATCGTAGCATTGCCGTCAACCCACAGGTTAAGAAAGTATGGGGCGCTTCCCCATTTGGGGTTTGTTGTTATTTTTACATGAAACGATACACCGGCCTTTCCCTCTTTGGCTTTTGCATTAAGATGTGTATTCAGGTGCCTGGTAATAGTTGTGTTGGTAAATTCTTTTTCGCAATAAAGGCATTTACCGTGGGAGGATGGTTTGGATGGCATGGTTTTATTTTTAAATTACCGTTATACAAATTTGTCCGCTAACAAATGAAATTCCGAATACGCAGCCTTATTTGCATGCCCTGTGCATCCGGTTTTTATAGATGTTTTTTTGTCATTTATTTTTTTCAGGTTCAGTATCATATTCATTTATTTTTGTGGATGGAAAGGAGATATTACCAAGGCGGTCAATTTCTATTTTGATGCATGTTGCTTGAATTAATATTGGTTCAAAGTTTCTATTTGAATCAAAAAGTTTTTTTGCTTCTTCTTTTTTTTCTTTTGCTTGAGATCCTGTTAGCTTTTTTGCTTCTTTATTCATTTCCTTTGCTTTCTTATCAATTAATAAAAAATCAATATAAGCTTTATTAAAAACGAACTGCGAACAATTATCCTTAGTGTCATATTCTTTAAGCCCCTTTTTTGGGATTTCTCTTTCTCGATGAATTTTAATTCCATCTTTTTCCTCTAAATCTATTGGGCGATACCAAATGGGAGTTGAAAAATTGTGGGGGGTGAAGAAACAGTAATCCCCTGTGAATTTTACTACCCTATAAATGCGTTTGGTTCTTTTTCTTTCTTTATCAAACCAGTATTTTTTATATTCTTCTTTTCCTGAATCAGAAGGAACAGAATGAAATTCATGTGCATCATTTTCATCAACTGGCAAATAAACTAATTCATCTTGTTGTAGAAGATAAAGCAATTCTGTATCCTCGGATTTTAATTTGTTACGAATTATATCTTCGACATATTTCAAACGATCAAAATAATTTTTAGGGAAATTAAAAGCAGTTTGTTTATTCATTCCGAATTTATTTGTAACCCATTTTACTGCATCAAAAAAAGTGATGCATTTATAAATTCGTTCATTTCCTTTTTGAAGAATGGCAAAGCAATAGTTGTCCCCAGTTTTAACATAATCAATTTGGCCGTTGATTCTTTCAATAGGCTGTAACCCGCCTGCAGAGTTGCCCGTCGCATACAAAACTTTTACTGCATTTATTTTTGGTAAGCCTTTTCCCTTTTTAGTTGGAAATTCTTTTCTGAAAGTAGTAAGGGCATCAATACCTTCATCTGAGAATGCAGTTTTACCGTTTAAACTTTCATTTAATTTCTTTTCAATTCCATTATCATTCAATTCCTCATAAAATTGCTTCACTCTTTCTGCGGTGATTAAAGTTTTATCACTTAAAAATGTTTCAGCAAGCATTTTCTTTTCTTCCTTGTTATTAAATAAATTGCTTTCCTTATCTTCTATAATTTCAAGAAAACAATAACGATGTAAATGGTCAAAAAGAAAGGCTCTGCTGTCTTCTCCAATTATATTATCTTCTATGAAAGATTTGATACTTTTCTTTTGCCCTAATTTTTCTAATGGGAAACGATAAATATTTTTTTCCGTTACTTGTATATCGGTTTTAGAAATTTTCTTCCCTTTTATATCTATTATTGGCTCATCAGACAATGTTTCTTTAGCATCTTCATTATTTTCACCGGAATCATTTATTCTTTGTTGAACTTGTTTTTTTATCTCTGCATCAATGATGAAATCAGCAAAATCAAAAGCTGATTTAATGTTTATAGTTTTTATTGCTGCATTTTTGTCTTCTTTTAAACCATAAAGCGTTTCCTGATGCAGTTTGCTTCTTATCTTTAAAATCAACTCATCTAATTTGCTTTTTGTTTTTTTATCATCTTTATTTTGAATTAGAATCCGTTGTTTGGGTTTGTGAGAAACAATAATAGTTTCAATATTTTCTTTTGCCTCTTTTACAAAACCTGGCCAGGGTAAATCAAATACCCTGTTGCTTTCCATTTCGCCAAGTATTTTTTCTTTTTCTTCCTTAGTTAGTTTTAGAAATGCCTGCATTGGGGTTTCCCCTTCATCTATCTTCAGGCTATCTTTTTTTTCTTCAACTGTTTTTTGTAAAAGTTGGTTCAGGTTGTTCAATTGAGTTATTTGCCCCTGAGATGTACATGCTATCACCAAAGCGTCAATTGCATGGTGGCGGTGGTCAAGGCGTTTGCTCCATTCCTTTATTATAAATACTTTTCTATAACCTCCGTTTTTATTTTCTACTTCTTTGCAATAAGCCCAATTTTCTTTACCCTCTGTAGTTAATTCACCCATTAATTCAAAACGTTCCCTGCTTATCTTTTTGAATGCATCATTCAAATGCCAATGTTCACGCAGGTAATCAGTAATACTCCCCGTGGTAGTTGTTACCCTTTGCAGCCCTACAATCTCAGCTAATTTTTCTCTCACTTTAATCGTGATGTATTGAGTATCTTTTTTCTGCCTTTCAACGAAATCTTCCGGTATCTCCTTCAGCAACAAATTATTTTTCTTCCTTCCTGAAAACTGCTTTCTAATAAATCTTTCATAATTTACTAAAGGAAGAATCCCATTTAGCCCCTTACATTGTTCAATAAATTCCAGAGCAGTTAAGTTGTCTTTCTTATCATTTACCCATTTTTCAGCGATCACAAGGTTTGTATTTGAATTATCAAAAAATCGTTGTTTGGGAATAATGTGTTCCTTGTTGTATTGTGAACCATCAAATAATTTGCACAATGGAATAGGTTGTCCTGTATACGGTGAAACCATGCCTTGCTCTTTCCAAAGTTTATATTTTAATATTTGCCCTGCTGTTGGTATTTGCGTGAATTCTCTACAGGACGAATTGCAGCCATCTGAAACACAATCATTTTTGGGTTTTACTTTTTTCCCGCCTTTTTCATATTCCAATAGCATGATTTCATAAGCAGCTTCTTTATTCATTTTTTCACCTTCTTTTGCTGCCTTAAATATTTTTTCTCTTTCCTCCGCATTATTTTTCAACTCCCGGGCTAACTCTACTCTTATTTCATTAAAAGGTGTTTTGTTATTTCCAAAGTATTGTTTCCATACAGATTTTACTAATTGCAGAGTTTCATTAACAATCTGTTCCACTACGGGGTTGCGAAGGGTTTCTTCTTTCCCGATTGGTTTTACATCGTGGTACTTTTCAATCAATTTATCCGGCTCTTTTGCTGTGTGCCTTCCATAAATAAGTTGGGCAGCAGCATATTCTTGCCAGCCACCTTTGTATAATGACTCATCTAACTCATAATATTCTTTTAAAAATTTTATCACCAACCCTTTTTCCCATTCTTTAATGTTTTCTCCATTGGTATTTTTAATTTCAACAGCCTTAAATTCTTTATCATCTTTAAATTGCTGGTAATAGTTTTCAAGTTTTGTGATTTCATTTTTGTATGTTTCGGAAAGTAACATTTTATCCTCAACAGGTTTCATTAAAGGAAGCAGGTTGTTGATGGCTTCTTTACTGAGGGAGCCGTATTGTCTTGAAAACTTATGTTGGGCTAATTTTAATGAAAGGCTCTTTATGTTTATTAAATTATCAGAAATTTTTCGTTCCAAAAATTCACGAATGGATTTAACCCTGTCATCATCTTCATCCATCTCATTGCCGATGCGTTCAAACATTTTGTCATGCAGAAAAATAAAATCTGTATTTTGATATATATTATAAAAATCTTCACTGAAAATTTGTTTAAAAACTTCCATACCTTTTTCTTTTCCTATTTCTTTTTTAAAGATGCTTTGAATAGTATAATAAGTTTCATTTCCTATCACGTATTTTTTATTATACCCTTTTACGAAATATTTTTTTTCTTCATTTTTGCCCTGCTGCTTCAAGCCTGTAGCTTTGATTATTCCATCGAATATAATTTGCTTTTGTTCAAATAATGTATTGTATAGTTTCAATTTTTGTTCTTGGGTTAGCAGTACCTTTTTATATTTTGGTGTGATACCTTCAGGTTGTTTTTCCTCAAGAAATATTTGATTGATTTGCTTCCAAAGCCTAAATTCCTGATATAAAGGATGGCTTTTTGGAATTACGGGTTTCGATTTTTCATATTGGCACTTTCCAATTAAATCTGGCTGTGGTTTTAATTGTCGCTGATAATAAATAATCTGTTTTGCTATTAAGTTATGTAAGCCTTCTTCATGTGTTAAAGTTGCAATACGGTATTTTTCCTGCTCTGAAATGAAGTTAAGTTTATTTTTACCTGTGCCTGGAAATATATACCAAACAAGTCTCTTTAATAATTCTTGATTAGATAATAACTGTTTGAATTGTTCATTGCATTCAGATTGCTTTTTCCAAATTGCTTCAAATTCCTGCTGGTAGCGTTTGCGAAGAATAACATTGTCTTTTAGACGGTAATAAGTATTTTTTTCTTCTTTTATTTTATCTAAAAAATAATGGCAAACATGATAGTTGCCTTTTCCTGTTGAATCTAATTCTGCAGCATCTTCTTTAATCTTTTTTCTTTCCGAAATAAGTTTTTCAATGGCTTCAAGATTCTTTTTCCAGTTCGTTTTGTATGGTAAGGCAAAATCAATTTTTTTTATACTTTCATCTTCATTGTAGTAAGTTGTTATTTCTAATTCAATTTCTTCACCAATTTTTATATCCTTAATTTTTTTTATGTCTTTGAGATAAAATTTACCTTTTCTCTCATCGTCTTTCAATGCTATATCATAAGCATATTTTTTGTGGCTTGTTTCCTGTGATATTTTACACCTGATAATTTTTGCTTTAAATTTTTCTGAAACGAGTGTGCTTTTCGCTTTATCATATTTTTTTGAAAAGCCCACTAACTCAAAAAAACCAAAAGTATCCTCTTGACTTTTTTTTATCATTTCCACTTCTATTTCGTCATCAGTTTTTAATTCTGCATAACATTTTCCTTTCAATTGCTCACCTGTTTCTGTATTTACTAATTCAACAGACCAGATTTTATTTTTCTTATCTGTTTCTTGAATTGGTTCTAATTCCTTTTCGATAATTACTGTTTCATACTTCTTTACGAAAGTATCTTCCCCTTTTACTTTTACATTTTGTTTTTCTTCATCGCCTCCACCATTGTATCCTCTCCTTTGATTGAATAAATAAAGTATTCTCCCAAGTTCTTTTAGTGTAACAGGTTGCTCTAAAGCTCGTGTTCTAAGTTCTAATAAATATTCAGCTTCATCTTTCTTGTATTTTAATTTCCCATTTTCATTTTTATATTTTTCTTCATCTTTTCTGCCTTCCAAATTTCTAATAAAAAGAGATTGCAACTTTTCCGGTGCCGGTAAAAAATTTAAAATTTTTTCCTTATATCCGTTTTCATTTTTTTTCTCATATCCAATTTTGAAAAAATCAGGCAGCATATCTAATTCATATAGTACATAAATCAGTTTATTTCTTCTCAATTTATAGCGATGATTTCCACGCCTTGACTGTCTGGTAATTCTTCTGTCCGCAGCACGGGTAAGCTTTTTACCAGATTCAAAATTTCCTTTATCATCACCAAGTGGAATAATCCTGCTTCCGATTCCAATTATTTCGTCTTTCTCATTTTCGTTTTCGGCTCTTTGTATTAAAGCCCAACCAATAGAATTTGTTCCGATGTCTAATCCCAAAATATTTTTCATTTTGATTTTTATTTAATCATTTAAATAGTTACTTTTATTTTATTGAAAGCAAATCACAATAAGGATTATTCCGTTGTGAATTTTTAAAAAGCGGCGCAAGTCGCTTTTTTATTTCTATTCTTTCCTTATTACTATAAATATTTCTTTCCTTCATTTCGCAATGTCAGGATTTATTATTTGTATAGAGACCATAGTGTAGCATTCACGGGCAAGGGTTCTTATTGGCGTGGAAATATACTGATAATCTAAAGTACAGATTTTCTTTTAAATATACGGTTGGGGCAAAAATTTTTTGTTGTGGTCGGCTGTGGTAAGATTGCTTCATCCCGGTGGCTTATGCACAGAACTTTTATCGGGATTCGCAATGACGGTTGACCGGAGCAATAATGTTCTCCATTGTTGAGTAGTATTCAGAACGCACAAGTGTGCGACGCAACCCCGGCCCAATAGCAGCAAATAAGCCAGGTACATAAATACAAATCAACTCATCAACTCATCAACTCATCAACTTTATCAACCCTGTTTACTTTTCTCCCTTCTCCTCAATCAACTCTTTCACCTTCTTCATCTTGGGGTCAGCACCATTTTTTATATCCGCAGATGATGGCGGCACATAAATATCCGGCGCTATGCCTTTGCCGTTCTTTGTTTGTGTGCTGTCAAATACAAGGCGGTATAATGGAAGCACTACACGCACTTTACTGTTGGGCAAAATAATATCAGGAAGATGCACGGCGCTTGTGCCATAATTGCCACCACCTGTTTCTTCGCCAATAACAGTTACATTCTGCTGGCCTTTTAACTGCAGCACAAACATGGCCGCAGCAGAAAAAGTATAACCACCCTGTATAATATAAACCTGTTTATTGTAATGGTTTTTACTGAAGGGTTTGTATTTGTGCTGCTCTAATTGTTTGAAATGAAATTTGCCATCCTGCTTTTTCGAAGCGGTAAAAAGCATGGCCATGCGGTAGGGCAAAGAAGGATGTATGTAATTGCCATAAGAAAAGCCCCGGTTAATGGCAGCAACGGTATCTGCCGTATGAAAGGATTTGTCTTTTAAACAGCGTGTAAGCAAGACACTCATATTAATATTTCCACCGCTGTTTTCCCGCAGGTCAATAACAAGGTTGCTTATTTTGTTTTGCTGCAGCTCTTTAAAACTCTCTTTAAAAAAATGGCGCAGCCTGCCGCCGCTAAATGTTGCCAAACGCATGTACGCAAGATGATTTGCAGAATCATAGATCATGCTGCGTTTGGAAGCAAGTATCATTTTCTTTATTTCTTTGCGGGTTGGCTTAGGCGCTTGCACAGCCGGTGTTTTTTTTCTTTGTTTGCCGGTATCAGCAGCAGGCTTGTTGAGTTGTACATAAGTTTGTTTTTCTGTACCACTGCTGTCAATATAGCGAATGGCAAACGAATCTTTCAAAGGAAATGCATAACTGTAATACTGCGGAAAATTAAAACTAACAGCCTGGCTTTTGAAATTATTGCCATCGCCGTCTGTACTTATAAAACGAAACATGGAATCGAGCAATGCACGGTTGCTGTAATTTTCTATGGATGTTATTACTGTACCGCGTTTAAACAAAGTGTCCTGCCTGTTCAGGCTGCCAAGAAAAACCAGTGAGTCGCTCCATGTTTTTATCAGCAATGGAAAACGTGCTGTTTTATGTGTGGCTGTATAATCGTTGTAAGCTTTTGATGAGCGCACAGAGGTATGGCCGCATTTAATGGTTGAAACAAGCCATGCTGTTTTAGCTTTGAACTGGTTTTCGGTAAGTGAATCATTGATGCTTTGCATTACTTTGCTGAAATAAAAATCCACACTGTCTTTTGGTGTGTACCAGTAAAGGCTGGGGTGATTGGCTTCGAGTATTTTTTTTAAGAGTGAAAGGTCTTCCTTCAGTTTTGATGCGGGTATTTTTGCTGCCGGATTATAGGAGCTGTGTTTGGTAGCAGCGCAACTTGTTAATAAAAAAAGTATGCAGATAAAATATGCAGGTGAAGTAAATTTTTTGGTTACGGGCATTTGTATTTTATAGCATCGTTCCTTGCGTCGCACTCTTGTGCTGATGGAATGTGTGTCAGCGGTGCGAAGCATTTGCCTGCATCCCGAACTTGCTTCGGGAACGTTCATCTGTGTATCATTTGGCATCTAAAACGATTGCTGTATTTGTATTGTTGTACCATGCTTTATAACTGGAATATCGCATTGTTATGAATGCGGGTAGCAATGTTAAATCATAACGGGATCCAAAAGTCCCCCTTCAGGGGGATTTAGGGGGCAAACGCATTCCATCCCTGTGCGGTTATATCGAATGAATTGCCGCCTTTGCTTAAGAACTTACAGCCTTCTTCCTGGTCTGCCATATAACCGATAACTGCAATTTCTTCATTCAGGGTTATCTTATCATAATCTTCCTGCTTCAGTGTAAAGATCAGTTCATAATCTTCCCCGCCATTCAATGCACATACGGTAGGGTCGAGGCCAAATTTAAATGCGGCCTGTCTTGCCGGCTCAGCAACAGGTAATTTTTCTTCGTATAAACGGCAGCCAAGATTGCTTTGTTTGCAGATATGCAATATTTCACTGCTGATGCCATCGCTTACATCCATCATGGCTGTTGGTACAATATTATTTTTTTCAAAGAACTCAATAATATCTTTTCTTGCTTCAGGTTTTAATAAACGGCCAACAATATAATCTTCGTTTTCAAGATCGGGCTGCACTTTTGGGTTCTCTAAGTAAATTTTCTTTTCCCTTTCTAATAAAGTAAGACCAAGAAATGCAGCGCCCAGATCACCGCTTACACAAATTAAATCTCCTTTATTGGCAGTACTTCTCTTCACAAACTTGTCAGGGGCCACTTCGCCCAGGGCCGTTACTGAAATAATAAATCCTTTTTGCGATGCGGATGTATCGCCGCCAATAAGATCAACATTATATTTTGCGCAGGCCGCGTATATCCCGTCATAAAATTCATCCAATGCTTCTACACTAAAACGGTTGCTGATGCCAATACTCATCGTGATGTGTGTTGGTGTGGCATTCATGGCATATACATCGCTCAGGTTTACAATTACGCTTTTGTAGCCAAGATGTTTCAGTGGCGTGTACATAAGGTCGAAGTGGATGCCTTCTATCAGCAGGTCTGTGGTAATAACGGTTTGTTTGCCAAAATGATCAATTACCGCCGCATCGTCTCCAACGCTTACAATGGTTGATGCGTTTTGTATTTCAAAATTTCTTGTAAGATGATCTATTAAACCAAATTCGCCAAGGGAGGATATTTCTGTTCTTGTTTCACTCATGAAGATTATTTTTTATTACGCTCTCTTGTTGCCATATATTCTGCAGAAGAACGGATTGCGACGCAACAGGTGATGCCATGAAAATATGAAAGCTGGTATCATAAATCTGCAATCTGCGATTAAAATTGTTTTTCATTATTTACAACAGCTATCAGCTCATCATGTATTTTTCCATTAGTGGCAATAATACCCGGCTGGTAAGGATTATAATAATTTCCCTTTAGATCTGTAACTTTTCCACCGGCTTCTTCCACTATCAAAAAACCGGCGGCGCTATCCCATGCCTGCAGTTTATGTTCATAGAATCCATCAAACCTGCCCGCTGCCACCCAGCAAAGATCAATAGCGGCACTGCCTAACCTGCGCACAGGAATGCCTGCACGTATAAGCCTGTCAAACACTTCCAGCGGGCCATTGGGCTGGTCTAAATAAGTATAAGGAAAGCCTGTTACGAGGCAACTGGTGGCAACATTGTCTTTATCGCTTACATGTATCTTTTTGTTGTTAAGCGTAGCTCCGTAGCTCCGCTGGGCAAAAAAGAATTCGTTCATAAAAGGATTGTGCACTGCGCCAAATATCATTTTCCCATCCTGCTCTATGCCAATTGATACGCAGCATATAGGAATCCCATTTGCAAAATTGATGGTGCCGTCTATGGGGTCTATTATCCATTTATAGTTGCTGTCCTGTATGATTTCGCCTGTTTCCTCACTCAAAATATAATGTTCGGGATAATCATTTTTAATGACTTCAAAAATTGCCTTTTCAGATGCATGGTCTGCTTCTGTTACCAGGTTGTTGATACCTTCTTTGTGTGATACAGTAAACTCGCCGTTGAAATACTGTTTTAATACGGCGGCCCCTGCTTCAGTAGCTTTTAGTAGTGTTTGTTTAAGCATGCGCAAAGATAAGTGAGATACAAATAAGGGTTTAAGCAGTGTTTATGCAAAAGGATTGATTTTACATTTGTAAACCAATCACAATATAACATCACAAAAATTTTTAATGTACCAACAAAGCATTTAACTACCTTTCCTGTTGTTAATACACCTTTACAGGATGCAGCTTTCTGTTATCATAGTCAGTTATAATGTAAAATATTTCCTGGAGCAATGTTTATGCGCTGTTGAGCAGGCGCTGAAAGGCATCAGGGCAGAGGTATTTGTAATTGATAACTGCTCCGCAGACGGAAGTGTTGAATATCTTCAGCAAAAACATTCAGGGGTAGAGTTTATTATCAATGAAAAGAATGAAGGCTTTGCCAGGGCAAATAATATTGCACTGAATAAATGCAGGGGAGAGTTTGTATTGTTTTTGAATCCTGATACCATTATTCCTGAAAATATACTGACTGAAGCGCTTGTTTTCTTTAAAACCAATGCAGATGCAGGTGCAGCAGGTGTGCGCATGCTGGATGGCCGGGGTGTTTTTCTGCCGGAAAGTAAACGGGCTTTTCCGTCTCCGCTGGTATCTTTTTGCAAACTCAGCGGCTTATCTGCTCTGTTTCCAAAATCTTCATTCTTTAACAGGTATGCGCTTGGTAATCTTGATGCGCATGCCATACATGAAGTGGATGTTTTATGCGGCGCATTTATGATGGTTAACAGGAGCCTGCTTCAAAAGTTAAATGGTTTTGATGAATCTTTTTTTATGTACGGTGAAGATATTGACCTCTCGTACCGCATACAAATGGCAGGCAAAAGGAATTACTATCTTGGTAACCTTGCAATAGTACATTTTAAGGGAGAAAGTACAGGCAATAACAAAAGCAGGCATACACGTATCTTCTATAATGCAATGAATGTTTTTGTTAAGAAATATTATACAGGCACGCGTGGGTTACTGCTGAAAATGTTGTTAAGAACAGGTATTTATATAAGGGCTGCTATAAGTTTTCTAAGTGTGCCGCTGCGTATATTTATACATGATATAAAGAACACATGGGCGGAGAAGCAAAGAAATATTTATCTTATAGGCGATATTGCCTCAACCGCCGAAGCAGAAAAAATTATGCTTAAACATAAACTGCAGAAATCTTTCAGGGGATCATTATTAATTGAAAAAAAAGAAGCATTTATGCCAACTGCCGGGTCAGATATCATTTTTTGTACCGGGCTGCTTTCTTTTGCTGAAACAATTGCTGTAATAAATCAATACCCCAAAAAAAATAATTACTTATGGCACGGGTTATATACCGGCAGCATTGTATGCAGTGCCAATAAAAAAGAGAATGGGATCGTTTACTCAATTGAAATTCCAAATAGCGAAACAAAAAATACCGGTGATGGATATAAGTTTATACCGGGTGACCATCTTCAATATGCTGACAGCGATAAGAACGCATAAGTGAGTGACACAACCGGTGTATCATAGTAATACCAAAGCCCGTTCAATAAGAAACTTTTACCACATAAAATAAATCACCTAAATTTAATAGCGGCTTTAATGTAGTTTCGCCAATTAAATTTTTCCAAACGCATGGCGTTATTCGATATACAGTTACCGATAAGTGTTGCAAGGGCATTGCGTCTTCCCCAGAATGACCCGAGGAGGCAGCAGTTGCGTGTTTTAAAAAAATTGCTGCGAAAGGCTAAGTTTACAGAGTTTGGCCAAAAATACCTGTTCGATGAAATATTGATGAGCCGCCACATTGGTAAAAAATTCCAGGAACTTGTTCCTATTTATAACTACAGTACTATTTACGATGAATGGTGGCATAAAACACTCGAAGGTGTGCCCGATGTATGCTGGCCCGGCAAAATAAAATATTATGCACTCAGCAGCGGTACCAGCGAAGCATCCAGCAAATACATACCCATTACCAATGATCTTTTGGCCGGCAACAGGGTTGCCATGATAAAACATATACTCACATTAAGAACGTACCAGGATATTCCTGTACGCTCCATTGGTAAAGGCTGGCTGATGATCGGCGGCAGCACAGCACTGCAAAAAAATGCAGGCTATTATGCAGGAGACCTAAGTGGTATTACTGCTAAAAAAGTACCCTTCTGGTTTCAGCCATTTTACAAGCCGGGCAAAAAAATTGCCAGGGAAAAAGACTGGAACAAGAAACTCGAAGACATTGTGGAAAAAGCCCCTGAATGGGATATTGGTTTTATAGTAGGCGTTCCTGCATGGATACAAATGTGCATGGAAAAAATTATTGAACGTTACAACCTGGATAACATACACGATATATGGCCGCACCTCGGTTTCTTTGTGCATGGTGGTGTAAGTTTTGAACCTTATAAAAAAGGCTTTGAAAAATTACTTGGCAAGCCTATCACGTATATTGAAACTTACCTGGCCAGCGAAGGTTTTATTGCTTACCAGGACCGCCAGTTTGCAAAAGGCATGAAGCTGGTAACCAATGAACATATCTTTTTCGAATTTGTGCCTTTCGATTATAAAAATTTTGATGATAACGGCGATATTGTTTCCAATCCCGAAACGCTGATGATACACGAAGCAGAGGAAGGAAAAGATTATGCGTTACTCATCAGCACGAGTGCGGGCACCTGGCGATACCTTATTGGCGATACCATAAAATTTACAGATACAAAGCGATGTGAGATCGTTATCACCGGCCGCACCAAGCATTTTCTCAGCCTTGTGGGTGAGCACCTGAGTGTTGATAATATGAACAAGGCCATTCAAACTGTTAGCGAAGACCTCAATATCTCCATTCCTGAATACACTGTTGTAGGCAAACCTTACGGAACTTTCTTTGCACATCACTGGTACATTGCTACAGATGACAATGTAAATGCCGAAGACCTCCGTTTACGCAT
>Ga0187893_10011403_pt1 | contig 12920 bp, 12 predicted proteins | sample MA1701074metaG_FD_139574 | JGI IMG/M metagenome (GOLD analysis project Ga0187893, IMG submission 139574) | White microbial mat communities from a basaltic lava cave in the Kipuka Kanohina Cave System on the Island of Hawaii, USA - MA170107-4 metaG ...
CGCGCCGCACTCGACGCCCTGGAAACCCAGATCAACAAGATTCACGAGGAAGCCACTCTTGCAGCATGACAAACTTGCTTCAATCGTAACGATGACTTCCTTAGAGAGTGTTTAGAGAGTGTCTAGTGCCCGAGGACCAGCGCGAAGATCAACGGCGCCACAATCGTGGCGTCAGACTCGATGATGAACCGTGGAGTGTCCACGTCGAGCTTCCCCCAGGTGATCTTCTCGTTCGGCACCGCCCCCGAGTACGACCCGTAGCTCGTCGTCGAATCGCTGATCTGGCAGAAATACCGCCAACGCGGCACCGGTCGGTTCAGATCCTGTGCCAGCATCGGGACGACGCAGATGGCAAAATCGCCGGCGATGCCGCCACCGATCTGCAAGAAGCCGGTAGGCCGCCTGTCGACGTCTCGCATGTACCAGTCGGCCAGCGCCAGCATGTACTCGATGCCGTTGCGAACCGTATCGGGATTCCTGATGTCGCCCCGCATCAGCCGTGCGGTAAACGCGTTGCCGAGCGTCGAGTCCTCCCAGCCGGGGACGAACACCGGGATGTTGCGCTCGGCGGCGGCCACGAGCCAGCTTTCGGACGTATCGATCGCATACAGCGGCGCCAGCCGCTGCTCGCGGATCACCCGGTACGCGTATTCGTGCGGAAACCAGCGCTCGCCACGCCGGTCCGCCTCGACCCACAGATCGTGGAACGCCCGTTCGACGGTGCCGACCGCCGCCTGCATCGGCACGCAGACGTCGGTGATGCGGCTCAGTCCCCGCTCGGCGAGCCGGCGCTCGTCCTGCGGCGTGAGATCGCGATAGCCCGGCGTCAGCACGTACTGCGGGCGGCCGACCAACCCGAACAGATCCTCTTCGAGGTTGGCGCCGGTGCAGGTGATCGCGTGCACCTTGTCGCAGCGGATCATTTCCGCGAGCGACAGCCCGAGCTCCGCGGTGCTCATGGCGCCCGCCACCGTCACCATCATGCGCCCGCCCTCGTCCAGCAACATGCGCCATGCGTCGGCGGCCTCGATGACGACGGCTGCGTTGAAGTGCCGGAAGTGCCGCCGCAGATAGGCCGAGACAGAGGGATATGTCATGGCCGGTGTCCCGCGAATGATACCGCACGGGTGTAGAATACGAGCTTCTTTCCGGACTGATGGAGGTGGATGTGGCACCAAGACAGACGTTTCTCGCGCTCGCGCTGGCGCTCGCCGTCACCGCGTCGGATCGCGTTGACGCGCAGGGAGGCGGCGCGGCCGTTCCGTTCAAGCTCGGTACCTTCGAGCAGAGCGGCCGAACGTTCGTGGGCATGGTTCTCCGTGATACCCAGGTGGTCGACATCGCGCGCGCGAACGCCGCGTACGAGGCGTCGAACAGCTCGGCACCGCGGCTGACCGCGCCCGCCGACATGAAGCAGCTGATCGTGCGCTACGACGCCGAGTGGCGGCAGCGGCTTCAGGCGATCGCGAAGGCGGTCTCGAGCGCCGGCAGTCCGCCCGCCTATGTCGTACAGGTCAGTGCGCTCAGAGTCCTGCCCCCGGTGCGGCCGTCCGTTCAGCTCAATGCCGGCGGCAACTACATCGAGCACACCGAGGGCATCGCCGCCAACCAGGCGCGTCGGGGCGGTGCGGCGCCGCCGCCTCCCGCGGCCGGCCGCGGCGGCCGCGGTCCAGCCGCCGCAGCGACCTCGGCGCCAGGGATCTGGGAGCGCACGGCCAACGACGCGCGCCCGGAGAATCCGTACCTATTCCAGAAGTCGCCCTCGATCATGATCGGCAACGGCGACCGCATCGTGATGCCGCGCGGCCGCACGCAGATCGATTTCGAGTGCGAGTTCACCGCGGTCATCGGCAAGCCGGCGAAGTACGTGTCGGTGGCAAACGCGACCGACTACATCTTCGGCTATACCGCGCACCACGACGTGTCCGACCGCGGCGGTCGTGGCGACCGGAAAATGGGCGGCTCCGACTGGCTAATCGGCAAGAATCACGACACGTTCGGGCCGCTCGGGCCGTACATCGTGCCGAAGGAGTTCTTGAAGGACCCGATGAACACGCGGCACACGATGACGCTCAACGGCATGGTGATGCAGGACTCGAATACCAACCGGATGAGCCACAACATCTTCGAGCTGGTGCACTACGCGTCGAACATCCTGACGCTCAACCCGGGTGACACGATCGCCGGCGGCAGCCCCGCCGGCACGAACATCGAGCGCGCCGAGCCGCGCTGGATGCGTGCGGGCGACACCGCCACGTGCACCATCGAAGGGATCGGCGCGCTGACCAATCCGGTTGTCGCCGAGTCGGTCTCGACACGGTAAACGGAAAGCGATCCGTGTGCCGTCGGCTGAGCGGCGCGGTCGCGATTGCATTCCTCGCGTACGGGGCGCCTGCCGTGGGTCAGGCGGGCGACCCGTACCTGCGCATCAGTTTCATCGACGTCGGCCAGGGCGACGCGATCTGGATCAAAGGCCCCGACGGCGATGACGGCACGCCCGGGGGCAATCTCATCATCGACGGCGGCCCCGACCGGCAGGCCAAGAACCGGCTCCTCACGTATCTGCGGGCGCAGGCCTACGGCCTCCAGCCGTCCAGCATCATCGACTGCATCGTCGCCACGCACCCGCACGACGATCACTATCCCGCGCTCATCGACATCCTCGACCAGTACCAGGTGCGCACGATCGTCGACTCCGGATTTCCCAAGCCGCTGAAGACCGCGGCCGGCAACCTGTCCGGGTTCGGCGCCTTCCGGGAGCGCGCCCTCAAGGAGCAGGTGAACAAGCAGCCGAGCCGATTCATCGAGCTGCGGAACACGACCGACCGCACGCTGCCGTGCGGCAATCTCGACGTGGACGTCATCCACGCCGACTCGGCGGACCTGAAGGAGATGGGGTCTGGGAATACGCGCGAGAACAACGCCTCGACCGTCATCCGGCTGCGGTTTGGGGCGTTTCGCTTTCTGTTCATGGGCGATGCCGAAGGCAAGGAGCGCGATCAGCCGGCGAACCAGACGCGTTTCGTGGAGCGCCTGCTCGTCGACCGGGCGAAGAAGGATCCGGAGCTGCTGCGAGCCGACGTGCTGAAGGTCGGCCACCACGGCAGCGAGACCGGATCGACCGTCGATTTCATCCGTGCCGTCCGGCCCGAGCTGATCGTCATCATGTCCGGCCGCAAGCGGTTCAGCGGGACGTTCCTGCCGGACCGGACCGTCCTCGACCGGTACCGCCGCGAGCTCCCCGGCGTCCGCATCCTGCGAACCGATCGGAACGATCAGAACCGGAACACGATGACCGACGCCGACGGCGACGATGTCTACATGTACACGGACGGCGAGACCCTCATCGTGAGTCAGGCTGTCGATCGCAACGGCCGCAAGGTCTGGCGCAGGGTGACGACGCTGGTGCGGGAGCTCCCGGTTCAGTAGGGGAGATAACTTCCGATGTTCGGGCTGCAGATTCTCGACGTCGTCATCGGCCTCTTCTTTGGGTATCTCGTCCTCAGTCTTGCAGTGACCGCGGCCAATGAGCTGTGTGCCGCGGGGTTCCGCCGGCGCGCCTGGATGCTCCGGAAGGGCGTCGAGCATCTGATCGCCGACGATCGGCTCTCCAAAGAGTTCTACAAGCATTCGCTGATTCGCAGCCTGTCGGTCAGCCCCAACGGCCCGTCCTACATTCCCGCGCGCACGTTTGCGATGGCGCTGCTCGACGTCGTCGCGCCGCGCGCGAACGGCATGCGGCTCCTCCCCTCGAAGGACGAGGCGAAAGCGAAGGGCCCGCTGTATCAGACGCTGGCCGTGCTGGCCGATGAGTCGGGCGGCGACCCGGAGAAGTTCCGCCAGCACATCGAGACGTGGTTCAACGATTCGATGGACCGCGTGTCCGGCTGGTACAAACGGCGGACGCAGCTCTTCCTGTTGGCATTTGCGGTCGTCATTACGGTCGGCACCAATGCCGACACGCTCGTGATTGCAAAGGCGCTGTGGCGCGACACGGCGCTGCGGCAGGCCGTGGTGGCCAGCGCCGAGCGCTATCTCGCCGAGGAGGCGCGCCCGGTCGCGGCACCGGCCGACGTCACACCGGGTCTGACAGGCGATGGGGCGCCGATTCCGCCGTTGCCACCCGATCAGCAGGCCGACGTCGACTTCGAGGTCGCGTCGACGCGTTACGACGCGGCGATGGCGGATCTGGCGGAACTGCAGCTCCCAATCGGGTGGGAAGATCCAGCGGCGCCGGCAGTCGACGACGCCGACCCGGATGCGCCGACGTTCCGGCTCGTGCGTGAGGATGCCACCGACGACTGGCCTGGCCCGATCTGGGCGCCCGGCGGGGTGGGACGGTGGCTGCGCGCGCTCGACCAGCATCTGCTCGGGTGGCTGATCACCGTGCTCGCCATCTCGCTTGGCGCACCCTTCTGGTTCGACACGCTCAACCGGATCATGGCCATCCGGAGCGCCGGCCGCGCCCCCAAGGAGGCGCAGGGTCCGTCGAGAGAGCCGCGGCCGAAGGAGCCTGGAGAGAGATGACCATGACGCGCACGCTCGGCCTCGTCCTGTGCCTATCGGCGCCGGTCGCGGCCTGGGATCTCCCGTCCGACAACGGCACGCTCGGCCGCGACGCCGTTCGCGAGATTCTCGCCTCGCGCGAGTACCCGGAGACCGGCTCCTATACCCAGCGCGTCGAGTTCATCGACTTCACGGCACACGGCCAGCGCTTCACGCAGGTCGTCGTCATCTTGACGCCCGACCGGCCCCGCATGCGCAACGGCCGCCGGCTCGTCGTCGTGGGCGCCGAGCCCGGCAGCGAGTACGGGATGGACTTCATCTGGACGGTCGAGGGACGCGAAGGCCCCGGTGTGTGGCTGGCCAAGCGCGGCGTCACGTTCGTCGCGCTGACGCGCGTCGGCCGCTGGAATTTTCTGGCGCCGGCCGGCGACGGCTCGGACACCGTCCCGATCGGCGAACGGATGCCGATCTTCAGCCGCGCACAGCAGGCGCACTGGACGGCGAGCGACTACGAGGTCCGCCGCAGCGGTGCGACCGCCGTCACCACGGCGAGCGCGAGCGCCGTGGCGCGCTATCCGCGCAAGGGGAGCGCGCTCGAGCAGCAGATGCTCGCCGCAACGCCGCGCGTGTTGGCCCACGGGTATCGACTGGCGCTCGAGCAGGCGATTCCGGATCGCGCCCGCGCGCACGTCCTCTTCTGGGGCATGTCGACCGGCGGCGCCTTCCTGTATCCGCTCGCAAAGGACTACCGCCCCGACGGTTTTCTCGGCTGGGGGACGAGCTCCACTGGCCTCGCGTACGTGAACAACCGGGCGCTCAGCGGCAACTTCGCCGACGTGTATGGTATCAACGCGCTGCGCGTACGCGAGCGCGGCCTGGACGACTTCGAGTTCTACTCCCGGCACGTCGACGCCGAGACGCGGGCGCGCTGGTGGAAGGGCGCGCTGCGCTCACCGCGCTTCAAGAGCACGGAGGATGCGGTGATGCAGTACGGCGCAGCGGCGCTCACCGAGCATGGCGTGCGCCTGTGGCAGTCGGCGTTTCTCCCAGCCGCCGACCGCGCCGGCGGCTTCGCGGCGTTCCTGCGCGCGATGTTCGAGCCGAGCTATCCGCCCGCGGAGCTGAAGCAGACGCCCGTCCTCGATCTGAACGGGACGAATGACGAGACGTTACCGCCGGCCGTCGTCGACGCGAACCGGACGGTGATGGAACCGTACGCAAGGAAGTATCGCGTCGGCCGCATCGACGGGTTTCACCACTACCTGTTCACGCAGGACAGCATCGCGGTCGTCGGGAGCGTGTGGTTCCGCTTCATCGACTCCGGATTCTTCGACTAGGACCCGGGTACGCAGCGTCCGGCTTCAGCCGGACCATCCTATTTGAGCTGTGCCGCGACCTTCGCGATCCCCGTCTTGGCGCACGCTTCCTCCCGCACCTGGCCGCCCGGCGCGCCGCTCAGGCCAATGGCGCCAATCGTCTCCTCGCCCACGTTGATCGGCACGCCGCCGCCGAGCGGGATCACGTCCTCCAGCATCCGCTGCCCGCCGTTCGCGCTCTCGGTCCGCTTCGCCCACTCGGCGGACGTCGTGCGGAACGTGCGCGCGGTATACGCTTTCCGCCGCGCGAGCTCCGGATTGTGCGGGCTCGCAGTGTCGCCTTGGAGCAGCACGCGTATCCGTCCGGCCCGATCGACCACGGCGACCGAAGCGGTGCCGCCACAGTCCTCGAGCGCCGTCTGAGCGATGGTCAGCGCCATTTTCAGCGAGACGTCGCGCTGCATGAGGACCTGCGCGCCGGCGAGGACGGGAGCGACGAGAAGTGCGGCTGTCGTGGCCGCGGCCAGTCGGACGAACATACTGGAACATCCTTTCCACAACAGGGCTGGCCGCGCCGTTGGCACGGCCAGCGGAACCATCGTCGACGGGCTGTCGTAGCCGTTACAGCACCTGTTGATACAAACCACGAGATCCCCCTTTTCTGTTTCAGTGGGCGGATTATGGCACAGTGATGCGATGACGTCCGGCCCTCCGATCGACCTTCGCTCCGACACCGTTACCCGCCCCTCGGCAGGCATGCGACGCGCCATGGCGGAGGCCGAGGTGGGCGACGACGTGTTCGGCGACGACCCGACGGTGAATCGGCTGCAGGCGCAGGCGGCCACGATGCTCGGGTTCGAGGCGGCGCTGTTCTTTCCATCGGGCACGCAGTCGAATCTGGCCGCGCTCATGACGCACTGCCAGCGCGGCGACGAGGTGATCGTCGGACACGAGGCGCACACCTACGTGCACGAGGCGGGCGGCGCCTCCGTACTCGGCGCGATCCATCCGCACGTCGTCCCGAATCTGCCCGACGGTACGCTCGACGTGAGCGACATCGAGGCGGCGATCAAGCCCGACGATCCGCACTATCCGCGCACGCGGCTGCTCGCGCTCGAGAACACGATCGGCGGGCGGGCGGTGCCGCGCGCCTATCTCGAGCGCGCGGTCGCGCTCGCGCGGCGCCGCGGTCTCGCCACGCACCTCGACGGCGCGCGGATCTTCAACGCGGCGGTGATGCTGAAGACGACAGCGAGGGATCTGTGCGCTGGATTCGATTCAGTGTCGGTGTGTCTGTCGAAGGGGCTGGGCGCGCCGGCCGGGACGCTTCTGTTTGGCCGCGCCGACTTCATCGCGCGCGCGACACGCGTGCGGAAGATCCTCGGCGGCGGGATGCGCCAGATCGGCGTGATCGCGGCGGCGGGGCTGTACGCGCTAGAGCACAACGTCAGCCGGCTGCACCTCGACCACGAACACGCCGCACGGCTTGCTGAGGGACTCGCGCGGCTCGGCGTGCCGGCGGAGCACTGCACCAACATGGTGTTCGTTCGCGTGGGCGCCGACGCGTCGGCGCTGGCCGAGCATCTGCACCGCCAGGGGGTCCTGGTTCTCGCGGAGCCGCGCATGCGGCTCGTCACGCATCTCGACGTCGATGTGTCCGGGATCGATCGGGCGCTGGCCGCGTTTGCGACGTTCAGATTCTCGTGAATGGTTCGATCAAGGCCAGCTCGTGTGCGCCGTGAAGCATGGCCATCCCGTTTCGTCGTCGCGCGAGACGATCGGGAGCGTCCGATCCAACAGAATCACGACCCGCTCCTCCCCGTCGACCGGCACCTCCGTGAGCGGCGCGTAGCGCTGCTGGACGTAGGCGGCGACGAGAGGTGCATCGTTCTCGAACTCCCGCGCGCTCGCGCTTGGGATGAGGGCGAATGGCGCCCGCTCGGCGCGCAGCCAGCTGAGCACGCGACGCTGGTTGGGCAGTGACCGGAAATTGTAACGTTCGTACGCGCCGCCTGCGAACGGGCGTTGGGCGAGATACGCAACTTCAGGGTTAGGCCACACGTAGCCTTCCTCGCTCTCGTACTGTCCGGCTCCAAGCGCGAAGTGATTCGGCAGTCCCGCGTGCACGTGCACGTACGCGAGGTACGGCGCGACGAGCGCGAGGCACAGCGCCGCGAAACGTGCCCCGCGAACCAGCGCCGTACGCGGTCCCGATACCAGGCTGGCGAGAAGACCGCCGATCCCGATGTACAAACCGAGGTCATGACGGAAGAGGAACCCCACGGCGGTGCCGACCGCCATGAGGAGCTGGCGCGTCCAGGTGGGGGTGCGGATGTACTGGACAATCACCAGCAGGCCGAGCGCCAGGGCGAGCAGCTTCGGAAACGCATAGGTGCGGGGGAATGCCACAACCTCGATCAGCGCCGCTGCCCCGGCGGCCCACAGCGAGCGAGTGATCACCCATACGACGAGTGCGGTCAGCGCCGCCGCAAGGCCGAAAGCGATGCTGACGAGGATGGCTTCGGCAAACAGCGTCGGACCGAGCAGCCACTGCGCACCTGCGGACGCCACGATTAGCAATGGCCGGCCGACGTCGAGGAAATCGCGCGTGGGCCAGTCGCCGGACAGCATCTGTCGCGCGGCGATGAGGTGCACGAAATGGTCGTTGTTGAATGATGCCGCGAGAAACCTGAACGCCGCAGTCGCCAACCCCGACACGACAATGAGCGCCGCGGCCGCACGGCGGCGGCGCGTCTCACCTCGTGAGGTCGGCATGACGTCACCGCACGAGCGGCGGCTGCGGCGGTCCGAGACCTTTGTAGAGGAATCGCTGCACGCGCTTTCCTTCGTACGTCTCCCCGATGTAGAGGTTCCCCTTCGAATCGACGCCGAGGTTGTGCGCGCCGTAGAACTGCCCCGCCCATCTGCCCGCGTGGCCGAACCCGCCGACGACGTCCAGCGTTTCGCGCTCGACAATGTAGACCTGCTGGTTGGTGCCGTCGAGCACGACGAGGAAGCGCTGCGCAGGATCGAGGGAAAAGCCGATGTCCCAGACCGACCCGCTGCCAAACGTCCGCTTCGCGAGGAACTGCTCCTTGACGAACGTGCCGTCCTTGCGGAACACCTGGATGCGGTTGTTCGTGCGGTCGCACACGTACACGAGGCCGTCGTTCGCGATGCGGACCACGTGGACGATGCGGAATTGCGGCGGCGGGGGACCATCGGGATCGAACTGGCTGGGGCGGTTCTCGTGCTGGACCGCGCCGCTGAACGGACTGGGCAGCTTCTCCCCGGCCTGCGTGAAGTAGCTGTCGTCCGGCCGCTTGCCGTACGCGCCCCAGTGGCGCTTGTACGCGCCGGTCGTCGCATCGAAGACGATCACGCGATGATTGACGTACCCGTCGGCCACGTACAGTTCGTTGGCCGCACGGTCGATGGTCATGTTCGCGGCGCCGCCGAGATTCTGCGTGTCGTTGCTCCCGCCATTCCGACCCTTGCGTCCGATCTGCATCAGGAATCGTCCCTGACGCGTGAACTTCAGGATCTGCGCGTCCTTCTCGCCGCCCCCGCCGAGCCACACGTTGTCGTCGAGGTCGACGTAGATGCCGTGCTCGAGATCCGGCCATTCGTACCCGGCGCCCGGGCCGCCCCATGCGGAGACGAGGTTCCCAGCCTGATCGAACTCGAGCACCGGCGGCGCGGCGCGCCAGATCGATCGCGTCTCGTTCGGCTGGAGCGTCGCCGGCCGATGAACGATCCAGACGTGGTCGCGGGCGTCGACCGTGACCCCCGCGATTGCGCCGACGAGCCATCGGTTCGGGAGCGGTTTGGGCCATGCCGGATCCACCGCATAGGTCGGCACGTGGCGATCGGCCTGGGTGGCTCGTGCTGGAACGTCGCCAACCCAGGCGGTCAGCCCAAGCAATACTGGAGCGAGACGACGCATGCGGGGGAGGGTATCACGATGGGCGCAGCCCTCGCTCCGCGCCCTCCTTTCGTGGCACTATTGCTGGAGTACTCATGAGGGAGGATCCCGTGATGCGCGTCATCGCGATTCTGTTTGCGCTACTGATTTCGGCGCCCGGTCTGGCCGCGGCCCAGACATGGCAGGAACTCGTCTTCCAGCAGGACGGCTTCTCCATCAACTTCCCGGGTCAGCCGAAGATCAGCGAGATCACGTGGACGTCGCAGCTGCGCTACACGCTGCCGGCGCGCGTCTACAGCGCCGAGAACGGTCCGGAGCGTTTCTCCATCACCGTCGTCGACTACCGGCCGCTCGAGGAACAGGGGAACGCGCGCTGGAAGGCGTGCCCGCCGGGCAACTCGCAGTGCCGCAACGGCGGCGAGACGATCGGTCCCGGCTACTGGAAGCAGGACGAGCGCGGCGCCATCGCCTTCGCGCTGTCCACGTACATGAAGGACCCCAAGTACAAGATCACGGACTACGCGTGGGACTGGCAGGACATGGTGGAGGGCTACCACCTGCAGCTGAATGGTCCCGGCGACCGCCGGACGCTCGTGCACGTCGCCATGCACCAGCGGAAGCTGTATATCCTCGAGGCCTCGTCGCCCGAGCACTTTCCTGAGCCCGGCCTCTTCCTGCAGTCGCTCGGCTGGCTCGACGAGAACGGCAAACGGATCCGGTACACGGAGACGGTGTACTCGAACTCCTATCACGGCCTCGGCGTCTACCCGCGACCGCAGTACCGCATCAGCGGCGAGTAAAGACCGATCGCGTCAGCGGCGCTCCGGCAGCATTCGCCGTAGCCTGGGGCGCCGTCTGTGTATCCTCCTTGAGGTCGAGCCAATCGCGGTCTCAGATGCTGACGCGGGGCCGAGAACTCGGTGACTCGGTGCCTCAGTGTTGCCGTTTACTGCCGCGAGGCCGTCGCCGTGCCGCGCGCCGGCGCCTTCAAGATGATCTTCTGCACGCGCCAGTTCGACGTCTCGGCCGTGTAGACCTCCGTCTCAGACGGGCACGCGAGCTGATGGACGCCGGAGAACTGACCCAGGTTCCGGCCCGACCGCCCGATCACGCCGAGCACCTTGCCCTCGAGTGACACCTTGAAGAGCCGACCCGGATACGTGCTCTCGCCGACGAACATCACCTGATTCGGCCCCGGCGTGATGCAGACGGAGTTCGGAGCGCCAATCGTGTTAGCCGCCGCCTGGCCGGTCGGTGTGTTGCCGTTCACCGGCTTGGTGCCCGGCGGCACCGGCACGTCGATCGTGAACATCCGTATGAAGGTCCCCTCGGCGTCGAACACCTGGATGCGACGGTTCGACCGGTCGCCCACGTAGACGCGATCCTGCGCGTCGACCGCAATCGCGTGCGGCAGGCGGAACTGGCCGGGCCCGGTCCCCGGCTCACCCCACGACTTCACCCAGTCGCCGTTGGCGTCGATCTTGGCGACGCGCGAGTTGACATAGCCGTCGGAGATATAGGTGTTGCCCTTCGAGTCCCACGCGACGTCGGTCGGCTGGCGGAAGAGGCCGTCGATCGGCGGGAGCGGCGGCGTCACGTGCTCCCACGCGTGCGCCTCGTCATCGGCCGACTCCTTCCGGCGGCCGAACACCCAGACGACGCGCCCCGCCGGGTTGAACTTGATGATCATGTCCGAGCCCTTGTCGACGGCCCAGATGTTGTCCTGCTTGTCGACGCGCACGGTGTGCGCGAACGCCCAGCCGTAGAGGCCGCGGCCGACCTCGCGCACGAAGTCGCCCTTGGCGTTGAACTCGAGCAGCTGCGCTGCCGCCGGCGCATACGCCGGCCCGTTGGCGCTGTTCGACCGCGTGAAGACGAAGATGCTGCCCTTCGAGTTCACCGCCACGCCCGACACCTCACCGAAGTTCATGCCGTTCGGCAGCTTGAAGAAGTCGGGGACCGACTCGAACGGGATCTCGGGAACGGGACTCTGCGCGGCCAGCGGGACCGCGAGCAGGATCAAGAGGGCGACGACAGTACTTTTCATGGAAATCTCCTGATGAATGAGCCACCAAGTAAGAAGGGGAAAGGGGAAAGGGGAAAGTAAGTTCGAAGTATGGACGTGAGACTTACTTTCAACCTTCCTCTTTGTACTTCTAACGTGGAGATTGGACTTAACACCCCCTGAGTCGTCCCCCTGGCGGGCTCGGTTCTCGTGGGGGCAGCGGCGTCACGCCGTGCCGGTAGAGCGTCTGGTACCGGACCCGGTCCATCTTTGTGTCGAACATGCCGAAGTTCTGCTGAAAGAGGGCGGGCGGCGGCGCACTGGAGGGGACGGTGCCCTCGAGTATGTAGAGCCGGAGCTCGTGCATGTAAACGGCGCCGAAGGTGCGCGATTGATCGGCGTTGAGCAGCTGCACACGGCGCCCCTCGATCCGATCCGTGTCGCCGAGCCCGTAATAGGTCACCTTGCCGCCGCGCTGCAGGATCTGGAAGATCGCGTAGTCCATCGCCCCGCGCAGCTCATTGGCCGTGCGGTTGCCACAGGTATCGGGATATCCCCGGCAATTCCGGGCCCGCTCGGTGTGCACCTTCTCTGCGGTCGTGTAATCCACGACGGTGACCGAGTAGCGGCTCCCTTGAGCCTCGACGGTGTAGACGCGCGCCGGAAGCGTGATACCGAACTCGGTGGGATAGGGCATCGCGCGGATCGTCGGCTCGCCAGGGAAATTCACGATGAAGAGATCCTGCTTGCTCGTGTACTCGATCCACTCTTGAGCGGTCGCTGGTGCCGACAACGCCAGCACCATCATGACGACGAGGGCACTCACACGCATGATGGGTCCTCCGATCGCACGACCGGATACTACACCCCCCGCGGCGGGCCACCAAGAGTGGTGTGCGCCTGCCCGCACTGCGCGCCGCCGGCGCACAGCGCCCACCGTGCGCGCCGGCCTCGATTCCGCGTGATTCCAGCGTAATTGGCCCTGAGCCGCGCGATCGGTCGCTCGGTACGGCGGTTGCTCCCCCCGGTGTCGGCTCTCAGTGTGAGTGACACATGACCGTACTGCGTAGACTCTTCCTCGTCTGCCTCGGGCTCGCGTGGCCCGCGCTCGCGTCGGCGCAGGTCGCGCTGCCGCCAGCCGTGGCCGGGCGCGTGGCCGCCGTCGGAC
>Ga0187893_10011404_pt1 | contig 12919 bp, 11 predicted proteins | sample MA1701074metaG_FD_139574 | JGI IMG/M metagenome (GOLD analysis project Ga0187893, IMG submission 139574) | White microbial mat communities from a basaltic lava cave in the Kipuka Kanohina Cave System on the Island of Hawaii, USA - MA170107-4 metaG ...
ACGAGAATCAGCGCGGCCGACAGCACGAACGCCTGAATCGTGGCGCGGCCCACGCCTTCTGCGCCGCCGCGCGTTTGGAAACCGACGTAACAACCGATCAGCGCGATGGTCGCGCCAAAAACGAACGCTTTGGTCAAGCCGCCAAGCAGGTTGCGGATTTCAAACGACGATTGCACGCTGTCCAAAAAAACATGCGCCGGTTGGCCGATCAACATATTGGAAACGAGCAATGCGCCCAGCACCGCGATCAAATTGGCGAAGCTCGTTAGAATCGGCGTCATGATCGTTGCGGCGAAAAAACGCGGCAGCGCCAGGTAATGCACCGGATCGATGGCGAGCGACTCCAGCGCATCGATCTGCTCCGTTACTTTCATCGTCCCCAATTCTGCCGCAATCGAAGAGCCGACGCGCCCGGCTAAAATAATTCCCGTGAGCACGGGCCCGAGCTCAATGAAGATCGCCGTGCTGGTTCCGGCGCCGATATAATCGAGTGGAACAAGTCCCTCAAATTGATAGGCCGCCTGCCACGCCGAGACGGCCCCGGTGAAAACCGCAATGACGCTAACGAGCGGCAAGGAATGCACGCCGATGAGCAACATCTGATCGAGAAGGAGGCGGCGATTCCGCCAGAGCTGAATGCTGCCGCGAAAAATTTTACCCAGCAGGATGAAGATCGCCCCGGTTTGCTCGATTGACGTAATGACCATTCGTCCCACCGCGCTGATGGGACTTACGATCAACTTTCTTAACTGCATCGTGGTGACGTGAGTTCTTGCAGGCGTAGCCTTTCCTCCGTTTGCGTGTGTCTCTAAAAATATTGATTTCTTTTTGCAAAGTCAAGTCTTCGTTGCATTTTTCGAATAAAATACCTCGAATCGGAGTTCTGATTTTTATATGTTTCAAAAGGAAATAGAACTTGACAAATTTAAAAAATCTATATATATTGCCACAGTTTTGAACGGGCACAACCTGTGTTTCCTTTTAAAAGTGGTTGAGGTGAGACGGGTTTGCCGAATTTAAGGAGATATCAGGAGTATGGCGAGAGGTCGTATCAAGTGGTTCAACGAAAACAAGGGATATGGTTTTATTGAGCAACCGGACGGGCAAGAGGACGTGTTCGTTCATTTCTCCACAATTCAAATGGACGGCTTCAAAACGCTTCCGGAGGGAGCCGAAGTCGAGTTTGAATTTGTGCGCGGCGACAAGGGATTGCAGGCGACGAAAGTCGTCAAAGTTTAACGCGATGTTTTAGAGCACGACATGAACCCCGCGAGCGATCAAAGCGGGGTTTTTATCTTTCACGAGGTTGAAGCGTGTTATTTTCCGAGAGGGATATCAAAAAAATTGCGGCTGTGTTGGGCGCGGAAGCGAAGCATCGGGGCAACAATTATCGGCTGGTGCTGGAGAATACCGAAGCCGGACGGCGGCTCTCGATTGAAATTTATCCGGAAGTCCATATTGACAAAAATAAAAAGGTGTCGGGCAATTTGATTTCCGTGTTCACGCCGACGGCACATTTGCAACTGCACTTTTGCACCGGTTTCGTCGTCAGCAAAATGCTCGGCGAAGTGACCTTCATCGCCGAACATCGCGGCAAAATCTCGGGCCTGATCGTCGAAAAAGAAACCGGCTGTTCGCTGTTCGCCAATGTCGATAACCGCGTGCTCTCGGGCGATCTCACCAGCCTGAGCCCGGAATTGATGTCGTCCAGCATCGCGCTGTCATTGGCGGAAACGCTGCTGCCGGAAAGCAAGAAGAGCAAAAACGCTAAAAAGGAAAAACGTAAAACGCAAAATAATCATTAGGCGCTTTGTTTTTTTATTGCACGCTTTAGCGTTTGAAGCTTTTGTTGCGGTTCCCATTTCGTTGCAAGATCAGTTTTAAAATTTCATGCGTGTTATCCAGCTATATGTCGAAGAGTTTCTCGATTATCTGCGCGCCGAGAAAAATGTTGCACTCAATACGGTGGAATCGTATGGTTTCGATCTGCGGCGCTATTTGCAGTTTCTCAACGCGCAGAATATCAACCTTCCGGCGCAAATTACCAGCCAGCATGTGCGTCAATTTTTGAGCGAACTCGTCCTCGCTGAATATGCCGCTACCAGTGTCGCCCGCCAGCTTTCCGCCATTCGCATGTTTCACCGTTATTTGATCGGGGAGCGTTATTGTGAAAACGATCCCGCGGTCGCCACCTCGTTGCCGCGTCGCGCGCAAAAACTGCCGCAGGTTCTCAATATCAATGAAATCGAGCAACTGCTGGCGCAGCCGCGGGTTGACACGCCGCTGGGTGTGCGCGATCGTGCGATGCTGGAGTTCGGCTACGCCACTGGCGGCCGCGTTTCGGAAATCATCGGCGTTAAGCTCGACGATTTGTTTCTCGATGAACGCTTCGTGCGCCTTTTCGGCAAAGGCTCCAAAGAACGCCTCGTGCCGATCGGTGACGTGGCGATTTACTGGATCATCAAATATCTCGAATCGATTCGGCCAAACCTGGCGCGTGGCCGCGCCACCCAGAGCTTCCTTTTTCTTAACGGACGCGGCAGCAAACTCTCGCGCATGGGATTTTGGAAAATTCTGCGGCGTTATCTCGATGCAGCCAAAATCAAGCACCATGCTTCACCGCACACGCTGCGCCATTCCTTTGCCACGCACTTGCTCGAAGGCGGCGCCGATTTGCGCGCGGTGCAGGAAATGCTCGGCCACGCCAATTTGACGACGACACAGATTTACACGCATCTCGACCGCGCATATTTGAAAGAAGTGCATCGCCAGTTTCACCCGCGCGAAAAAGACTTTGCAGCAAAAACCAAGACCATAATGAAATAGACCATATGCCAACTGCTAAATTTGCCACCGACGCCGGCATCGAAATAAAAAATTTCTACACCGCCGCGGATTTGCCCCAAGATTTTCAGCCCGAGCAAAACCCCGGCGACTTCCCTTTCACACGCGGCATTTATTCAGATATGTATCGCAGCCGCTTGTGGACGATGCGCCAGTACAGCGGCTTCGCCTCGGCGCGCGAGACCAATGCGCGTTTTCGTTATCTGCTGTCGCAGGGCCAAACCGGACTTTCGGTCGCGTTTGATTTGCCGACACAGATGGGCTACGACTCCGATCATTTTCTCGCCGAAGGTGAAGTCGGTAAAGTTGGCGTCGCCATTAGCAGTCTCGAAGATATGGAGGTTTTGTTCGACGGCATTCGTTTGCAGGACATCACCACCTCGATGACGATCAACGCCACCGCGCCGATTCTGCTCGCGCTTTATATCGCTCTCGCGAAAAAACAGGGCGCCGATTTGCGCGAGGTCAGCGGCACGGTGCAAAACGATATTTTGAAAGAGTACATCGCCCGCGCGACGTATATTTATCCGTCCGCCGGTTCCATGCGTTTGGTCACGGACGTGTTCGAGTATTGCACGCAGCAGGCGCCGAAATGGAATTTCATCTCGATCAGTGGCTATCACATTCGCGAAGCCGGCTCGGACGTGGTGCAGGAGATCGCGTTCACGTTTGCGAATGCGATGGAATACATTCGCGCCGCCGTGCAACGCGGCTTGAACGTCGACGAGTTCGGCCAGCGGCTTTCTTTCTTTTTTAATAGCCACAACAATTTTTTTGAAGAAGTCGCCAAGTTCCGTGCTGCGCGCAAGCTGTGGGCCAAAATAATGAAAGAGAAATTTGGCGCAAAAAATCCGCGCGCGATGATGCTGCGCTTTCATGCGCAAACCGCCGGCAGCACGCTCACGGCGCAGCAACCGGAAAATAATGTCGTGCGCGTGGCGCTGCAGGCGCTTGCCGCAATTCTCGGCGGCACGCAATCACTGCACACCAATTCGCGCGACGAAGCGCTGGCGTTGCCGAGCGAAGAATCGGTGCGCGTTGCCTTGCGAACGCAGCAGATCATCGCCAGTGAAAGCGGCGTTACGGCGACGGCTGATCCGTTGGCCGGAAGTTATTTCATTGAAAACCTAACCAATGAAATCGAAACCCGCGCGCAGGACTATCTCGATAAAATCGAAGCGTTGGGCGGCGCGCTGCGCGCCATCGAGCTCGGTTTCTTTCAAAATGAAATCAGCCGCCGCGCCTGGGAATATCAACAAGCCATCGAGCGCAAAGAAAAAATTCTCGTCGGCGTCAACGCTTTTCAAACGCAGGAGGAAACCAACATGAAACTGCTGCGCGTCGATCCGGCGGTGCGCGAAGAGCAAGTGGCGCGTCTGCAAAATTTGCGGCAACGCCGCGACAACGCCCGCGTCGATGGATTGCGCCAACAACTGGAACGAGCCGCCGCCGGCAAAGAGAATCTGATGCCTTATATTATTGCTTGCGTCGAAGGTTTGGTGACGCTCGGTGAAATTTCTGATTCTTTGCGCAAAGTGTTTGGCGTTTATAAACCGGAATAATGAGCACAAAACATCGAACAGTCAAAAAAATTTTAAGCGCAGAATTTTCCACGGATTGAAGAACCCCGCTGATAAAACTTTTATCTGTGGTCTTCTTCAATCTGCGGGGAAAATTTAAAGCAGTTCGAAGCGTTTCAAGTTTCTGCTCATTTGAAAACCGTCACCGCCAATTTTCATTTTTTCTTTTTCTCTTTTTTTAGCTCCATCGTGTCCCGCAAAAGCGAAAAACCGTTTTGGGATCCTGATGAATTAAAGGCCCAATTGCAAACTGCCGTGCTCGGCAAACGCTTGATCGTTTTCAATCGCATCACTTCAACGAATGATTTTCTCAAACGCCTGGCGCGACGCGGCGCAGAAGCCGGAACGCTCGTATTGGCTGATCAACAAACCGCCGGGCGCGGACGCTTGGGCCGGCAGTGGCAATCGCCGCCGAATGTTGGTTTGTGGCTTTCCTTTTTAGTGCGTCCGGAATTGCCGCTCGAGCTCATCGGCGCGCTGCCATTGACGATTGCCGTTGTCGTTGCCGAATCGCTGTCTGCGATTTGCGGCGAAATATTTTCAGTTAAATGGCCGAACGACATTCTCTGGCGGCAGCGCAAAATTTGCGGCATTCTCTGCGAAGCGCAAATCGCGCCGATGGAAAATTCGCCTCAACAGAATTACATCGTCACCGGCATCGGAATTAATGTGAATCAACAAACGAACGATTTTAGTCCGGAGTGGCGGACTCGCGCCGTCTCGTTGGCGATGCTTGCTGAACGTCCGTTTGACCGTCAAAAAGTATTCGTCGAATTAGTGCAACGTCTCGATGAAAATTTGTTTGAAAATTTGCGGGAATATATTCCATTGTTATTATCGCGCTGGCGCTCGTTTTGCCCGGAACTGGGAAAAAGAATACGCTTGCACTATCTACGAGAAAACGTCACAGGGGTTTTTGAAGATATTGGCGCCGCCGGAGAGTTGATTCTGCGCATGTCCGATGGACAACGCCGGATATTTTCCGCCGGTGAAGTGTCGATAGCAAAATGAAGTTGGTATAACTCTGTTTAAATATTTTTTAAAATTTCGTCTCAGGACTTGACCTTTTCATCAAAATATTATACATCTAAATTTCGCGCTAAAAGAAAAAGGGTATTCGAATACCCTTTTTCTTTTATATCTTTTTCACTTGCTCTAGTCGGTGCAAATGCTATATTGATTCCTACTCTAAAAATGAATCGCCCCGGAAAAGCAACAAGGAATCTTTAATGAAAAACTTGTACCTCTACCTCATCGTTTTCATCTCCGGCGCAGCCGTGCTTGCAGTCGAGATTCTGGGCACGCGGATTCTCGGCCCGTTCTACGGCGTCAGCCTGTTTTTGTGGTCGGCGCTCATTACTGTCACCTTAGCGGCGTTGAGCGTGGGATATTCTATCGGTGGACGTTGGGCCGATAAGGGCGCTACGCCATCGCGTTTGTACATGATCATCGCTGGGGCTGGCGTTTGGTTATTGCTGATACCTTGGATCAAACAACCACTTTTGCAAGTCGCGGATGGTTTCGGCTTGCGCTTTGCGGTTTTGGTGGCGGCGGTTGTTCTGTTCTTTCTGCCGCTAACTTTGCTCGGCATGGTGAGTCCGTATGCCATTCGTCTGCGAACGGTGAGCTTATCCGAGGTCGGACGATCCGCGGGTGATCTTTACGCTGTCTCAACGATTGGAAGTGTCATCGCGGCTTTGGTGACCGGCTTTTTTCTGATTCCGAACATCGGGGTGAGCCGATTAACCGTCGTGATCGGAGTGATTTTGCTGATCACCGCCACGGTTGGGATGATTGCCGAAAAAAAATACAAAACCGCTGCCGCCGGAGCATCCATTCTGAGCCTGATTGGCGTCTTGATACTTTGGAAAATGCCGCTCGAACACGCACAGCGCCAACTTGGCCTCGTTGCCGTGGAGCCGAGCGCTTATGCCGAGCTGCGCGTGCTCGACACTGAAAATGGCCGGCATTTGCTCATCGATGGCGGCATTCACACGATTGTCGATACCTTAAACTGGAAATCGAATTTTCCTTATACTGCGGTCATGGATCTGCCGAAATATTTTTTTGATGATCCCGGAAAAATGTTGTTGATCGGACTGGGAGGCGGTTCACTGGTCAAAAGTTATTATGTCGAAGGCTGGAAAATTGACGTCGTCGAGATCGATCCGAAAGTGACGGCGTTCGCTTACCAATACTTTGGGTTGGATTCATCCGAGGCGACCATTTATCATCTGGATGGCCGCCAATTTCTTCTTTCACGCAACAACACCTATGATATCATTTTAGTCGACGCCTACGGCAGCAGCGCCATTCCGTTTCATCTCATTACGACCGAAGCTTTTGGCTTGATGAAATCACGGCTGCTGCCGCATGGCGTGTTGGCCATGAATGTCGAAGCCGTCGGTTGGAATGATGTGATTGTGAAATCCGTAACCGCCACGCTCAAGCCCCATTTCACCGAAGTGCTCGCGCTGCCGATTGCCGAGCCGCCCAACAAAATCGGCAATGTCATCATGCTGGCCGCGAATCGAAAACTCGAGCTGAAACGGGAATTAGAACGACACTATTCCGACCCGGAATATCGCTTTGGCCCGAAATACCAAAGGGTGCATGCCTGGGATAATCACTTTGTCGCCGACACGATAAACGCGCCGATCCTAACCGATGATTTGAACCCCGTCGACGTCTGGGCTGAACGAATCAATTATGTGGCGCGGCAGGATTTGCACAACTATTTTGCAACCACGCCGTGGAGCTGGTGAGTGCAACTACTGCGTTTGGGCTGAATCTTTCGGCATCGGTCGAATCACGCCGGTCTCTTCGATCTCCACCGGATGACCTTCAAGTGAGGGAGGAATCTTCTTTTCCAATTCCGGCGTTTTGGCCACAACCATCACGCGAATGCAGAGGATGCTGTCCTCACGCGCGCCGATATAAACGCCGACTACCCCCGGCAGCGCCATCAGTTCAGCGGTATGGTCTTGCATCACAGCATTGATATCGCGTATAGGTGTCATGGGGGTTTCTCCCGGCGGTGTTTCTTCCCCACGTTTGCATGCTATACACAAGAGCATGAGCAAAATAACACCAGGCGCTCGTGTCAAGCGCTGCCAAAACTTCGATCGTGTGGACATAATCTTTTACATCGTTATAAAAAAAACACCCGCCTTTGCTGCAGATGGCGGGTGTTGTGTTATCAAAAAATTCGGCTCATCAATTTGAACGACGCTATAGTTCATTGCCCAACCATGGTCGCACCACCACCAGCCCAACTCAAGACGGTATTGATCGGGTTGGCAATCGCGGTCGACGAGCTGCCGGCATACAAAAGCCCAACCGCTCTGGGATTGGTTGTCACATCTTGAACCATCAATGAGCCCGAATCGCCAGAATTCAGGAAATTGCTGCCTCGATTCCGAATAACAATCTGCCCGGTAAAGGTTTTCGTAAAAGCGTCGCCGCCGGCACATTCGTTATCATAAGCAACACTGACGGTGGCATTGAGACCGGTAACGGAACTGCGGGTCAAGCCTGTGGTGCGGCCGCTTTTCTTCACCGCTTGTCCGATTGAAGCAGCTATCGTCGTCGCCGAGATCGTGCCAATTTCGAGTATCGCGCCATCGGTTCTCACCATGCCGGAAATAACCTGCGCAATGCCGGCGTCAACATTAGCGCTTGGCAAGCTGCCGCCACCGCTCACTAACGTGGCGACATTTTGAGCGTTGTTGGCATTGCAGTTCACGTCGATCAAGCCGGGTTGAATCACCGGATCGCCCGGTTGCGCGGTGCGGCTATTTCCACCATTCACGATATCGGCATAAAGCACGTGATAATTGCTCAAAATGTATTGCGTGCCGCCTCTTTGAATCAGCGAACCCAGCGTGCCGCCGCAGCAAAAGCCATTGGCCAAATCGTGCCGCCAGCCGCCGGAGGTGCCAAGCTGGATGGGAGGCGTCTGTATGGCTGTATGACTTACACCGCCACCGCCGCCTTTCATGGCGCGAATCACGCCGGTCACTTCCACCACCACCGGAAGGCCTTCGATACTGACCGGCACGGCGTCTATCGCCGCGCCTTTTTTCAGCGCCGAGAGCTCAACCTTGTCGCTAATTTGAATTTTTTCTGATTTGGCAAATACCAAAATGGCGAGCCGGCCATCTTCGGTGAGGCCGGTGGCGGTTCCCACGACTTCGGAATTTGCCATCAATCCATTGGTGTAACTTTCTTGCACCTTTGCAACGGCTTGCACCTGCGGATTAGCCAGACTAAAAACGCCCTGCTCCTGTGGCGCGCTCGGGCTGTCCAAAGTCCTCTCGCAACCCATCCAATAAAGCATGGGCAACGCCATTAGGACAACGACAATGAAACTGCCGAACCATGAAAATTTGAATGATGACTTCTTCATAGTCATCCTCCTGTGGTTTGGTGAGTGGAAAGTGGTGAACCAGCACGTGACCAGTTTTGGAAAATAATTCCTTTATTTACTGAAAAAAAATATCAAAGTCAAGAAATTTGTAAAATTTTGTGATACAAAAATTTTTTGATACCGCGCCGCGGCTCGCATTCTCCACACGCGCCAGCCAAACTCCAAAAATGAGATGAACCCACTGCGCAAGGTTTGAGCAATGGCTGGAAAAGTTTTTACAGCGGCTGGATATTTTGCTTTTTTGAAACGGATTATTCTCTTTAAAAAATGTTATTTGATTGCATCCGCCGCGAAAAAAATTCTGCATCGATAAAATCAAAAAGCTCGGCAAAAGCTCAAAAGCCAATCATCTTACCAAAATCATTTTTATGGCATGGGCTTTGCCGATTAAGAAAGAGTGCCCTAAGGATTGGGTAGCGCTCATCAGTGGATTGATGAATCATATCATTTCATTGACGAGCGTTTTTATTTTGCATGACGCCAAACCCAGACATAAGAGAATGAAAAGTTATCGCCCCACCTTACATTTTAGGAATGTCCGCATTTCAATTATGTTATTTGGCGGTTGGATAACCGCGGCTTTCAGGACTTAACAGACAAAAGGACGTGATGAAACAAAAACGCCACAACGATTCTCTTTTTGAAAATGAAATTTGTAATAAAACAGACGCAAGATTAACCGTCATTATCCCGGCTTATAACGAAGCAGAATCGGTTGCCGACACGATCATCAGCTTGCAAAAGCAAACATGCATACCGGACGAAATTATCGTCGTTGATGATTGCTCGAATGACGGAACCGGAGATATTGCCAGAAATCTGGGCGTCACGGTGGTTTGTCCGGACAAGAATACCGGTTCCAAAGCCGGTGCGCAAAATTTCGTTCTGCCCATGGTCAAAACCGAATTTGTGATGGCCCTCGATGCCGATACCACGCTGGAACCCAATGCGATTGAAAAATTGCAAGCGGCCTTCGCTGATGCCGGCGTTGCCGCCGCGTGCGGTTTTGTGCTGCCGCGTCGCGTGCACACGATCTGGGAACGCGGGCGATATGTGGAGTACCTGTTTGCCTTCACGTTTTACAAACAGGTGCAGGATTTTTACGAAAAACCGATGATCTCCTCAGGTTGTTTCTCGATGTATCGAACGCAGATTCTGCAAGCGCATGGCGGCTGGTCGACGTGCACGCTGGCCGAAGACATGGATCTGACCTGGAGTTTCTATCAGGCCGGACATAAAGTTCGCTTCATACCGGAGGCGGTCTCTTACCCGATCGAGCCGCACAATTATCAATTCATGAGCAAGCAGCTTCGCCGCTGGTCCCATGGTTTCGTGCAAAACGTGCAGTTGCACTGGAAGGCGCTTCTGGAAGTTCCCTATCTTCGCTCGGCAGTTGCGGTCAGCACCTGGGACGCCGTTATCGCGTCGATTCTTTTCCTCTTTCTTCTCCCGCTGCTGGCGCTGATTCTGCAAAAGCCGTGGCTGCTGCTGGGCTATGTGATCGACATTCCGGCGCTGTTGATACCCTTGCTGGCCGGCGCCAAGCCTCGCAACGAGATTGGCCGCGCGCTTTCGAGCCTGCCGGCCTTTTTTGTGTTGCGGGTGGTGAATGCGGTCTTTTTTCTGGAAGCGGCGTGGTCGGAATGGGCGCGAGGCCGCTCGTTAATGGTTTATGAGAAAGGTCATTAAGATATGAATGCAGGTCTTCCTGGCACAGGAATTGGTGGTGTTTTCTATTTACTCAGTGCTCTCTGGATGCCATTTCACGAGCTTTATAAAACGTTCGGAAAAAAAAATCAGTCACAGCGCCTGCGCTTAATTTTGTCTCAGGTCAGCCTCGCGCTCGGCATCATTGCCGGAATCTGGCTGACCGGATGGTTACTGGGCGAGCTGCTTGTTGCAAAACGGGAGTGGTTATTGTCCAAACCGGACGGAGTTGTCGCCACACCTGGCGCTTTACCCAACGTGATTAAAGTCACGATGGTCTTCTTAACGATTGGACTTTTGATGGTGGTCGTGGGCGGCGTCCATATATTGAAGCTGGTAATGCGGCATCGCAAGCCGCGCCGCGCGCCGATAGGCCGCGTTCATTCATCCGTCGCATTTGATTCTCAAGTTGCGCCCGGCGAAAGATCAAAACGCCCCGGCGTGATGATTGAAGAGGCTGATGCCGTCTGTTAGAATTACGCATTACGTTTTACGTGTTACGTGTTATGTGTTGGTCTCGTTTTCTTCTTATCGCTTTAGCGGGGCTGCTGGGGTTAACGGTTCCACTGACAGCGCAGAAGCAAAAACCAAAGTCATCAACGACAACTGCGGCTCTCATAGCGCGGGCGGACTCTGCGGTTGCCGCCGGCGATCATGCACGCGCACAGCGGCTTTATGCGCAAGTCCTGCGCGCCGAGCCAAACAATTCACGCGCCACCTACCAGTTAGCACGGTTGGAGCCGCCCGGTTCGCGTTTTGCCATCAAGCTTTTTCGGCGTTATGTTGAATTAGAGCCGCAGGATCCGTGGGGCTATATGGCGCTGGCCGAAGCGTTTGCCAAAGCCGGTTACATTAATCCAGCCGTGCGGTGGTATGTCGAAGCCGTGACGCGCGCCCCACATGAGCAAGATTTCTGGATCGGGTTGGGAAAGGTTTTGGAGCGCGCCGGACAGGTCGAGGCATCGGTTCGGGTTTATGAGCGCTGGGCGAATGTGAGTCCGAAAGATGCATTGGCTTGGAACACACTCGGTGGGGCGAGTCAACGAGCAGGCCGGCTGCATGAAGCCGCTTCGGCTTATGAGCGCGCACTCGCCATCCAGCCGAACGACGCCACCGTGAAACGGTTGCGCCATGTCTTAGCCGAGGCCGCGCCGGCTCTCACGCCGCTCTTTGGTCGAAGCTGGGACTCCGACGGCAATGTTGTTCTTCAAGGCAGCATCATCGGAAACTTGATGGCGTTTGATCGCACGCGGCTGGGCGTGAAAGTGGGCGTGACAGAAGCCGAGTATCTTAACTGGCGCGCAACTGCCAATGAATTTGCGCTAACGGTCTCGTGGCAACCCCGCAGCAATTTTTATCTGGATGCCAGGACTGGGGTGGTTCAAACTCGCGGAAGCCGCAATCTCGCCTATTCCCCTCGGACAACTCCGGAACTCTATTTGCGTACTCGGTGGCGCGCTCCTGCAAATGGGCCTGCTGCGGAGTTGAGTTTAACGCTTGCACCTTTAACTGCAACGCCGCTTTTACTGGCACAACCCGTCGTGCTCAAGGAATTGCAATGGAACCTGCGTGCCCCAAAGTATGGCCCGTTGCGTTTACGCGGTCTTGGCCAATTGGGCACGCTCAAAGGCGCCAAAGAAAAAAACATGCGTCTCGGTTACGGCGGCGCTTTGGCGTTGGGACTATTACCCGATTGGGAACTTTCGACGCAATATCGCGCTGTGGACTACACCCGCCCGACCAAATCGGGATATTTTGCGCCGGATTTATTGCAAACGGTTGAGGTGGGTTCTTACCTTTCGTACAGCCGGCTGTGGCCGCTGACCCTCACGCTTGATTTCGGCGGCGGCGCTCAACGAGTCACGCCACATGGCCGCGCCCCGTATTCGTGGGGCCGGGTCTTTCGACTGTGGGCGCTGGTCTCGTGGAATATCCAACCCGGCCGGGAGCTTGCGCTTGAATTTGAAAGATACGACTCGGTTATTCCTGGAAACGCACTGGAGCTCGCGTACGGTTGGCGTTACGGCGCCCTCACCTTTTCCCTGCGCTGGGGGTTTGACGCAAACGTTAGCGAAAGCGTTTTGGGCCTAGGGGAAACTCTTGAGGCGATGCGATAAATCTCTCGCATTTTAACCCAACAAATTTTATATTTAAAAGCCAATGGCCAATTTGAGTTTCGACACAAATAAAAAACCGGTATGCAACAAAGCTTAAAAACATGAATGATAACGCTACCAAATGCCGTGGAACTGATTGCCGAGTTGACTGGGCTTACAATTGCAGAAATTGAAAAGCTGGAATGAGTCACTATAAAATTTTTTTGCTTTTTTCCTTAATTAGTGTCTGTCCGGAAATTAAC
>Ga0187893_10011406_pt1 | contig 12919 bp, 11 predicted proteins | sample MA1701074metaG_FD_139574 | JGI IMG/M metagenome (GOLD analysis project Ga0187893, IMG submission 139574) | White microbial mat communities from a basaltic lava cave in the Kipuka Kanohina Cave System on the Island of Hawaii, USA - MA170107-4 metaG ...
ATGACGTGGTTCAGCGTTCCCAGCAGCGAGCCGAAGAACGCGCCGCGGTCCCGGGCGAGCTCGTCCGGCGGCAGCCGCGCAGCAGCGTCGTAGAGCTTGGCGTTCATCCAGTCGTTGTACTGCGCCAGCAAACGGATGTGCTTCAACAGATCCATCGCCCTGCTCCGGTTGTTCGTGCGACAGCGCTCGGGGCTGCGCGCCCCTCGCCCGTCGTGAAAGACGTTTGTTTCAGTATACCGGGTCCGATTTGCCTGCTGGCCGAGGGTGGACTATAGTTCGGCCCGCATGGATCGTATGCGCCGGCTTCTAAGCTCACTGGTCCTGGCCGTTGTCTTGGCGGGAGCGTTGTCGTGGGTATTCGATACGCACGCGCTCGCCGGCCTCATCGCCGCGGAGGGCGCACCCGCGGCGGACGCGGCGCCCCTCTCCAACGGGGACGAGGACCACTCGGTGCCGGCGGACCAGAACTGCAACCACGGTTGCCACTTGGCAAGTCATCTGGTCGGGCAGGTCTCTGCCGAGCTGGTGTTGCCTGTGCTCGTCGCCCGCAATCCGCTTGTGATCTCGGCGGGCGCCTGCTGGTCCTGCTTCCTGGAATCGCTGGATCGTCCCCCTCTAGCTCCTTCCTGCATCTGATCGCTCGTTGATCCGTGCGCGCCGGCCTCGCGGGGCAACGCGCTCGCTTGCGAAGGAGTTCTCGTGAACACTCGTGCTGCCCTCCGGCGCTGCCTGCGCGCCGGAGCCCTATTCTTTGTCGCGTTGCCGGGGGCGCTTTCCTCGGCCGCTTCGCTCACCCTGGAGCAGGCGTGGGCCATCGCGGAGCGAGGCAATCCGGTGTTGCGATCGGTGCAGGCCCGGCTGGACGCAGCCCTGGGCGAGCATGCCGAGAGCCAGTCTCTGCTGTTCAACAATCCCGCCCTGTCGGCCGAGGCGGGTCGGCGTCGTATCCGCGACGGAGACGAAAGCGGTGATGCGAGCGACTGGTCGATCGGCATCGCCCAGAGTTTCGAGCTGTTCGGCCAGCGCGGCGCACGCCGCGACGCCGCCGAGCGTAGCGCTGCCGCCACGGCCACCGATGTCGAAGAGGCGCGTCGCGCACTGCGCGCGGAGGTGGAACGCCGCTTCGTGGCGGTGCTGTCGCTGCAGGAGGCGACCGAGCTGGAGCAAGGCGCGGTCGAGCTCATCGATGCGACCGCCGCGATCGTGCGCAAACGGGTGGCGGCCGGCGAGGACAGCCGCCTGGAGGGCAATCTCGCCACCGCCGAAGCGGAACGCGCCCGCAACGAGCTGGCGCGATTGGCCGAGGAGCTGGTGGCCACCCGGGCAGGACTGGCGTCGCTGCTGCAGCTCCCCGAGGCCGAACTGCCGGTGGCCATGGGAGAGCTCGATGCGCCTGCGGGCAAGTACACGCTGCAGGAGTTGCTCGACGCGGTGGACCGCCGGCCGGCGCTGCGCGCCAACGATCTGCGCCTGCAGGCCGCAAGACGCCGGCTGGACCTGGAACGTGCGGCGCGCTATCCCGACCTGACCCTGGGCCTGTCCCAGTCCAAGGAGGGCGGTCTCGACGGGCGCGATCTGATCTCGACTCTCAGCCTGTCGCTGCCGCTGCCGGTGTTCCGGCGCAATGCCGCCGGTATCGGGCGCGCCATCACGGAGATGAACCAGGCGTCCATCGAGCGAGAAACCGCCCAGCGCGATGCGCGCGCGCAGGTCATCGCGGCCTGGGAGCTTCGCGACAAGCTGGCTGCACGTCTGCAGCGGCTGCGCGAGTCGGTCCTGCCCCGCCTCGAAGAAAACGTGCGCCTGTCGCAGGCGTCGTTGCAGGCCGGCGCAATCGGCCTGGCCGAGTGGATCCTGGCACAGCGCCAGGCGCTCGAAGGGCGGCGCGATCTCACCCGAACGCGTGCAGACCTGCGGCTGCTTCAGGTCCATCTGGAAGCGGCCGCTGGGGTGAACGCCGCTGCCCCCACGACTCAGGGCGCGGCTTCCACACCGAAAGGGCAGCAATGAACATCCGGCTCCCGAGGATGATCGGCCCCCTGGCCCTGATCGCAGCGCTCACCGGCTGCGACAGCGCAGACGATGAACCGAAAGCACAAGCGCCCAAAGCCGGCGCAGCCGCGGCCGGCGAATCCGGTCACAGCGACGGGGACAGGGCGGAGTCCGGCGTGCATGCTGGCGACGCCGCACCGGACGTTCGCTCCGGAGCCGAGGCGGACCACGCGGAACATGCGGAGCGCCTGACCCTGAGCGCCGAGGAAGCCGTCAAGGCCGGCGTGGAGGTCGCGGCCCTGGAGTTGCGCTCCGTGCCCGCGACCCTGGAGCTCACCGCGACCATCAGCGCCAATCAGGATCGTCTCGCGCATATCTCTCCGCGCGTGAGCGGCAAGCTGGTGCAGGTCATGGCGAATCTCGGCGACCGAGTGCGCGCGGGCGAGACGCTGGCGCTGGTGGACAGCATCGAGATCGGCACGGCCAACGCCGAGTACCTGCAGGCGCTCAGCGCGGCCGAGCTCGCCCGCGCCAATCTGGAGCGGGCGGAGAAGCTCAACGCCGAGCAGATCATGGCGCAGAAGGATTATCTCGCCGCACGCAACGAGGCGCAGCAGGCCGATGCGGCGCTGCGGGCGGCACAGGACAAGCTGCGGCTGCTCGGCGCGAGCAGCCCCCAGCCCGAAAGCCAGGCACAGTCGATCTATGCGCTGCGTGCGCCCTTCGCCGGCACGGTGATCGAAAAACACGCAATCCTCGGCGAGCTCGCCACGCCGGAGAAGACGCTGTTCGCCGTGGCGGATCTGTCCCTGGTGTGGATCGAGGCGAACCTGTTCGAGAAGGACCTGCCGCGGGTGAAGCGCGGCGCGCAGGCCAGAGTTCTGGTCACCGCATACCCCGGCGAGTCCTTCCCCGGCAGGCTGACCTACATCAGCGACACAGTGGATCGGGAGACCCGCACCGTGCAGGCGCGCGTGGAGGTCGCCAACCGCGACGGCCGGCTCAAGCCCGGCATGTTCGCGACCGCGAATCTGCAGACGGCGGAACTCACCGAAGCCCTGACCGTCCCGCAGAGCGCGGTTGTTCTGCTGGAAGGCAAGCTCGTGGTCTTCGTTCAGGAAGGCAACGCGTACGAAGCACGCAACGTGCAGCCGGGGTTTCAGGCCGGCGGCCAGGTGCAGATCGTGGATGGCATACACCGAGGCGAGCGGATCGTGGTGGACGGCGCCTACGAACTGAAGGCGCGTCTGCTCAAGTCGCAGATGGGCGAAGGCCACGTGCATTGAGATCAAGACATGCTCGACACCCTCGTCGACGTTTCGCTGCGTTACCGCGTGCTGGTGCTGGTCGGCCTGGTGGTCATCGTCGCGCTCGGTGCGCGCGCCTTTGTCCAGGTACCGGTGGACGCCTTCCCCGACGTCACGCCGAACCAGGTCAACGTTTATACCGAGTCGCCCGGGCTCGCAGCCGAGGATGTCGAGCAGCTGCTCACCTTCCCGATCGAAACCGCCATGGCCGGCCTGCCCGGGGTCCAGGAGATTCGCTCGGTGTCGATGTTCGGCCTGTCCTACGTGGCGGTCTACTTCGAGGACGACGTGGACATCTACTTCGCGCGCCGGCTGGCGACCGAGAAACTGCAGGAGGCGCGGGAGCGCATCCCGGAGGGCTACGGTGAGCCCGCGCTGGGGCCGAACAGCTCCGGGCTCGGACAAGTGTTCTGGTACACGGTGGAGGCGGCCGACGAACGGCTGTCGGCGATGGACCTGCGCACCTTGCAGGACTGGAGCGTGCGGCTGCTGCTGCGCACCGCCCCGGGCGTGGACGACGTGACCTCCTGGGGCGGACAAGAGAAGCAGTACCAGGTGCTGATCGACCCGAACAAGCTGATCAAGTACCGGCTCACGTTCCAATCGGTCATGGACGCGCTCGCCGCCAACAATCGCCAGGTGGGCGGCCAATACGTCGATCTCGGGCGCGAGCAGTACCTGGTGCGTGGTGTGGGCCTGGTCGGCGGAGTCGGCGACATCGAGAAAGTTCTGGTGACCGAACGCGAAGGCGTGCCGATCCATGTGCGCGATGTGGCGCGTGTGATCGAGGGCCCGGCGCTGCGCTTCGGAGCGGTGACGCGCGACGGCAAGGAGGCGGTGCTGGGCATCGCCCTGGCGCGCATCGGCGAGAACGCCAAGAACGTGGTCGATGCCGTGAAAGCGAAGATCGAGATCGCGCGCCAGGCCCTGCCTGCCGGGGTGACGCTCAATCCGGTGTACGACCGCACCGACCTGGTCAAGAAGGCGCTGGCCACGGCCGAGCGTGCCTTGCTCGAAGGCTCCATTCTGGTGGCGATCGTTCTGTTCCTGTTCCTGGGCGAGATGCGCTCCGCGCTGGTGGTCATCGTGACGCTGCCGCTGTGCATGCTGATCGCCTTCATCCTGATGCAGCACACCGGAGTTTCGGCCAATCTGATGTCGCTGGCCGGCCTGGCGATCGGCATCGGCATGATGGTCGACGGGGCGGTGGTGATGGTCGAGAATGCGTTCCGCCTGCTCGCGCATCGCGCGCAGGGCACAAGCGACCGGGCGCAGACGGTGCTGGAGGCCGCGCGCGAGGTGGCGAATCCGATCGCTTTTGCCATCCTCATCATCATCGTGGTGTTCCTGCCGCTGTTCTCGCTCACCGGGCTGGAGGGCAAGTTGTTCAAGCCCATGGCCCTGACCATCACCTTCGCCATGGCCGGCTCGCTCCTGCTCAGCCTGACCGTCGTGCCGGCACTGGCCTCGCTGCTGCTGCGAGCCAAGCACGAGCGTGATACCTTTCTCATGCGCTGGCTGGAGCGAGGCTATCGCCCGCTGCTCGGCTGGGCGCTCGGCCACAAGCGCAGCGTGCTGGCCGGCGCGCTGGCGCTGCTCGCCGCTGCGCTCGCCCTGTTTCCGTTCCTCGGCAAGGAGTTCATGCCGAACCTGCAGGAAGGCGCCATCATGTTCCGGGTGACCAGCATCCCGTCTACCGCGCTCACCGAGTCGGTGCGCGTGTCGCAGCTGATGGCCGAAACGCTCAGACGCGAGTTTCCGCAGACCGAGTCCGTTCTCGCCACCATCGGCCGGGCCGAGAAAGGCGAGACGGCGGACGTTAACTACATGGAGGTGCTGATCGACGTCAAGCCGGTGCGGGAGTGGCCGCGCCCCATGTCGATGCCCGAGTTGTCGGCCCAGATGCAGGAGAAGCTGGAACGGACCATCGCTACCGTGGTGCTGGGCGCCACCCAGCCGATCCAGATGCGCGTCGAGGAGCTGATCTCGGGCGTGCGCGCGACGCTGGCCCTGAAGGTGTACGGCCCCGACCTCGGGACGCTCGACCGGCTGGCGGTACAGATGCAGCAGGTCCTGACCGCGGTGCCCGGCGTCGCCGACCTGTCCCTGGAAGCCAACAAGGGCAAGCCCCAAGTAGTCATCCGGGTGAACCGGGAGCAGGCCGCCCGCTACGGAGTGAATGCCGACGACATCCTGCAGGTAGTGCAGGCCGGCATCGGCGGCATGGCGGTCAGCACCCTGCTCGACGGCGTGCGCAGGTTCGACATCGCGGTATGGCTCGACCCGGCATTCCGCGACAGCGTGCAGGCGATCGAGAGCATCCCGATCCGCACCGAAGCCGGCGCACTGGTGCCGCTGGTGCGGGTGGCAAGCGTCCAGATCGAGGAGGGCTATACCTTCGTGCGCCGCGAGCAGCTGCAGCGCTATGCCGTGATCCAGATGGACGTGAAAGGGCGCGACGTGGACGGGTTCGTGCAGGAGGCGGACGCGAAGATCCGCGCACAGGTGGCCATGCCGGAGGGCTATTGGACCGAGTGGGGCGGAGCGTTCGAGAACCAGCAGCGCGCGCTCGCCCGGCTGGGCGTGATCATCCCCCTCACCATCGGGCTGATCTTCATCCTGCTGTACACGGCGTTCAACTCGCTCACCTACGCGACCCTGATCATCGCCAACGTGCCGTTTGCCGTCATCGGCGGCGTGTTCGGCCTGTTCTTGACCGGGCAGTACGTCTCGGTGCCCTCCGCCATCGGCTTCATCGCGGTATTCGGTGTTGCCATGCTCAACGGCATCGTCCTGGTGAGTTTCCTGAACCAGCAGCGCGCCAAGGGGCTCGCGCCGCGCGAGGCCGTGCGGCAAGGGACGATGCTGCGCCTGCGACCGGTCCTGATGACTGCATCGGTGGCGATCCTGGGCCTGCTCCCGATGCTGCTGTCTTCGGGCGTGGGAGCCGAGACGCAACGCCCGCTCGCGACCGTGGTTGTGGGCGGATTGTTCAGCTCGACCGCGCTGACCCTGTTGCTGCTGCCGATCGCCTACGAGTGGATCGAGCAGCGGCGCGAGTCAACCGGTGCGGTGTCAAAGCCCAGGCGCTGACCACGCGCGTCGTACCGAATACGCGAGTCCGGCATGCCCGCGGGAATCGGGCGACGGCGCGGGCTCTCACCCTGCTTCCCGCTGCCGGCTCATCGGATATTCTCCCGGTGCGTCGCGCAGCGGCTGCACCAGCAGCCGATCGAGCCGCAGGTCCTGCGCGGTGCGAAACGCGTCGATCCCGATGATCATTTTCTCGTGCCCCGCCGCGGGCCGCGCCCGATAGGTGCCGAACAACCGGTCCCACCACGGCAGGTTGAAGCCGAAGTTGGTGTTGGTTTCCTGGGGGAGGATGGAGTGATGCACGCGGTGCATGTCGGGCGTCACCACCAGCCAGCGCAGCACGGCATCCACGCGTGCCGGCAAACCTGCGTTGGCGTGATTGAACATGGCGGTGGCGTTGAGCAGTACCTCGAAGGCCAGCACGGCGATCGGGGGCGCGCCGATGGCCGCAACGGCCGCGAGCTTGATCCCGGCGGAGATCAGGATCTCGATGGGGTGGAAGCGCGTGCCGGTGGTGACGTCGAAATCGAGATCGGCGTGATGCACGCGATGCAGGCGCCACAGCGCCGGCACCGCGTGAAAGGCGACATGCTGGAAGTAGATGGTCAGATCCAGCAATATCACCGCCAGCGGGATCGCGAACCACGCTGGCACCGCGAGCTGGTGGGTGAGCCCCCAGCCATGCGCTTGCGCGGCGGCGGCCACGCCGACCGCGGTGGCCGGAACCAGCAGCCGTGCCAGGAGCGTGTCGATGGCCAGCAGCCCGAGGTTGCTGGGCCAGCGTTGCAGCCGGGCAAACGCGCGCCGGCGGCGTGGGGCGAGCGCCTCCCACAGGGCGACGGCCAGGAACACGCCCGCGAGAACGCCCAGCCGGATCAGCGGCTCGGATACCATGGCGGTGCTGGTGATCATCCTGTTGCCGTCCCGCTTGCCAGCGGGGTCGCTCAATGGTAATGTTGTGCAATTAATCTATTGAATGATAGCCTGGAACCGGCCGCATGTCAACCGGCAGCCCGAAACGCGACATCTTCGAGAACCTCGCCAGGATCGGGACCGCCCTGTCGAGCGCCACCCGCCTGGAGTTCCTCGAGCTGCTGGCCCAGGGCGAGCGCAGCGTGGATCAGCTCGCGTCCATGACCGGCGTATCGGTCGCGAACACATCCCAGCACCTGCAGAAGCTGCGGCAGGCCGGGTTGATCGTGGGGCGCAAGGAAGGACAGTACGTCTTCTACCGCCTCGCCGGCGACGAGGTGGTCGCGATGATGGCCACCCTGGGGCGGGTAGGCGAAGCCTATCTGGCCGAGGTCGAGCGCATCGTGCGGCTGTATCTGGCGCAGCGCGACGATCTCGAGCCGATCCCGGCCCGGGAGTTGCTGGACCGGATGCGCACGGGCCTGGTCACGGTGCTCGACGTGCGCCCGCCGGAGGAGTTCGCGGCCGGACATCTGCCCGGCGCGGTGAATATCCCGATGCACGCCCTCGAAAAACGGCTGGGAGAGCTGCCCAAGCGCAAGGAGGTGGTCGCCTACTGCCGCGGGCCCTACTGCCTGATGTCCTATGACGCGGTGCAGCTGCTGCGCCACAAAGGCCTGAAGGCGCGCCGGCTCGAAGCCGGACTACCCGAATGGCGCGTTGCCGGTCTGCCGGTGGAACACGGCTGATGAGCGCTGGGTGCTGACACCTTCGAGAATGAGCGACAAGAGCCACACCACCCCCGGCCTTCGGCCGACCCCTCCTCATGAGCCTGATGAGAGGAGGGGAGCGGGTTTCGTCTCCTGTTGCGAGCACGATTGTCAAGCCACGCCCACCGCGCTCGAGCCGCGCTGGCGCCGCGTGCTGTGGGCCGCGCTCGCGATCAACGCGGTGATGTTCGCGGTCGAGATCGGCGGCAGCCTGGTAGCGGACTCCAGTGCGCTGCTCGCCGACGCCGTGGATTTTTTTGGCGACGCCTTCAACTACGGGCTGTCCCTGGCGGTGCTTGCGCTCAGTCCGCTTGCACGTGCTCGCGCGGCCGCGGTGAAGGGTGCGACGATGACCGCCTACGGCCTGTTCGTCGGCGGGCATGCTGCCTGGGCCTGGAGCCAGGGCATCGTGCCGGCCCCCGCCACCATGGGCGCGGTCGCGGTGCTCGCGCTGCTGGCCAATGCAGTGGTCGCGCTGCTGCTCTATCGCTATCGCAACGGCGACGCCAACATGCGCTCGGTTTGGATCTGCTCGCGCAACGACGTGCTCGGGAATCTGGCGGTGATCGCGGCAGCCGTCGGCGTGTTCGGCACCGCGCAGGGCTGGCCGGATGCGGTGGTGGCCGCGATCCTCTCGGCGCTGGCCGTATCCGGCGGGATCGCCGTGATGCGCCACGCCCGGGGCGAGATGCACGTGGCGATGCCGCGCGCGCGGCCCACCCCTGGGAACGCGTGATCACGCGCGGGACCCGATCCGGCACTCTTCGGGCGGGCTTGGCTTAACGGCAAGGCTTGGGCGCCGCGCGGCACTTGCGTGCTTCGATCAGTACGGGGTCAGGCAGGGCACGACTTGGCGACCGTGGCGGCGATAGATGCGGAAGTCCTCGTCGGTGGTGAGAACGACGGGATCTTCCAGCGTCTCGCTCATCCTCACCAGGCAGGCATCGGCGAGGCTCATGGGGACATCTGCGTACTTGTGCATGAGCCTCAAGACCCGGTCCAGGTCGTTGGCGAGGTCGAAGGCCGTTACCACCGCCCCGCGACGAAGGAGCGCGGCGAGACTGGGGCCACCGCGGGCGCCCAGCAGGTGAAAGGCCTCGGACAGAACCGCTTCGCAGGTCCTCCACGGTGGGACGGAGTGCGGCGACTGGGCCGCCGCCCAAAGGTGGTGGCGGTCACGGCGGCTGAGCAGGGCGATCAGAAACCCCGCGTCAACGAGCACGCTTCCGGCCATAGCCCGTGGTCTTCAGATACCGCTTCCTGCGCTCGCTCAAGTCGGTCGGCAGGCCGCCCACTGAGCCGACCAGGTCGGAGATGGTGTCGGCAGGCGCGCACCGAGCACGTGCGGGAGCTGCGAACCGCAAGCGCTCGCGCACGACATCGGACTTGGAGCACCGGCGCTCGCGTGATTCGGTTTCGATCTCGGCGACCAGCGCTTCGGGAAGTCTTACAGTGAGGGTCTTCATGCGCGCATTGTAATACATGCATGCCAGTCGCGCATGACAGGGAGACCGTGAAATCCCGGCTCTCTCCCGCTCACTCGGGCAGCGCATAGGCGATCACCCAGCCACCCAGCTTCGAGGGCAGGCTCGCGTGCCCGCCCGGCGCGGCCACCAGGTACTGCGTGCCGTCGAAGCGATAGGTGATCGGGCCGCCGTGCAGTCCCGCGGGAAGATCGAAGCTCGCGACCACCGCGCCGCTGTCGACATCGAAGGCACGCAGCTTGCGCTCGGCGGTGGCGCCGACGAACGCGAGGCCGCCCGTCACCAGCACCGGCCCCATGCTGAGAAAACCGCGCTTGCCGTCGCCCGGCTCGCCCAGCGGCACGCGCCAGCGGATCTCGCCGCGCGCGACGTCGATCGCCACCAGCGTGCTCCAGGGCGGGCGCTGGCACAACCGTCCGCGGTGGGCGAAGACGCCGCGCCGGATCATGTGATAGCGCAAGCCGGTCCCGGTGCCGCTCGCCAGCCAGCGCAGCGCGCGCAACGGCGATTGCAGGATCACGTCGTCGGTGCGAGCGAAGTTCTCCGGGGGCAGCGGATCGAGGTAGTACTCCATGGCGATGTCGTTGACCGGCACGATCAGCAGGCCGCGCCGCGGATCGAAGGCGCCGCCGGGCCAGTTGACGCCGCCGGCCGCGCCCGGATAGAGCAATGACCCGACCACGCTGGGCGGGGTGAACACGCCCTCGTTGCGCAACGTGCGCAACCGCTCGGAGCACGCACGCCGATGCTCCGGCGTGACGTCCCAGAGCTGGGCTTCGCCGAAGCGATGGCCGACCAACGGCGGCGGCCGCAGTGGAAACGGCTGCGTGGGCCAGGCTCGTTCGCCCGGCACATCCGAGCCGGGAACCGCGCGCTCCTGCACCGGGATCAGCGGAGCACCGGTTTCACGGTCGAGCAGGAACAGCAACCCCGCCTTGGTAAGCTGAGCGACCACGTCCACTTCGCGGCCTTCGTGCCGCACGCGCAGCAGCATCGGCGGGGCGGCCAAGTCGTAGTCCCAAAGATCGTGATGCACCGTCTGGAAATGCCAGACGCGCCGGCCGCTGCTCGCATCGAGGGCCACCACCGAGGCGGTGTAGAGATTCGCGCCGGGCCGGTCGCCGCCGTAGTGGTCCGGCCCGGCGCTGCTGACCGGCAGGAACACCCAGCCGCGCTCGGCATCCACGGTGATCGACGACCACACGTTGGCCCCGCCGTGCCGGCGCCAGCTGCCCGCTTCCCAGGTTTCCACGCCAGGCTGGCCTCCGCGCGGAACGGTGTCGAAGCGCCATGCCAGCTGCCCGGTCCGCGCGTTGAAGGCACGCACGGCACCCGACGGCTGGACGCGGCGGATCAGATCCACGATGGCCGCGCCGACGATGACGCGGTCGCCGGCGACTGCCGGCGGCGAGGTGACGTTGTACTCCCAGGGATCCACCACGCCCTCGACCCCGCGGAGCAGATCGACCGTTCCGCCCTCGCCGAAGTCGCGGCAAGGGCGACCGCTGCCCGCGTCCAGCGCGATCAGGCGCGCATCCAGCGTCGCCAGGAAGATGCGTCCGGCGCACGTCCCATGCGCACGTTGCGGGTCCTGCCAGAACGCCACGCCCCGGCTCACCATCTTGTTCGGATAGCGGCGGCGCAGATCGAGGCGCGGGTCGAAGGTCCACAGCTCGCGTCCGGTGCGCGGATCGAGCGCGATGACGCGGTTGTACGGGGTGGAAAAGACCAGCTTGCCCTGCGCGAGAATCGGCGTGGCTTCGAACCCCGTGCCCTTCACGTCGGTTTCCGGCCATCCGGAGCGAAAGTCGTCGTGGCGGTAGGTCCAGCGCACGGCCAGCCGCTGGACGTTGCCGCGATCGATCCCGTCGAGCGGCGACCACCGCCGGCCGCCGCCGTCGCCGAGGACGGTAGGCCACTGCGCGTCGAGGCCCTCGACCTCGGGTAGCGGGGGCTCGGCACCCGGCGACGATATGGTGGAACAGAGCAGAGCCGCAAACGGCGCCCGCGCCAACCGCGGGCCAAGCACCGAAACGAATCGGAACACGGGATCTCCTCGGGGGAATCGAATGACGCGCCATTCCACCCAAGGCAAGTGTTCCGTGTCTCGCCGAAATCGGGAGACGCTGCGCGATTCCGAAATCCGTCAGTCGGCTGCGGAAATCGACAGCTTGGCGCGCCGGTATTCGCTGGGAGTGAGCCCGGTCTGCGCCTTGAAGGCCCGATTGAAGGGGCTCAAAGACAGATAGCCCAGGTCCAGTGCGAGGTTGAGTATCGGAACGCGATACTGGGCCGGATCGGCCAGCGCCGCGCAGGCGTCGCGCACGCGATGCTGGTTGAGGAAGTCGTTGAAGTTGCGAAATCCCAGATGGCGGTTGATCACCCGGCGCAGGCGATACTCCGGCGCCCCCAGCCGCTTCGCCAGCGAGCCGATGGTCAGGCCCTCGCTTCGGTACACGCGATTCTCCTCGACCGCGGCGCGCAGCCGTTCCGCCAGCTGCCCCTCGACCGGGTCCATGTCTGCGAGCGGCACTGCCCGCACGGGCGCAAAGAGCTCCGCCTCCCGGCGCAGGAGCGCGAAGCCTAAGCCCAGCGCCAGCAGCAGGATGGCCACGGCGCTGGCTGCCGATAGTTCCGGGGGCGCGTTCTCCCCTCGAAGATACAGCTCCACCGCAACCACCACCGCCATGTAGGCGCCGCTCGCGCCCACCATCCAGACGCGCAAGTCGCGGCGGGCATCGATCAGATCCGCGGGGCGGCCCGCGAGGGCTTGCACCAGGGCCGCCACGATCAGCGCCAGGGCGACCAGCTTGCTGGACACGGTTGCGACTGGTGCGAGCATCGGCGAGGGTGGAGCGGCCGTCAGGTGCAAGAACGCTTCCGCCATGCCGGCAGCCAGCAACACCGCGAGCGGCACCGCGTGCCGCGCGCGCAGGCGGAATCCGTCTTCGAACAGCGCGCGCGCGAACAGCCAGAACACGGCCGGGACGCTAATACACGCGAGCAGGATCGGCACGCTCGCCCAGCGCACGCCCCAGGCCTCGACCACCGGTGGACACAGCAGATGCGCCGCCACCGCGACCGCCAGCAATCCGGCGAGCCAGCCCGCCGCCGCGGATCGATGCCGCCAGATGAGCGCTGCCCCCAGCAGCCCGAGGACGATCGCCCCGCCGGCGCGCAGCGCAAGATCTATCGCGTGCATGGACGACCTCGAGTGCTCGGGCACCACCCCGTCACGCTTCGCGTGCCACCCCTCCTTGAAAACGGGGTCTTCAGGAAGTCGTGTGGGTAGTTTGAGGGGGTAGATCGGCCCGGAAGCGGCGTGGATGCTGGCTTCCGGGGATGTTCAGGATCGGCGGAA
>Ga0187893_10011407_pt1 | contig 12918 bp, 8 predicted proteins | sample MA1701074metaG_FD_139574 | JGI IMG/M metagenome (GOLD analysis project Ga0187893, IMG submission 139574) | White microbial mat communities from a basaltic lava cave in the Kipuka Kanohina Cave System on the Island of Hawaii, USA - MA170107-4 metaG ...
CAGGCAGTCGGAGCAACACCACGCCGGCGTGAGTGGCTCCGCAGTCGCGTGCGGCACGTAAGATGTCCGGCAGGTCGTATTCGCCCAATCCGGGCACGAGCGGTGCGACGTTCACCCCCACGGGGATGCCTGCTTTGGCAAGGCGCTCGATGATGCGCACGCGTCGTTGTGGCGTCGTCACGTACGGCTCGATGGCCCTTGCGACCTCGTGATCCCAAAACGGAATGCTGATCGTCACGCAGACGCTGGCGTGCTCGTGCAATTGCAAGAGCACGTCGATGTCCCGCTCGATGATGGGAGATTTCGTAATCACACCCACTGGATTGCGATATTCGGCGCACACTTCCAGGCACGCACGCGTGATGGCGAGCTTGCCTTCGATGGGTTGATAACAATCCGTGACCCCGCTGAACATCAGTGGATCGCCGCGCCAGCGCGGCTGTTCGAACGACTGGCGTAACAACCGTGCGGCATCGCGCTTGACCAGGATGCGCGTGTCGAAATCGGTCCCCGCCCCGAATCCCAGATATTCGTGGGTGGGACGGGCGTAGCAATATGCACACGCGTGCATGCACCCACGATACGGATTCACGCTCCACGAAAACCCCAGGTCGGGACTGTCGTTGTGAGCCATGATTTTGCGCGTGTGGTCGTCGTAGAGGCGCACCGTGACCGGCGGCTCGCCCTCGTCGTATTCGATGCGTGTTTCCTCGAATCGATTGGGCGGATTTGCCTGCACTCGGACACGCACGTGCCGCAATCTAGCACCTGAACATATGTTCAGGCAAGTCGTGATCACTCTGGGGGCACGTAGTCTTCGCAAGTGGTCTGGATCAGATCGACGGCCTGTTCGAAAAACGGTGCGTAGTCGCTGGAACACACGCTGCCGAGCACGTTGTACATGAACGACGACACGAACCCGCGCAAAATGGGCGAGGGGTCGGCCCCGTTGCTACCCATCAGGCCTCCGCCACTGCACACGGCACCCGGCTCACCCGTATCACCGACGAGACCGAGCATCACCACGCCCCGCTCGTCGCCACCTTTGGCCTCCAAGATCTTCGTCTTCCACTCCTCCGGAGTTCCGGCGCTGCCTCCCATCTCCCCATCCTCTTCGTCGGTGATGATCGTGATGACCAGCGCGGCATCGCGCCGTACGAACCGCTCGTTGCACGCGCCGGGAGCACCCAGCTCGGAGCTGATGGCTTGAACCGCCGACTGCACTTGCAGCTCCGCACCGCTTCCATTGGTGCCCACGCGGGCCAGGCAGTCGAACGTGCCCGGCAAGTCGACCTCTCCTTGCTCCAGGAATCGTGCCGGGCTCTCGATTGGGCACGGGGCACCCATGGCGTCTTCGCGCTTACCTGCGCCCAGCGTGCACGCACACTCGTCCGTCGAGCCGCATTCGACGTGATCTTTGCATACGAGACCACTTGCGCAGGTGGCATTGATGTCTGACGCGCAAGTTTGGAGGCAGTCGATATCGCCCGAAAGTGCGCACGGGGTACCATCGCTACACATGCCGGTCGGGTTGGCATAACACTCGAACAAGCAACCCGGGTTGAATTCGATCGTGGCCGCATCGGTATCCGTTACCATGATGTGAAACGCGGTTGCACCGAGCTCCGTGAGCTTGGTTTGGATCGAGTCGATGAAGCCCGGAAAACTGTTGATGAGATTTTGCTGTTCGCCTTCCATCGAGCCCGAGTTGTCGATCACGAACAGGAAGTCGACGCCTTTGCATCCCTGGGCGCCTCCCGCTTCCCCGGCGGATGCACTGCCACCCGAACCGAGATCGAAGGTCGGGCCATCCCCGCCCTCGGGCGAGGTGGTTTCAGACACGCTCGGGTCGCCTTCACTGTCACCAGGACTGGGGCTACCGCCAACTTCTCCATCATCGTCCTCGTTGCCGGTTGCGCTCGCGCTCGCGCCGCTGCTCCCGTTTCCGTCGTCGAGGCCCGAGACACCGCTTTCGAGCCCCGAGGCTCCCGTGGCCCCGTCGGCTCTTCCATCGGTTTTGGCGCATCCGGCACCGAGTGCCAACAACCCGGCCGTGGCAGCAAGGGTGGCAACAGGAACGAGACTTCGCATGGGTACCTCCGGAAAACGGAGCAGTGTATCCCGAAATGACCCCCGTTGTCACCCACCCGAGTAGAGCTGGGATGAAATCGGTTTCGCGCGAAATCGCTCGGATTCGCGCGAACTCGAACCGAGACGATGATGTCAATTCATATCAGGAACATCAGGGAATGAGCACGGACGAACCGACAGTGTCGCGGCGCTCGAGCGCGCGGTGGGCATCGGCCGCGTCGCGTAACGGCCAGTGTTGATTGACCTCGACGCGCACGTGGCCGTTTCGCACCATGTCGAACAATGCATGCGCGCTCGCGAGCAGCTCGCTTCGCGTCGCGATATACGCAAACAGTGTGGGCCGCGTGAGGTACAGCGATCCTTTTTGCGAGAGGATCAATGGGTCGATGGGGTCGGGCTTGCCCGATGCATTGCCAAACGACACGAGCATACCACGCAGCGCCAGACAATCGAGCGAAGACGTAAACGTGGACTTGCCGACCGAGTCGTAGACCACGGGAACCCCTTTGTCATCGGTGAGCTCGCGTACGCGAGCGACCACGTCTTCTCGTGTGTAGACGATTGCGTGATCGCAGCCGTGGTCGCGCGCCAGCTTGGCCTTCTCGTCCGTCGACACGGTACCGATCACATTGGCACCGAGTTGTTTCAGCCACTGGCACGCGATGAGACCCACGCCCCCGGCCGCGGCATGGAACAATACGGTTTGACCCGCGTGGACCGGGTACGTGCGTCGAATCAGATACTCCGCGGTCATGCCTTTGAGGAGCATGGCTGCAGCCGTTGCGTCTTCGATGTCGTCCGGAAGCACAACCAGCCGATCGGCAGCGATGATGCGAGCTTGCGCGTAAGCTCCAGGAACGCTGCTGGCATAGGCCACGCGTTGGCCGACCGCAACCTCGGTCACGCCTTCGCCCACGGCTTCGACCACGCCGGCGGCTTCCAGACCAAGCACCGCCGGAAGGGCAAGCGGATACAGCCCGGTGCGATGATAGGTGTCGATGAAGTTGAGCCCGATTGCGCTCTGGCGTACGCGTGCCTGTCCGACACCCGGATCACTCACGTCGATCGACTCGACGCGAAGCACTTCGGGCCCGCCGTGCTCATGAATACGGATGACATGCGGCATGGCAAACTCGATAACACGTCCCGTACTGGCGCTCGTGACCGCGGCCTCCTCGAGAGCTCGGTGCCCCGTTTTTGCGGTCGGCTGGGGAGGGACGCGTGCACGCCGCGACGTCCGCGCAGGCTAGCAAACAGCGGACCAGTTTGCGGACACACGGCTGCTGCTCGTGCGACGTAGGTAACGGAAACTTCTAGGAAAAGTTTTTCTGGCCGACGGGTGAACGATCGTTGCCAAATGTACGAAAATGCAGGCTAAGATGCGACGGATCTTCCCACAAAGGGGCACACATGGCAGCTGCACCGCAGGAATGGATTGACCACTCCTTGGCTCTACTCGAACAGCTGGAAAGCGATCGAGAGGGATTGGCGCAAACACTCGAAGATCTCGAACGCCGTGCGGACGAGCTGCGAGAAAGCATGCAGGAGGCCAACGCGCGCCTCGAGGACCTCGAGGACGAGGACGCTCGCCTCGAAGATGCGCGCAAAGGTGTGGAACGACGCCATGCGGAGATCGCGAGCCGGCAGGCCGAGCTGTGGGACCGCCTCATCGAGCTTCAAGAGGAGCGTGAACACATCAAGAGCGAGGAGCAATCGCTGCAGCGTGAGTCCGCTGGTTTGGAAACCCGCGAACACAATCTACCAGGCCTGTTCGAAGCCGCGGAACACGAACGGCGAAAAGTCGAACAAGAGATCGCGAGCTCGCATCGCATGCGTGACGAGATCGCGGGCGAGCTCACACGTCTCGACCAGGAAATGCAGCGCATGGTCGCTGCGCTAGAGGCCGTGGCAGATGCTCCGACCGACGACGAGGAGACGACGACCGAAGCCGTGCAACGTCCGGTGCGGTTGGTCGACGGCTCGAAGCAGGCTCCTCCACCACCTCCGCCGTTCGCGAGCGGCAAAACCATGTCGATGTCCATGTCCATGTCCAATCGACCAGCGACTGCGCCGTCGTCGACTCAGCCCAAGATGCCTCCGCATCTTTTGCCTGCAGCCATGCGACCTTCCGAGCCGATACTGCAGCCTGCGAGCAGAGTCCACCCGGCCTTCAGCCAGTCGCACCACGCTGCAACGCTACCGGCTGCTGCAATGTCGTCGAACCAGTTTCACTGGGCCAATGGCGGTGCTGCGCCGCGGAACCGCGCGGTCGGACAGATGCACGCGTCGGCTTCCATGTCATCGCCGAGCGTGACCGTGAGCCGGCCATTCATCAACCAGCCCTCGCAAGCGTCGGGTTCGTGGGCGAGCGCCAGCGCCACCTTCGAGGTCGACGACGGCTATCGGCCGCATGGTCGCGGGCGAGGTGTGTTGTGGACGGCGATCACGATGACCTCGCTCGTGCTGATCGTGATGGGCGGTTACGTGGCGGCCAGCAGTGGCCTGCTTCCCGGTGCCGAGCCGCGTGTTCAAGCGATGGAGGCGGCGATCGTGTCTTCGGTCGACGGAACTCCCATCGCGGCCGTGGTACCGAGCGCCTGGCGGGAGCGTGTGGTCGAGACCGTCGATGCATCGGTGCGGGAGAGCGATGCTGTGAGCGATGCTGTAGAAGCTGTCGCAGGACCGACGGAGCCGCCGGCGAAGCCGGAGCCGCCAATCGTCGCGAGCACAACCCCCGCGCCTTCGGCCACGGTGGTCTCCCCGAGTGGATCGACGGGCACGGCCGTCGCGGTGCCAACGATCGCTGAACAAGTGAAGCCAGACGAGCAACCAAAGCCAGTTGTGGCCAAGCTCGAACACACCGCGGGCGATGGCACCAAGCCGACGACGCAGGCCAGCCTGAGCTCCGACGATGCCAAGGCCGACCGTGATCCGAAGAAAGAGGCGAACAAGGACGTGCTCGCTGCCAGTGATCACGAGGACAAGCGCGCCAAGGCCGAGCCTCAACCCAAGACCACGGCGAAGACGAAGCGCAAGAAGTCCAAGAAGACGTCTCGTCGGGATACCCGTCCCGCCACGGTCGAGGTGGCCGAGAACCCGGTCCAACTCGTCGAAGCACCGAAACAGATTCGCAAGGACAAGGTACAGATCTCGAAGACTCGCGATCCGCTTGCGGGGATCTGAGCGCCGGTCTCGATACCCCAGCGCATTGCGAAGCGCGGAGCTGCTGCTTACGGGCTGCTGAAGCCTGCGAGCGTCGCCGACGCGTTTTGCGGTATCGACGCGACCCCATCGATCCCTGTAGGTCGGGTGGTGAAGGATCCCCGTCCCGGCGACATGCAAAGAGTTGGGCGGAGGACGCACCTTGAAAAAAATTCAATCCCTCTTTTTTCCGATGGCGCTACTCGGGCAAGCTTGCGGCGGTAAGACCGACTCCAATGCCGAGAGTTTCGGACCGGGAGCCGGGAGTGCGGGCGGCAGCATGAGCGACGAAGGTGGAAGCCAAAGTGCTGGCTCGGGCCCAGGGGACGAAACGGGAGGCGGGCAGACGATAGGATCGGAGCAGGGGCATGAAACGGTGGAATCGGGAGACCCGGGAGGCGAGGGCGCGACCCCCGGCTCGGACGAAGGGGTAGCAGACGATACCGGAGCCCGATTCGACGTTGGGAACGGCGGCGTGGGTGACGATGCCGGCCCGCAGGGAGAATGCGCTGTCGTCGATGACATGAACGCCGTCCCCGAATGCAAACAAAACCGTCCTCCTGATAGTTTTGCGCCTGAGATCCAGTGGTCCTGGCTCGGTGGAAGCGTGGTTTCGGTGCCTCTGGTCGCCAACCTGACGGATGACAACGGCGACAACAGCATCGATCTTTGCGACAGTCCCGACGTCGTCGTCATTCGCTCGGTTGGCATCCCACCTCCAAATGGATTCGATGGCCAGATGGTGGTGTTGGACGGCAAAACAGGGGCCGAGCATTTCGTGGTTCAAACCATCGTTTCCTCGTCGATGGCACCTGCCATCGGAGACATCGACGACGACGGGATCCCCGAGATCGTGGCGGCAGCAGGAGGAGGTGGTGGCTACGCGGGTGGAGCGGGCAGTCGCCCAACGCCGCTCGTGGCGTTCGAGAACGATGGAACCCTGAAGTGGACCAGCGCTCATGCGATCCCGTACAGCTTTGGCATCGCCCTGGCCGATCTGGACAACGACAACGACGTGGAGATCATCGTGAACTCCACCGTGACCGACCACAATGGTGCGCTCGTGTTCGTCGGTTCGGTGTTGCCGTGCGGCCAGGCGGGGCTTCTCGGTGGTGGATGCCCGAGCGCCAGCACGGCCGCAGACCTCGACGGAGACAAAGACCTCGAGATCATCGATGGCAACGTGGCCTACCATCACGATGGCACGCTTTATTACCAGGCAGGTCCCATGTCCAATGGGGGCATCTGGGTGTGGCCCCAGGTGGCGAACCTGGACGCCGATGCGGACCCCGAGGTGCTCATCATTGGGGCGCACGGGGACTATGCCTTGCTCGAGCACGATGGCAAAACGAAGTGGTACATGCCGGTCTCTCCTTCGGTCGTGCTGTGGTATTCGCCAGCGCACATCCACGATTTCGACGGCGATCGAGTGGCTGACTTCGGCTTCAGTACCGGCAATACGTACGAGGTTCACAGGCAAGACGGCTCGCTCTTGTGGGCGATGCCTGTGATGTCGGAGCACGTCGATAGTGCCCCGGGAGGAACGGCGTTCGACTTCATCGGCGGCGGCAAGGCGCAGGCGATCTACAACGACCAAAAGGAGCTGTTTGTCTACGATGGCGCCGTCGGTACCGTACTGCTCCAGCTTTCCAACGCGACCGAGACGACGCTGGGATTCCCCATCGTCGCCGACGTGGACGACGATGGTTCCGCGGAGATCCTCATCTTCTCGTCCAATACCGCAAACGCGGGTCTGCACGCCATCCGCGACAAGGAAGATCGTTGGATCCAAGCCCGGCGAATTTGGAACCAACACACCTATCACGTCACCAACGTGCGCGAGGACGGCACCATTCCACAGTACGAAGCGCCTCACTGGAAGTCGCTCAACACGTTTCGTACCAATGCACAGATCGAAGGTGGCCTGTGCATTCCGCCACAACCGGAAGGGTGAGCGGGCACGACGGTCCCCTCGTGGCGGCTTCGCGAACCGCGCGTCGTGACGCCCGGAGGCGTGGCCTTTCGTTTACCGGCGTGGTTTCTTGACCGGTGGATGAGGGCTGGCCTTCGGGGCGCCGTCGGATAGATTTGTGCTCCCGAAAAGGGGCACATCATGGCCCAAGAGATCGTTCTCCACGTTGAGCCGCTCGGGTTTCCTTGGAAAACCGCCGACCCATTCTTGTTTTGCGTGCACCACGAGGATGCGTATCCCGCGGGAAACGAGGCCTTGGGCCCAGCCGCTTCGCTTCACGGCCGAAGCCTCGGGCAGGATTTCGAGATCAAGGATGGTTGGCGCATGTATCACGGCCGGGAGGTCCCCGGCTTTCCACAACATCCGCACCGTGGGTTCGAAACCATCACGATCGTCCGTCGCGGTTTTATCGACCATTCGGATTCCCTCGGTGCTGCTGCCCGTTTCGGGCAGGGGGACGTGCAATGGCTGACCGCCGGCCACGGCATCGTGCATTCCGAGATGTTTCCTCTGCTCGACCCAAACCATGGCAATCCGCTCGAGCTGTTTCAGATCTGGCTCAATCTGCCACGTGCGAACAAATTCGTGGATCCCCACTTCTCGATGTTGTGGAGCCACGAAATTCCCAAATACATCGCCCGCGATGCTTCAGGTACAGCAAGCGAGATCACGCTGGTGGCTGGACGACTATCGGACATTGAACCACCACCCACGCCTCCAAAGTCGTGGGCGGCGCAGGCGGATGCCGATGTCGCCGTGTGGACGATCCGCATGGATCCCGGGGCCGTGTGGACGTTGCCCGCGGCGGCACATGGCACGAATCGCGTGCTGTATTTCTTCCGGGGAAACTCCCTTCGTGTTGCTGAGCAGCTCGTTCGGCCAACAGTGGGCATCCAACTTCGTGCCGACGTCGAAGTGACGCTGCAAAACGGTCCCCTCGAAGCGGAATGCCTCATGCTCCAGGGTCGGCCGATTGGCGAGCCGGTGGTGCAGTCCGGACCGTTCGTCATGAATTCGGCCGCCGAAATCAAGCAGGCGTTCGACGACTATCGGCGCACCCGCTTCGGTGGCTGGCCGTGGCCGGAAGATGGCCCCGTGCATGCTCGCGACGCGGGCCGATTCGCTCGCCACGCGGATGGCAGAGTCGAGCGCGTATCCATCCAATAGCTGCGATAACGACCGACCACAACCTGCTCGCAAAGGAGACCCGTTTCATGGCACGCGCAAAACGTTCGCCACGTCGATCGCCAACCGGTCGCGTGATGGTCCTGGTCGCCACGCGCAAAGGAGCGTGGCTGTATCATGGCGATCCCGCCAGACGTATGTGGAAGGTCGATGGACCACATTTTCTCGGCCACATCATCCATCACCTCGTGCTCGATCCACGGGATGGGCGAACACTGCTGGCGGCGGCCAAGACAGGTCATCTCGGCCCGACGATCTTTCGCTCGACGGATCTCGGCCGTACCTGGAAGGAAGCCGTGCGGCCGCCGGCGTTCGCCAAGGCACGAGATGGCGAACACGGGCGCGTCGTCGATCACACGTTTTGGCTGACACCCTGCCACGCGAACGAGCCAAACTCGTGGTACGCCGGCACTTCGCCCCAGGGACTGTTTCGCTCCGACGACGGTGGCGTCACATGGGCAGCATTTTCCAGTATCAACGACGATCCCCAATACCGCAAGTGGATGGGCAGCGCACAAGATGGCACACCCGATGGGCCCAAGCTGCATTCAATCATCGTCGACCCACGAGATAGTGCTCATCTGTATCTGGCCATGTCGAGTGGCGGAGTGCACGAATCGCATGATTGCGGCGAAACCTGGTCGCCCATCGTGCAAGGGTTGGAAGTCGTGGAAGGTTTCGATCCGGCCAATATCGCTTTCCATGATCCGCACTGCGTTCGGATGTGTCCGAGCGATCCCGACCGTCTGTATCAGCAGAACCACTGTGGCATCTATCGACGCGATCGACAGCCTAGCACGTGGACGCGTATCGGAAAACGCATGCCCAAACAGGTGGGCGACGTCGGTTTTCCGATGGTCGTGCACCCGCGCGATGCGGACACCGTGTGGGTGTTCCCGATGGATGGTACGAGTGTATGGCCGCGCACGAGCCCGCAAGGAAAACCGAGCGCCTATGTCACACGAAACGGCGGCAAAAGTTGGAAGCGCCTCGATGCCGGCCTGCCCGAGCACCACGCGTGGTGGACCGTGAAGCGACAGGCCATGACGGCGGATGCCCAAGACCCTGTGGGTTTGTATTTCGGCACCACCAGCGGAGACGTATGGATGAGCCGCGACGAAGGTCAGCGGTGGGTGTGCGTCGCCCGGCATCTTCCCGAGATCTATGCGGTGGAGGCGTCCGAGCTACGATGACACGATCCGTTCGTGCCTCCCGTGTCGTTCGGGCGGGGTCCCGTTCATGAAGGTGCTGATTCCGAGTCCGTTGCTGTCCTACACGCGAGAGAAAGAGGTCGACGCCACCGGTACGACCATGACCGAGCTACTGGCGGACCTCGATCGGCGTTACCCGGGCTTGCGATTCCGCGTCGTGGACGAACAGGGCTACATGAGGCCGCACGTACGTTTCTTCGTCAACGGCGAGCAGGTGTTCGACATGACGCGTGCGCTTCATCCGACGGACGCAATTCATATCGTCCAGGCATTGAGTGGCGGCTAAACGGTGGTGTTTTGCCACGGCATCTGGATTGTGGAAAAGTGACGTGAGAGCGACCACGTCATGAAAGCCTCATGGATCATCCATCGTGTTGTGTTCCTCGCCGCGGCCATGGCCGCATGCGTGCTCCGGGTTCCGCAGGCCGCAGCCGGTAGCAGTGCCAACGCCTATACCGTGGAGCAGATCATGCGCTACCCATGCCCGTCGGAGCTCGTCGCTGCGCGAAGCGACTCGAGGATCGCGTGGGTGTTCAACCGTGAGGGGGTACGCAACATCTGGGCGGCACAAGGGCCTGCCTTCGAGCCACGCCAGCTCACCAGCTACGTGGCCGACGACGGTCAAGAGCTCACGAACCTCGCGTTTTCCAGTGACGGAAAGATCATCGCGTACGTGCGCGGAGGTGATCACAATGCCAACTGGCCAGCCGAAGGCAATTTGGCACCCGATCCAGCGTCCAGTCCGACTCAACCGAAGGTCGAGATCTGGTCGGTACCGTTCACGGGGGGAGCACCCAAGCTGCTTGCTGCGGGCGACGAACCTGCCCTGTCACCCAAACGCGATCGCGTTGCGTTCGTGCACGAGCGCCAGATCTTCGTGATGCCTCTCGATGGCTCGGCTGCTCCAGCGCGCCTGTTCTTCGCGCGTGGCGAAAATAGCTCACCGCGGTGGTCACCCGACGGACAGCACTTGGCCTTCGTGTCCAACCGAGGCTCTCACAGCATCATCGGGATCTTCACCTCGGAAACCACACCTTTGCGATACATCGCACCTTCGACGTCACGTGACGTGAGCCCGCGGTGGTCGCCGGACGGCTCGCGTATCGCGTTCATCCGAACACCGGGCGCAGGTGGCACGCCCAAGACGATTCTCGATCAGCATCCTCGACCTTGGTCGATTTGGTCCGCCGATGCCAAAACCGGCGCCGCACGCCTGGTCTGGAACAGCCCGGCGACACTGCGCGGATCGTTTCCGACGTCTCACGGCAACGCAAACCTTCACTATGTGGCGGGTGGCCGCTTGGTCTTCGTCGCGGACCTGGATGGGTGGGCGCATTTGTATTCGATTCCCGAATCGGGCGGTCGTCCACCACTTTTGCTCACTCCGGGCAGTTTCATGACCGAATACATCTCCACGACGCCCGACAAGACGCACATGGTTTATGCCGCGAACACAGGTCCCTCGCCCGAGGACATCGACCGCCGGCACGTCTTCAAGGTGCCCGTGGACAGGGCTGCACCCGTGCAACTCACGCGCGGCCACGGTATCGAAGCCCTGCCGACCGTGACAGGAGATGGGCGCACCGTGGCCTTCATCGGGTCCGGTGCCCGACATCCACCGTTACCCATGGTTGTTGCGTTCGCTGGCGGAACACCACGCCCATTGGGCAGAGATCTCGTGCCGGCCGACTTCCCGAGCGTGCAACTCGTGGTGCCGCAAAAGGTCGTGTTCAAAGCGCCCGATGGAGTGAACGTGCATGGCCAGGTGTTCGAGCGACCGGCGCTCGCGGGCGTGAAGAAGCCAGGTTTGGTGTTCGTACATGGCGGGCCAGAGCGCCAGATGCTGCTTGGCTGGCACTACTCGGACTACTACGGGAAAGCGTACGCGCTCGAGCAATACCTGGCGAGCCGGGGCTACGTGGTGCTTTCGGTGAACTTCCGTCGCGGCATCGGTTATGGCCATGCGTTCCACCACGCGCCACGTGTCGGGCGTGCTGGCGCATCCGAATATCAAGACGTAAAGGCGGCTGGAGAATACCTCCGGGGTGTGCCCAACGTCGATCCAAAACGCATTGGTATCTGGGGCGGATCGTATGGCGGTTACTTGACCGCGCTCGCGCTGGCGCGAAATTCCGACATCTTCGCGACAGGGGTCGACGTTCACGGTTTTCACGATTTGACCGTTGACGAGAAATTGTCGGCCACAGAGCATGGCATCGAAAAAGTAGACTCCAAGGAGGCGCTCGAGGTGGCCTGGAAATCGTCTCCAGTGTCGTCGCTGAGCACGTGGAAATCGCCCGTGCTTCTGATCCATGGTGATGACGATCGCAATGTGCCGTTTCGCCAAACCGTCGATCTCTCGCGTCGCCTCGAAGCGGCCGGTGTGATGTTCGAGCACATGGTGCTCCCGGACGAAACACACAACTTTCTCTTGCATAGGTCATGGTTGAGCGTGAGCACCGCGATTGCCGCTTGGTTCGACAAGACGTTGAGCAACACAACGGTCGGCGCGCGTTGACTGCTAGGGGCCTGTGGCCATGAATCGCCCGCGACGTTCCGATACTCGCTTGGGCCTGCTGCTCATGTTGGCGGCGACGGTGGCATTCGTGGGGATGACCGCATTCGTGAAGATCTTGCGCGAACAGGGTTTCTCGACCACGGAGGTGATGGTTTACCGAATGGCGCCCGGCCTGCCATGGCTGTGGATCGAGCTCGTACTTCGTGGTCACAGCATACGTCCACATCGACCCGACCTGGTGGGTCTACGCTCGCTGTTGGGCGGCCTGGCGATGACCACGAATTTTTTTGCGGTGCGTTCGCTGACGCTCGTGCAACACAACGTCCTGCATCTCACGCAGCCGGTATTCGTTGCACTCGTTGCACCATTTGCGCTCGGAGAACGATTGCGATCCGTAACGGTGGTCGCGCTCGTCGTCGCGGTGATCGGCGCGCTGGTAGTCTTGCATCCCGACGCCAACCTCGTCACGAACGTTCCACTCGTGCCCGGCATGATCGCCCTGGTGTCCGCAATGTTCTCCGCATTGGCTCACGTGACGATCCGTGCGACTGCGGGCAGCGATGCTCCGGAATTGGTGGTATTCCATTTCGCGTTGCACGTGTCGTTGGTCGGGCTCGTGTGGGGGTTGTTCGATGGGGATTTTCGTGGGCTTCCACCTGGCGTCGAGCTTTCGGAAGCTGCGTGGCACATTGCTGCCATGGCGCTCTTGGGAATGCTTGGACAGCTCATGATGACGCGAG
>Ga0187893_10011408_pt1 | contig 12918 bp, 8 predicted proteins | sample MA1701074metaG_FD_139574 | JGI IMG/M metagenome (GOLD analysis project Ga0187893, IMG submission 139574) | White microbial mat communities from a basaltic lava cave in the Kipuka Kanohina Cave System on the Island of Hawaii, USA - MA170107-4 metaG ...
GCGCGGCGTCACGACCGCCCCCGCCCGATCACGCGCCCGCCCGCCGTGAGCACGATCGGCAGCACGAGCCCGACGAGCACGCTGCGCGCGTCGTTCGGGAACGGCGGGCGGGCGCTCACCTTGAGGAACCCCAGGTCGAGCGTGTCCCGCTTCTCGTTCCAGCTCGCCCAGTCCCACGCCTGGCGCCCGAAGAAGAACACGAACAGCACGAGCGCGATGGCGTGGAGCGCCAGCGCGACGGTGCGGCGTTGCGTCGCGTCCATGCGGTGCCTCCCTCCCCCGGCGTCAGTGACGGAACACGCGCCGGTCCGTGAACAGCATCGCGAGCCCGAGGCGGTCGGCCTCGGCGACGACCTCGACGTCCTTCACCGAGCCGCCGGGCTGGACGACGGCCCGCACGCCCGCCTCCGCGGCGAGCGTCACGCCGTCCGGGAACGGGAAGAAGCCGTCGCTCGCCAGCACGGCGCCGGCGAGGTCGTGCCCGGCGCGGCGCGCCTTCCGCACCGCCACGTCCACCGCGTCCACGCGCGAGGTCTGGCCGCTCCCCAGGCCGAGCACGGCCTCGTCGCGCGCGAGCACGATGGCGTTGCTGCGCGCCGAGGCCACCACCTCCCACGCGAACGCGAGCGTTGCGCGCTCGGCCGGCTCCGGCTCCCGCCGGGTCACCGTGCGCCATGGCGACGCGGGCGCGCCCGCGTCGCGCTGCGCCAGCACCCACGGCCCCACCGGCGTCCAGCGCCAGGCGAGCGGCGCGGCGAGGTCGGCGGCCGTGAGCCGGACGAGCCGCACGTTCGGTTTCGCCGCGAGCGCCGCGTCGGCCTCGGGGGTGAGCGCCGGGAACGCGAGGCACTCGACGAAGCGGCCGGCGATCGCGGCCGCGGTCGGGCCGTCCAGCGGACGATTCACCGCGACGATGCCGCCGAACGCCGAGAGCGGGTCCGCGGCGTGCGCGGCCGCGTAGGCCTCGAGCACCGTGTCGGCGCATGCGGCCCCGCACGGCTGGCCGTGCTTGACGATGACACACGCGGGCCGGGCGAAGCGGCCTGCGAGCGAGACCGCGGCTTCGAGGTCGAGCAGGTTGTTGTAGGAGAGCTCCTTCACCTCGCGGTGCGCGGCCGGCCCGCCCGCCTGGCCGGACGGCACGTAGAGCGCCGCCGCCTGGTGCGGGTTCTCGCCGTAGCGGAGCGTGCGCGCGCGCTCGATCACGAGCGCCTGCACCGCCGGAGGCTCGCCGGGGCCTGCGAGCCGGCGGGCGAGCTCGGCCGCGATCGCGCCGTCGTAGCGCGCCGTGCGCGCGAACGCCGCCAGCGCCCAGCGGCGCCGGTCCGCGGCGGTCACGCCGCGCGCGAGCGCGTCGGCCACCTCGGCGTACTGGGTCGGGTCGTGCACCACGATCACGCCGTCGTGGTTCTTGGCCGCGGCGCGCAGGAGCGCCACGCCGCCGATGTCGATCTCCTCGACCATGCCCGCGTCGTCCAGGCCCTCCCCGCGCGATTCGAACGGGTAGAGGCTCACCGCCACGAGATCGAGCGGGGTGAGTCCGCGCGCGGCCAGCTCGGCGAGGTCGGCGCCCGAGCCGCGCCGGGCGAGGATCGGCGCGTGCACGTGCGGGTGGAGCGTCTTCACGCGCCCGCCCAGCAGCTCGCCGAAGCCGGTCCAGTCCTCGACCGCCTCCACCGGGAGCCCCCGCTCGCGCAGGAACGCCGCGGTGCCGCCCGAGGCGAGGAGCCGCGTGCCGCCGCGGGCGAGGAGTGCGGCGAACTCGGCGGCGCCGCTCCGATCCGAGAGCGAGAGCAGCGCCGCGCGGGGCCAGCCGGCGGCCGGCCCCGCGGCCGCGCGCGGCTCCGCGCCCGCCGCGGGGCGCGGGCCCGGACCGCGCTCCGTGCCGGGGCCGTCCGCCACCGGGACCCCCGAGCCGCTCAACGCGCGCCCCCCGTGAGCCGCCGCCGCGCCTCGAGGTAGCGTTCCTGCGTGCGCGCCACCACCTCGGCGGGCAGCGCCGGCGCCGGCGGCTCGTGGTCCCAGCCGGTCGCGTCCAGCCAGTCGCGCACGAATTGCTTGTCGAAGCTCAGGAGCCGTCCGGCCTCGAACTCGGCGCGGTCCCAGTAGCGCGACGAGTCCGGCGTGAGCGCCTCGTCGATGAGCGCGAGCCGGCCGTCGATCTCGCCGAATTCGAACTTCGTGTCGGCGAGCACGAGCCCGCGCTCCCAGGCGTGCGCGCGCGCCTCCGTGTAGAGCGCGAGCGAGCGCTCGCGCAGCGCCTCGGCCCGCCCGCGGCCAACGAGCGCGGCCATGCGCTCGAACGGGATGTTCTCGTCATGCCCGGAGTCGTGCTTGGTCGCGGGCGTGAAGATCGGCGGGTCGAGGCGAGAGCCGTCGTGGAGTCCCGCCGGCAGCGCGATCCCGCACACCGTGCCGTGCGCGCGGTATTCCTTCCAGCCGCTCCCGGTGAGGTGGCCGCGCACGACGCACTCGATGTCCACGCGCTTGGCGCGGCGCACGAGTTGCGCGCGGCCGGCGAGCCGGGCGGCGTGCTCGCGGAACGGCGGCGGGAACGCCGTGGGCTCGTCGCTCACGAGGTGGTTCGGCTCCGCCGCCCGCAGCGTGCGCATCCAGTGCGCCGAGAGGAGCGAGAGCACCACGCCCTTGCCCGGGATGGGCGTGGGCAGCACCGAGTCGTAGGCCGAGAGCCGGTCGCTGGCCACGATCACGAAGTGCGCGGGGCCGGCCTCGAACACCGTGCGCACCTTGCCGCGGCGGAAGCCGCGCGCGCCGGGGACCTCGGGCTCGGTCACGGCGTTCGCGGGGTCGAGGAGCCGCGGATCGAGCGCGGGCGGGGCGATGCCTTTCATGAGGGATCCTCCTGCCGTCTCACCGGACGGCCGTTCAGGATGACGGGAGGTTCGGGGCGCTTCGCGACGCGACCAGCGTGAAGCGTGACGCAAGGAGGGCGGGGAGGTCGTCGAGCTTCGCGATGGCGGGCGTGCCGGGCGCAGCATAACCGCCCGAGGGGTCCACGAGCACGAAGTGCATGCCGGCGGCGCGGGCGCCCGCCTCGTCCACGCTGCGGAGGTCGCCCACGTACACCGCCCGCCCGGGCGGCACGCCCAGGCGCTCGAGCGCGAGCCGGAAGATGCGCGGGTCCGGCTTCTCGAGGCCCACGAGCTGCGAGTCCACCACGAACTCGAGCCCGGCGCGCACGCCGCAGTCCACGAGGTGCTGCTCGGCGCGGCCGTCGGAGTTGCTGACGCACGCGGCGCGCAAGCCCAGGCGGGCGAGCGCGTCCAGCGCCTGCCGCGCGCCCTCCATCGGGCGCGCCCACAGGAAGTGCGGCGGGGTGCGGCGCTCGCGCAGCCGCTCGAGCGCCTCCTCGAGCACCGGGTGGCGGCAGCCCGCCGCCTCGAGCAGGCCGGCGAAGTAGGCCTCGCCCGGCCCGACGCTCCCGAGCACGGGATGCGGCCCGCTGGCGGGCGTGCGCGGGGCGCGCGCGGCCGACGCGTCGTAGCGGCGCCGGCCCGCGAACTCGGCCATGCGAAGCTCGGCCGGCGTGGCGGCGACCCCCAGCTCCGCGAGCATCTCCGAGATCCACTCGAAGTCGAGCCGGACGAGCGTGCCGCCGGCGTCGAAGACCACCGCCTCGAGCGGCGGCCGGCCCGCGCGCGCCTCGAGGCTCCACTGCTCATCCACGCGCGGCCTCCTCCGGGAGCCGGAGCCCCTCGCCCGCGCCGAAGCAGAGCCGCCGTCCCGAGAGCCGCCACGGCTCGCGGACGAACCGCCGCACCGCCTCCGGGTAGAGCTCGTGCTCGGCCTCGTGCACGCGCTGCTCGAGCGCGGCGAGCGTGTCGTCGTCGTGCACGGGCACCGCCGCCTGCGCGACGATGGGCCCGCCGTCCACCGTCTCCTCCACGAGGTGCACGGTGCAGCCGGTGATCCGCGCGCCGTGCCGCCAGGCCTGAGCGATCGCGTCGAGGCCCGGGAACGCCGGCAGGAGCGAGGGGTGCAGGTTGAGCATCCGGCCCGCGAACGCGCCGAGGAGCGGCGCGTGCAGCCGGCGCATGAACCCGGCGAGCAGCACGACGTCCACGTGCCGCGCGCGCAGCGCGTCGAGCCAGGGGCCCTCGTCCTCGAGGCGGGTGCGGAAGCGCCCGGCCGGCGGCACGTGCGGCTCGACGCCGAGCCGCCGCGCGCGCTCCAGCACGGGCGCGCCGGGCCGGTCGCAGAGGAGCGCGACGACCTCCCCGCCCAGCCCTCCCCCGGCGGCCGCCCGCGCCAGGCACTCGAAGTTGGAGCCCTCGCCGGAGGCGAAGACGGCGAAGCGGACCTGGCGTCGCGCGAGCACACCGCAATCTAGCGTGGCATGCGACGGCCTTCAACCGCCGCGCGCGCGACTCCGGCGCCCCCTCGCGGCGAGGTCGGCGCGTGTCAGTGCGCGCGGGGCGCGGCCGCGCTCCCGGCCGCGTCCGGGCCGCGCGGGGATCCGGTCCACTCCCCGCGCGCACGCCACTCGAGCCGGCGCGCGCCGGAGCGCGAGAGCTCGTACCAGAGACTTCCCTCGCGGTCCGTGCGCGCGAGCGCAACACCCGCCGCGGCGATCCGCGCGAGCGAGCCCGGGTCGGGATGCCCGTGCGGATTGCGCGCGCCGCACGAGACCGCGGCGTGCGCGGGGCGGAGCCGCGCGAGCCAGGCGGCACCGCTCGAGGAGCCCGAGCCGTGGTGCCCGACCTTGAGGAGCGCCGGGGAGGGTGCGGCGAGCAGCCGCTCCTCGACGAGGCTGTCGGCGTCGGCCACGAGCAGCGCGCGGCCGGCGCCCTCCCCCAGCTCGATCACGAGCGAGCCCGCATTGTCGCCGCGGGCGGCGAGCGCCGCGTCCGGCTCGTGCGCGCGCGGTGGCCACGCGATGCGCGCAGGGACGGTGAGCGCGAGCGTGTCGCCGCGCGTGAGCGGCGCGAGCTGGAGGCGCGCGCACGGTCCCGTGAGGCCCGGGAGCGGCGCCGGGCCGAGCCACGTGCGCACGGGCAGGCCGCGCCGCAGCGCGCGCACGCCGCCCGAATGGTCACCGTCGTCGTGTGTGACCACCACCGCCTCGAGCACTCGAACGCCGGCCCAGCGGAGGAACGGCAGCACGACGCGCTCGCCCGCGTCCCAACGCGGCGAGCGCGGACCCGCGTCCACGAGCCACCAGCCCGCGCGCGAGCCGATCGCGAGCGCGTCGCCCTGGCCCACGTCCAGCACAACGAGCCACCAGCGTCCGGGCGGCGGTGCGAGCGGCCGCGCGCACGCCGCCCCGAGCAGCACCGCGCCCAGGAGGATCGCCGCGAGCGGCCCCGCGCGCGGATCCGGCGCACGCGCCGCGACCGTGCGCGGCGGGTCGAGCGCGCCCGCGAGCGCGAGCACGGCGAGCGCCGAGGCGGGCGCGAGCCAGGCCGCCGAGCCCGTCGCGAGGAGCGCGCCCGGCCAGCCGCCGAAGCCCTCGATCGAGCCATGGAGGAGCGCCGCGAGCGGCTCGCAGGCCGCGAGCCAGACGCCGCCCGCACCCTCGAGGAAGCCCTCGGCGAGCGCACCGAGCGCCGCGGCGGCGAGCAGCGCCTCGGCGAGCGGCACCGCGGCCAGGTTCGCCACGAGCGACGTCCACGGCACGGCGTGGAAGTGCGCGAGCAGCCACGGCAGCACCGCGAGCTGCGCGCCCGCCGAGGCCGCGAGCGCGCGCGCCGCCGCCCGCGGCGCGCGCGGCCAGCGCACGGCCCGCGCCGCGAGCGGAGCACCCAGTGCCGCGAGCCCGAACGTGGCGGCGCACGAGAGCTGGAAGCCCAGGTCGAACGCCCACCGGGGCGCGAGCGCGAGCAGCCCGAGCGCGGCGACGCCCAGCGACTGGAGCGGGTCGAGTGCGCGCTCGCGTGCGGCCGCGAGCGCCCCGAGCGCCTCGGACGCGACCGCGCGCGCGAGCGAGGGCACGGGGCCGGCCACGAGCGCGAAGCCGAGGGCCGCCAGCGCGCCGAGCCCGGCGCGCGCCGCGACCCCGCCGCCCGCGGCGGCGACGACGGTGCGGACCGCGGCCGCGAGCCAGCCCACGTGGAGGCCCGAGAGCGCGAGCAGGTGGACGAGGCCCGAAGCGCGGAGCGCGGCGTCGGTCTCCGCCTCCATGCCGCTGCGGTCGCCGAAGAGGAGCGGGCTCGCGAGCTCGCGCGCGCGGGGCGAGAGTCCGCGTGCGAGCGCCGCCTCGCCGCCGCGGCGAAGCCGCATGGCCAGGCGCGGCAGCGCCGAGTGAAGGCCGCGCGCCGGGTCGACGCCCGCGGTGACCGCGTGCCCGCCCGCGACGAGCCCCGCAGCGCGCGCGAGCCGCCGCGGGTCGCGCCCGCCCGGCACGCGCGGCGGCCCGGGTGGAGCGAGCCGGACGAGCGCGTGCAGCGTGTCGGCCCACTCGGCGGCGCAGCCGGCCGGGAGCCGGAGCCGGACGCGCGCGCCGCGCGGGAGCCGCGGCGTCGCCGCGATCACGCGCACGAGCGCCACGGGGGCATCGCCCTCGCGGAGCGGCGGCGCGTCCACGACGCCCGTGAGCCGGCCGAGCGCCGGCTCCTCGCCGATGCGCGGCGCCTCGGCGAGCGCGCGCGTCTCGAGCGCGCCGCCGCGCGCGAGCCCGAGCAGGAGGAGTGTCGTGGCGAGCCGCGCCGCGCCCGCGCGCGCCCGCGCGAGCAGGGCGAGCGCGGCCGCGGCGCACGCGAGCGCGGGCGCGGCCGGGAGCGGCGGCGCGAGCGCGATCCCGGCCCAGCACGCGAGCGCGGCCGCGAGCGCGAAGCGGGCCCCCATGCGGCGCGCGCCATGCGACGAGCGTGCCCCGCGCCGGGCTCGCTCGCGCGGCGCGCCGGCGGGGCCCGCCGCTCAACCCCTTCGTCCGCCGGGCGCGCACGGCCTTGCCGCCCCCGCCCACGTCGTGCCCGCCCGCGGCCGGGCGCCTACGGCCGGTTCGAGCGCTGCATCTCGGTGTAGAAGTCGTCGCCCTGCGAGGTCGCCGCGCTCAAGTACCACTGCACGCGGCCGGGGCCGTCCGGGAGGTTCGCGGGGAACGGCACCGAGAGCAGCGTGCCGCGCGGCCCCTCCTCGATCGTCGCCTGGTAGCGCCGCCACAGGCCCTCGCCGGTCCGCACGTGCAGCCACGCCTCGCGCACGTCCTTCCAGTCGAGTCCGTCGAGCGTGGCCTGGACGATCGTCGTACGGCCCCTCGGGATCGACGCGTAGCCCTCGACGAGCTTGAGCGGCGGAAGGTCGGAATCGAGCCCGAACTGGAACGTGGCGAAGCGGCGGTTCCCACCGGGCAGGTCGATGACCTGGACCGGGGCCGCCACGCCCAGGTAGACCACCTTCAGGCTGTGCGGACCCCGCGGCAGCTCGAGCCGTGCCGGCGTGCTTCCCTTGAAGTCCCCGTCCACGTAGATGGTGGCGCCCTCGAGCGGCGCGCTGCCGCCCTCGTCGTTGAGCATGGCCTGCACCTCCACGACGCCGGTCGCGGGCGAGAGCATGGGCCGCGCCTTCACCTTCACCGTCTGGCGGATGGGGATGCTCACGTTCTGCGCCCACGGCTGCATGCTGGGGCCGGTGAACTGGAGCTCGTGCAGCCCGGGCGGCAGCTGGTCCACGCGCACGGGCAGGAACCCCTGCGGCTCGCCGTCGAGCGACATCTTCACCGGCAGCGAGTTGTCCAGCGCCGAGACCTCGAGCGAGCCATGCAGCGCCTCGCTCACCTCGACCTTCTGCCCGCGGTCGCCCGTGACCGTGACCTCCACCTGGCCCAGCTCGTTGAGCGACAGCGTCAGCTTGTGCTCGCCGGGCACGAGCTCGAGCGTGGCGGGCGTGCGCCGCCCGAGGTCGCTGCCGTCGAGGCTGATGAACGCGCCCGGCGGGTCGGTCTCGATCGTGGCCGTGAAGCGCGCGCCGCCGAGGCCCACGCTGCGGAGCAGGCGCGACATCGGCGTGCCGTGCACGTCGTTGTCGGGCGCCTGCGAGTGGCCGACGAGCCAGCCGAGGCCCGCGAACACGAGCACGAACGGGACGACCACCCACGGGTTGCGCCAGAGCGGCACGCGCCGCGGCCGGTCGAGGTCCAGCTCGGGCCACGTCCCGCGGCGCCCGCGGCCGCCCGAGGCCGGCGTGGCGACGAGCAGGCCGTCGAGCACGTCCTCCTCGGCCGGTGTGGGGAGCGGCAGTTCGCGCAGGAGGCTCGGCAGCTCCGATTCCGCGACGGGGACGGGCGCCGCCTCGGTCGGGGCCCGCAGGACCGGCGCCACGGGCGGCGGGGCGGGCGGCTCGGCCGCCCCGGCGGCCGGATCGGCCGGCGGCCCGGACGGTGCGGGTGCGGGCGCTGCCGGCGGGACCGGCGGGACGGGCGGTGAGACGGCGACCGCCCGCTTGACGCTCGGGAGCGAAGGCGGCGACGGCCAGCGCGGCTGCGCGGAGGACGCGCCCGCCGGGCTCTCGCGAGCCGGCCCGGGCGTCACCGTGACGATGGGCGGACCCTGCTCGGGAGGCGGCTCCGCCACAGCCGGGCGCTCGGAGGCGGCCGCGAACTCGGCGAGGAACTCGGCCGGCGGCTCCGGGACCGCGGGCGGCGGCGCGGGTGGCGCTGGCCCCGAGGCTGCGGGCGGCGCGGGCTTCACTCCCACCCCTGGCCGGGCGGGTGGCAGCGAGTCGGCGGCCGTCGGCACCGCCACCTTGAACGGGCGCGGCGGCTCGCGTGGCGGGAGCTTCGGGATCGCGAACGAGGCGTCGGCCCCAACGGGCTCGCGCTCGATCTGGATCGGCGTGCGCCGCGGCGGCGGAGCGGTGCGCGTGACCTCGAGCAACGGGTAGGGTGGCTGACCCGGCGAGAGCGCCTCGGGCGTCAGACGCTCGCGCGGCCCCGGGCGGATGGGACCCGATGGACCCGAGACGGCGGTGAGGCCCTCGAGCCGTGGCCCGCTCGCCGGCGGCCGCGAGGTGCGCGGGGCGCCGGGCGGCTCGAGGCGCGCGGCGCGCGAGGGGAGTGCGGCGTTCGGGCCCAGCACCTCGTGGAGCCCGACCGCGGCGAGGCCACGGCGCGCGCGCTCGACGGGTTCGGCCACGAGCGGCGCTTCGTGCAGGCGCTGGGGCGGAAGCGCGTGCGGCTCGTCGATGTCCGGCGGCTGGGCGCGCTGGCGCTCGGCCAGCGTGGGCTCGCCGGGTCCTTCGGCCGGGACGCGCGAGGGCTCGCCCGGGAGCGAGGCCACGTGCCGCTCGCCCGGGTCGGCCTCGAGTCGGGTGACGCGCTCCCCCGGCTCGGGCTCGGAACGAGCTTCGCCGACGGGCCGCGCGCTGTCGCTGCGCGCCTCCGCCTCGCGGGGCGTGCGCCGGCCGATGCCGAGAAGCTTCGAGAGCCAGCGGCCCACCGGGTGGCCCTCGCCGGGACCCGACGCCTCCGGCCCGCGCGAGCCGGGCTCCGGTGCGACTTCCACCTGCGCCGGCGGCTCGGCCGTCGCGCCGCCACCGGGCGACCCCGGCAGGGAGGGCATGGCGAACGTCTGCGCCGAGGGATGGAACGTGGAAGGCAGCTTCTGCGCCGCATCCGGCTGGTCGAGCGAGACTGGTCGCGTGGGATCCGGCGCGAGCCCCGGTTGCCCGGTCGGCACCCCGGCCGGCGGGTCAGACGGTGCGGGCTCGCGCGTCGCGGGGCGCGCCGCGGGAACGGCGGCAGCCGCGCGTGCCGCGCCGGCCGGGTGCGCGCTGCGCACGGCGGAGGGCACGACCGGGAGCGTGACCGGGGCGCTACCCGACGCGGGAAGCGGCGCCACCGGCGCGCGGTTCGCCAGCGTCTGGCCCCACTCGGCGTCCACCGAGGCCGGCGCCTGCTTGCCGTCCTCGCCGCGCGGCCAGTACTCGAGCGTGAGCAACGCGTGCGAGCCGGCCGGGAGCACCGCCGACATCGCCTCCTGGCCGGCCTCGTCGCGCACGATCACCCACTGCGGCTCGAACGGCTCGCCGTTCGCGAGCAGCACCACGCGCGCGCGGGCGACCCAGCCGAAGGCGATCCCCTGCGGCGTGTCCACGAATACGGCCGCGCACGGGAGCGGCTGGCCGGTGTGGCTCCACAGCTCGGTCTGCGAGAACAGCAGCCCCGTGAGGATGTGGTGCAGGAGCTGCGGGATCGGCCGCTCGCTGTCGTCACTGCGCGAGGTCTCGAGCGCGACACCGGCCAGATCCCGGAGCCAGCTCTCGATCTCGGCGGGCGTGAAGCCCTCTGGGATGCCGAGCAGCGCCATCTCGACCGAGGGCAGCGAGGCCGTGGCGCTGCGGACGCCGCCCTGCGTCCGGGTCGAGACCGCCCAATGGTCGGCGCCGGCCGGGCTGGTTTTCGTCACGGGGTTCCCTCCCCTGGCACAACCCGGGCCGCGCGACCCGCGCGGCCCGCGGTTAGCGCCAAGCTAGCCAACGGGTTCGCAAGTGTCAACGTCGTAAGCGCTTGTGGCACGCCTCCTGCAGTGCTCCCGGCCCGTCCCAAGCGACCTCGTCACTTGGGGAGTCCGAAGGAGCGCCGGACCGTGCAAGTTGACAAGGGTCTGCATTGCGGAACGCAGCCCCTCCCCTTAGCGTGCCGCGGGTCCTCCTTCCGGAAACGGTGACGACGAGCAGGCCCTGGAGATCCGAATCATGTCGCTTCGCCTCAGCATCCACGCCCTCCTGCTGGCCGCGGCCGCCCTGGCCGTGCGGCCCGCGGGGACGCTGCATGCCGCCGAAGCCCCCCCGGACAGCTCGGTGTACGCCCCGCGCCTGATCGACCCGCAGTCGCCCCCGGCCGAGGCGGCGCCGCCGGCCGCGCCCGCCGCCTCCGGCAAGGCCACGCCGTGGCCCGCGGCGGCCCGCACGCCCGAGACTCGGGGCCGCGCGGACCGCGACGGCGACGTCGCGGTCCTCAACCGGCCCGCGGTCGAGGACATCGAGCTCCAGATGAACGCGGACGTGCTCCGCTACGTCGCCTACTTCACGGGCGCCGGCCGCAGCACGTTCGAGCGCTGGCTCAAGCGCTCGGGCCGCTACATGGAGCTGTTCCGCAGCGTGCTCCAGAAGGAGGGGCTGCCGCCCGACCTCGTGCACCTGGTGTTCGTGGAGAGCGGGTTCAACGTGAACGCGCGCTCCTACGCCGCGGCCGTGGGGCCGTGGCAGTTCATGCGCGCCACGTCGCAGCTCTTCGGGCTCAACGTCAATCAGTGGGTGGACGAGCGCAAGGACCCCGAGAAGGCCACCGTCGCCGCGGCCCGCTACCTCAAGCACCTCTACGGCATCTTCGGCGACTGGCCGCTCGCGCTGGCGTCGTACAACGCCGGCGAGGGAACCGTCATGCGCGCCATCAAGCACCAGGGCACGACCAACTACTGGGAGCTGCGCCTGCCCAAGCAGACCGAGGAGTACGTGCCGCAGTTCATGGCCGCGCTCGCGATCTCGCGTGACCCGGCCAAGTACGGCTTCGCCGACGTCGAGCTGGACGATCCCATGAAGTTCGACGAGGTGGCCATCAAGGGCACCGTGGACCTGCGCTCGCTCGCGCGGCTCGCCGAGTGCAGCTACGAGGTGTTGAAGGAGCTCAACCCGTCGGCCCGCAGCGCCGTCGTGCGCGGCGCGAACGGCATCACCACGATCCGCGTGCCGGAGGGCAAGAGCGAGGTCGTGCAGCGCAACCTCGCGGCCGGCGTCGAGCTGCCGAGCGTGAACTTGACCGTGCGCCACCGCGTGCGCCGCGGCGAGACGCTGCGGGCGATCGCCGAGCACTACTCGGTGAACGCGGTGGAGCTCGCGCGCATCAACAACCTGGGCCGCGGCCGGCCGCTGCGCCGCGGCATGATGCTGACCGTGCCGTCGAGCTTCCGGGCCCCGAGGCCGGAGGTGCTCTCGTTCGACGCCAGCGACCCGCGCGCGTCCACGGACTACGTGCCGGAGCGCCGCATCGGCCTGCCCGGCCGGATCGAGGGCAACAGCGTGCCGATCCAGCGCCTCACCCACACGGTGAAGCGCGGCGAGACGCTGGCCGGGATCGCCGGCAAGTACGGCGTCACGGTGACCGAGCTGCGCCGCTGGAACCGCCTCAAGCCGTCCGAGCCGATGCGCGTCGGCACGCGGCTGCGCGTCCACCCCGACGACGACGTGGCCGACGCGGCGCGGAAGAAGCCGGCTAGCGCGAAGCCGGCGCCGAAGCTCGAGCCCGAGAAGGCCGCTCCGGAGAAGCCGGCCGCGCAGAAGGCCGCCGCGCCGCCGCAGGCGGCTCCGGCGCAGGCGGTGCCGGCGCAGTCCGCGCCGGCGAGCCCGCCGCCGGCCGTGCCCGCACCGGCGCCGGCCGCCCGGAAGGCGGACGAGCCGCGGCTCCACACCGTCTCGCGCGACGAGACCATCCAGGTGATCGCCGGCAGGTACGACGTCACGCCCGAGCAGCTCCGGGAGTGGAACGGCCTGCGCCGGAACGAAACGCTCGAGCCCGGGCGCGTGCTCGAGGTCTCGGAGGCGGTGGCAGACGCGCGCACGCTGGAAGCGCCGGCGGGCGGCCAGCCGGCCGGCAGGGGCAAGCCCGCCCGCTTCCACACGGTGCGCACGGGCGAGACGATCACCGAGATCGCCGGCCGCCACGACGTGAGCGTGGAGTCGCTGCGCAAGCTCAACAAGCTGCGCTCGACCCGGCTCACGCCGGGCCAGAAGCTCCGGCTGCCGGCGTAGCCCGAGCCGCCGCAGCCCGCGCGCCGCACTCCCGGAACCGCCAGCCCGACCTATTCATGAACCGCCAGCCGAGAGTGCGGGATGTGCACGAGCCGCAAGGAGTCTGGCCGGCCGCGACGCAGTCGTGTCGGTGGACACGTCGAGGAAGCGGCCGGCCGGACGACGCAGCGGATGGTGTGCAGACCGCGCTCGCAGGCGACGGGCTCATGAATA
>Ga0187893_10011409_pt1 | contig 12916 bp, 8 predicted proteins | sample MA1701074metaG_FD_139574 | JGI IMG/M metagenome (GOLD analysis project Ga0187893, IMG submission 139574) | White microbial mat communities from a basaltic lava cave in the Kipuka Kanohina Cave System on the Island of Hawaii, USA - MA170107-4 metaG ...
CCGGCGAGCAGGGCGTTGTAGGGACCGCCGACGTAACCCCAGAGGTCGTTGGTCGCCCGCCCTGCCTCCTCCTGGACGATCACCTGCTCCATCACGCTGGACCCGAGGCCGCCCAGCTCCCTTGGCACGTTCATGCCCCAGAATCCCTGCGCGATGGATCGCGCGAGGATCTGTTTCTGGACGTCGGCCGGGAGCGGCCCCTGCTCCTCCACGAGTTGCTCGCGTGGGAGCAGCTCCTCTTCGGCGAAGCGACGGGCACGGCCGCGCAGGGTTTGCAGGGCTTCCGGCAACTCGAAGTTCATGCGGAGCTCGGCGCGATGCTAGCACCGGCCCGTCGTGACCAATAGTCAACACCGCGCCTGGGCGCGGTGTTAGCCTGACTGCGCTCCTCGTTGTCCATCGACGTGAGTTCGCTACGCCGGAGGTGTCCCGATGGCCCGCTCGCTGGCCCGCAACAACGCTCACTTTCGCCGCGCCGAGCGCCGGCTCCCCTTGGGGGTCAGCTCGAACTTCCGATACTGGGGCGACCAGAAGACGCTGTACGTCAAGCGCGGGCGTGGCGCGCGCCTCTGGGACCTGGACGAGAACGAGTACGTCGATTACCGGCTCGGCTACGGCCCGGTGATCCTGGGTCACTGCCACCCCGAGGTGGACGCCGCGGCGCGGGACGGCCAGCAGGTGGGCACGGTGTTCGCGATGAGCACGGAGCGCGAGGTCGTGGTGGCGGAGCTGGTCCACGAGATGGTACCCGCGGCCGAGCTGGTCCGCTTCTCGAACTCGGGCACGGAGGCGGTGATGGCGGCCTTGCGATTGGCGCGTGGCGTCACCGGCAGGGACGGCTACGTGATCCTCGAGGGCTCCTACCACGGCCTGTTCGACGCCGTGATGTGGCAAGCCGACGTGGAGGGCCTGCGCGACCCGAGCGACGAGCCCGTCTACCTCCCCTTCGGCAAGGGCGTCCCGGGCCTGGTGCGCCAGCTGTGTTTCCCAGTGCCCTACAACGACGCGAACCGGCTCGAGGACGTGTTGCGCCGCCAGCACCACCAGATCGCGGCGGTCCTGATCGAGCCGATCCTCGGGAGCTGCTGCGGGATCCCGTCGACGCCGGAGTTCTTCCGGGCGGTGAGGGAGCTGACGACCCGCTACGACGTGCTGATGATCGTGGACGAGGTCAAGACCGGGTTCCGCGTGGCCCGGGGCGGCGCCCAGGAGCTGCACGGCGTGAGGGCCGACATCTGCACGCTGGCCAAGGCCATGGCCAACGGCTACCCGATCGCCGCGGTCGGGGGACGCGAGGACCTGATGCGACATTTCGGCGGCGGCGGCGTCACCCACGGCGGCACCTACACCGCCGGGGGCATGTCGCTGGCCGCGGCCGAGCGCACCCTGCTCCTGCTGCGCGACACCGACGCCCTGGACCGCGTGGCCCGGTACGGGCGCCGGCTGCAGGACGGCATGGCCGCCATCCTCGACGCTCAGGGGGTGCCCCACTGCTTCGCCGGACATCCGAGCATGGGTGGCCTGTTCTTCAGCGAGCAGGCCCCCACGAACTACCGCGACTGGAAACGCTCCGACTACACCTTCTACGACACCCTGGCCCAGCACCTGATCGAAGGCGGCGTGTTGTGCGAGCCGGACTCGCGCGAGCCCTGGTTCATCTCGGCGGCGCACGACGACGGCTGCCTGGAGCACACTCTGCACGTGTTCGAGGAGGGGGTGGCCGCCACCTCGAGGGAGCTGGCGGGGAGCGGGGCGCCGGCCTGATGCCGGCGGGGCACGGGCAGCGCAAGGCAAGCCTGCTGCAGCTCGTCTTCATGATCTACACCGCGATCTGCGGCGGCGCCTACGGCCTCGAGCCCATGATCAGCGCCTGCGGACCGGGTGTCGCGTTGCTGACGCTCATGCTGCTGCCCCTGGTCTGGGCCACGCCGATGGCGCTGGCCTGCGCGGAGCTCAGCGCCAACCACCCGGTCGAAGGCGGCTACTATCGCTGGGCGCGCCAGGCCTTCGGCGACGGCGTGGGCTACCTGAGTGGCTTCTTGACCTGGCTCGGCCTGTTCGCCACCAACGCGCTGTACGTGGTGTTGTTCGTCGGCTACCTGGAACGCTGGTTCCCCGACCTTGGAGCCGGCAGCCGGTTCCTGATCAGCGCCGCCCTGATCTGGACCTGCGTCGGGCTCAACTGGCTGGGCATCCGCCTGGTGGGTACGAGCTCCGTGGTGATGATGGGCCTGGTGCTTCTGCCCTTCGCGATCATGGTCGTGATGGGGCTGCTGCAGTGGCGCCTCAACCCGTTCGAGCCCCTGGTGGCTCCCGGCAAGACGGCCGTGGTCGCCTTCGCCGACGGCCTGCTGATCGCCTTCTGGCTGTATTCCGGCTACGAGAAGCTCTCGGTCCTGGCCGAGGAGGTGGAGAACCCCGTGCGCGCGTTTCCACGGGCGTTGGCCGTGGCCGTGCCCCTGTCGGCGGCCAGCTACATACTGCCCCCCCTGGTGTCCCTGGCGGCGAGCGGCGGCTGGAGCGAGTGGGGCGAGCTCCACTTCACCGCGGCCGCGGCGAAGCTCGGGGGCGCCTGGCTCTCGGGCTTGATGGCCTTCGGCGCCCTGGTGAGCAACGGCGGGCTGCTGCTGGTCACGATCACCGGCCAGTCGCGCCTGCCCATGGTGTTGGCCGACGATGGCCTGTTCCCGCGAGCCTTCGCGAGCCGCAGCGCGCGCTACGGCACGCCGACCGTGTCCCTGGCCTTCGGGGGTCTGGTGCTCACGCTGCTCAGCGTGTTCCCGTTCGCGAACCTGATCAGCCTCTACGCCACCGTCCAGGCCCTCGCCTACCTCCTCGTGTACTCCTCCCTGTTCAGGCTGCGCGGCCCCGCACGCCCCGGGGCGTTCCGGATCCCGCTGCCCACGCGCGCCCTGCTGGTGATGGTGTTGCCGGGCGCGTTGCTGATGACTGCGGTGGTGGGCCTGGGCCTGCAGCGGGAGCTGCTGAGGGATGGGGTGCTGGCGCTGGAGCCGGCGCTGCTTCAGTTGGGCGCGCTGCTGCTCGCGCCCGTGACGTATTTCATCTGGAAGCGACGGGGCGGCTCCCCGGCCGCGGCCTGAGCGACGAAAGGAACGAGATGGCGAATCGTTACGACGCGATCGTGGTGGGCGGAGGTCACAACGGCCTGGTGGCCGGAGCGTACTTGGCCCGGGCGGGGGCGAAGACCGTGGTGCTCGAGGCCCACGCGAAATGTGGCGGTGCCGCGGCCACCGAGGCGCCCTGGCCCGAGGCGCCCCAGTTCAAGGTGACGAAGTACTCGTACGTGATGAGCCTGATGCCGGACACCATCCTGCGGGACCTGAAGTTGCGGGAACACGGCTACAAGGTCTTCCCGATGGGGCCGTACTACCAGGCCTGGCCCGACGGGCGCTCCCTGAAGCTGTACGCCGACGACGCGAAGGCGAACTACGACAGCGTCGCGCAGTTCTCGAAGAAGGACGCCGAGACGATGCCGAAGTGGGACGAGTGGCTGCGCGGCATCGCCGACGTGATGGGCCCGCTGCTGATGCACGTGCCGCCCCGGCTCGGCTCGAAGCGCCCCGGCGACCTGCTCGATTCCCTCCGGACCGCCTGGAAGATGCGCAAGCTGGACGTCCGCGGCGTGGGCGACGTCACGCGGCTGTTCACCATGAGCGCCACCGACCTGCTCGACGACTGGTTCGAGTCGCCCCAGGTGAAGGCGGCGCTCACGATCAACGGCGTGATCGGCACCTGGGCCGGCCCCGACTCCCCGGGTACCGCATACGTGCTGCTGCACCACTCGATCGGCAACGTGGGCGACGGGCACCTCGGCAGCTGGGGTTTCCCCGAGGGCGGCATGGGTGCGGTGTCCGCGGCGCTCGAGCGCTCGGCCAAGTCCTTCGGCTGCGAGATCCGCACTTCCTGCCCCGTCGAGAAGGTGATCGTGAAGGACGGCGAGGCGGTGGGAGTCGCCCTCAAGAGCGGGGAAGAGATCCCGTCGCGGGCCGTGGTGACCTGCGTGCACCCGAGGATCGCGTTCCTGAAGCACCTCGAGCGCAAGGACCTGCCGGCCGATTTCGTCACCGACATCGAGCGCTGGAAGTCGCGCAGCGGCGTGGTCAAGATCAACCTGGCGCTCAGCGAGTTGCCCGACTTCAAGGCAAATCCGGGCAAGCAGCCGCAGGACCACCACAGCGGCAGCGTGGAGTTGTGCCTGTCCGCGCAATATGCAGAACGCGCCTTCCAGGACGCCAAAGCCGGCCGGGCCGCGGAGAGGCCGTTCGTGGACGGCACCATCCCGAGTTACTGGGACAAGACCCTGGCCCCCGAGGGGTTCCACATCTTCTCGATGTTCACCCAGTGGGTGCCCTGCGAGTGGAGCCAGGAGCCACACCGGGACGAGCTGCAAGGTTACGCCGACCGCATCATCGACGGCTACACGGAGCTGGCCCCGAACTTCAGGAACTCGGTGCTGCACCGGCAAGTGCTCGGCCCCTACGACATGGAGCAGGAGATCGGGCTGATCGGCGGCAACATCTTCCACGGCGAGCTGTCCGCGGAGCAGCTCTTCCACATGCGGCCGGCGCCGGGCTACGCCGACTTCCGTACGCCGATCCGCGGCCTGTACCAGGCCAGCTCGGCGACCCACGGGGGCGGCGGGGTCACCGGCATCCCCGCCTACCAGGCCCTGCGGCAGATGCGGAAGGACGGATACGTGGGTTGACACCCCACACCCGGAGCAAGCAGGCTAGACTCAGTCCGCTGCCTCCCGGCGAAGGCCCGGGCGATCGACCAAGGAGAGTCCACGAGATGAAGCTGTTGGCCGAAGTCTGCCGGTCCCTGGCGGTGCTGGGCGTCGTATCCCTCGGCGGGTGTGGTGGCGGGTCGCCCACGGCGGCCCCGACCCCGGCGCCGACTCCGATCCCCACCCCCACGCCCGCCCCCACGCCGACCCCGGTCGGCACCTGCACGTTGACGGCGATGCCCGACTGCGGGTCCTCGTGTTGCCGCGAGGGCGGCACGCCGCTTTTCGACGCGGAGATCCTGGAGGCCCAGGCCGCGGTTCGCGCCGATCATCCCGACTGGTTCAGGCCCAAGGGCACCTTGCGCGTCGGCGACGAACAATATACCGAGGCGGTGGCCGCGAAGATCACGGAACTCTTCGGGCTGTGCGCGAGAGGCGGCGACACCCGCGGGCCCAGGGGCGGCGGGCACTCCATCTCGGGGGACGAGGTGGCCATCAAGCGGGACAACGACCTGTCCCAGAACGTCGACATCATCATCGGATCGACCCGAACCCCGTCGATCGTGCGCCATTTCACCTGCCGCCCGGCCTCGTTCTGAGGCGGCTGCCCGGTGGGCTCAGGAGCGCGCAAGCGCCCCGGCAGCCTGCGGCCGGAGCACGCCGTCCACGTACCCCCGTGCGATGCGGGTCACGAAGTAGTACAGGCAGTCCTCGCGGGGCGTCAGGGTGCCGGGGAGGTAACCCCGGGACTCGACGCCGCGTTGGACGCTCTCCACGGCCCGCCAGTCCTGCTTGTTCGTGATGTCCCAGAACTCCTCGGCATAACGCGGCGAAAAGCCGGGCTTCTGCTCGGCCTCGGGCGGGAAGAGCCAGGTGCACTCGATCCAGGTCCGGTTCGCCGCGCGGGGCTCCATGCGGTGGATCATCACGTAGTCCGGGTGGTAGCTGAGCAGCAGGTTGGGCAGCAGGCCCACGTAGTAGACCTGCCCGAGTTTCTCCCCAGTCACCCCCGGCAGCGCAACGCCCTGGCTCGTCCCGTCGAGGGACATCGTGACGCCGTTGCCGACGAACTCCTGGTAGCCGCCCACCCAGGCGCCGCCGCCGTCGCGGCTCTGGCCGCTGTCGGGCGGGCTGACCCGGCACAACTCGGGGTGGATCTGCGGGCAGTGATAACACTCGTGGTAGTTCTCGACGACCAGCTTCCAGTTCGCCGGCAGCTCGTACTCGTGACGGGCCATCACCTTCAGGGTCTCGGTCGCGTAGGGGCGGGCCACGTCCTCGAGGTCGCCCAGCCATTCCGCGAGGGGCGGGGCGGAGCCCGAGGCGTTGACGAACACGAGGCCGCGCCAGCTCTCGACCCGGGCGGCCACCAGGCCCTCGGGCTGCGGGTCGAAGCCGTCGGCGTGGCTCGCCAGCACCCCCGTGGACAATCGGCCGTCGAGCCCGTATTGCCAGCCGTGGTACGGGCAGCGGATCGAGCGCGCCTTGCGGCACTCGCCGGCCTGGAGCAGCTCGTGGGCGCGGTGGCGGCAGGAGTTGTAGAAGCCGCGCAACACGCCGTCTTCGCCGCGCACCAGGATCACGCCGTCGTTTCCGACCCGCACGGCCTTCTGCTCGCCCGGGCTGGCCAGGCCTTCCGCGTTGCCGACGCAGACCCAGCTGCCCTCGAAGAAATGCTTCACCTCCCAGGCGAAGAGCTCGGGAGAGGTGTAGGCCTCGGCCGGCAGCAGGCGGCTCTCGCCGAAGGGGCGGAGCGTCGGCTCCAGGGAGCGACGGTCGATGGGAGCGGGTGTGGCCTTCATCGCGAGCCTCCTGACGCAACGCGGATCGCATCCTCGAGGATCTCCAGGCCCTGCTCGAACAACGCGGCCGGGATGTTCACGGGAGGCTGGATCCGTACGAACCACGAGATGCTGTCGTGGACGAGGTAGAGTCCGTTCTCCAGGCACAGGCGGTTCACCTCGGCCGCAAAGGCGTGGTCTTTCTCCCTGGTCTGCCGGTCCTTCACGAACTCCACGGCCAGCCACAGGCCCTTGCCACGAACGTCGCCGATCGCCGTGTGTTTCGCCGACATGCCGCGCAGCCGCGCCAGGCCCCGCTCGCCGAGGCGGGTCGCGTGCTCGAAGAGCCGGTCGCGCTGCAGGATCTCCAGGGTCTTGACGCCGGCCATGCAGGCGGCCGGATGGCCCGAGTAGGTGCTCGCCACGTAGGCGTCCGCCTTTTCGGTGATGTCGCCGCGCGCCGCCACGGCGGCGATGGGCATCGAGCCGCCGGAGATGCCCTTGCCGATGACGATCAGGTCGGGCTCCACGGGCCAGTGCTCGTAGGCCCACATCCTGCCGCAGCGGCCGAAGCCCGAGAGCACCTCGTCGATGCACAGGTACCAGCCGTGGCGGTCGCACAACGCACGCAGGCCCGGCAGGAAGTCGTCGGGGGGGACCAGGATGCCGCCCTCGCCGATCACGGGCTCCACGATCACGCCCGCGATCAGCTCCGGCTGCACTTCGTGGGCCAGCAGCACGTCCTCGATGTACTCGATGGTCGCGCGCCCCACGCCGCCCCCCGTGCGGGACCGCAGCGGCGAGCGATACTCGTTCGGGTAGGGTGCGTAGACGTAACCGCTGACGAAGGGCATCACGTCGCCGCGCATCTCGGCGTTCAGAGTGCCGACGGCCTGGCCCGAGTAAGAGAGCCCGAAGTACTGGCCGTAGAAGGTGAGCACGATGGGCCGCCGCGAGGCCCGGCGCATGATGCGCAGGGCAGCCTCGTCGGCCTCGGTGCCGGTGGTCAGGAACACGACGCGTTCGATCCGCTTGGGGCACACCTCGAGCAGCCTCTCGGCCAACTCGATGCGTTGCCAGGAGTTCGCGGCGCTGGTCCAGCAGGCGACGCCCTGCTCACGCAGCGCCGCCTCCACGACCTCGTAGACCTCCGGATGGCAGTTGCCGACGTTGTTGGTGCCCCAGCCCGCGCCGAAGTCGATGTAGCGGTTGCCGTCCACGTCCTCGATCAGCGACCCCTGGGCGCGGGCCGCGATAAAGAAACGCTGGTCCCATTCGCCGTAGGCGCCGTGGGCCAGGACCCGCCGCTCCCGCTCCATGAGCTTGCGGCTCTCCGGCCCGGGCGGCCGCGTCCGGATCAGGGGCACGCGCTGCATCGTGGTGGTCATCGGCTGATTCTAGGCACGCCTTTGCGTACCGGGGCTGACTTGAGGTCAGTGGGGTATGCTGCCGGCCACGTGACCCGGCCGCCCGTCGAGGTGTCCTGCTACTGGCTGGCCGCAGGCCGCGCCGAGCCCGAGCCGCCACTCGAGGGCGAGCGACGCTGCGACGTGGCCGTGGTCGGAGCGGGCTTCACGGGGTTGTGGACGGCCGCCTACCTCAAGGAGCTGGATCCGGCCCTCGACGTGGTCGTGCTGGATCAGCGGATCGCCGCCTACGGCGCCAGCGGCCGCAACGCCGGCATCCTGGGCGACACCGTGGACCACAGCCACCAGCTGGCGGTGCAGCACTTCGGCCGCCAGGAGGCGCGGCGCCTGTCGGTGTTGGGCCGCGAGAACCTGGCCCTGTTGCGGCGCAGCCTGGAGGCCCGCGGCATCAACTGCGACCTCGAGCCGACGGGACAACTCGTGGTGGCCTTGTCGCCGGGTCAATACGAGGACCTGGCCGCGGCGCGGCTCTGCGCCCAGGAGCTGGGCATCAGCGACCTGCGGCTGCTGTCGCGAGACGAGGTCCGCTCCGAGATCCAGTGTCCGCTCTACGAGGGCGGTCTCTTGAACCCGGCTGGTGGCGTGCTCGATCCGGTGAAGCTGGTCCTCGGCCTCAAAAGGGATCTCCAGGCCCGGGGCGTGACGTTCCACGACGAGACCCGGGTCACGAGCCTGGTCTCGGACGGGCCGGGCCTCCGGGTGCGCGCCGAGCGCGGCACGGCCGTCGCGAAATGGGCCGTGCTCGCGACCAACGCCTGGAGCCACGAGCTGCTGCCCCGGCTGCGCCATCGGTTCCTGCCGCTTTACGACTACGTGATCGTGAGCGACCCGCTCAGCGCGTCACAACGCGACAGCATCGGCTGGCGCAATCGCCAGGGCGTCGCCGACGCCCGGAACTTCTTCAAGTACTACCGGCTGACGAAGGACGACCGCGTGTTGTGGGGCACGAGCGAGGCCAAGTATTTCGCCGGAAACCGCGTGCTCCCGGCCCAGGACCATTCCGAGGCCCACTACGACGCGCTGCGGCGCTCGTTCGCCGAACACTTTCCCAGCCTGGCCGGCCTCGCGTTCCCGTACGCCTGGGGCGGGCCGATCTGCGCCACCACCCGCTTCACGCCCTTCTTCGGCTCCGCGCTCGGCGGCCGCGTCTTCTACGGCCTCGGCTACACCGGGCACGGCATCGGCACGACGCACCTGGCCGGGCGGCTGCTCGCACACATGGTGCTGGGCCGCGCCACCGACCTGCTGGACCTCAGGCTGGTGCGGGAGGGTCCCTTCCCCTACCCGCCCGAGCCACTGCGGCGCTGGGCGGTCACGGCCGTCACGCGTAGCCTGCGGCGTGTCGATGCGGGTCACGGCCCAGGCCTTCTGCTGCGGCTTCTGGAGCGGCTGGGAATTGGCCTGTCGAGCTGAAAAAAAGGGGGCCCGGACGGGGCCCCCTCTCGAACGGAAAACGCAAGCCTAGAAGCTGAGACGCGCCCCCAGGAAGAAACGACGCGGGTCGTTGAAGAGCAGCGGCTCCCCGAAGGCGATGAGGCCCGAGCCCGCCACCAGGTCCTGGTTGCGGAGGCTGCCCTGCCCGTCGAAGACGTTGAAGATGTCGACGAACAGCTCGCCCTGGACCCTGCTCCCGAGTTTCCTGCTGTACTCGACGCGGAGGTCCAGTTGACCCCAGGAGGGGTTCTCCAGGACGCCCACGGTGTTCGGAGCGATCCAACGCGTGGTGATGCCGGCGAACTCGAACGCGTCGGCGGTCGCCACGCGGATCGGAAGGTTCCGGCGCGACGCCAGGAAGGTGCGGCTGGCGAAGGTTCCGGAGTTCCAGCGGTAGGCCGCGCCCAGCTGCAGGCCCATGTTGAACTGGTAGGAGGCGCCGGCCTTGAAGAGGTGGCTGATGGAGCCCGGCTGACGGCCGAACTGGTTGGGCGCGCGCGGATCCAGGAACAACACGTCGCCCTGGAAGTCCGCGTTCGAGTCGGAGTTGGTGTTGCCCTCGGCGTCGTTGTAGGTGTAGGCCACCAGTGCCTGCCAGTTGTCACGGAAGCGGCGACGCAGCGTGAACTCGATCCCCTGGTAGTTGCGCTGGCCACCCTCCAGCGTGCCGATGAAGAAGTTGGCCACGCCCGGCAGCCCGGTCTCCGCGAAGCCGAAGTGCGTATAGGGCAGGAACAGTGAGTCGGGGTGATCGATGGGGCCGGGATAGTGCTCCGGGTCGCTGTACAGGACGGGGTCGTAGTCCTCGAGGATGTCCCTGGTCCAGCGCTTGGTGTAGAGGGCCTCGAAAGCCATGCTGTGGCCCAGGTCGATCTGGTACCCGAACTGCAGGTCGTCGGTGTACGGCGTCTTGGTCGCGGGAGCGAAGATCGCGTCCAGGCTGGCACCGCCGCGCACGCGGTAGGTCACCCACTGGCCGTTGGCGAAGACCTGCTCCAGACGCGTGCGGCCGCTGTGGGAGCCGGCGAACTGCGTCATGTTCTGGCGGATCGGGTCGTGGTAGCGGCCGAAGTAACCCGAGAACTTCTGCTTGCCGTCGCCCTTGAGGTCGTAGATCAGGCTGAGCCGCGGGGCCCAGGTCCAGTCGAAGGTGTAGATGTTGTCGCCGAGGGTGTTGAAGTGCTTGAACCGCTCCGTCCGCACACCCAGGTTGGCCGTGAGCCGGCCGACCCGCACGGTGTCTTGCAGGAAGAAGCTCAGGCCCTTGGACACGAACTCCTGCGGGCCGTCCTGGGACTGGAAGGTCCGGTCGTAGTTGATCCTACCGTGGGGGTTGCCGGCCGTGTTGTTGTAGACCAGCGACGACGCCAGCTCCTCGGGGCTGATGGTGCCGTCGGCGTTGAGGTCGAAAGCGCCGTAGAAGGACGCGCGGTCCGGCGCGCTGTTGACCGAGTTCAGGAAGCCCGCCATGTCGGACTCGTTGAAGGGGTCGAAGCGCAGGACGGTGAGTCCCTCCGAGACCTCTCCCGCCGTGAGCCCGGACAGGTGGTTGGCCAGCGAGTTGTAGAGCGACTTCGAGGGGCCGACCGTCAGCGCGTTGAGGGAGTCGGTGTTCTTCAGGTACTCGACGCCGCCCTTCAGCGTGTGCCGGCCCATGTTCCACTGCATCGCTCCGCGCCACAGCTCGGTGCCGCGCTCGTCGAGGATGTCGCTGCCGAAGCCCCCCAGCTGCTCATCGGCGAGGGTGCGCTGGTCGCTCGCGCGGAAGATGACGGTGTTTTGCTCCTCGCGGATCGTCGAGAAGTCGGAGACCTCGCCCCGGTGCCGGCTCCAGCCGAGGTCGACGACCACCGAGCCGAAAAGATGCGAGTAGTCGACCTTGTAGCGGTTGCCGCCCTGCTTGCGGCTGCGGTCGCGGGCGTTGGTCAGGGTGCGCTCGGTCCGGCCGCTGATGGTGGTGGGGTCGTTGAGGAACGTGGCGCTCAGCGTGTCGCTGTGGGTCGGGGCCCAGGTCACCTTGGCGTAGGACTGGTTCTGGGTGTTGTTGACCCTGCGCAGCAACTGGTTGGTATCCAAGCTCACGACGTCGTCGTCACGCTCCAGGCGGCGGTAGCTGCCGAAGAACCAGGCCTTGTCCGGGACGATGGGTCCACCCAGGGTGCCGGCCGCGTCGAAGGTGCTGAACTTCTGCTCCGAGGCGTTCTTGTTCCTCGACTGCAGTCCTTCGTTCTGGAAGAAGTAGTTCACGGAGCCGCGGTAGGTGTTGCTGCCCGACTTCGTGACCACGTTGGAGATCAGGCCCGGCGCGCCCACGAACTCGGCGGGGATGCCTCCCGTCAGCACCTTCTGCTCCTGGATGATCTCGGTGTTGAGGTTGGCGCCGAAGGTGCCCGTGATCGAGTCGGTGACGTTGATGCCGTCGATGTAGTAGAAGTTGTCGCGGGAGATGCCGGCCTCACCGTCGATGTCCGCGTAGTTCAGGCCGGACTTCGAGGCCGGGTTTCCCTTGCCGGTCGGGCTGGTGTCGGGCAACACGCCCGGAACCAGCTGGAGATAACTCTGGTACGAGCGGCCCGTGGGCAGCGACTCGGTGAGGTCCAGCGTGATGTCCTGGCCCTGCGTCGCGCTGGTCGTGTCGACGAGGGGCGTCTCGCCCGTCACCGTCACTTCCTCGGTGATCTGGCTGAGGCCCAACGACACGCGCAGGGTGGTCGTCTGAGCCGTGCGGACGAGGATTCTCTCGTTCCGCACGCTCTTGAAGCCGGCGATCGCCACCGTCACGACATACTGCGACGAGGGCTCCAGGTTGACCAGTGTCGCCTCGCCCTCGGGGTTGCTGGTGGCTTCGCGCTTGGTGGTGACGTCCTTGGCCTCGGCGACGACGGCGGCACCGGGGATGCGGGCTCCCGCCTCGTCCTCGACGATGACGGTGATGGTCCCGGTCGTGGCGACCTGGGCCACGGCGGAGCCTGCGAAGGCGCTGGCCACGAGGCCCGCGAGCAGGCAATTACGCAATCTCATGCACTCCCTCCGTTCAGGAGTTGACACAACACTCTCTTCATATCGACAGCCCTGCACAGAATCAGACTGTCCGTTTGGAGAGTTGTTTAGCAACCCGCGTGCCCGGACTGAGTGTTCCTTAAGTACTTGACTATAAATGTTTTAGTGTGAACACTCAGGAGAATGAAGTTCAACCTGTTGGTTTTCGATTCAACATGTTGAATTTACGCCCGGGCCGAGCTAGACGGACAACACACGATCCAGGCTCGTCCAGGCGGCCAGCAGATCCTCGACGAGGATGTCGAGAAGGGGGCCGGCGGCTCGCCGAATGGTGAGCCGCTCTCCGCCGACGACGCCAAGGCTCGCACAGGGCACCCCGTGTCGGAGTGCCGGGGCCGCGAGCGCGTCGCCTCGATCGGTCGTCACGACCATTCGGGACGGCTTCTCCGAAAAAAGAGCGACCTCCGGCGTGAGTTCGCCGGGCAGATCGAGCACCGCGCCCCACCCCGCCTCTTGGCCGCGAAAGC
>Ga0187893_10011410_pt1 | contig 12913 bp, 5 predicted proteins | sample MA1701074metaG_FD_139574 | JGI IMG/M metagenome (GOLD analysis project Ga0187893, IMG submission 139574) | White microbial mat communities from a basaltic lava cave in the Kipuka Kanohina Cave System on the Island of Hawaii, USA - MA170107-4 metaG ...
GACTCTTGACGCCGCCGACGCGCGCCGTCACATCTATTGTGAAAAGCCGATGACCTGGAGCATCGACCAGGCACGCCGCGTTGTCGCGCGGATCAAGGAGACCGGCGTTAAAATGCAGGTCGGCGTGCAGGGCATGTCGGACGACTCCTACGTGACCGCCAATCGTTATGTTCGGGAGGGAGCTCTCGGGAAAGTTGTCCTGGCACAAATCGACTACTCGAGAAATTATCGTAACGACTTCTGGACAAGCCGCATGGACGAGGACGTGAAGCCCGGCGTGAATCTGGATTGGAAAGCCTTCCTCGGGCCTGCGCCCAGGCGGCCCTTCGAGCCGGATCGCTTCTTCCACTGGCGCCGCTACTGGGATTACTCGGGCGGCATCGCGAGCGACCTCTTCGTTCATCGCGTCACCCGCATCATCCGCTCGCTCAATCTCACCTTCCCGGATTACGCTACCGCCGCCGGCGGAAAATTCTTCTGGAAGGACAGCCCCGCCGAGATTCCCGACACCTTCAACATCCTGCTCGACTACCCCGAGGGCCTCACTGTTCAACTGGTGTCCTCCATGGCCAACGACGCGACCGTCGAGCACATGCTCCGTGGTCACCACGCGACGCTGTACTTCACCCGGGAAGGTTTCGAGATCCGTCCGCAGCGCGAGTTTCAGAGCGAGGCCAAGCCGGTGACGCACAAGAAAACCGGAGCGGAAGCGATCGACCTGCATCATCGCAACCTCATGAACGCGATCCGCCTGAACGAGCCGCTCAAGTGCGACCACATGCTCGGTTACTACGGCGTGGTGGCGGTCGGTCTCGCCGTACAGTCGTTCCGCAAGCGCCAGTACATGAGCTGGGACCGCGCCCGCGAGCGCGCCATAAAAGCCTGAGCTCGACTCCAGGAGACCACGCTGTCTTCCCTGCTCGAGGCCGTCCACCAGGTCCTGTTCCGCCAGCCAGGCCGCGCGGCGGGAGGGCTCGCGGTTCTAGCGGCCGATCTTCCTCCCGGAGTTCAGAACCGGCTCCTGGTTCTTCTCGCCGGGGCGGCGGATCCCGACGCCGCGCTTCTCTCCCTCACCCGGCTGCTCGAAGTGCGGCCGGCTGCGTTTCATCGTCTTTCGCGCCACCCGGCCAGTCTCCAGCTTCTGCTGGCCGTTTTCTGCCACAGCCGCTTTCTCTCCGAGGAGTTGATCCAGAATCCGGAGTGGATAGAGCAGCTAGCCGTTTCAGGTGATCTCCATCGCCCACTCTCCGCAGGCGAGATGATCGCCCGCCTGGGCGCCGAGCTGGCACCGTACGGCGACGGCGCTCCGTCCGCCGTTGTGCTGGCCCTCTTTCGCCGCAAGCAGATCCTCCGCATTCTTTTGCGCGACGTCCTGGGTCATGCCGGTCTGCCGGAGTTGACCGAGGAGCTCGCCAATCTCGCCGACGCGACGGTCGAAATCGCCTGCCGGCGCATCCGCGCGGAGCTCGCGGCACGACACGGACAGCCGACGCGACAGGATGCAGAGGGTCGCCGGCTCGACTGCGGTTTTTCCGTTCTGGCGCTCGGGAAATGGGGAGGCCGGGAGCTCAACTACAGCTCCGACATCGACCTGATGTTCCTCTACGCCGCGAACGGCGAGACCACCGGGCCGGAGACGATCACCAACAAGGAGTTCTTTCGCAAGCTCTCCAATCAGCTCACCGCGCTGCTATCCACTTACACTTCCGAAGGCATGTGCTACCGCGTGGACCTGCGGCTGCGGCCGGAAGGCACGTTGGGCGAGGTGTGCATTTCTCTCGACGGGGCCCGTTCGTACTACCAGACCCGGGCCCGCGATTGGGAGCTGCAGATGCTCATCAAGGCCCGGCTGGCGGCCGGCGACGCTTCGCCGGGCCGCGACCTGCTGGATTTCGTCGAGCCGATGATCTACGCATCGACGCTCGACTTCGGCGCCGTGGAAGCCGTGTCCGAAGCGCGCGAGCGCATAGCGGAGAAACTGGCGCGCCGCCGCGGCAGCGCCTCGGGCTTCGACGTCAAGCTGGCGCGCGGCGGCATCCGCGATATCGAATTTCTGGTGCAGTGCCTCCAGCGTATGCACGGAGGCCGCGTGGCGTGGGTCCGCCACGGCAGTACGTTGCTCGCGCTTTCACGCCTGCATGACAAGACGCTGCTTTCCGACGCCGAATACGCCCGCCTCGCCGGCGCTTACCAGTTCCTGCGATACCTGGAACACCGCCTTCAGTACGCCGACGATCGCCAGACGCACACGCTGCCGTCCGATCCCGAGGAGCAGGAGCTGCTCGCGCGGCGCATGCCGTCTGCCGTACTCGCCGGCGAGCCCACGGCCCCGGCACTGTTGGCGCGACTCAATGAGCATCTGGAGAAGGTGCAGGAGATCTACGAGCGCGTGATCCACGCGCAGCAGCCCATCTACTACACCCCGGTCACAGCCGGCACGGCCACAGCCGAGGAGGCCGCGCCGACGCGTGAGCCCTCAGCGAGCAACCTGGTGCGATTCCTCGATCAGCGCGCGCCCGGACTGGCGGCGGTGCTGGCCCGCGGCGGGCTGAAGCGTGGCGCGCGCGCCTTTGAGCATTTTCTCGAACGGGTACTGGCGCACAACGGGCTCATGGAACGGCTCAATCAGGACGCCGCACTCTCCGGGCACGTCGTCGACCTGTTTGAGCACAGCCCGTTCTTCGCCGACCAGTTGATCCGCAAACCTGAGTTGTTGGAAGATCTGCGGGACCTCAGTCTCGATCGCCTGCCGGCCGGCGTTCCACCGGGCGCCGGCGTCTCCGAGCTGCGCCGGCACTTCGCGCAGCGCATGCTGCGGATTCAGACCGAAAGCATCTGCCTGGCAAGACCGATTTTCGAGACCCTTAAGGCGACGTCGGATCTCGCAGACGAAGTCATCGGCGCGGCGTACTCGATGGCGGTTAAGGCCGCGGCCGGGAGCGTCGCGGCGGGCAGCAATGACTCCGACCGGCTCATGGTGATCGCGCTGGGAAGACTCGGCGTGAAGGAGTTTGATCTCGCTTCCGATGCTGACCTGGTGTTTGTCCTCCCCGATTCCGAATCCGCCCATCAGGTGTTGTGGACGCGCGTGGCCGAACGAACCATCGACATCCTCACGGCTTACACCGGCGAGGGCGTGATGTTCGCCGTCGATACGCGGCTGCGTCCCAATGGCCGTGAAGGCCCGCTGGTGCAGTTCGAGAGCGCGTATAAGAAATATTTTGCCGAGCATGCCGAGGCATGGGAAGGCATCAGCTACATGAAGTCACGCGCCGTGGCCGGAGACACCAGCCGCGCGACCTCGTTTCTGGAGGAGTTGCAGCTCATCGACTGGCGGCGCTACGGGCAAAGCGGCCGGTCGCGCAAACAACTGCTGGCGATGCGCCAGCGCCTGGAGAAAGAGCAGGGCGCGAAGAACCCGCTCAAAGCCGGCCGCGGCGGCTACTACGACATCGATTTCGCGCTGATGTACCTTCGCCTGAAGAGCGCCGGGATATTCTTCCCCGTGCTGAACACGCCGGCTCGCATCGACGTGATCGAGAAGATGGGTCACCTCGACCGCGCCGATGCGCAGTTCTTGCGCGACGCGGCGACGTTCTATCGCGCCGTCGACCACGGGCTGCGCGTATCGTCAGGCCACGCGGAAGGAACGTTGCCTACGGCGGCGGCACAGCGCGATTTGCTCAGCGATCTTGTGCAGCGCTGGACCCAGGATCACCTGCACGATCAGCCGCTCGACGTGGAATTGGCGCAGATCCAGCGCCACACGCGCAACTATTTCGAGCGGCTGTTTGTCGGCTAGGTGTCCGGCCCCTTATCGCACGGCCCTTATCGCACGGACACCGTCAACTCCGCCTGGCGCGACGCCGTGCCCACGGTCTACGGCGAGTCATTCACCAGGCCCGCATGAGGGACCGTGAGCTGCAATGAGAATCCCATCGATGTGCGCGCGAGCTTCAAATAGCCACGCAGTCTACACTCCCTCGCGCGCCCTCCGCTCCATCTCATCGAGCGTCTGTCGTGTCGATGGCGTGTATCCGGCCAGAGGCCTTATCCGCTCGTGAACTGCGTCGACCAGCCAAGCCGGCTGCGGGAAAAATAACGACTCGAGCTCGGCCGCCGGCGTGATCCAGTTGCGCGAGCCGATCACCACCGGCGGCCCGTCCAGATCGTCAAAGCATAGCCCGGTGAGGTTGGTCGATACCGTGTGCAGCACGCTGCCGCGCTCCACAGCGTCGGAAACCAGCAGCACTTTCCCGGTCTTGCGCACCGATTCGGCTAGCGGCGCGTAATTGAGCGGCGTCGCCGAACGCAGATCGATCACCTCGGCCGAAAGGCCATAGCGCGCCATCTCCTCGGCCGCCGCGATCGCCGTGTAGAGAGCCGGCCCCAACGTGACAATAGTAAGGTCCTCGCCTTTGCGCTTCACCGAGGGCTCGCCGATTTCGATCTCGTAGTAGCCCTCGGGCACGCCGCTTTCCACGAACATCTCACCGAAGTCGTACACCTTCTGGCTCTCGAGAAAGATCACCGGGTCGGCGCCGGCGAGCGCCGCGTTCATGAGCCCTTTGGCGTCGTACGGCGTCACGGGATAAACCACTTTCAGTCCTGGAATGTGATGAACCAGCGCGGTCCAGTCCTGCGAATGCTGCGCGCCGTACTTGGCGCCGATCGAAATGCGCAACACCACCGGCATGACAAGCGTGCCCGCTGACATCGCTTGCCACTTGGCGAGCTGGTTGAAAATCTCGTCTCCGGCCCGCCCCATGAAATCCGCGTACATCAGCTCGGCCACTACTCGCCCACCTTCGAGCGCGTACCCTACCGCCGCGCCGGCGATCGCCGCCTCGGAAATCGGTGCGTTGAACAGCCGGTGATAGGGCAGCGCCTCGGTTAGCCCGCGGTAGACCGCGAACGCGCCGCCCCAATCGCGGTTCTCCTCGCCGAAGGCGATCATCGTGGGATCGATCGAGAAGCGATGGAGCATCGCCTCGAAGATCCCGTCGCGGACGTTGTACGCCTTCATCTTCGGAACCGGCTTGCCCTCGTGCGACTGGGTGCGGATCTTGCCACGAATCTGCTCGACGCGCGCGTTCGCGGCGGGATCCTGCAAAAACTCCGGCGCGCGATCGTCGAACTTCTCGACGCGCCGGTTGGAGAACATCACCGATCCCACGAGCTCCGAGCCCGGTCCCACGCGCGGGCTCGCCTCCAGGTCGATCGAGAGGCGGAACATCTCGAACACGGCCGATTCCACCGCCGCGCGCGCCGCGTCCAGCTCGCTGCCGGTCACGATCCTGCTCTCCACGAGCTTGGCGCGGAACGCCTGGATCGAATCCGCCTTCTGCCAGCTCTCGATTTCCTCCTTGCTGCGGTAGCTCGACGCGTCCGAAGGCGAATGGCCGCTGATTCGGTAGGTCACTGTATCGAGCAGCACTGGACCGCGTCCCTCGATCAGCACCTGTTTCTTACGCCGGAACGCGTCGATGACCGGCAGCGGGTCGTAACCGTTCACGCGCTCGGCGTGCATCTGCTCCGGGTTGACGCCCGCCCCGACACGCGCGATGAATTCCACGCCCATGGTCTCGCCCAGCGGCTGCCCGCCCATGCCGTAGAAATTGTTCATGCAGTTAAAAATGATGGGGAGCCCGCCGCCGAGCGATTCATCCCACAGCTTGCGGTACTGATCCATCGCCGAAAAGGTGATGCCCTCCCAGACCGGCCCACATCCGAACGACGCGTCGCCGATATTCGCCACCACGATCCCCGGCTTCCGGTTGACTCTCTTAAAGAGCGCCGCACCCGGCGCAATCGAGCCGGACCCGCCCACGATCGCGTTGTTCGGATAGATCCCGAACGGCGCGAAGAAAGCGTGCATCGACCCGCCAAGCCCGCGGTTGAACCCCGTCTCTCGCGCGAAGATCTCGCCGTAGGCGCCGTACACAAAGAACCGCAGCGCGAGGTCCTGCGCCGACCCCACCGCGCTCGACTCCAGTGGCTTGAGGATCGCGCCGTCACGGTACGACTCCATGATTTCCAGCAGCTCCGCGTCGCTCAGCTTGCGGATCGCCGAGAAGCCCTTGGCCAGGATTTCGCCGTGGCTGCGATGCGAGCCAAAGATATGATCTTCCGGCCCCAGCGAAAACGCCATCCCCACGGCGGCCGCTTCCTGCCCGATCGAGAGGTGCGCGGGACCGGCGTGGTTGTAGGCGACGCCCTTGGCCGCGCCCTTCGTCTTTACCTCGTTCAGGATCGTCTCGAATTCGCGAATAGCGCACAGATCCCGCCAGATATCGAGCAGGCCGGCGGGGGTGTACGACGCCAGCTCCTCCTCGATCGTGCGGTTATAGGCGTTGACCGGAATCTCGGCGAACCGGATCGTCTCGCGGGCGAAGACTCTTTCCGGCTCGATGACAATCGACTTAGGCATTCAAGAGCGACTCCACTTTTTCGATCTTCTCCTTTACGACCTGCAGAAACCGCGCGCCCGGCGCGCCGTCGATCACCTGGTGGTCGCAGGTGAGCGAGAGCCCGATCGCGTCGACGAACTCGATGCGCCCGGCGCGCCGCACGGCCTTCAATCCTATCGCGCCGACGCCGAGAATGGCCGCCTGCGGCGGATTGAGAATCGGGGTGAACGACTCGATCCCGAGACCGCCGAGATTGCTGATGGTGAACGTGGCGCCGGTGAGATCATCGGGGGCGATGCGGCCGGCCGTCGCCGCGGCAGCGAGCGCTTTCATCCGCCGCGCGAGCTCGTCCAGGCCGAGCCCTTGCGCATCGCGCACCACCGGGACCAGAAGCCCCCGCTCGGTGTCGCAGGCGAAGCCGAGATGGACTTCGCGGCCTCCGCCGTTCACTTCGCGCCGCTCCAGCAGCGCCTTCACCGTACAGAACGCCACCATGTCGTTTATGCTGATCTCGGTGCCGGAAGCCTTCATTCTCGCGCGCAGAATCAGCAGGCCCCCGGCGTCCGCCGAGGCGTGGAGCGTGTACTGCGCAGTCGACGCCAGCGACTCGCGCATGCGCCGCGCGATCTTGTCGCGCACGGCGGATTTCTTCGGGGCGGCGGCTTCGAACGCGCGCCGCACGTCCTCTTCGAGCACGCGCCCGCCGGGCCCGGATCCCGTAATGGAATCCGGATGGAACCCCCGCTCCTCGGCGAACTTTCTCGCCCGCGGACTCCAGCGTCTGGCCTCTTCCACAGGGGGCGCAGGCTCCGGCGCCGCTTTGGCGCCGGGCGCGAACGGACCGACGTCCTCGCCCGGCTCCCCGATCACGAGGATGTTCGTGAACACCGGCACAAGCGCGCCTTCGTCAAAGAAAATCTCCAGCACGGTGCCGGCGATGGGCGCATTGACCTCGAACGTGGTCTTATCAGTCTCGATCTCGGCGACGACCTCACCGGCCTCGACGTGGTCGCCCTTACGCCGGACCCATCTGGAAACGAGGCACTCCTCGACGGTGTTGCCGAGCTTCGGCATTTCAATCGCGGTGGCCATCTAGGGTGCGGCAGACTCTCCGGCCTGCTGCCAGCGGCCGCGCCGGCATTCGGTAACGTGTTTATCCACTATTGAAAGCTCTCCATCAGCTTCCAGCCCGATTCCGCGAACTGCGATAGCGTCCGCTGCGTGACGCCAAACGCCGTGAACTCGGAAGGCTTCATTCCATCCAGCTCGTAAGATCGCACGAACTCCGGCATCGTCATCAATCGCTCCACGGCCTCCTCCGGCACGGGTTTCCCGATCCGGACCTCGCGCGGCAGGTCATTGTTGACGAACGCGCCCTGCCAGCTCGGATGGATCGACATCAGCAGTTCCGCACCCGCCAGCTCCGTCAGATGATAGACGCCGCGCAGCGCCGCCACCAGCAGCACCGCTTCGTACTCGCGCTGTCTATAGATTTCGTACGCACGCTTGGTGACGGCTAGCCCCGATTGCCGGATATCTTCCTCGCTGACGGCGGCCTGCGTGTCGTGCGCGATCTCGCGCAGATAATCGTCCAGCCGGCCGATCATGATCACGGCGAAACAGCGTCCCGGCTGGATGCCTTTCTCTCTCGCGCGCCGCGCGCCCGCGCGATGCCGCTCGGCGATGGCCACGGCCTGCGGAACGGTGAAGCTTACCGTCGCGGTGACCGTGATGCCCTCGGCGACGCAGTCTTCGAGCACGTCGAGGCCGGCGGCCGTGGCAGGCAGCTTGACCGCTATGTTCGGCGCCCACTCGTGGAATCGCCTGGCCATGGGAAACATGCACTCGCGATCGCCGGCGCGCACGGGGTTCACCTGCGCGCACACAAACCCCGGCCGATCTTTGAATTTCCGGGCTGCGTTGGTGACGGCGATCCGCATCAGCGCCTCGGCCTTCTGCTCGGCGGGCAGGTTGCGCGCCAGCACGTCACCGATCTGCGAGCCCCAACGGTCGCGATCGGCGCGAAGCGCGATGTTCGAGAGAAACGGGTTTGTCGTGACGCCGATAGCCCCTCGTTCCAGACCCGTGTTAAGCTCATCGTCTTCCGCCGAGTCGTGCCACCACTGCGTGGGCGTCTCGTGAATCAGCCAATCAAGGTAGGTTTGATTCGCCATTGGCTTTTTCAGCGGCCTCAGCCCAGAATATCACCCGGGTGACTGAATGCTCACTTCACGGCGAACACGTAGTAGCCCTGCGCCTCCGGCTTCCCCGCTTTCCACGCGATCCCCCGATAGGACCGGAACGAACCGGCGAAAAACGCCACGTATTGGCGCCCGCCCGCCTCGTAGACCGCGGGTATTCCGTCGGGATTCGCGTCGATTTCGCGCTCCCACAGTACTTTCCCGCTGTCCTTGTCGTAGGCGCGCACCATGCGGTCCGACGCTGTTGCCATGAAGATCAGCCCTCCCGCTGTGACCACCGGACCGTTCCTGGTCGGTCGAAAGCTTCCCGTATTCGTGATCCCCTTCTCGGCCAGCGCCGACACCGTGCCCAGGGGCACGCGCCATTTAATCGTGCCCTGATGCAGGTCATAGGCGACCAGCTCCGACCATGGCGGCCCGATCGCCGGAAGCCCGTTGTTGGCGTGCCAGAGATTCCCGAACTGGCCGTAGTAGCGGATCTGCCCCGGCGGCGGAGGCGTCGATGGTCCGCCTCGCCCGCCCCGGCCCGCCTCGTCGGTGATCGGCACCGCGCCGGCAACCGGATTCAGCAGATACGACTCGATCGCGTCGATGTTGTCCGCCTGCATGTCCGGAAAGCCCGGCATCGATGCCTGACCGCCCCGCACCACCCTACGGAACTGCACGGGCCCCAGCTCTTTCGGCGGTCGCATGTTCACCCGGTCCGGCCCATGGCACGACGCACAATACTGGAGATAGAGCACGTGACCCTGCTGCTCTTTGCTCGCGCCCTCCGGGAGTCGCACGCGCGTCACGTTCGAGAGCTTGTGTATCGCGGGCCCGTCGATGGCGCGTACATATAGCATTCCCGTCTCCGGATCGCCCGCCGCACCGCCCCAGTTGGTGCCGCCCAGCTCACCTGGAATCGATATCTGGTCGCGCCCGGCGGCCAGCGGCGTGAACACGCCCTCGTTGCGCGCATTGAGTAGCGTCTCGCGCAGCCGTGCCTTTTCGTCCGCGTCGACGTGGGGATTGAGGTCCTCCACGGTGAACTTCAGTCTTGAATACGGCGGCGGCTTTGTCGGGAACGGCTGCGTCGGCCAGGAATGCTCGCCGGTTACGTCGCTCTGCGGAACGGGCCGTTCCTCGATCGGCCAGTGCGGCTTTCCCGTGACGCGGTCGAACACGTAAAGCATGCCGAACTTCGTCGGCTGCGCGACGATGTCCACGGCCTTACCATTCTGCCGCACGGTCATGAGTTTCGGCGCCGTGTTGAGATCGTAATCCCAGAGGTCGTGATGAACGATCTGGTAGTGCCACAGCCGCCTGCCTGTGCGTGCGTCGAGCGCCAGCAGACAGTTGCCGAACAGATTCGCGCCCTTTCGATCGGCGCCGTAGAAGTCGTACGTCGGCGAGCCCAGCGGAAAATAGACGATCCCGCGTTTCTCGTCGAGCGATATCTCGCCCCACGCATTCACCCCGCCGATGTACTTGTACGCTTCCCGCGGCCACGTGTCATAGCCGAAGTCGCCCGGCTTGGGAATCGTGTGGAAGATCCAGGCCAGCTTCCCGGTTCGCACGTCGTACGCTCTGAGGTGCCCCGGTGCCGACCCGTATCCCTCGCCGACCGCCGAGCCCAGAATGATCAGGTTCTCGAACACTCGTCCCGGAGTGCCGCTCTGCCCGGCGCGCGGCACCGCCTCGCGGAGGTCCACCTTGCCGTCGTTGCCAAACGTGTTGACCGGTACGCCCGTGCGTGCGTGAAGCTGTTGCAATCGATTGTTGGCGACGAAAATCAGCCGTCGGTCCTTGCGATCCTTGCTCTCCCAGTAGTTGAAGCCCCGGTTGGTCGGACTTCCTTCCACCGGATGCGACCAAAGCTGCTTTCCCGTCACCGCGTCGAGAGCTACGATCGCGCTGTCCTTGCCGACCACGTACATCACCCCGTCGGCCACCAGCGGATTAAACGCAAATCGCCCGCCCGGCCCCGGCGCCATGTACGACCAGACCAACTCCAGCCTGGCCGCATTCCGTTTGTTGACCTGCTTCAGCGCCGAATATTGCATCGAATCCGAAGAGCCGCCATAGTCGCTCCACGTCGTGTATCGCGGCTGCGCTGTGAGCAGTACCGCTGTCGAGGTGGCGAGCGCGAGAACATGCGTCGACTTTGCCACGCCTCTGGTGCGCGTCTGTTGCGTATAGCGCAATGCGTTCTGCATGGATTGACGGAATCCTATCAATGCACCTGTCGGGAAGTCAACAGTTACTCTTCGCGTATCACATCGGCCGGATTCGCCGCTGCTGCGCGCCAGGCTGGGCGCGAGCAGCCGAGCAACGCCGCCGCGGGCAGCAGCACCAGCGCGAGCGCATAACTCAGAGGATCGCGCGGCGAGACACCGTAGACCAGCGTCGCCAGCCACCGCGAGACGATGAGCGCCGCGCCGGCCCCGAGCGCCACGCCAGCCACCGCCATCACCAGCCCCTCACCGAGCACCATCCGGAGCACGTCGCGCGCGCCGGCCCCGAGCGCCATGCGGACGCCCATCTCCGGCAACCGCCGTACCACCTGGTAGTTGAGAACGCCATAGACGCCCGTCGCCGCCAGCAGCAGCGCCAGCGCGCCAAACACACCGGCCAGCACGGCGGTGAAGCCGGCGGGTGCAATATCGCGCGCAACGTATTCAGTCATCGGCCGCACTTTGGCCATCGCCAGGTTCGGCGAACGCTTCCGAAGCAGCTCACGTATCGGCTGCGCGAGCGAGGCCGGATCTACGCTCGTTCGCACGGCGAACGTCAGCGGGCTGCGCGTGCTCTGCTCCCACGGCACGTAGATCTGCCCGCGCACCTGCCGGGTCAGCGAGTGATTGCGCACATGCTCCACGACGCCCACCACGACGCTCGGAACCAACTCGAAGGCCCCATTGATCACATGGCGCGCGTCGATCTTCCTGCCCAGGGCCGATTCGCCGGGCCAGGTCATTCGCGCCAGCAGCTCGTCGACAATCACAACGTGCCGGCCGCCGGCGCGATCGTGCTCGTCAAAGTATCGCCCTTCGATCAGCCGCGCGCCCACAGCCTGATGATAGCCGGGCGTGACGGCGCGATAATCGGCGATCAGCGCGGCGGCGTCGCTCGCGTTGACTCCCTCCGGACGATAGTTCATGTACCAGTTGGGAAAGTCGTCGAGCGGCAAATGCGTCGTTGCGCCAACGCGCTGGACGCCGGGAAGCGCGGCTACGGCGGCCTCCCACTCGCGGATAGCGCTGACGGGAACGTCGGGGCTGAGCGTGCGGCCGAAAGCAATCTGAAACGTGAGCAACTGCCGGGGCTCGAAGCCGGGCCGCACCTGCTCGATTCTGGAGAGCGTGCGGGCCGCCAGTGCCGCGCCGGTCACCAGAACGAACGCGAGCGTGATTTCGCCGATCACCAATGCGCTGCCGGTACGCCGGTGCAACCGCCCGAGCCAGCCGCGGCCGCCGGCTCGCAGCGTCTCCATCAGATCGAGCCGAAAGCCCGCCAGCGCCGGCGCAAGCCCGAAAAGAAGCGTCGCTGCGAGCGAGCACACGGCGGCGAACGCCAGCACCAGCCAGCTCAGCCCGGGCTCGGGGATGGTCGCCAGCCGATCTGGTCGGATGGCCATCAGCGCGCGGAAGCCGGCCCAGCCCGCGGCGACGCCTGCCACGCCGCCAAGCAGGCACAGCACGCCTCCTTCGACGAGCAGGTAGCGAAAGACGCGGCCCCGTGACGCGCCCAGCGCGAAGCGCAGCGCGATTTCGCGGCGGCGATCGGTGGCACGCGCCAGCAGCAGGCTCGTCACGTTTACACAGCAGATCAGCAGTACGAGCGCGCCCCCGCCGAAGAGCGCCGCCAGCGCCGGCTGTATGTCGTCGAACGCATCGGCCTGCATTCCGGTAAGCCGGAACTGGAGTTTGTCGTTCGCGAATTCCGTGTAAGCGCCACTGATCTCACTGGCCACGCGCTCGAGATCGCGCTGCGCTTCTTCCATCGACAGGCCCGTCTTGACGCGCGCGAGCAGCCGGATGTAGTAGAGCTTCCGAGGTCCCTGATACACGTCGAAGGGGAAAGGAATGAAGGCCTGAACATCAGCGGGCACGTTTGTGTCGGGCGGGAAATGCAGCTGAAAATCCGAGGGAAGCACGCCGACCAGCGTTGGTGTTCCTTCCTGCATGCGAAGCCCCTGGCCGATGAGACTCGCGTCGGCGGCGAACCGCCGCTGATAGAAGCCATGTGTAAGCACAATGGCGGGACGGCCGCCGGCGTCTTCCTCTCTTGTGAAAGTCCGTCCGCGGCCTGCTCGAACAC
>Ga0187893_10011411_pt1 | contig 12913 bp, 10 predicted proteins | sample MA1701074metaG_FD_139574 | JGI IMG/M metagenome (GOLD analysis project Ga0187893, IMG submission 139574) | White microbial mat communities from a basaltic lava cave in the Kipuka Kanohina Cave System on the Island of Hawaii, USA - MA170107-4 metaG ...
CCAGTCGCAGTCGTGTCGATCGCTCACCGCGAACGTGCCGACGCCGACCTCAGCGAAACGCCCGCCCTCGTTGCGATACAGCCGCGCGGCGTCGAGATGGCGGACGACGAGGAAGTCTTCGAGTCCATCGCCGTCGACGTCGGCGGCCGCCAGGCTCCAGCTCGCGGTGATCTCGAAGATCCCGGCCTCGTCGGCGACATCGCTCGCCACGAGACCCATCGGCGCCGGCGGCTGCACAGGTGCCGAAGGCTGCATCGACGCCGAGGGCTGCATCGACGCCGAGGGCTGCATCGACGCCGAGGGCTGCATCGACGCCGAGGGCTGCACCGACGCCGAGGGTTGCACCGAGACCGCCGGCTGCACTGGCACGCAGACCGTGGCGAACCAGAGCGGGAGCAGCGTCACCACGAGCCGACCGTGGCCGACGATGTTGCCTGGAGCGACGGCGGCTAGCCCGACTTCTGCCCCGTCCGCAGGTCCATCCAGTTGGTCTCGATCGATGCGTAGCGGGCCCACGCGGATGCCCACCCCTGGTCGTTGCGCGGGAAGGTCTCGAGGGGCTGTTGTGGCGCGTTCCGGTCCCAGATGCCGAAGTGATCCGGCGCGTACCCGAGCAGGTACCGGGAGCCCGTGTGCGTGAACTCGATCTTCGCCGCCGCCACGGGGGGCTGGGCGGCGGCGGCCGCTGCCGCGACGGGCGCTGCCGCCGCTGCAGGCGCTGCCGCCGCTGCGACCGGCTCGGGCTGTGCGACCGGCTCGGGCTGCGCGGCGGGGGCCGGCTGCGGTTCGGGTGCCGGCTCCGATGTCTGCACCGAGGCCATCATCGTGGCCTGGGGAGGGGCTGCCTTCTTCTGCTCGGGTTCCGGCTCCTTCGCCTCGGCCGGCTTGGCCTGCGGCGTCTCGGCCTCGGCCGGGGGCTCGTCGACCAGCCAGGACCCGCACCAACGGCACTTGATCGCGGCGTCCTTGATCTCCTCCGCACAGTACGGACAGGTCTTCATCGATGCGTCCTCCTGGCCCTCGAGATCGAGCAAACAGCCTACTCCGGGACCGCCGGCGCAGGGAAGCCGGCGCGCTTCACGACGCGGCCGCCCTTCATCACGAACGGGATGCTCGTCAGCAGGTCCACGTCCTCGAGCGGGTCGCCTTCGACCGCGACCAGATCCGCGAACGAGCCGGGCACGATCGCACCGACGCGGTCGGACCATCCTATGAGCTCGGCGGCGACCACGGTCGCAGCCCGAACGGCCTGCATCGGCGTCATGCCGAACTTCACCATGTAGGCGAACTGTCGCGCGTTCATCCCGTGCGGATACGTCCCGCTGTCGGTCCCGAACGCCACCTTGACTCCAGACCCCACGGCCTTCGAGAACCCCTCACGCTGGACATCGGTGGTCTCCTCGAGCTTGCGCATCACGGAGGTCGACCACCCGCCCGCGCGGCCTCGCTCGATCATCCAGTCCCCCATCCCGATGTCCGCCACCAGGTAGGTCCCCCGTTCGGCCATCAGCTCGATCGCCTCGTCGTCCATCAAGGACCCGTGCTCGATCGACCGGACTCCGGCGCGAACCGCACGCGCGATCCCCTCGGCGCCGTGGGCGTGAGCGGCGACGTGCGTCCCGTACAGCTCCGCCTCCTCCACCGCGGCCCGGATCTCCGCCTCGCTGAACTCCGGCGCGGACGGCGTGGTTCCCTCGGTCAGGACCGCCCCCGTCGCGATGACCTTGATGAAGTCGGCGCCGCCGTGCAAGATCTCGCGCACGACCTTCCGGACCTCGTCGACCGAGTTCGCGACGCCGAAACGGAGCTCACGCGGGAGTGTCGCGTCGACGTCGGGCGCGAGGCCGGTGATGTCCCCGCCACCGCTCGAGCTCGTGACGTAGGCTCCAGCGCACAGCATCCGAGGACCGAGCACGTCGCCCGCCTCGATCGCATCGCGGAGCGCGACGTCCACGAACGCGCGGAACGTGCCGACATCCCGGACGGTCGTGAACCCGGCCAGGATCGTGTCGCGCGCGTTCGCGACCCCCGAGAGTGCCTCCTGCGCTCCCGTTCGCTGCACCAGCTCCGCGTACCCGTGCCCGCTGTCGATCTTCCCGACGAGGTGGGCGTGGCAGTCGATCAGGCCTGGGAGGACCGTGTGGTTCGACAGGTCGAGCACGCGGGCCCCGGCTGCGTACGTCCCCGCGTCGGGCTCCACCGACTCGATCCGGTCTCCACGGATCATTACGACCTGCGACTGCCGAACCTCTCCGGCGACGACGTCGACGAGTCGCCCGGCACGGATCTGGGTGATCGCTTCATCCGACATCGACGCGAGCATAGCGGCGGGCACCGGGGCCTCCTCAGGTCTCGGACGCATCGACGAGGGCCTGGGCCCATCCCGCGCCGACGAGGTTGCCCTTCCGCCGGAACAACGCGAGCGCCTCGGCGGCGGCAGCACCCGCTTCGGCGTTGCCGGCCGCGCGGAGGATCTCTGCGAGCGACAGCCACGCCAGGGCGGCATCGTCAAGGAACCCGAGACCGGCCGCAGACTCCACCGCCTGCCGCGCGAACTCCTTGGCGCGGTCGAGGTCACCGCGAGCCGCGAGCACCTTCGCGCGCAGCCTCCTCCACATCGCCTCGTTGTACCGGTCATCGCCCGCGCCGAGCTCCTCGCTGACCTCGCTGAGACGCTCAGCCTCGTCGAGACCCCCTTGCCGGAACATCGCCTCACCCAACTCAGCTGCCCTCGTCGAGAGGTGGCTCTTCTTGCCCATCCGCTCGAGCATCTCGTACCCCTCGCGCAGCACCTCCTCGCCGCGCACCCAGTCCTGGGCCCAGAAGCACACGTCCCAGGCGCAGGCCGCCGTCCGCGCGTACATGGCCTCCTGGCCGAGATCGCGCAGGTGCTTCCTCCACACGTTCGCCGCTTCGAACGCACCATCGAACTCACCGAGGCGAGCACGCATATGCGCTCGAACGTGCAGCGCGAGCCCCTGCACCTCGGGAACGTGGCCGAGCCGGGCGAGGAGGTCGTCCGCGAAGCGCAGCCCCTCCTCGACCGAGACCGGTCCGTAGACGATCGGGCCGGCGGAGTCCATCACGGCTTCCACCTCCAACGCGAGATCGCCCGTCTGCCGCGCGTAGGCGACCGCCCGCTCCGAGGCGTGCTTCCACTCATCGACGTCGCTGCGCCAGCCGTGGGCGTCGGCCATGAGTCCCCAGGCCCGTGCGAGGACCTCGACATCCCCCTCCGACTCCATCGCCGCGATCGCGGCCTCGCCCTCGCGGATGGCCTCCTCCGCGGCCCCCTCGGCCTCGGTGTCGATCCGGACCGAGGCGAGAAGGGTCCGGGCGAGCCACTCCACGTGCGCGTCCCCCGCCGCGACCGCGAGGGCCCGCGCTTCCTCGAGCACCGATCGGGCTCGCTCGACCTCCCCGGAGGCGTGCAGCGCCTCGCCGAGGCCGACCAGGATCCCTGCCCGCTCAGATCCCTCCGGGATCAGGTCAGCGGCACGACCGAGCAGGTTCGCCACCGCCGCGACGTCGCGCCGCGAACGAGCGGCGGCTCCCGCAGCCGCGAGCCGCTCAGCGGTGCGGGCACCGAGCGCGGGGTCGGCCGAGCCCAGCTCTGCACCGTACCGGTAGGCCTGCTCGAGGTGATACCCGACGATCTCGTCGGGCGTGTCGTCGCCGAGCCTCGAGACGAGCCAGCCGGCGTAGGCCTCGTGGAGCGCCGCCCGCTGCCGCTTAGGGATCTCGTCGTAGGCGGCGTCTCTGATCAGGGCGTGACCGAAGCGGAACCCATCGTCACCCGGCACCACCGCCCGATCGGGCCTGATCAGCTCCTTGCGGATCAGGGTCAGCAGGTGACCGCCGACGTCCGTCCGCTCCGGCTCGGGCAGCAGCGCCGAAACGGCGCCGCGGTGGAAGAGGCGCCCCTCGACCGAGCCGCGCTCGACGACCGCTCGCTCCGGCTCGGCAAGTCGGTCGATGCGGGCGGCGAGGAGCGCCTGGAGCGAGGGCGGGACCTCGAGCGCGTCTCCGCCCTCTGCGCGCATCGCCATGAGCTGCTCGACGAACAACGGATTGCCCTCCGCGGTCTCGACGATCCGCTCGATCGCCGCGGCAGGAAGCTCGCCCAGGTCGGCCACCAACGCCTGGCTGTCCGCCTCGGACAACGGCTCGAGCGTGAGCAGGGTCGCGTTCGGTCGGGGTGCGGTCCACGTCGGGCGCTGGTCGAACAGGTCGGGCCGAGCCGTGCACAGCACGAGGATCGGCACGCCCTGCGCGAAGGTCGTCACGTACTCGATCAGGTCCAGGAAGGTGGGCTCCGCCCAGTGGATATCGTCGAACACCACGACGAGCGGTTGGTCCGCGGCGATCGTCTCGAACAACCTTCGGGTGCCCCATGCGATCTCCTCGGGGGTGCAGGGGGTGTCGACCTCCCCGATCGCAGCACGGAACCGCTCGGCCGCGAGGTGGCCACCGTCCGCTTCGGCCAGGGCTGCTGGGACGTCGCCGATCTGTGCGGCCATCTCTTGGAGCGGCCAGTAGCTGATCCCATCACCGTAGGAGAGACAGCGACCGACGAGGATGCGCCCCTTCGCTCGCCCGATGAGTTCGCGCGCCAGGCGAGACTTCCCGATCCCCGGGGGTCCGATGATCGTCGCGAGCTGCGGCGTCGCCGTCTCGATCGCGGCCGCGAGGGCGCGCTCGAGTCGCTCGAGCTCCTCCTGCCGACCGACGAAGGGCGCCGCGATCGGCCGGGTGAACGCCGGCACGTCGTCCACCAACCCGAGCACCCGAAAGGCCGGGACCGGCTCGATCTTCCCCTTCAGCGTGAGCGGCTCCGTCGCCTCCGCGACGACGCGCCCATGGATCAGCCGCTCGGTGGTCGCTCCGATCAGGATCTCTCCCGTCCCGGCGGCCTGCTCGAGCCGCGCGGCGACGTTCACCGCGTCGCCGGTGACGAGCGTCTCGCCCACACCGGCGACCACCTCGCCGGTGTTCACGCCGATCCGCACCTCGAGGTCGAGCCGCGCGACGGCCTCCCGCATCTCGACGGCAGCCCGGACCGCCCGGAGCGCGTCGTCCTCGTGGACCTGTGGCAGACCGAACACCGCCATCGCGGCGTCGCCCACGAACTTCTCGACGGTGCCCCCGTGGCGCTCGAGGATCGCGCGGACCTCGGCGTGGTACCTCGACATGAGGTCGCGCAGGACCTCCGGGTCGGTGCGTTCGCCGAGCGCGGTCGAGCCGACAAGGTCGCAGAACACCACGGTCACCGTCTTGCGGACCCCCGACGCCGTCTCCGCCTCGAGCGGTGCGCCACAGGCGGAGCAGAACCGAGCCTCATCCGGGTTGTCCCGGCCGCAGGAGGGGCAGGTCACCCGCGAAGCGTCCGCTCCACCGGCTCGAGATCCAAGACCGCCGTCACGGCTCGGCGAGCCGGAACGAAGGATCGGCCGACACGTCGGCGACGTCCATCTGGGCCTTCTGCAGGCGGCCCGAGTAGTCCCAGTTCATCGCCTGCCAGCGCGTGAACTGGTCGAGCACCCACACGCCCGACTGCCGAGCTCCGTTGCCGCTACGGCCGTTGCCGCCGAACGGCAGGTGCGCCTCCGCGCCAGAGGTCGAGTTGTTCACGCTCACCATCCCCGCCGAGATGCGTTCGCGGAAACGGAACACGTGCAGGGGGTTCGTCGTGTAGATCGAGGCCGACAGGCCGTAGCCGTGCCCGTTGGCGAGCGCGATCGCCTCGTCGAAGTCGCCGAAGCTCGCGACACCCACGATCGGGCCGAACGTCTCCTGCTTGTACAGGTCGTCGTCCATCGTGACGCCGTCGACGATCGTCGGATGCACGTACAGGCCGGCCTCCGGATCGCCGACGAACCCGTCGCGGGGGTTCGTTGCGGTGATGCGGCCGGTCCCGGTCGAGCCGCTCAGCGCGTGATGGGGCTGCACCCAGTCGAGCCATCCGAGGAAGCGGTCGCAGAAGCGGGACGAGATCATCGGCCCGTACAGCACGTCCTCGAACGGGTCGCCGATCGCCGCCGACTCAACCGCGCGTGTGAACCGCGCGAGGAACTCGTCGTGCACGCCCTCGTGGACGATCACGGTGCCGAGCGACGTGCACCGCTGCCCCGCCGTCCCGAACCCGCTGAACAGCGCGCCCTCGACGGCCAGATCCAGGTCGGAGTCGGGCATCACGACGAGCGGGTTCTTGCCTCCGAGCTCGAGGCACGGGGTCTGCAGGTGCCGCCCGCAGAGCTCGCCGATCCGCCGGCCGACCTCGCTCGAACCGGTGAAGCCGACCTTGTCGAGGAGGCCGGCGTCGAGCGCCTGGGTGAGCCCCTCGAAAGCCGTCGGCCCCTCCGCGAGCACCATGTGGAACGCACCTTCGGGAAGGCCCGCGTGCAGGAACAGCTGTGCGAGCGCCTCGGAGGTCGCGGGCGCGTACTCGGCGGGCTTCCACACCACCGTGTTGCCGCACAGGAGCGCCGGGACGACGTACCACGACGGCACGGCGACCGGGAAGTTCCCGGCGGTCACGATCGCCGCCACGCCGACCGGCACCCGGAACGTGAACAGCTGCTTGTCCGGGAGTTCGGACGGCACCGTCATTCCGTAGAGCCTGCGTCCCTCGGAGACGAAGAAGTTGCAGGTATCGACGACCTCCTGGACCGAGCCTCGCGACTCGGCAAGTGGCTTGCCGATCTCGCGCGTCAGGATCCGGGCGAGCGCCTCCGCGTTCTCCTCGACGAGCCGCCCGAGCTGTTGGATCACGCGTCCGCGGACGGGCGCGGGCACGCGTGCCCATCCAGGCTGGACTTGCCGCGCGGCCCGAGCCGCTTCGACGAAGGTCGCCGCGTCGCCGAGCGCCGCGACCGCCACAGGCTCGTCGAGGTGCGCGGGGTTCGAGATCTGGATCGTGCCGCCCGGCGCGTCGGTTCGAGCGAGACCGCCGATCAGCGAGGACACCGTCCGTGTCACGGGCGCCATCCTACGACCCCGTTTTGCGTGTCGGTGGCGAGCCTGCGAGCATGGGCGCATGCCGGCCTCGCGCCAGCCGATGACGTACCTGCTCGCTCGGGCGCCCCTGTTCTCGGGCCTGTCGCGAGCTCAGCTCGGGCGGGTCGCCGCGCTCGCCGAGCAAGGGATCTACCGCGAGGGCCACGAGGTGGTCAAGGCGGGCCAGCCCGGCGGAGCCTTCTACGTGATCGCGAACGGGCGCGTGCGGGTCTCGAAGGGACGGAAGACCGAGGCAGAGCTCGGGCGCGGCGAGTTCTTCGGGGAGCTGGCTCTGCTCGACGGCGGCACCCGCACCCGCAGCGTCGTCGCGCTCACCACGCTCGAGGTGATCCGGATCGACCGGCCCTCGTTCCGTCGCCTGCTGCGCAAGGAACCCGACCTGTCGATCGCGCTCCTCGAGGGGATGGCCCGCCGCACCCGCAAGATCATGGACCCGGTCCACTAGCGTTCGGACAGACGATCCACGCACGAAGGTTGGGCATCCGCGTGGACGAAGGCTCGCGCCCCACTCACTAGTAACATCGCTCGCGGAGCGCCGGTAGCTCAGTCCGGACAGAGCGGCTGCCTTCTAAGCAGCGGGTCGGAGGTTCGAGTCCTCCCCGGCGCACGAAGACGACCGACTGCTTCGTTGAACGTCGCATCTGCGACTCGAGCGACCAGGGGTCGTCGATCCCGTCCGGCAACCGCTCTAGCCGCCTAGCCGCGGACACCTTCGGCCGATCGCGACGTGAGCGGCCCGAGCGGGTTCACGTGAAGCAGGATGGCCCCGACGAACAGGCACGCGACGCCGAGCAGCGGCATGGCGAGCACCTCGCCCTGCACGGGGAACGCCGCCGCGGCGATGATCGACATCCCGGAAGCCGCGAACGCCACGCCGGCCATCGACATGACGAACCCGCTCCATCCCGCGGGCGCCTGCGGTGGGGGCGGGGCGGGCCGCTCCGCCCACCGGAACGCGAACAGGAACGGTGCCAGGCAGATGGCGCACGCCGCGACCCAGCCGAGCCGCCACAACCACCATGCGCTGGTCAACTCCTCGAACTGCGGGACGATCCCGGTCGGCAGCAGGATCACGGCCGCAAGCACCGCAGCCGTCATGTTCCACAGGTAGGCGGTCATGACCATGCCGTTCGCGACCACGACCCCGAGCCACACACGCGGGCGCTGGAGCCATCCGTTCGCAGGCTTCTCGAAGATCAACATCGCGCCGCACTGCCACACAGCGAGCGCGAGGAGCGCGATCGTCGGGGGCAGCGTGTTGGAACGCTCCGCGTGGCTGAGGCCGATCATCGACACCGGGTAGTCGAAGACGGTGGTGAGTGCCGCCAAGACCCCGAGCCCGACGCCGGCCATCGCCCACGGGATCCATCGGACGCGCGTGAGCGCGCCGTCGCGCCACAGGAACCCAAGCTCGAGGATGCCGAGCCAGACGAACGCGTAGTTCAGGACCCCGATCCATCCGACGTCGAGTCCGTACCGCACCCCGTCGACCGTCGCCGCACCCAACGCGAGCGCGACGAGCACACCCACGCCGAAGCGCCGGTGCGCCGCGAGCAAGCGCGGAGCCGCCGCGACGGTGAGGAGGTAGACGGCGAGGAACCAGATCGGAAGCGCCACCTCCCGGCCGCCCGTTCGCGCCATGCCGGACGGCAGGCCCACGAGGACGGCGAGCATCGGCAGGACGGTCCAGAAGGCCACGAAGATCAGGGCGGGTCCGAGCAGCCGCGCCGAACGGGTCCGCAGCCAAGTCACGTACGTCACCCCTCGACGGCTGGCCGAACGCCACGAGCTCGCGTTCGTGAACCCGCCGACGATGAAGAAGATCGGCATGACCTGGAAGATCCACGTGAGGATGTGGGTCGAGACCGCGATCTCGAGCAGGTTCTTCCCGGTGAACGACCCGTCTTCATACGCGAGGACCGCCATCAGCCAGTGGCCGATGACGACGACGAAGATCGAGGCGACGCGGAGCAGGTCGGCGTAGCGGTTCCGCGTTTCGGGCGTCGCGGCCGCGAGTTCGCGCGCCGTCCGATGACTCGCGATCGACGGCGACACCTCACCCATCGCGAGCAGTGTGCGCTTCGGCCGAGCAGATGGGAAGTTCTCCGTCGCCTTCCACCAACACCGGCGTGTCGAGGCATCTTCCCTGCTCAAGCGCTCCTTCCGCGCGGTCGAAATCCCAGGTATGAAGGTCTGCCCCTTCTGCGAGGCGGAGATCCGCGACTCGGTCATCCGGTGCGTCCACTGCGGCCGGAGCTTGATCGAGACTGCCGAGGCCGGCGCGCCCGGGGTCGGCACGCCGACCGCGGATCCGGATGCGGAGGAGGCCTGGGCGACTCGCCGGCCTTCGACTCGACCGACCGGAACCAGGACCGCCGCGCCCCCGAACCCGTGGGCGACCCAACCGGGGATGGATCCCGTATCGCGGCTCCCGAACATCGCGACGCGCCGCTCGCTTCCTGCTCCCCGACGCTCGTGGGGCCCCGACGTTCGGTTGCTCGGCGCCGGCGTGGCGGCCGTGGCGTGCGGCGTGCTCGCGTACCTCGCCGTCGGCGAACAGTGGGTGCATCTGACGGTCACCGACCCACCCACCGAGTTCGAGGAGGGCCAGGTCCTCCAGCTCACCCTGCACGGCGCGACGGCGTTCGTCGGGACCGCCGGGACCGCTCTCGCGATCGCGTTCGCCGCGTTCGGCGCCGTCTGGTTCCTCTTCGGCCTGCAACGAGGGTGGACGATGCCCGGCATCACGAACCCGGCCTTGGCCATGCTCGTCGCGGTCACCGGGATCGGCACCGCGGTCGTCTCCTCCACGATCTGGTTCGCGTGGGAGGCCGCGATGGTGGAGCGATCGAGGCGCGCTGGGATCTCGATGCGCGCGATGCGAGAACTGCTCGATCAGCAGCCGAACCCAGCTGTGGAGATCGAGCGGCTCGCCGGGCTGTCGACCTTCGGCGGGATGATGGTCCTGGCCCTCGTGGTGGCCTGCTTCGGCTGGTGGGGCTACCGCCGGCGCCAGGGCTAGCCGGCGGTCAGAGCTCGGGCCATGACCTCCCGGTTCCCTTCACCTTGGTGGCGGTCGCGGTCGCGTCGTAGCCCCATCGGTGCGGCAGGTCGATCTTGGCCCGGCACTCACTGCAGATGTACGCCCTCCATCTCTTGCTGACGCTCTGGACGAACGAGCAACTGGAGCATCGGATGAACCCGACGTCGGCCGCGCACGTGAAGCAATGGAACCCGTTCGATTCGTCCACGACCAACTGGGGTGTCAGGCACCACGGACAGGTGATGTACGCCATACCGAGGGCGCCTAGCCACCCGCCGACGGATCGGGCTCGGACAGGATCCGCGCGGCCTGCTTCTCACGCTGCGCGTCCACGGCGTTGGCGAACTCGGGACGGGATCGGCCAAGGATCTGCGTCGCGAGGATGGCGGCGTTCACCGCGCCGGCCTTCCCGACGGCCAGCACGCCGACCGGGATGCCCGCGGGCATCTGCACCATCGACAAGAGCGAATCGAGTCCACCCATCAGCTTCGATTCCATCGGCACGCCGAGGACTGGGCGTGAGGTCTGAGCCGCAACAACTCCGGGGAGGGCTGCCGCCATCCCCGCTGCGGCGATGAAGACCTCGGTCCCGCGGGCCTCGGACGCAGCGATCCAGTCCGAGAGTTCGTGCGGCGTACGGTGAGCGGAGAGCACCCGGGTCTCGACCGGGACGCCGAAGGTCCGCAGCTGCTCGACGCAGTGCTGCATCGTTTCCCAGTCCGACGCCGAGCCCATCACGACGCCGACCAGCGGCTCCGAGGTCTCCTCTCCTTCCCTCGCTCCCATCGGCGGCCGAAGTCTAGACGGCGAAACGCGGTCCCCCGCCGCCTGGTCGCCGGGTGTAGAACGGGCTCCGTGGACGCCATCTCGGGCCGAGAGATCGCCGGCTACCGGATCGAGTCCGAGATCGGCCGGGGCGGGATGGGGGTGGTCTACCTCGCCACCCAGGCCTTCCCCGAGCGCAAGGTGGCGCTGAAGCTCCTGTCCCCCGAACTCGCGGCCGATCCAGCGTTCCGCGAACGGTTCGTCAGGGAGTCCAACGCCGCCGCCTCGACCGAGCACCCGAACATCGTGCCGGTCTACGGGGCGGGGGAAGCCGACGGGCAGCTGTACCTGGCGATGCGGTACGTGGAGGGCACCGACCTGCGCTCCCTGCTCGAGCGAGAAGGGCCACTCGCACCCGAGCGGGCGGCCCGGATCTGCGCCCAGGTGGCAGAGGCGCTGGAGGCCGCGCACGAGCGGGGGCTGGTCCACCGCGACGTCAAGCCCGGCAACGTGCTGCTGGACGGCCGCGAGCGCGCCTACCTGTCCGACTTCGGGCTGATCCGGCGCACCCGGGTGGACACCGAGATCACCCGCACCGGCCAGTTCATGGGCACGGTGGACTACGTGGCGCCCGAGCAGATCAAGGGCGGTGAGCTCGACGGTCGGGCCGACGTCTACTCGCTCGGGTGCGTGCTGTACGAGTGTTTGACCGGGGCTGCGCCGTTCCGCCGCGACTCCGAGCTGGCCACGATGTACGCGCAGCTGGAGGATCCGGTCCCCGCCCCGAGCTCGGTGAACCCCGCCGTGCCCAAGTCCCTGGATCAGGTGGTCGCCCAGGCCACGGCCAAACGGCCCGACGACCGGTTCGCCACGGCCGGGGAGATGGCCGAGGCGGTCCGGGGGGCTCCGGTTCGGGAGAGTGAACGTCCTCACGGACGCCGCCTCTTCGTCGCAATCGGAGTGGCAGCCATGCTCGCGATCGGTCTTGCGATCGCACTGATCGCCACAAATGACGGTACGGGTGAGGACGCGCCGTCGACGACGGTCACGGGGTCGACCGGTGCCGAGGCGCTCCCACTCCCCTCGCTTGTGGAGGTCGACGCGGAGACCGGTGAGATCCTGACCTCTCCTCCCTTCCCCCTTGTCTCGAATAGCCTTTTCGGCGGTCTCCGGAAAGTCGAAGTTGGCGAGGGAGGCGTCTGGGTGCTGGGGCGCGACGGCCGACTCACGCACGCGGATCCGGAGGCCCCGCAAGAGAGCACAGACATATCGATATCGCCTGGGCTACTGGGAACCGACTCACTTGCGGTCGGGTACCGGACCGTCTGGGTCGGCACTCCACCGGGCGTGGTTCGCATCGACCCTATCGACGACGAGGAACTGCGGCCCGTCCGCCTTTACCCTCCTGGAGTCTTCAATGGGGCTCAGTTGGCGCTTGGCGCCTCCGATGTATGGGCGGTGACCGGTGATGGTGAGCTGACTCGGATCGACCCCGCGACGGGAACGAAGACGATGACGGTCGATCTCGGGCAGACAGCTTCCGGACTCGACGTCGGGTTCGGGGCCGTATGGATCATCGATGAGCTCCAGGAGACACTCACTCGCTTCGATCTAGAAAAGCTCGAGGCGGACGAACCAATCCCGATCCCCGGCAATCCGCAGCGGATCGCAGCTGGCGCTGGCGCAGTTTGGATCTTGGACTCGGTGGCTGGCATCGTCACCCCCTTCGACCCCACTTCTGAACGTGTCGGCTCCCCCATCCGTGTTGGTACTCAGCCGGCCGACTTGGCGGTGGGGCTCGACGCGGTTTGGGTCGCGAACCTCGGGGACGGCACCATCTCACGGATCGATCCGCTCACCAGCACTGTTGAAACGATCCAGATCGGGGCACCCGTCTCCTCAATCGCTGTCGACGAACAGCGCCGATCTCTCTGGATCGTCGTGGCGGAGCTCGCGTCGGAGGCTTAGATCTAAATACCAGGGACGTTATTCACCCAGGCCCTCCTGGCAGACTGGCGGTGCCACCGACCAGCGCCAGGGAGGACCCAGGTGAGACTTCACGCTAACGCACGATCCTGTCCGAAGAGC
>Ga0187893_10011413_pt1 | contig 12911 bp, 13 predicted proteins | sample MA1701074metaG_FD_139574 | JGI IMG/M metagenome (GOLD analysis project Ga0187893, IMG submission 139574) | White microbial mat communities from a basaltic lava cave in the Kipuka Kanohina Cave System on the Island of Hawaii, USA - MA170107-4 metaG ...
CTGACCCGCGGCTAGGATTTCCCCTCCCGAGTGCCGTCGCCGCCGAGCCGCGGCGTCGAGCCGGGCCTGCGCGGGCCGCGCGCGGAGCGAGGGCCGGTCGCCAAGCGACCGGCCCTTCGCGCGCCCCAAGTCCCTCTCCGGCTTTGCGCTCGGGAGCGGCCGGCCCCGTGCCGAAGCTTGGGTATGGTGCGACCCATGACGACGACGGCTGGCGACACGGAGGTTCTGGCGCTCGCGAGGCGCGGCCTCGCGCGCGCGCGCGCGCCGCTTCGCGAGCTCCCTCCGCGGCTCGTGGTGGTGGACGTCGCGCAGCAGCGCGTGCACCTGCTCGAGGCGGATCGTGTCACGCTCTCGGCGCCGATCTCCACCTCGATCCACGGCGTGGGCGGCGAGGAGGGCTCGAACCGCACGCCGCTCGGCTGGCACCGGGTCGTGGCGCGGATCGGGGCCGGTGCCGAGCCGGGCAGCGTGTTCAAGAGCCGCGAGCCCACGGGCGACGTCTGGAGCGGCGAGGCGCGCGCCGAGGACCTGATCACCACGCGCATCCTGTGGCTCGACGGGCTCGAGCCGGGCATCAACCGCGGCCCGGGCTGTGACTCGCGCGAACGCTACATCTACTTCCACGGCACGAACCACGAGGCGCGTCTCGGCGAGCCGGCCTCGTCCGGGTGCATCCGCATGTCGAACGACGACGTCGTGCGTCTCTTCGACCGGCTGGCCCTCGGCGACCTGGTGGTGATCCCCGACCCCGCCGGCAACGACATGCCCGACCCGCAGGGCTCGGCGCGCTTCCATTACGCGGGCGTCGGCGGCAGCGGCATGAGCGCGCTGGCCCAGTTCCAGGCCATGCTCGGCGGGAGCGCGAGCGGCAGCGACCGCGGCTTCGACCGCGACGAGCGGGCCGAGTCCCGGGCGCAGCTCGAACGCCTGGGCGTCCACGTGATGCCGCAGGACGGGAGCGGCCTCCAGGGCGACTGCGGCGCGCTCGTGGTCTCCACCGCGGTCGAGGAGACGGTGCCCGACGTGGCCGCCGCGCGCGCCCGTTCGCTGCCGGTGGTGCACCGCTCGGAGATGCTGGCGCACTGGGTCAGCGAATTCCGCTCGGTGGCGATCTCGGGCACGAGCGGCAAGTCCACGGCGACGGCGATGATCTTCGAGATCCTGCGCGGCGCGGGACGCGACCCGTCGGTGATCACCGGCGGCGACCTGGTCGCGCTCCAGGACCAGGGCTACTGGGGGAACGCCTGGGCGGGCCGCGGCCCGCTCGTCGTCGAGGCCGACGAGAGCGACGGCTCGCTCGTGCGCTACCAACCGTCCCTGGCGGTGTGCCTCAACCTCACGCGCGACCACAGGAGCGAGGACGAGGTGGCGGCGATGTTCCGCGTGCTCAAGCGCCGGACGCGCGAGGCGTTCCTGTGCGGCGAGGAAGGGATCCCGGCCGACCTGCGCCAGGGCGCGGTCACGTTCGGATTCAGCGAGTCCGCCGACGTGCGCGGCACGCACCTCGAGCTCGCGCCCGCCTCGACCCGGTTCCGGGTGGAGGGGATCGCCTACACGCTCCCGGTGCCCGGGGCGCACAACGCCGAGAACGCGCTCGCGGCGGTCGCCACCTGCCGGGCGCTGGGCGTGCCGCTCGCCGACATGGTGGCGCCGCTCGCGCGCTTCCGTGGTGTGGCGCGCCGGTTCCAGTCGCTGGGCGTGGCCGGAGGCGTCGAGGTGGTGGACGACTTCGCGCACAACCCGGCCAAGATCGCCGCCTCGCTCGCGACCGCGCACCTGCGCGCAAAGCGAGTGCTCGCCGTCTACCAGCCGCACGGCTACGGACCCACGCGGTTCCTGCGCGACGGCTTCGTCGGGACGTTCGCCACGCGTACCGCGCCAGGCGACCGCGTGTGGCTTCTCGAGGTGTTCTACGCCGGCGGCAGCGCGCAGCGCGACTTCTCGTCGGCCGACCTCGTGCGCGACATCGTGACGGGCGGTCGCGAGGCCGAGTTCGCGCCGTCACGTGACTGGCTCGTGCGGCGGCTGGCCGAGGTGGCCGAGCCCGGGGACCTGGTGCTCGTGATGGGCGCGCGCGACCCCTCGCTCACCACGTTCGCGAAGGAGCTGCTCGCGGCGCTCGCCGCGCGCGCGTAGCGCGCTTGCGCTACGCTGCCGGCATGGCTCGCGCCGGCGCGCCGCGCGCCCGCTTCACCCGCACGCTGCTTGCTGTGGCGCTCGCGGCACCCGGCGCCATGAGCGCGGCCGCGAGCGCGGGGCGCCCGGCCCCTGCTGCCGCCGTGGGCGCCGCGCCGGCTGCGACGTCCGCGCCGACCGCCGAGCTCGCCCGGTTCGCCGGCACCTGGCGGCTGGACGTGCCCGCGAGCGACTTCGGCAAGCGCGGCCGCGTGCCGCGCTCGCGCGAGGAGCGCATCCGCGACGAGGGCGCCTGGCTCTCGGTGCGCTCGCTCACCGTGCGCGGCGACGGCGACACGCTGCTCCTCGAGTACCGCTACCGAACCGACGGCGAGGTCGTGAACCTGATGCGCGGGCAGGAGATCCGCACCCGGGGCCGGCGCGACGGTGCGGCCGTCCGCTTCGAGAGCGAGGCCACGTTCCTCATGGTGAAGCTCCACGTGACCGAGCGCTGGAGCGTCTCGGCGGACGGCACGACGCTCACCGAGGAGCGGACATCCAAGTCGCCGCTCGGCGCGGAGCGCCAGAAGCTGGTCTTTCGTCGCGCGAACTGACCGGCCCGCGGGCCTGCGCCCGGCTTCAGCGCTCGAAGCGCCGGGCCACGTAGTCGTCGAGCAGCCGGGCGAAGTCCTCGGCGATCGTCTCACCCTTGAGCGTCACCGCGAGCTTCCCGTCCACGTACACCGGGGCGCGCGGGTCCTCGCCCGTCCCCGGGAGCGAGATGCCGATGTCGGCGTGCTTGCTCTCGCCGGGGCCGTTCACCACGCAACCCATCACCGCCACGTTCAGCGACTCGACGCCCGGGTAGCGCGCGCGCCACTCGGCGAGGCGGGCGGTGATGTGCGCCGTGACCTGCGCCGCCAGCTCCTGGAAGAACGTGCTCGTGGTCCGGCCGCAGCCGGGGCAGCTCGTGACTTGCGGCGCGAAGTGCCGCAGCCCCAGGGATTGCAGGATCTGCTGGCAGATGCGCACCTCCTCGGCCCGGTCGCCGCCCGGGGCGGGGGTGAGGCTCGTGCGGATGGTGTCGCCGATCCCCTCGTTAAGCAGGATCGCGAGCGCCGCCGTGGTGGCGACGATGCCCTTGGTCCCGAGCCCCGCCTCGGTGAGCCCGAGATGGAGCGGGTGGTCGCAGGCGGCGGCGAGCGCGCGGTAGACCTGCACCAGGTCGCGCACGTCGGAGACCTTTGCCGAGAGGATGATGGCGTCGTGCGGCAGGCCGAAGCGCTCCGCCAGCTCGGCCGAGCGGAGCGCGCTCTCGCGCATCGCCTCGAGCACCACGTCGCGGTCGGAGAGCGGCTCGGCCCGGCGCGCGTTCCCGTCCATGAGCCGCGTGAGGAGCGCGCGGTCGAGCGAGCCCCAGTTGACGCCGATCCGCACCGGCTTCCCGTTCGCGACCGCCACCTCGACCATGCGGCGGAAGTTCTCGTCGTGCCGCTCGCCGACACCCACGTTGCCGGGGTTGATGCGGTACTTGTCGAGCGCCCGCGCGCAGTCCGGGTACTCGGTGAGGAGCGTGTGGCCGTTGTAGTGAAAGTCGCCCACGAGCGGCACGCGCAGGCCCCGGTCGGCCAGCCGGCGGGCGATCCCGGGCACCGCGGCGGCGGCCTCGCGCGTGTTGACGGTGACCCGCACCAGCTCGCTCCCGGCCGCGGCGAGCAGCGCCGCCTGGGCGGCCGTGGCGTCGGCGTCGGCGGTATCGGTGTTGGTCATGGACTGCACCACCACCGGGTGCCCGCCGCCCACGGGCACGCCCCCGACGCGACACACGACGCTCCGCCGCCGCTCGCGCCGGCGCGCGTCCTCGATGTGGATCAACGGCATGGCGCGAAGCTAGGTGCGCGCCGGAGCCGCGTCAAACGCGGCCGCGCGCCACCTCCGGCGCGGGGGACGCGCCCGGGGCGGAAACGCGGGGCCCCCGGCGCTCGCGCACCGGGGGCCCGTGACGACGGCGCCCCGAGGGGCGCCGGGGCTACCACAGGTAGATGTGGAAGCCGAGCTGCGTGAAGTTCCCGCCGATCGTGGAGAAGCCGTTCAGCTTGGCCTCGTTCACCGGCGAGTCGTTGTCCTCGAACTTGACGTTGCTGTAGGCGATGCCGTGCGACGCCGAGATGCTCACCTTCTCGGCCAGCATCAGCTCCACCTCGAGCTCACCCGAGACGTTGAACGCCGTCCCCTTGATCTCGTTCGGGGGCGTGGGCAAGGTCTTGTCCTTGGCCGTGGCCGTGGCGAACCCGAAGCCGGGGCGGAAGATGAAGTTCACCTTCTCCCACGACTTGAGCGAGATCGGCACGCCGATGTCGAACGCGAAGCCGGTGCCCTCGTCCGTCTTGGTGCCGTTGACCTCGGTCGAGAGCGACGTGAAGCCGATCGCGGCGTCCACGCCGACCTGCTCCGTGAACCACTGGCGGAGCCCGACCGTGGGCGAGGCCGAGAAGCCGAGCACGCTCGAGTCGAGCAGGGTGCCGGAGCGGAACCCGAGGCCGCCCATCGGGGCCTCGGCGTACGCCGCGCCCGCCACGGTGAGCAGGGCGACGGCCGTGGTGAGGATCTTCTTCAAGGGATGCCTCCTGGTTGAGGGGGGGGTGGGATCCGGCCCGCCGCCCGGCCGCCGCGAGCGAGGCTCGCGACGGGAGCGAGGCCGTGGGACTCCGCGACGAGCCCTGTCCCGCGGCCATGGCCGCTTGGCGCGGCCCCGCCGGCGTGACCCATCGAGAAGAACGGCCGGGGAGGCTAGGGGCGGGCCCCGGGCTGGTCAAACCTCCTAGCTCCCAATGGAGTACGCCGGCTGCGCGCCCGGCGACCAACTAGCCTTGGCGCAGCAGGTTGCGGAGCGCCAGCCGGTCGCGGTCGGCGGCCAGCTCGGCGCCCAGGGCATCCAGCGCCCACAGGAGCCGAGCGCGATGCTCGGCGAGGAGCGCGGCCCGGGCCGCGGTTCCGTCGTCGGCGAGCCCGGGCCGCCAGGCCTCGTGCACCGGGATGGGCTCGGGCACGCGCACGTGCGCGACGCGTGCACCCGCCGCCACCGGCAGCGTGTTGTGGAGCACGTTCCGGAGCCCGCGGGTGAGAAGGCTCGCGCGGGTGCGCTTGAGCACCTCGGCGATCCGCTCCTGGGCGAGCCGGGGCCGGTCGTAGACCGCCGGGTCGAAGCCGGAGAGCCGGACCAGCTCCATCAGCCGTTCGCGGTCGCGGCGCACCCCGTCGGGGTCGCCCGCCGCGCGCTCGCGCATGGCCTTCCGGAGCTGGAACTGGGCCCGCGTGAGGTCCGGGTCCAGCTCTCCGTAGCGCGCGGCCAGCGAGCAGCGCAGCTCCTCGAGCGCGGCCGCCTGGGCGGCGAAGTAGCCGCCCGGGCCGTCCGGGTCGCGGCGGGCGAGCCCGAGCCGCTCGCTCTGGCGGACGAGCAGCCGGCGCATGAGCGCGGCGAAGCGCTCCGCGGGTGCCAGCCGCCCGCCGGGGGCGAGCCCCAGGCCCTGCTCGATCCGGAGCATGTCGCGCGCGAGCCCGCGCCGCGCATCGCGCGTGAAGCGGATGCTCCACACCACGGGCACGAGCCAGACCGGCCGGGGATCCCCCGCAGCGCGCAGCCGGCCGGCCGCCTCCCACGCCATGTCCACGATCCCCGGCAGCAGCGCCGCCACCCGCTCGGCCTGCCAGGTGGCCGTTCCCTCGGGGTGGAGCAGCACGCCGTGGCCGCGGAGCGCCCACGCGACGGAGCAGTCCTTGCCGCCGCCCCCCGGCACGTTCGCGATCAGGTTGTTCGCGAGCCAGAACGCGCGCGCGGGCGGCGAGGCGTTCACGATCTCGTAGCTCGCCCAGTGCGCCATGAGCGGCGAGACGCGGCGCGAGAGCTCCTTGTCCACCATCCAGTCGGTGAGGAACTCGGGGTGGACCGGCCCCAGGAACGCCGCCGTGCCCGGGTTCACGGCCGCACGCAGCCGCGCCAGGTCGGCCGCCGGCAGGTCGAAGCCGCGGATCTTCAACCCCGGCAGGATGCCGAAGCGGTTCACCGCGCCCATCGCGTGGATGAGCCAGGGGCGCGGCGAGGGATCGCGGTACTCGAGAGGGGAGAAGCGCGCGCGGGACGCGTCACTCATCGAGTGCGCAGGCCCCCGGAGCCCGCTCCCTCCATCTCCCAGCGCCGCCAATACGCGAGCCCGTTCGGGAGCACGATCGCCAACATCCCGACGACGGTGGCCGCGGCCCACGGCAGGATCTCGAGCGCCGACATCCCGAGCCCCACGAGGACGAAGCCGAAGACGCTGCTGCACTCGAACAGCGCCATCGCGACGATGCTGCGGAGCTGGAAGACCTGAGGCGCCGCGAGGTCGCCGGCGGAAGCCGTCCCCGGAGGCGCCGGCGGCCAGCCGCCGGGGCGCCCGGCGCGCGACATGACGAACGCGCCGAGCGCGAAGCACGCGGCGGCCACCGCGACGAGGACCGCCCGCATCGTCGGGAAGATCTCGGCGGGCTCCGGGCGCGCCAGCTGCGGGGCGAGCGCGCTGTAGATCACCGGGGCGGCGGTGAGCGCGCCCCAGACGACGAGCCAGAGCGGGCGGCTGGGGACGGGCTCGGCGGCGGGCATGCGACCTCCTTCTGCGGGGGGACGGCGCCCCCGCACGGATGCCGGCGGGCCCGACCGGGACCGGGTCAGGCCCGCACGAGCGGCTTGTAGCGGATGCGGTGCGGGGTGTCGGCGTCGGCGCCCAGGCGCTCGCGGCGGTGGCGCTCGTAGTCCTGGTAGTTGCCCTCGAACCACACTACCTGTGAATCCCCCTCGAACGCCAGCATGTGGGTGGCGATGCGGTCGAGGAACCAGCGGTCGTGCGAGATGACCACCGCACAGCCGGCGAACTCGAGCAGCGCGTCCTCGAGCGCGCGCAGCGTGTCCACGTCGAGGTCGTTCGTGGGTTCGTCCAGGAGCAGCAGATTGCCGCCGGCCTGGAGGAGCTTCGCGAGCTGGAGCCGGTTGCGCTCGCCGCCCGAGAGCGTGCCCACCTTCTTCTGCTGGTCGGCGCCGCGGAAGTTGAACCACGAGCAGTAGGCGCGCGCATTCACCTCACGCCTGCCGAGCGTCAGCACCTCGTTGCCGCCCGAGATCTCCTCGTACACGGTCTTGTTCGGCGCGAGCGCGTCGCGGCTCTGGTCCCCGTAGGCGATCTTCACCGTGTCGCCGATCCGGAGCGTGCCCGCGTCGGGCTTCTCCTGGCCCACGAGCATGCGGAACAGCGTGGTCTTGCCGGCGCCGTTCGGGCCGATCACGCCGACGATGCCGGCGGGCGGGAGCTTGAACGACAGGTCGTCGATCAGCAGCGTCTCGCCGTAGCCCTTGCGCAGGCCGTTCGCCTCGAGCACCACGTTGCCGAGGCGCGGCCCGGGCGGGATGTAGATCTCGACGTTGTCGATCCGCTCGCGTCCTTCCTCGGCGAGCATCTTCTCGTAGGCCTGGAGGCGCGCCTTGCTCTTGGCCTGCCGCGCGCGCGGCGCCATGCGCACCCATTCCAGCTCGCGCTCGAGCGTCTTCTGGCGCGCGGACTCCTGCTTCTCCTCCTGCGCGAGCCGGTTCTTCTTCTGCTCGAGCCAGCTCGAGTAGTTGCCCTCCCAGGGGATGCCCTCGCCGCGGTCCAGCTCCAGGATCCAGCCGGCGACGTTGTCGAGGAAGTAGCGGTCGTGCGTGACCGCCACGATCGTGCCCTCGTACTCCTGGAGGAAGCGCTCGAGCCACGCGACGGACTCGGCGTCCAGGTGGTTCGTGGGCTCATCCAGCAGCAGCAGGTCGGGGCGGGAAAGCAGCAGCCGGCAGAGCGCCACGCGCCGCTTCTCGCCGCCGGAGAGTGTGGTGACGGCGGACTCGCCCGGCGGGCAGCGGAGCGCGTCCATGGCGATCTCCAACTGGCGGTCCAGGTCCCACAGATTCTGCGAATCCATCTGGTCCTGGACCCTGGCCTGCTCGGCGAGCAGCTTCTCCATCTCGTCGTCGCTCATGGGCTCGGCGAAACGGGCGCTGATCTCGTTCCAGCGCCTGACCACCGCGACCTTGCCGGCCACGCCGTCCTGGACGTTCTCGAGCACGGTCTTCTTCGGGTCCAGGCGCGGCTCCTGCGGCAGGAAGCCCACCGTGTGCCCCTTGCCGAGCCAGGCCTCGCCGATGAACTCCTGGTCCTCGCCCGCCATGATGCGCAGGAGCGAGCTCTTGCCCGCGCCGTTCGCGCCCAGCACGCCGATCTTGGCGCCGTAGTAGAACGAGAGCCAGATGCCCTTCAGGATCTCGCGCTTGGGTGGGACCACCTTGCGCAAGTCCTTCATGACGTAGATGAACGGGCGGGACGGGTCGGCTGCCATGGGTTCTCTCTAAGGAATGGGCGCGAGCGGCGCTGTGGGAGCAGGCAGGAGGGGGTGTAACCGCCGGAGGATGCCCTCGGGGGCGCGGAGATTCAAGCCGCGCGCGCTTGACCATGCCCGCGGGTGCCGAAGGCCTGTCACCGACCGGCCGCAGCGGCGTAGAGTCGGCAGCACGCGCATGAACCGCACGCTCCGAAACCTCCGCCCGACGCTCCGCGCCGCCGCGCTCCTCGTCCTCGCCGCCGCCGGACCCGTGGTCGCCGCCGCTCCGCCCGACGACGTGATCCCCGTGGTCGCGTGGGACAGCGTGCTCACGCGCTACGTCGCCGGCGCCCGCGTGGACTACGGCGCGCTCGCCCGCGACCGGGGCGCGCTCGACCGCTTCCTCGCGGCCATCGAGACCGCCGCACCTGAGCGCTTCCCGCGCGCCGCACAGCTCGCGTTCTGGGTGAACGCGTACAACGCGCGCGTGATCGAGGGGGTGCTGCGCCGGCCGGGGCTCCGGAGCGTGCTCGACGTGGGCAGGATCCTGCGCGTGCCGACGCTCAGGTTCTTCCGCGAGTCGCGCCTCACCGCCGGCCGCATGCTCACGCTCGACGACATCGAGCACCGCATCCTGCGTGCGGAGTTCCGCGAGCCGCGCGTGCACTTCGTCCTCAACTGCGCCTCGACGAGCTGCCCCTCGCTGCCGCCGCGCCCACTCACCGCCGCCACGCTCGACTCGACGCTGGAGGCCGCGGCGCGCGCGTTCCTCGGCGACCGGACGAAGAACCGGGTGGGCGCCGACGGCCGGCTCGAGCTGTCGCACATCTTCAAGTGGTTCGGCGACGACTTCGTGGCCGCGGCCGGGAGCGTGGAGGCGTACGTGGCGCGCCACGGTCTGACGCCCACGCCGGCGGCGGCGTCCCGGGGGCCGCGCTTCCTGCCCTACGACTGGTCGTTGAACGGGAGCTGGCGGTGATCAGCGTGGTGATCCCGACGCGCGCCGAGGGGGCCGGGCTCCTCGGCGCGCTCGCCTCGCTCGCGGCCGGGGCCGGAGCGGGCGAGGTGGTGGTGGCCGCGCACGGCGAGTCGCGCGCGGTGCGCCGGCGCGCCGAGCGCTGCGCGCGGCTCCGCTGGGTCGAGTGCCCGCGCGCCTGCCGCGGCGAGCAGCTGGCGCTCGGCGCCGCGGCGGCCGCGGGGGAGGTGCTCCTCTTCCTGCACGCCGACACGCGGCTTCCCGCCGGGGCGCCCGAAGCGATCGCTTCCGCCCTGCGCGCGCCGGGCGTCGCGGGCGGCGGCTTCCGGCTCGCCTTCGACGCGCGCCACCCGGCGCTCGCGCTGCTCACGTGGATGAGCGCCGCGCCCTGGCGGCTCGCCTACTTCGGCGACCAGGGCTTCTTCGTCCGGCGTGCCGACTACCTCGCGGTGGGCGGGCACCGCCCGCTCAGACTCTTTGAGGACCTGGACCTGGCGGCGAGGCTCGCCGCGCGCGGCCGGCTGGTGCGGCTGCCGGGTGCCGCGCGCACGTCGGCGCGCCGGTTCGTAGCCGCCGGCCCGTGGCGGCAGCTCGCGCGCAACGCGTGGCTGCTGGCCCGCTACCTGGCGGGCGGCTCGCCCGAGCGCCTGGCCGCGCGCTACCGGCCGTGACGGCCGCGCGCGTGAGGCTCCGGGCGCTGGCGCTGCTCGCGGCCGCGGCGGGCGCGGCGGCGGCGGAGCCGCTCGCGTGGGGGCCGCCGGGCGCGCCGCGCGAGCCCTGGCGCGAGATCCGCTACGCCCGCCCAACGCGCTTCGAGGTGCTCGCCGCGGAGGGCGGAGCGGTGCTGCGCGCCGAGAGCCACGGCCAGCACTCGGCGCTCGTCCGCGAGCTGGCCAGCGACCCGCGCGGGACCCGCATCGCCTGGCGCTGGCGCGTGCTCGCGCACCCCGCCGGCGCAGACCCCGAGCGCCGGAGCCGCGACGACCGCGCGGCCGGCGTCATGGTGATCGTCAAGCGGAGCGTGTTCCCGTGGCGGACGCGCGCGCTCCTTTACCAGTGGACGCCCGCGCGCCCGCGCGGCGAGTGGAGCCGGAGCCCCTACAGCGCCAGCGTGCGGACGCTCGTGCTCGAGGCGGCACCCGCCGACTCGGCCTGGCGCGACGTGGAGCGCGACTTGGGCGCCGATCTCGCGTACGCCTTCGGCGAGGCCCCGGAGCGGATCGAAGCCATCGGCGTCATCTGCGACACCGACGACACGCGCGGGCTCGCGATCGCCGAGTTCGGCGAGATCCGGCTCGAGCCGCGGAGCCCGTAGCGTTCCTCGCACGCGAACGGCGGCGCTCCCATTCCGGGTGGGAGACGCCGCCGCGCGATTCGCCCGGTCAGGCGAAGGGGATGTCCGCGATCAGGGGACGACGCGCGCCTGCGAGGCGCCGGCCGCCGGCGAGCGGCGCTGGCGCACGAGCCACCACACGAGCAGTCCGCCAAGGAGCAGCGGGAAGAGCGGCAGGAACAGCACGCCGATCCCGAGGAACAGCCCGAAGCCGCCCATCAGCAGCCCGAGCAGGATGAACGGGAGTGCGAGCACCAGGCCCACGAGCTTGAGCGCCCAGCCGAGGAGCTTGAACGGGAGCCAGATGAACCAGCCCACGAGGCTGAACACCGAGAGCAGGACGCCGACCACGATGAGCGCCGTGAACGCGAGCGCTCCGAACACCACGAACTCGACCACTTCGGACCTCCGGAACAGGTCGCCGGCCCGGGACCCGCGGCAGACAGCCGGAGCGGGGCCGATGCCCGGATTACGCGCCCGCGGCCGGGCGGGTTGCAAGGCCGAAGCGCCGGGCGGCGATGCCTCGCCGCCGTAAGTCCGCGCCGCGCGAGCCTGCGCCTCGCCCGGCCGCGGTGCTGCTGCTAGTGTCCAACCTCCACGCGAGAGGACACTTACCGGAGGTTCCGATGCCAGGCACGAGGCTCATGGTGATGAACAACGGCTCGCTCCGAGTCGAGGGGGACTTCGAGCTGGTGGACCAGGACGGCCGCCCGTTCGGCCTCGCCGGCCGGACGCGCGTGACACTCTGCCGCTGCGGCCAGTCGGGCCGGAAGCCGTTCTGCGACTCGACCCACAAGAGCTGCGGCTTCCAGTCCGTGGTGGTGGCGTTCGACCTGGATCCGCCCGCGCCCAAGCCGGCGGGCTGACGTGCGGCCGGGCGCCGCGCTGCTGCTGCTCGCCGCGCTCGCCGTGGCCGTGGCCTGCGCGCGACTGGGTGTCTGGCAGCTCGCGCGCGCGGGGGAGAAGCGCTCGGCGCACGCGGCGAGCACGACGCTCTTCGATCTGCCGCCGCTCGAGCCGGGCGGGACCCCCCCGGCCGAGCCGCCGTCCGCCGGCCGCCGCGTGCGGCTCGCGGGCCGCTGGGATGGCGCGCGGCACGTGCTTCTCTCCGGTCGCGGCCATCTCGCCACGGCCGGCGTTCTGGTCGTCACCCCGCTCGTCCTCGATTCCGGCGCGCGTGTGCTCGTCGAGCGCGGCTGGCTCGAGGCGGCCGATTCGCGCACCGCGCACCCGGAGCGGCTCGCCGACAGCACTGCGAGCGTCACCGGCATCGTGACCGCGCTCGCGCCGCGGACCGGCGCGAATGCGTGGGTGGCGCTCCCGGCCGAGCGCGCCGGCGTCGCGCTCTGGTCCGCGCGCACGCTCGACTCGGCGGGTGTCGCCACGCACGTGCCCGCGCCGGTCGCGGCCTGGTACGTGCGCGCGCTGCCGGCCGCGGCGCACGCGGCCACGCCGGGCGAGCCGATCCCGGTCGCGGCGCGCGAGCAGGCCTCCGGTGCGTCGGTGCACGTCGCCTACGCGATCCAGTGGTTCGTGATCGGCGCGCTGCTCCCGGCGGGCGCGCTCGCGCTCGCCCTCCGGCGCAGGCGGGCGGCGCGCGGATAGCGCTGCGTTCGCGGCCCTGCGCCGGCGTCATCCACCGCCCCCCAGGCGTCGTTCACCGATACCCGGCCGCGGCTCGCCGAAAGCCACGCGACCCGCACGCCCGCCGTCCGTAACCTGCTTCGTGAGCGATGGCTCCGCGCTGCGGATGCGCACCGCGAGGCGACGGCGGAGAGGAGGTCCGGGATGTGCAGCAAGACGCGGGGTCGCTGGTGGCAGCGGGACGAGTTCGGCTGGGGCCTCATGCTCCTGGGCCTCGGCACGTGGTTCCTGCTCATCACGAACGGCGTGCTTCCCAGACGCGCCTGGGCCACCTGGTGGCCGTTCGCGGTGGTGCTGTTCGGCCTCGTCGGCATCGTCGGGGCCAGGGACGCGAAGAGCCTCGGCTCGGGCGTCACCACGCTCGGCATCGGCCTCTGGCTCGCCGCGGCCGTCCACCACTGGTACGGCCTCACCTGGACCAACAGCTGGCCGCTGGCGCTCGTCGCCGCCGGCCTGGGCTCGATC
>Ga0187893_10011414_pt1 | contig 12910 bp, 11 predicted proteins | sample MA1701074metaG_FD_139574 | JGI IMG/M metagenome (GOLD analysis project Ga0187893, IMG submission 139574) | White microbial mat communities from a basaltic lava cave in the Kipuka Kanohina Cave System on the Island of Hawaii, USA - MA170107-4 metaG ...
ATGGAATAGTTAGCTGGGAAAAGCCCTCCTGCTCACAGCCAATTATGCTAGAGGGAGACGAGGACTATTTTAAAACAAAAGAAAGATGGAAAATTCTAAAGAAATTCTTTGAAGAAAAAGGAATTGAGTATAGAGAAGTTTTATCAATTAGGGGAAATATTCTCTCAAAGCTAATGCATATGACCTATCTTCTTGATTATGTCTCCATATATCAGGCAATACTCTCTGGAGTAGATCCTTCCCCAGTAAGGCCAATTGATTTTGTAAAAGAAAAGCTATAATTCACTATATGAGTAAACATACAGATAACCCATTGTACTACTTGTTCAAAAATTCTAAGAATTCATTTATTTATAATAAGGCATCTTTGCAATGAGTGATATTTTGGAATCAAAAACAATATCCTCCTTTAAAAAGAAAGTATCTCTAGTTTTTAATTTTGCAATTTTCAACATACAGTTGAGATACAAAAACTCCTATCTCGGAATAATGTGGTCAGCCCTTGAGCCACTTTTGTATTTTTCAGTATTATATGTTGTATTCACTGGAATACGAGGGAGGCAGGAAGACTTTGCAATTTATTTAATTACAGGAATAATGATGTTTCATATTTTTACTCGAGGAACTTCTGGGGGATTAGCAAGTTTAACAAGCCATAGTGGAATAATACAATCATTAAGAATCAAAAGAGATTTTTTCCCCATATTTACTGTAACCGCAACCGTACTGTTGGCCTTTGTTGATGTTGGAGTATTTTTTGCATTAATGCCGGTTTTTCAATTTACTCCCAGTATTACATTAATTCTATTACCAATACCATTGATTTTGCTTTTCATACTGGTTCTTGGTTTGTCATACTTACTTTCTATTGTTACTGTTTACATTCGTGACATTCAAATTATTTGGCCAATATTTACTCATACCTTACTTTTTGTTTCCCCGATTTTTTGGAAAACAAATGAAGTACAAGGAATTCTCCTTAGTATTCAAAAAATTAATCCCTTGGGACAAATAATTGAGCTAGCACATAGGCTTGTAATTGATGGTACTATTCCACCAATTAACGATTGGATTTACACAACGTTGTTTGTAGTTGGAATATTTGTTGTGGGTTATCTTGTTTTTCGCAAACTAGAAGAACGAATAGTGGAGGAATTTTAATTTGGAATCAATTGCAATTGAGGTTAATAATGTAACAAAATTTTTTAAAATCTCTAGACCAAAAGGAATTTCAAATCTGGCCAAAAGTATATCGTTGAAAAATCAATCCTTCAAAGTATTGGATTCAATTTCATTTACAGTAAATAAAGGAGATGTTCTGGGAATTATTGGAACTAATGGAAGCGGCAAAACAACTCTCTTAAGAACAATTGCAGGAATTTACAAGCCTGATATTGGAAGTGTGAGAATTAATGGAAGACTTTCACCTCTTTTGCAAATAGGAACTGGCTTTCAAAAAGAGATGAAAGCAAGAGAAAACATAGTGATGAATGGTATGCTACTTGGTATGCCAAAAAAGGAAATTGAAAACAAAGTTGCTGACATATTGAAGTATTCAGAGTTAGAGAAATTTTCAGAAATGAAATTGAAACATTATTCATCTGGGATGAGAACCAGATTAGCTTTTTCAACAGCAATGCAAATAGATCCTGATATTTTACTAGTAGATGAAATTCTTTCGGTAGGGGATAGAAATTTTAGAGAGAAAAGTTATAGAACATTCACATCATTTAAGGAAAAGAAAAAAACTATTCTATATGTCACACATAACTTGGAAAGTATATCAAAACTTTGTAACGTAGGATTATTACTAGATAAAGGTAAGCAAGTCATATTTGGTAAAACAGAAGAGATAATTGAAAAATATAATAATATAAATAATAAAAACAATTAGAAAAAATAATTTTTTTACTATTTGTCGATAGTGTTATTTATCTTAAAAAATATGATAAAATTTATGAATAAATATTAGGATTATGAAATCTTATTTGATATGGTAAGACCAATAATTTTGCATTTTCATATTTTTAAAAATGCAGGACAAACACTTGATTGGACTTTAGAAAAAAATTTTAGAGAATCTTTTGTTTTACATTCTTATCAGGACCCGCCTGGACCGCTCTCATTAGAGAAAGTTTTAGAATATTTTAAAAATAATGAAAATTTGGTTGCATTTTCAAGTCATAGAATTAGATTTCCAATTCCTGAATCAAATCTTGTCAACATTATACCTATATTTTTTGTTCGAAATCCAATCGATAGAGCTGGATCGATTTATCATTTTGTAAAAAATAAAAATTCAAATGATTCTCTTGAAACTATAGCGGCTAAAAAATTAGATTTAAAAGAATTTATTTTATGGTCTTTTAAAAATTCAAAAAAACAAATTGAAAATCAGCAAGTTCGTTTTATTTCGCAAAATCATTTTAGACCAATGTTTAGTAAATTCTCCACGGCATGTAAATATTCTAAAAAAAGTCTTTGTGGAATTGTTGAAAGATTTGATGATAGTATGGTAGTTATTGAGGAAAATTTAAAAAAAAAATTTAAAAATATAGATCTTTCCTATAAAGCACAAAACGTAAATATTAAAAGAAAAAAATCATTAGCTGAAAAATTGGAAGAGATTGAAGGAGAAATTGGAAAAAATCTTTTTCATGAATTACAAAAAAAGAATGAATTTGATCAAAAACTTTGTTCCTTTGTGAATGAACAGTTGGAACAAAAAATAAAATTAATAAAAGACTTCGATAGCAAATTAGAAAATTATAAACAAAGATGTAAGGATTTAGAAAAGGGAAATTCTAAAAATGAATTTGAAAAAACTATTTTTCATTCATAAAAATGAAAATTTGTAATAAAATATTAATATTATAGAGAAATTGGTACGTAAAGTAAATTTGCAAGAAAACAAAAACTTATCTAATTATAGTTAATTTTATTGAATATGATTGGATTAAATGATTACAGAAAAAAAATTTTTAGAAAGAAAGATTATGACAAGCATATTGAATGTGAAAAAAAACATTTTAAACCATCTATGTATAAAGAGGATCTAACTGAAAAAACACCTTCATCTCTAAGCTATTTTTTAGAAGTTTTGATGGAACGAATAAAAGAAAAGACTGGTTGTACTGTAGAAGAACATTTGATTTCGGAAGTTAATAAACGAAATTATTCTACAGAAGACATTAGAATTCTGAGCATTGGTAGTGGGCCTGCAGGTAGAGAAATTAAATGTGCAAAAAAGTTCATTGGAAATTACATTTTGGATTGTATTGACATTAATGAACAGTCAATCAAACTTGGTAAACAAAAAGCAACATTAGAAAATGTAAAAATAAATTTTATACAACAAGATATTAATGAATTGAATCTTAGAACTAATCAATATGATGTAGTTTTTGCAAGTGGTTCTTTACATCATATGATCAATCATGAACATATAGCATTAGAAGTAAAAAAAGGAATGAAGTCTGATGGGATTTTTATTGTGAATGAACCAGTTCCAAAAAATGGTAATCGGTTATTTGAAGACTCTAAAAAAATAGCAAATGAACTATGGAAGTCGGTTCCTTTAAAATATAAATTAGATTGCATTGATAAAAAACATGAAGACCAATTTTTCCAGGAACTCCCAGATATGGATCAAAGTATAGATGGATTTGAATGTATTAGATCAGAGGATTTATCTCAAGTTTTGAAAAATAATTTTAAAATAAAATTTGAAGTATCTGGTTTTGCTTTTGCAAGAAGATTTTTCAATAAGCGTTTTGGATGCAATTATAATTTAGCAAATCCCGAAGATAAAGCCATAATTGATCGTATTATCAGATTAGATGAACAATATTCAACGTCTATGAATCTTAGGCCTGAACATATTTTTTTGATGCTTGAAAAATAAAATGATTTTTTTAAAAATTTCTAAACATGAAATGAGATTGTGAAACTTATGTCAGATATTTACTCTTTTGAACCAATAGCGAACAATATCCCTGAACCTCGACAATCTGAATTAAAAAGTGAAATTAGAGAATCTTTTCCGATTCTTGAAAAAAGTTTGAGAAGATTGCTTGATTATTTAAAAAAAGAACAAAAAAATGAAAACTATATTGAAATAGAATTACCTATACTCCATTTAGGGATATCATATAGGATCAGTAGATTATATGAAAAAATCGTTATTACAGTAATGAAATGGAATAGTTCAGAAATTTATGGTCATTTGATAGTAGATGGTTATGACTGCATTGGTGAGCAAGAAATTAAAAAAATATTTGATTGGAAAATTTTTTCAAAGACATCTAGTCGTTTCAGTGATTGGAAGGAAATTTAGAATTTAATTATATCCTAGATCTTTAAGAGTAGACCCAATATGTTTTTCGATTTCTGCAATGTTTAAATTATTAGTATACTTTTTGTTTGGATCTGATAATTCTTTTATAGTCATCATTTCCCATCCATAAGCTTTTTTTCCTTCCGAATTTACAATTGTTCCATCCTTTTTGTAAACATAATCAAATTGTTCCAGTTCACAAAATTCTGTAATTTTTTTTAAATGTTGTTCTGGGGTCACTACAAAATCCTCAAACTTTAATTCTAAAAATTGTTTAGGGTTTAGATTCTTTGAATCAGATTTAATCTTTTCAATAACTAGTTTCCACTGAAGTGCATGTTTCTTTATTTTATCATTACTTATCATATGAATTTGATTTAATCCCCCTAATGGAATTCCAAAATATCCGTATTTATTTTCCTTAGATCTTTCGATCATAGAGTTCACTACAGCCCGTCCATCTCTAATAATATGAATAAATTTGGCATCTGGGAAAATTTTCATAATAAGAGAAATGTGTATTGAAAGTTTAGGATATTTTGCAAGAAATCTTGTTTTTTTATCTTCCACAAGAGTTTTTATTATAATTTTTTTCAAAAATGGAACCTTATCATCGGTAATCCTAACATTCCAACTTCCAGAAAATATTTCATCCCATAAGTATCCTGCCTCTACAGGAGGTTGAACTGTAGTGAAGAATCGTGGACCAAAGTCATCAATTGGATAATCATATTTTCGCATTTCAAAAATTCTTCTTCGTAAATATACAAATTTCAAAAATTCTTTACTAAGTATTTTTTCTAAGGTTCTTCTAGAAAACCATCCTATCTCTGGATGTTGACCTAAAATACCATCAAGTACTGTGGTACCGGATCTTGGTACACCAATAATAAAAATTGGTTTTTTAATTTCCAAAAAATCCATATTATGTTTTTTTTTTCTTTAGTATTATAATGCTATTTTTTATTTTTTATACATATTAGAAAGACTTTTTGTAGGAAGAATGAACCCAAGAATATAATATTGACAAACTAGCCGTCTAAACTAATGTTAAAAAACCAAGAAAATCTTTTTTTTATAATAGGGTTAGGCAGAAGCGGAACTAGTTTATTACAAGAACTGATGAATACATTTGATGATTTTTGTAATATTGGCGAATCCAGAATTTATGGAGACAAAATAACAAGCCTTTGGACACCTGTACGAAGAAATGAGGATTTTAAACCATTGGAAAATTTTATCAAAGAACACTGGACTAAAAAAAATTTTGTTGAAAAGACACCTGACTCTATTTTATGTTTAAAACAATTAAAAAAACATTTTCCTAATTCTAACTATCTGTTTTTAGAGCGGAATCCAAGAGATGTATTACTTTCATCGCTAAATATGCATGTAGGTAGCTTAGATACTTTTGAAAGATATTATCACATAGATAATTTAATGATGGATGAAAACGATTTATTATTACCAAGAGAACAATATTGGGCCAAATTAATTTTAGTAGAAATTTATCATCAACTAATTCATAAAAATGAATTTCAGTCAAAGATTATTATTAAATACGAAGATATAATTAATTCGCCAGAAAAACAATTGAAAAAAATTGAAAAACATTTTGGAATAACAGTAAATTTTGATCAAGCTAAAGTAATACTGGGAAAACCATCATATTCAACAAAAGAAACAACCAAAATTATAAAATCAATTGATGATAAAATTGCTATCGATATGATTTCTACTGCATGTAGATTATGGGGATATAATTTCTAATTCAAAGTATTAATAATAAAATCACAGAATTTTTCAAAAACAGTTTCTCGAGAATACAATTCTAAACTGATTGTCTCTTAAAATTATAATTAAATTTAAAGCATAGTCTAATGCATAAAATAAATCGAATAATTTTGAAAAATTACGAGAAAAACCCAAGTGAAAAAAATGAAAATATACTCAAAGCTGTGCCATTTGATTTTACGGGAGAAAGATTAATTCCAAATAGACCTGAATTAGAAAATTTGTATCAGGAACATATAATTCGTTATATGTATGCATCAAAATTTGTAAAATCAAAAATTGTTTTAGATGCGGGTTGCGGAACTGGATATGGCACGTTCTTGTTAAGTGAACGTGATGCAAAAAAAGTAATCGGTATTGACATATCTGATGATGCAATCGATTTCTGTAAAAATAACTATAAACGAGAAAATTTAGAATTTAAACGCGATGACATTACAAATTGTAAATTTGATAATGCAGCTTTTGATCTTGTAACAGCGTTTGAAGTAATAGAGCATCTTGAAAATCCTGATTCCTTTGTAAAGGAAATGAGACGAGTTTTAAAAAATGACGGGTTATTCATTTTATCTACTCCTAACAAGTTAACTTATCCTGCAGGAAACCCTTTTCATATTTTAGAATTTAATGAAGAAGAATTAAAATCACTCTTAGAACGAAATTTCAAATATGTAAATATACTTTATCAGTCATATCCACCTACTCTTGCAATTTACAAATCTGGACAGTTAAACAAAATAAATGAATTTGACATAAATAATAAGACCATTTCAGAAGATGGAAAGTCTTCATTATATTTTGTAGCTATTTGTTCAAATGAAAAACTTGTTGATTCGTCAGGAATGTTGTTTCTATTTAATAATAAAACAATGTTGTTAAAAAATTATTCAGAACTTCAAAGATGGATAAAAGTGCTTCAAAAAGATCTTAAAGATCAAATAGATAATCTTCGTAAGCTACAAAAGGAATTTGATGAAAGAACAGCATGGGCGCTAAAACTCGAAAATCAAATTAAAGATAAAGATTCTCAAATCAACGAATTACAAAAGGAATTTGAAAAAAGAACAGCATGGTCATTAGATCCTGATAAGCTAATTCAAACTAAGGACTCTCAAATAATGGAATTACAAAAGCAATTAGAGGAACATAGAAAGGATGTAAATGAAATTCGAAGCTCTGCAGTTTATGGAATAGTATCAAGTATTTTATCAATACTTAATAAAATTGCACCTGAATCAACACGGCGTAATAATGCTCTAAGATTAGCAAGTGCAGCCTATTTACTTAAGAAAGAACGTGGGACAATGGCTGTCATTGGTGCAATAAAAGATAAAATTACTCAAAAGCGACTATTATCATTAAAACCTTCAGAAAAACCAAGCCATGAATTTTATCTAAAAAAATTCGAAAGTAAAGCCAATTTTGATTCTAACGTGTTACAAATTAAGGAAAAAACTGAGCCTGATTTTCATTTGAATAGATTTTTAGAGTTTGGTGCTCATAATATAATCAATCTTCAAAATTTTCCAAAAATTAGCATAATAATAATTACATACAATCAGGTAGAAGCTCTAAGACGAAATCTATACAGCATAAAATCAAAAACCACATACCAGAATTATGAAATTATTTTAGTAACTAATAATAAAGATGAAAACTCTGAAATGAGAAAATTTCTGAAAACTCTAAAAGATTCTGTATTCATTTACCAAGATGAATATTCATTTGGTGGAATGAATAACTTTGGTGCATCAAAAGCAAGTGGTGATTACCTTCTCATCTTAAATGATGATATGGAAGTACTCAATCCAAATTGGCTTGAATCTTTCCTGTCACTTGCATTGGATAAGGAGGTAGGTGCTGTAGGAGGGAAATTATTATTTTCTAATGGAAAAGTACAGGATTGTGGTGGAATTGTATGGAAAAATGCAAATGCATGGAACTATGGCAGATTTCATGCTCAAAATGATGTAAAACTAAATTATGTGAGAGATGTTGATTATGTTACTGGCGCATGTCTTTTTGTAAAAAAAGAAATTTTTGATAAAGTAGGAGGTTTTGATTTACAATATAACCCCGCATATTGGGAGGATGTGGATCTATGTTTTTCAATTCGTAAGCTTGGTTTAAGAGTTTTGTATCAACCGTTGGCATCTCTAATACATTATGAAGGGATGACTCAAGGTACTGATACAGCTAAAGGAATAAAATCTTTCCAAATTGTGAATAAAGAAAAATTTGAGGAAAAATGGAAGGAAGAATTAAAGAATCGTTTAGAAGATTCTGATTCAAATTCATTTTTCGAACGGGATCGAAGAGATGGATTAAATATTTTGTATATTGATCATTATGTTCCTGAACCTGATAAAGACTCTGGTTCTCTTAGAACCTTTAACATGATATCTATCTTGTCTTATATGAATAATAAAATAACTTTTTGGCCAGACAATCTAAAAAACACTATTCCATATGTACCAGAATTGCAACAAAAAGGAGTAGAAGTTATTCACGGTAGAAAAAATTTTGACAGATTTTTAGATGAAAGAAAGCATCTATATGATATTGCAATATTGACTAGACCCTACATTGCAGTAAAATATATTGATAAAATCAAAAAAAAGATGCCTAATTGCAAAATCATCTTTGATACTACAGATCTTCATTTTTTAAGAATGGAAAGGCAATCTGCAATTGAGAAAGGGCATACATCTTCTCAAGCTCAAATAATGAAAAAATTAGAGATGTCGTTAATTAAAAAAAGTGATATTACCATTTTAACCAGTCCTGTAGAAGCTCAAGTTCTTCACAAAGAAAATGAGGACTTCAAGTTTGCAATTTTACCCAATGTCCATGTAGATATGAGTAAAAATGTCGAATCATTTGAAAAACGAAAAAACATTATGTTTGTAGGAAGTTTCAATCATCCTCCAAATATTGATGCGATGAAATATTTTGTATCTGATATATGGTCAAAAATTAAGGAAAAAATTCCTGATGTAGAATTATTTATTGTAGGTTCAAATCCTACACCTGAAATTAAAAAAATGTCTTCAAAAGATGTCATCGTCACAGGATTTGTTAAAGATTTACAGCCTTTTTATGACGAATGTAGACTTATGATAGCTCCTTTAAGATACGGTGCTGGGATAAAAGGAAAAATTACACAGAGTCTAGCAAAGGGACTTCCAGTAATAACTACTTCTGTAGGTGCTGAGGGAATAGATTTGGAAGACGGGAAAAATTGTATGATAGCTGATAAAGCAGAAGAGTTTGCAGAAAAAACAATTATGGTGTACAATGATGAAAAATTGTGGTTGCATCTTTCAAGTGGAGGGATTGAAATTGCACAAAATTATTCTGCTGAAAAGGCCCAAGCATGTTTTGAAGCAATTTTTGCAAATCTGTTCGGTGCAGATAAATAAAATTAAATTAATCAATCTAAATCTGTAAGAAATGAAAAAGAAATTACTCGTAATTGGTGCAAGTGGCCTTGCTGGATATAAGACTGCTCTACTTGCAAAATCAGATTTTGAAGTGTATGGCACCTATAATGTAAGAGAAATGAAACTAGATGAGGGTGAGTCTCTCCAGCTAGATATTACAAAAGGTGACGATGTCAAAAAAGTATTCTCAGAAATCAAGCCAGATTTAGTGATTAACACATCTGCCCTCCATAATGTAGATTATTGCGAGGATCACAAAGAGCAAGCCTTTGATGTCAACTCAAAAGCAGTAAAAACGCTATATGAAAACTGTGAAAAAAATGGCTCAAAGCTAGTTCATATCTCAACTGATTATGTGTTTGATGGGAACAATAAAGTACCATATGAAGAAACGTCCAAACCAATTCCTGTAAGTGTATATGGGCAGTCAAAGCTGGAAGGCGAAAATGTATTGAAAAATTCTAGACATGTAGTAATCAGGCCAAGTGTTGTGTATGGTTGGACTCCACTTGAGCTAGCTGGCGTTACTTCAAGTTCAGGAAAACCAATGAACTTTGCCTTGTGGCTCTTAACTCAATTAAACAAAAACCAACCTCTAAAAATTGTAACAGACCAATTTGCTTCAGCTACACTAGGGGATTCTCTGGCAGAATCTGCAATTAAGATGGCAACTAGTAATAAAGCAGGAGTGTATCATGTTGCAGGATTAAGCTGTGAGAGCAGGTATGACTTTTCTGTAAAGCTTGCAAAAAAGTTTGGATATGATTCATCTACAATTTCAAAGGTTAGCTCGACAGACTTTAAACAAAAAGCAAAAAGACCTGCATATTCATGTCTTAGCTCGCAAAAGGCAATCAATGATTTTGGTTTGAAGCTACTATCAACTGACGAATCTCTAGATATTATGAGAAGACAGGTAGAAAAGGAAGCTCCACAACTTTTAGGAAACCAAAGTTAATTGATACATATTTATCTGATTTAGAATTCGAAATATCATGCCATTTACGTTTAAAAAATTAGCAATACCAGATATTATAGTTGTAGAAGCTAAAGCATTTCCAGATAACCGCGGGTTTTTTATGGAAAGCTTCAAAGAGTCAATATTTTTTGAAAATGGAATAATTGCTAAATTTGTCCAAGATAATTATTCTCATTCAGTTAAGGGAGTTTTACGAGGACTGCATTGGCAAAAGGATCCAGCAGCTCAGGCAAAGCTTGTTACTGTAATCACTGGAGAAATTTTTGATGTGGCAGTCGATATTCGCAAGGGCTCACCTACCTATGGAAAATGGGTAAGTGAAATTCTTTCAAACCAAAATCACAAGATGCTCTATGTCCCAGAGGGATTTGCACATGGTTTTCTTGCTTTAAGTGATGAAGCAGATGTTGTATACAAGGTAAATAGAGAATATTCTGCAGAAAATGACCGAGGTTTACTTTGGAATGATCCAAAAATAGGAATCAAGTGGCCTATTGAAAAACTGATAATATCAGATAAAGATCTTCAACAACCTCTATTAGAAAATGCTGATAATAATTTCACTTATCGGTAAAAGAACCACATTACAATTAAATAACAAAATCAGAGCTCCCACCTATGCAGGTTTTAGTTACAGGAGGCGGTGGATACATAGGTTCTATCCTAGTTCCACGCCTACTAAAAGAGGGTTATAAGGTCAAAGTCTTAGACAGATTCTTTTTTGGAAAGGAGACACTTGATGCAGTTTCAAAAAATAAGAATCTGCAGTTAATTCAGGACGATACTAGATGGTTTAATCCAAAAATTCTAAAAAATGTGGATGTAGTAATGGACCTTGCTGCACTATCAAATGACCCAAGTGGTGACCTAGATCCCAAAAGCACGTTTGATATTAACCACAAGGGACGAGCTCGCGTTGCAAAATTAAGTAAGGAACAAGGAGTAAAGCGATACATCTTAGCATCTAGCTGCAGCATCTATGGATTTAGAGACGGCATGCTTGATGAGAAATCTCCAATAAATCCTTTAACAACTTATGCCAAAGCAAACAGACTCGCTGAAGTTTCTGCAAAAAAACTTGCAAGTGAAAAGTTTACGGTTACACTATTACGATTTGCTACAGTATTTGGACTCTCACCAAGGATGAGATTTGATCTTGCAGTAAATGGAATGGTACTAGGATTTTTCAAAAATAAACAGATTCCAATTATGAGAGATGGAAAACAATGGAGGCCATTTATCCACTTAAAAGATGTTGCAGAGGCCTATGTAAAAGTAATTCAAGCACCAAAGGACAAGGTGCAAGAAGAAATGTTTAATGTTGGCTCTAATGATCAAAATTATCAGATACTGCCACTAGCAAAGGAGGTTGCAAAGGCAATCAATATTCCATTTAATAAAAAATGGTATGGAGATCCTGATTCTCGCTCATACCAGATAAGCTTTGATAAAATTAAAGATAGGTTAGGTTACAAAACAAAGTTTACAGTTGCTGATGGTGCAAAAGAAACCTATGCAGCATTAAAATCAGGAAAAGTTACAGATTCTATTAAAACAAAAACTGTAGAGTGGTACAAGTATCTCATTCAATCAAAACAAGTTCTAGATGGCATTACAATAAAAAATAAAGTATTTTAATAAAAAATCACAATTTAGGAAAAATATTTTTTTGAAAAATTTAGTTTGTATAGATTATACAAATACAGGTATACAAGCATAATTATATTCAATAAAGTGAAGTTTGATACTATGAAAGGAGTTATTCTACACGGTGGTCATGGAACACGCCTACGACCTCTCACACATACTGGCCCAAAGCAGCTTTTGCCAATATCAAATAAACCAATGTCCCAGTATGCTCTAGAAGACCTAAGGGAGGCAGGAGTGACGGATATCGCAGTAATAATTGGGGATGTTTATCCAGAGAAGGTAAAAGAGTTCTATGGAGATGGAAAAAAGTTTGGAGTCAATCTCACCTACATTTATCAGGATGCTCCAAAGGGTATTGCACATGCAATAAGATTATGCAAAAAGTTTGTAGGCGATGACAGATTTGTAGTGTATCTGGGTGACAATGTACTAAGGATGGGCTTGCAAGATTATTCTAAAAAATTTAGTTCATCCAAGTCTGATGCAATGATTTTATTGTGTGAGGTAAATGATCCATCAAGATTTGGAATTGCAGAGCTTGATGGCACAAAGATAAAAAAAATTGTAGAAAAACCAAAAAACCCACAATCAAACTTGGCAGTAATTGGAGTATACTTTCTTACCCCAAAGATTTTTGACATCATCGACAAGCTAAAGCCATCATGGAGAAACGAGCTGGAAATTACCGAAGCGTTACAGCTTATGATG
>Ga0187893_10011415_pt1 | contig 12910 bp, 8 predicted proteins | sample MA1701074metaG_FD_139574 | JGI IMG/M metagenome (GOLD analysis project Ga0187893, IMG submission 139574) | White microbial mat communities from a basaltic lava cave in the Kipuka Kanohina Cave System on the Island of Hawaii, USA - MA170107-4 metaG ...
CTGCAAAACAGCCGGAACTCCGGCCTCGGCCAGTCCGATGTCCCCAACATCACCTTCGACAACCGTTGGCCGCTCACCGGCGCCGACACGGCCTTTCCCATCCGCAACGATCTTACCTATAACCGCGCCGCGCACACGTTCAAGCTCGGCATTCTGCGCGAGCATGAGCGCTTCGGGCAGGCCCGCTCCAGCACGTTCGCCGGGGAATTCAGCTTCGCCAACGACGGCAACGACCCCATCAACGCACAGTTCGCCTACGCCAACGCCGTGCTCGGCCACGTCACCACGTACACCGAGTCGATGGGCCGTGTGCCTGACAACTTCTATCAGGCCACCTGGGCCTGGTACGTGCAGGACACCTGGAAAGCGCGCCGGAACCTCACGATCGACTTCGGCGTTCGCATGTACCGTTGGGGCTATCCTGCCTGGGGAAACGGCGAGTCCTCGACGTTCACCTTCGAGCGGTTCGATCCGGCGTGGGGCGGAAAGCCTCCGGTGTTGTATCGCCCGGTTCTGCAAGGGACCGCTCGCCGCGCACAGAATCCGCTGACGGGCGAGATCCTCCCGGCGCCATTCATCGGACTGATGGTGCCCGGCACCGGCTATAGCTGCGGCCCGATCACGCCGGCGACGCCGTGCAAGATCAACGGCATCGTCGTGCAGGACGACCCGACGTACGCGCCCGACGGAGAGCGCGGCTATTATGAACGCCTTCCGATTCAGTTCGACCCGCGGCTGGGAATCGCATGGGACGTCTTCGGCAACGGCAGGATGGCGATTCGCACCGGCTTCGGCGCATTCCACCAGGCCACTGGAGGTCCCGCCATCCAGGGCGGCGGACCGGCGTTCAGCTTTACCCAGACCATCCGCTACACCGACATGAATTCGTACTTCACCGGCGTCGGGCCGACCAGCCCCGCGGGCGCGACGGGATTCTGGAAGACGGGACAAAAGCTGCCGCTGACGTACAACTACTCGTTCGGAGTCCAGACGGATCTCGGCTGGCACACCGTACTCGACGTCGCCTACGTCGGCACGAACACCCATCACATTCTACAGAACTACAATTTCAACGCCCTTCCCGCCGGCGTGCGCTTCCGTCCGTCGAGCCGTGACACCACCGTCAGCGCGACGGCGACCAGCGCCAGCGCGGGCGCGCTGCCCGACGTGTTTCTCAGGCCGATCCTCGGCTTCGGCGATATCAACATCGGCGGACCGGCAACCTCCGCCCGCTATGACTCGTTCCAGATGCAGTTGAACCGGCGGTTTACCGGCGGCGTCGAGCTGGCCGGCACGTATACCTGGGCCGGCGGCACCTCGAACGGCTGGAACCAGAACAACCCGCTGCCATCGAGCGCGGCCCGCAGCCGCAACCTCACGGTGCAGCAGCACGTGGCCAACATCAGCTACGTGATCGACATCCCGAGGGGCAGCCGGGTGCTTCCGTTCGCCGGCTCGAAATGGCTACTCGACAACTGGCAGCTTTCGGGCGTGACCACGTTCGCCAACGGGGCCCTTTCGAACGTCACCTTTTCCACCACTGACAACTTCGATTTCACCGGCGGCGGCGAAAGCTGTGGTCTCGTGCAGACCGGCAACGCCAAGTTGCCGCGGGGGGAGCGTACGCTGGAGCGGTGGTTCAACACGTCAGTGTTCCAGCGCCCCAGCGGACGCGGCGACATTGGCAACAACTGCGATAACGCTAAATTCCGGCTGCCCGGATTCAACAACCACGACGTCTCGGTCTTCAAGAACTTCCCGGTCCGCGAAGGCAAGTACTTCCAGTTCCGCTGGGAGATGTACAACGCGCCCAATCACACGCAGTTCAACGCAGTGGCCACGGCGGCGCAGTTCAACCCCCAGGGCCAGCAGACACAGACGAGCTTCGGCAGGGTGACTTCAGCGCGCAACGAGCGTAGAATGCAGTTTTCGTTGCGATTCAACTTCTGAAGCGATCCAAGCCAGCCTCGACATCCGGCAAACCACCGCCCCGGTCCGCCGGGGCGGTTTCTTTTCCAGCCGGCCTCGTTCTGGCAGCCATCGGGATTTTGGCGTTCGCGGTGCGCGGCCTGTATCTCTGGCAGATCCGCGAAGCCCCGTTCTTCGACTTGCGCCTCGGGGACGGCGCGGCCTATCACGATTGGGCTCGCCGCATCGCCGGCGGCGACTGGCTCGGCGAGGGCGTCTTCTACCAGTCGCCGCTCTACCCGTATTTCCTGGCGGTCCTGTACCGGCTGGTGGACGACAGCGCGGCGACTGTCCGAATCGTCCACGCGGTCATCAGCGCTGCCTCGTGCTCCCTGGTTGCCGCGGCAGGCATGTCGATACTCGGCCTTCGCGGTGCAATCGCCGGACTGGCTCTGGCGATTTATCCGCCCGCGATTTTCCTGGACAGCCTGATCGACAAAACCGGCCTAGCGACATTCCTGGTGACCGCGCTGCTGGCGTTCGTCGCCGGTCGCCGCTGGCTGGCGGCCGGCGCCGCGCTGGGGCTGCTGGGTCTCACCCGGGAGAGCGCGCTTGTCTGGGCCGCGCCGATTCTGCTTTGGATCGCCTGGGAGGACTCCCGCCGGTTACGGGCCGCGGCGGCGTTCGCCGCCGGGAGCCTTTTGATTCTGTTGCCCGTCGGATTGCGAAATCTCGCGATGGGCGGAGAGTTTCACCTCACCACTTCTCAGTTCGGACCGAATTTCTATATCGGCAATCACGCCGGGGCGCCCGGTTCCTACCAGCCGCTGATACAAGGGCACGGCAGCGCGGCCGACGAGCGTGAGGATGCCACTCGCCTCGCCGAGCAGGCCGCCGGCCGCAAGCTGACACCGGGCGACGTGTCGCGCTACTGGACCGGGCGGGCCCTGACTTTCGTGCGAGCACAGCCGGGCGAGTGGCTCCAGCTCACGGCGCGAAAGCTGGCGCTCGTGTTCAATGCAGCCGAGGTGACCGACACCGAGAGCCAGGACGTGTACGCGGAATGGTCGTGGCTGCTGCGGGGGCTTTTGTGGTTCGATTTCGGCATTCTGGCGGGACTCGCCGCCCTGGGGATTGTCCTCACCGCGGGGTCGTCGCGGAGCCTGCGGCTTGTTTACGCGCTCGCCGGCGTTTACGCGATCAGCACGGCGCTGTTCTTTGTAGTCGCACGGTACCGTTTGCCCCTGGCACTGGTTCTCATGATTCCAGCCGCCGCAGGGGTGGCGCACGCGTGGACGCGAATTCGTGAGCGGCGCTACCGGGCGCTCGCCGTGGCCGCAGCGGTTGCCGCCGTCATCTTTGCGGCGTCACGTTTGCCGCTTGAAGATTCCCGCAAGTCGCGGGCGACACACTACACCAACGTCGCCGTTGCCCTGTCGCGTGACTCCTCGAAAATGGACGTGGCGGCTGAGATGTACCGTCGAGCGTTGGATGCTGATCGGACGTTTCCGGCGGCTCGGCATGGAAAGGGGCTGCTGCTGGCGAAGGCCGGAAGGCACGAAGAAGCGATCCCGCACTATCGCGCGGCGGTAGCGGAGTGGTCCGAGTATGCCGAGGCGCGATACAACCTCGCAGCGGCGCTGGCGGCGACCGGCCGGCCGGAGGAAGCCGCGCGCGAGTATGCCGAGGCCCTGCGGACGCGATCGGACGACATCGATACGAGGCTGGCTCTCGCCAGGACGCTGCTGACTTTGAACCGGCCATCGGAAGCGGAGAAGCATTACCGTGTGGTACTGGCCTTGCACGCGGAGGAGAGCAGGGCGCTGGTCGGATTGGGAGTCGTTCTCGCTCGCTCGGGGCGCGTGGACGAGGCCATCCGCCATTTCCGGATGGCGCTGGAAGCTGACCCTCAGAACGCCAGTGCGCATAACAATCTCGGCTCGGCGTTAGCGAATCAGGGCCGCATGGCCGAGGCGGCAGGGCATTTCGAGAAGGCTGTGGCGCTGAATCCGGCCGATGAGAGCGCGAGACGAAATCTGGAGCAGGCGCAGCGGGTTAGCAAGCCGGACCGCTAACGCGCGCGCCGGGACGCCATATCCTTGAGGTCCGCGGCGAATTCCGGGAAACTCGCGAGCAACTTCGCAAAATCGCCCTTGGCCACGGCTAACACGTCTGTGGGCTTGACGGCGCGGACGGTGGCGTTGCGCGGCACGTTGGCGAGCAGCGCCATTTCTCCGAAATAGTTACCGTGGTCGAGAGTAGTCACCGGAACGCCGTCGCGCACGACCTCCACTTCGCCCGTGCGGATCACGTAGAGTCGATCACCGACATCGCCCTGGCGGAAGATATCCTCGCCGGGTTCGAAATGTTCGTTCGTGATGTTATCGGTCGCCTGCACGCGCAGGCCGACCAGATCGCCGGGAAAAAGCAGAGCCGTGAACCAGTCCAGGCCCACGCGGAGCTTGCGATCGAGCCCCGGCATCTTGCCAAGGTAGATAGTACGCCACAGCAGCCAGGCCAGGAATCCGGAGATTTTCACGCCGAAGACCTCAGCGACGGCGGAGTGATGGCCGAGCGAACCGAGCTTCCCGAGTCCCGGAAACAGAAAAGCGCTCTTCTCACCGCCGCGGGCCGCCGCTGCCACGTTGCGGGCCACCGTACGCCCCTCGCGGATGGCGTGCTGCGCCGTCGGCGGCGCGTCGGCGCCGTCGCTCATCTTGATCGCCGCACAATCGCCGATCGCCCACACGCGGCCTTCGTGGCCCTCGACCTCGAGGAAAGAATTGACGACGACGCGCCCGCCTTTGTCCTTCTTGCAGTCGAGCGACTGGACCAGCGGTACCGCGCCGGAGGGAACTGTGGATACGAGTGTGCGCGCCGGGATGGTTTCCGTAGTGTCGCCGCGCTTGATGATCACCGAGTCCGCTGTCGCCGCCACTACGCGCGCCCCGAGTTTGAGCACGACGCCGCGGCGAGCAAGCAGATTCTGGGCGTACCTCGCCAGCGCCGGGTCCATTTCCTGAAGGATCAAGTCGCGCGAGTGTACGAGTACGCACTGGATGTCCTCGGGACGGATCGAGTGGTAGTGCCGCGCCGAGCCGCGCAGAAAGTCGTTCATCTCGGCGATCACCTCGACGCCGCTGAACCCGCCGCCACCGACCACAAAGGTCAGCAGCCGCCGTTTGAATTCCGGGTCCGGCTCCGTGTCGGCCTCCTCCATACACTGAAAGACACGGTTGCGCAGCCGCAGCGCATCGCCGAGCGTGCGGAAGGGAAGGGCGTGCTCGGCCAGGCCGCTCATGCCGGACAGATTGGTGGTGCTGCCGGCGGCGAGGACCAGATAGTCATACGGCAGCTCGAGCCGGCGCGGGCGGACGCCGGGCGCCAGCACGACTTTCCGGGCGGCGAAATCGATGCTCTCCAGCTCGCGCACGTAGAGGCGCGTGCGCGGGCAGACGCGGCGAATCGGCGCCACCGTATCCGTAAGTCCGATGGAGCCGGAGATCACTTCGGGCAGCAGCGGCTGAAAGACGAAATAGTTCTCGCGGTTCACCAGCGAAATTTCGGCTTCGTGGGGCTGGAACTCGTTTTCCAGGAATCGCGCCGCGTAAACGCCGCCGAATCCGCCTCCGAGCACCAAGATCCTGACGGCGCTCATCGTCTACCGATTGGAGATCCAGTTGAACAGCATCATGAGGGCCACCAGAACGCCCACGGCCACGGCGGCGATGATCGCCCATTGCCGCTGCGGCGGCTGCGGCTCATCCTTGCGTTGGCTCGCCAATACCAGCGGCAACCCGCAGCCGGTGCACACACTCGATCCGCGCGGATTGGCCTGCGTGCACGACGGGCAATAGACAACCTCAGGCTTCGGAGACGACGGCACAGGAGGCGGCGCCGGAGCGGGCGTTGGCGGCGGCGCGGGACGCGGCGGAGCCGGACGCGCGCCACCGGGCCTGTCGATCACCACCGTCTTGCCGAGATCCTCCTCCGACGGCGGCTGGCCGGCGGCGGGACGCAGCTTCAGCGTGATCCGGCACAGCGCGAGCGTCTGCTTGAAATCGGATGCGGTCTGCAAGCGCGACTTGGGCTCCTTTTCGAGCGCTTTGTTCAGGACGAAGTCGAGACCTTCCGGCATGCCGGGCGCCAACTCCTTGAGCGGCGGCGGCGCCTGGTAGGAAATCGCCTTCATGACATCGACCAGCATCATGTTGGCGGCGTAGAACGGATGCCGGCCGCCGGCGAGCTCGAAGAACACAATGGCCGTGGAGAACACGTCCGAGGCCGGCGTGCACGTTTCGGCGCGGATCTGCTCCGGCGACATATAATTCAGCGTGCCGAGCGACATTCCGGCCTGCGTGAGCTTCGAGCTGTCCAGCCGCGCCATGCCGAAATCCAGGACGCGCACGCGACCGGCGGTTTCGAGAAAGATGTTGGCCGGCTTGATGTCACGGTGCACAAGCCCGCGCCCGTGGGCGTATTGCAGGGCGTCGCAGACCTGCTCCATAATGTCGAGCTTCTGATCCCAGGCGAGTGTGCGCTTGTCCTGGATCACCTTGCTGAGGTCGGATCCATCCAACAGATCCATGGCCTGATAAAGAACGCCGTCCGCCTCGCCGGAATCGTAGACTTTGATGATGTTGGGGTGATCCAGCGAGGCGCAGATGGCGGCCTCGCGCTGGAAACGCTCGCGCATCTCCGCGCTAAGATCTGCCACGGGCGCCGTCTTCAAAGCCAGAATGCGCCCGTCCGGCGCCTGCACCTTGTAGAGTGAGCGGGGTCCCTTGAAGACCTGTCCGAGTACCGCGTAAATGCCAATCCGCTCCATCAGCTCCGAAACTCCAGCAGAATGGCCGTCAGGTTGTCCGGACCACCCCGGGCGTTGGCGTCCGCGATCAGGCGGCGGATCTTCTCTTCGGCGCAGGCCTGCCCGCCAAGCGCGCCCGCGATCCCTTCGTCGCCGAGTGGACCGTAGAGGCCGTCCGAGCAGAGAAGAATATCGTCGCCTTCCTCGAGGGCGAACGTGTGAACGCATACGAGCACGTCCTCGGCCGTGCCGATGGCCATCGTCAGCACGTGGCGGTGCGGGTACTGGCTTATCTGCTCCTCGCTCAGTCCGAGGCTCTGGCGCAACTCATTGGCGAGATTCTGGTCGTAGGAGAGCTGCGTGAGCGCTCCGTGACGCCACAGATATGCGCGGCTGTCGCCGACGTTGGCGATGATCATCTCGGGCGGGTTCCACCGTGCCATGACAATGGTAGAGCCCATTCCGTTGCAGTCGGTGCGATTCCGTGCCATCTCCCAGACCTGGCCGTTGGCGTGACGGATGGCCTCCTTCGCCATCTGGTCCTCGGGGAGCTGTTCCGGCGGCTCGCGGAGATAGGAGATCACCTTTTCGACGGTCATCGCGGAGGCCACTTCTCCACAGGCCGCACCGCCCATTCCGTCGGCCACAACAGCCACCGACATCTCGGGCAAATAGAGCCAAGCGTCCTCGTTGTTCTGGCGGACCCGGCCGGTGTCGGACATTCCCCAGCCTGCCATCATGGCCATATCAGTTTGTCAAAAACCGACCCGTCCTGTGCAACACTCCGAGCAGTTGCTCAATGGGGCGACGGTCTTTGTCCTTTTCCTGCATCTTGTTATGGTACAGGTGGCACTGGGCGCAGCGGTCCAGGTGCGTCCCGCTCGCGCCGTGACACTGCGCGCAGCTCACCAGCTTCGGAATCAGAACCTGGGCCGACTCCTTGCTGTCGCGCGCCCCGGTATGGCACGATTCGCATGTCACGGCGCGGTGCGCCCGATGGCTGAACTCCCCGCGAACGAGCCATGGCTCGGCCTGCGCCTGTCCTTCGACATATCGTCCTTCGATCCGCTGCACCGGCCTGACCACCGGGTAGCCGTCGCGCGAGCCTTCCAGCTCATGACACTTGAAGCAGCGCTCCTTCCCCGTTCCGAACAGGAAGCCCTCGGAATCGCGGATCACTTTTTCCTGCCAGGCGGCGGCGTTGGAGATCGGATCCAGCATGCCGCGCAGGGGCTGTCGCAGCAGGTCGGGATTCGCCGCCAGCGCTTTCTGATAGGTTTCGACCACGTACTGGTGAATCTTCTGCGTGTCCTTGGTGTGCGGCGCAGGATTGGAACCGCCCAACACGTTGTAGACATCGAACTCGAGCTGCTCCTTATGACACTCGCGGCAATGCTGCTCGAACGTCACGGGCATGAAGTCGCCTTTCGGCGAATCCAGGCGCGGTACGTGGCAGGCGCTGCACTTGACGGGAGTGGCCTTGCCGCCGCGTGTTTTCGACTTCTCCACCACGTGTTTGTAGTGATTCAGCTTCAGCGGCCGCCGATCCGGGCGGCCGTGCGCGGAAAGCTCGGGGTGACGATTCTCGCGGAAGGAGGTGATCGAGGCCGCCTTTAGCTTCACGCCTTCGCCGCGGCTGGAGAGGTCCTTGTGACACGTGGTGCAGTTGCCGTCGGCGACCTCGGCCAGCAGCACCTGCCCGCGATGCTCGAGGTGACACTGGGCGCAGCGCGGTTCGCCGATCAGCGTGGCCGTATCCACGGCCTTAGCCGGGTGCGAGGGACCGTCGTGGCACTTCAGGCACGCGGCATTCGCCACGCTGGTGAATTTCTCCGTGTGGCAGGCCGAGCAGTTTTCTCCGATCATCGCGTGCGCGCGCGATACGGGTCCGTTGACGAAGACGTCCTCTCCGCCCAGGCCGACGACGAACGGAAGAATGCCGGCGGCCGCGGCGAGCGGCGCGATCCAGGCCAGCTTGCGGCGGAAGTCGCGGAAGAATGCCGGCTTGTTGAGATACTCCAGATCCACCCGCTGGACGACGCCCTTGGTGTCCAGGATGCGGTGCTGGTACTCGAGCGGTTTTTCTTCCTTGGCCATCTCAGTAGCGCAGCGAGACGACGGCGTGAACGCCGGTCAGCACCAGAAATCCCATCGACAGCGGCACGTGCAGAAAGAGCCAGCCGTGGAGCCAGACGTGGAGGCGCATCTGAACCGCGAGCTGCCGCCGCTCCTCACAGATCGACTGCATATCGTTGAGCACGGCGTGCGCGGCCACCGGCATGACGGTCCGCAGGTGGTTGAAGTAGGCCTTTACCTTGACTTCCGTGGCGAACAACTGCCGTGTGAAACCGGAAGGCTTGTCGTACAGAAAAGGACGTATTTCCTCCCGGTAGTGGCTGGCCAGGGCGTCGCGGGAGTTTTCATCGATCTCAATCTGCGGCGTTGCCTTGCGCCGGCGTATCTCGGCGTCGACCTTCTCCTGCGCGCTCTTGCGCTGCGCCTCCTCGAAGTGGCGCTTCACGCCCCCTGCCCGCTCCATGCCGGCCTCATCCTCGTCCAGGCCCAGATCGGCGGTGAGGAACTCGATCCGCTCGAGCGACTCGACGCGCAGCTCACGGACCAGGCTCGGAATCTGATCGTAGAGAGTTTCGCGCGTTACCAGCTCTTTCATGCGGCGCGGCAGCCAGTTCTGAAGCACCAGGCCGAAGATGCCGCTGAGCGTGATCAGCAGGAACATCCACATCAACAAGGCGGCGAGGCCTTGCCCCCATTGCATGCCGGAGTGGAAAAGAATCAGAACGAAGCTGAGCAGACCGAGCCAGATGTGCGCGCGCAGCCAGGTGCTGACCCGGCCGAGTGGCGAGGCGGGATACTTTTTTCGCAGACTCAACACGCATTCGAACACGATGACCCCGGTACCGGCGAAGGCGAAAATCAAGCCCGGCCACGATCCGGCCGACGGTCCGTTGGGCGCCAGCAACGCGTAGGCCAGGTAGCCGGCGGCGGAAGCCAGCGCCAGGGCGCCGGCGGCGAAAATCCAACGCAGATGAGTCGTATCGACGATCATTGAGTCTGGGCCGCCAGAAACTCCATCTCCATTTCGCCCACTTGCAGGATGTCGCCGTTGCGCAGCTCCATTTCGGTCACCGCGTTTCCGTTCACAAACGAGCCGTTGGTGGAGTTGTTGTCGCGCAAGATGAAGCGGTTATTCTCGCACACGATCCGGAAGTGGACCCGCGACATTCTCGTATCATCCGGGAACCGGTAATCAGTCTCCGCGGCGCGCCCGAACGTGGTCTCCGGGTAACGGAGCTGGAAGACCGAGCCCGATTTCGGGCCGGAGATCACGCGCACGCGCGGCAACAGCGGCAACAGCTCGGAGATATTGGAATACACCTTCGTCTCGCCGATCGGCGCCGGCGCCGCTAACGGCCTGGCGGATCCGATCGTCACCGGCGAAGGCGTCGCGGGCGAGGTCGCGGCGGGCTGGCGGATGGAGACGGCGAGCTGCGTTCCGGCGAGGTCGCGCGCGAAGAACTTTTTCGGCTCCACACGAATGGCGGCGTCGTGCGGGCAGGCGCGCACGCAGTTGGGCTCCGGATACTCGGCGCACAGATCGCAGACGACGGCCTTGGGCTTCTTCTCGGCCTTTTTTCCACTGCCATCCGGGACCAGAACGACGTTGATGTTGCCGTAGGGGCAATCGGTGGCGCAATTGCTGCACCCGATGCACCACGGCTCTATAACGATATCAAGCGTTTCCTTGCGGCGGATGGAGCCGACGGGGCAGCGCATCATACACAGCGGGTCCATGCAGGCGCGGCAACTGGTGGGCACCAGGTAGTTGTCGAAGCGCAGGCCGTCGCGGATGAGCCGGGTGACCCCGTCCTGGTGCGTCGCCACGCAGGCCTTGACGCATTCGTCACAGCGCGTGCAGCGATCCAAGTCGATCAGCAGCAGGTTCTGCCCCTGCATCAGCTCCTGCTTGAGGAAATCGTTGAGCGAGATCGTCTGGACGCGGTTGAGCATCTGCGCGTCCATCTGGCGGCGCGAGCGGGCGACTTCGCGGATAGTGGCCGCGATATCGGGGTATTGCTCGAGCATTTTCTGGAAATCTTCCGCCTTGATGCGGACGAGCTGAACGTAGTCCATGGCGACGCAATTGGCCGTTCGCCGGCCGGTCTGGAATGGGTCCTCGCGAATCTCGAATGTCGTGGCGCCGATGACGAATTTTTCTCCGGCCGAGACGAGGAAGGTCTCCATAGGACGGTCGCGGAAAGTGATCGGATTACGCCCCGAGGCCAGGCTGCGCACGCGCACCTGCTTGCCTTCGACGCGCATCTCGAAATGCTCCCGCGAAATGTACTCGTCCCACCCGATCGCCAGCCCGTGCTCGCTCTGCGGCGCCCGGCCGCATACCACCGGCTCGGTTGAGATGGCGCCCTCGGCCACCTGACCCGCTTCCTTGCCGCGCGCGCTCACCAGGAACGCCGGCGGCAACAAACCCATCTCGCCGAAGTAGGAGCCGCGCGAGAGATAGGTGAGCACCAGCTCGCCGCCGGGGAAATCCTGCGAGATCTTAACGAAACCGAGGCGGATGAGATAGAACGCATCGGCGATATCGCCCTGACGGCAGACCACCTGCCCGGGCTGGACGTCGACGAGCTCCACGCGCTCGCGGATATAGTCGAGAAACTCCTGGCTCAGGTTGCGGAAAACCGGCACCGATCGAAGATGGGTGTCCAGGGCGCGGTTGCGGTAGTTCTTATTTAGTTTTTCCTTGAATGCCGCCGCATTATAGAGGACGTTGTTGAGAATGTTCGGCAGCATCTCCAGCACGACGACATCGGTGCGTGCGCGCACTGTGGCCGAGCGTGGATAGAATTTGGGGCGCTTCAGCCGCTCCTGCTTGAGCGCCGCCAGCGCCGCCAGTTCGCCGATGAGCTCGCCCGGGCCGAGCGTGGCGATAGGGTTATTCATCGGCAGGTCGACGCCGGCGTCAATCGGAATGTGGGTGCGGGTCACGGTTTCGCCCGCCTCCCGGGCGGGCGTTCCGGTCAGGTAGCGCGTCACCTTGGTGATGCCGCCGAACATCGAGCGCGCGCCGGCCCTTTTCGCGCTTTGCACGGCGGCGATCGGGGTGTTGATGTAGATGTCGACTTCGCCGGAGAGCAGGTAGAAGGCGGTGGTTCCGCTTTCGCCCTCCGTCATGAGCAACTGGCCGGGGCGGAATGACTTGCGGGCGACGGCGCCGGGGAACTTCTTCCAGATCTTGGCGTTAATGCCGGCGAAATCGGGAATCGCGGCCAGGTCTTCGGCCTCCATGGGCTCGCCACCCAGCTTGGCTAATTCGTGTACAGCTTCCGGGTTTTCAACGGCCATTTGATCGGCTCATTGTATTGTATCGAAGTCAGGCTAAGCGCCTCCGACTCGGTAGTCTCGGTCTGTCAAATGACCGCGACTGTGGCGGCGGCGAACCGTCATTACCACCGGTTTTTCACGTTCAGTTGGACTTCTCGGCTCGTCCAGCAGGCTTGGTCAGGCAGTATCTTGAGATGCTGGCCGGGTTTGATCCTGTCAGGATCAGTTAACTGATCGCGATTGGCTTCGAAGATTCGCTTGTACTGGCCGGCGTCACCGTAGAACTTCTTGCTCATTGCCGATAGGGTATCCGCGGACTGCACCTGTATAAACCTCTTTTACCGTTGGCGGTGGCTCTTCAATCAGGGCGGTCCTTAACTGAGAATCGCTTGGCACGTATCGTCGGCACAAACACGCCAGGTCGGCTCGTCGGCAGCAAGCCTTTCAAACTCTCGCACGGGTACTTCTTGATCCGGCCGATTGGCGCCTATCCGACTTGGCAGGGGAGGCGTCTCGAAAGTGAGGGATAAAACCTGACCTCGCGATTTGCAGATCGAGCGGCCGGAGCCAATCGATTCTCGTCGCGCCTAGTACCGCCCGGACGCAGTGTTCGAGAAGACTGCGATAGTCCTATGCGGAGCCACGCACCGACAGGGGATTACAAAGTCTATAATCACTTAGCGCTTGGGAACCCAAAATGGAAATCGCGGTTTAGCTACTTTCCCACTTAAAATTCGGCACGTAAGACGCTTGTTTCCACAGACGCAGTCGGTGGCTGATTGCGAGATCGAGCGTTTCCTCGCGGACAGGACTATCAATCAGCCCCATCCATGC